>Ga0129307_1000396_pt1 | contig 69848 bp, 63 predicted proteins | sample P1105metagenome_FD_94437 | JGI IMG/M metagenome (GOLD analysis project Ga0129307, IMG submission 94437) | Capybara group fecal microbial communities from Wisconsin, USA - P1105 metagenome | ecosystem: Host-associated > Mammals > Digestive system > Large intestine > Fecal | place: USA: Wisconsin...
GTAAGACATTGCCCGGTGCGATGGACCGCAAGGTGCCTGCACGCGCGGAGGCCGACCACCGGGTTGATGGAGGCCGGGAGCGCGGTGCAGATGGCACCGCGGCGGGACTTCGCTTAACCGGAGCAGTCTTACGGGGGCAATGTACCGGGCCTTCTGCACCGGAACATAATGCCCGGGACACTCCTTCCGGCACAGGATCACAGCTGAAAAGCCCGGGCAGCTGCCCCCGTAAGACATTGCCCGGTGCGATGGACCGCAAGGTGCCTGCACGCGCGGAGGCCGACCACCGGGTTGATGGAGGCCGGGAGCGCGGTGCAGATGGCACCGCAGCGGGACTTCGCTTAACCGGAGCAGTCTTACGGGGGCAATGTACCGGGTCTTCTGCACCGGAAAACAGAAAGGGCTGCCTCCCGGCAGCCCTTTCGTTATTCCTTTTTCTCCGCGGCCTTCAGCATGACCTCGAGCTCCGCCGTCGAAAAGCTGTACTTCTTCCCGCAGAAGTGGCAGCCGCACTCAACCGGCTTCCCGTCGCTGATCACATTCTGAAGCTCGGTCTTCCCGAGCGTCAGAAGCGCCCGCGCGACGCGCTTCCTCGAACAGTTGCAGGAGAACCTGCACTCCATCCGGTCGGTGAAGGTAAGATCCATATCGCCAAGGATCATGGTGAGGATGTCCTCCGGCGTCTTCCCGGACGCGAGAAGGTTCGTGACGGAATCGAGCTTCCCGATCCGCTCCTCGATCCTGGAAAGCGTCTCCTCGGGGCAGCCCGGCATAAGCTGGACGATGAACCCGCCCGCGCAGTGCACCGTGCTGTCCGGGTCGATCAGGACGCCGAGCCCGACAGCCGACGGGACCTGCTCGCTGTTCGCGTAGTAGTACGCGATATCCTCCGCGATCTCGCCGGACACGAGCTGGACCTGCCCGACGTACGGCTCCTTCAGGCCGATGTCGGAGATGACGCTCAGGACCCCAAGGCCGAGCGCTCCGGAGACGTCAAGCTTCCCCTTATCGTTCGGCGGAAGGATCACCAGGTTCTCATAGGGGTATCCCTTCACATTGCCCTGGCAGTCCGCCGTGACAAGAATGCCGCGCATGGGCCCGTTCCCGTCGATCTTCAGTGTCAGAAGGTCCTGCGGATCCTTCATCATGGCGCCCATCATGACGCCGGCAGTCATAAGACGGCCCAGCGCCGCCGAGGCGACCGGGGTGGTGCTGTGGATGCCGCGCGCCTCGTCGCATAAGCCTCCGGTGGTCGCCGCGAACGCGCGGACCATCCCTCCGGCCGCATAGGCGCGGACCATATAATCATTCATCAGATATCTTCTCCCTTTCCGTGTTCCCCGAGCGTGATCAGGAGACGCTCGCTCCTCTCGTCCGGCATGACCATGGTGTCCGCGTCGACGCAGTCAAGCCAGAGAAGCCCGGCCTTCAGCGCGGCGGCCTTGATCTCATCGACCGTAAAGGCATGCTGGTAATGCGTTTCCGTGAAACGGCGGAATCTCGCTTCCCCGTCGCCGCTGCCGGAATCGTCCTCTTTGATAAAGAGCGTGAGGTCGTACTCGTTCTCCCTGGTGACCGGATCGTAGGAATTCTCCCAGATGAAGCTGCCGATCTCCCGGTTCTCCGCGATCGTGTTGTCCGCGAGGACAGTCTCGTACTTGTAGACCGTATTGCAGTCGAACACGAAGATGCCGTCGGGGTCCAGGTAATTGTTGACGAGCCGGAACATCGAGACGAGATCCTCCGTGGACTCGAGGTAGTTGACCGCGTCGCAGCGGCTCACGAACGCTGCGCAGGTCCCGTACAGCTCAAAGGACCGCATGTCCTGGCAGAGGTACAGGATGTTCTTCCCGCTTTGCAGCTTTTTTTCGAGCGCGATCTCGAGCATGTCCGCCGACCTGTCGATCCCGATCATGTCGAAGCCCTGGCTGTCAAGACGCTCCGTGAGGCTCCCGGTACCGCAGCCGAGATCCGCGACGATCCCCTTCGTGATCCCGTGCTCCTTCAGGACACGGACCACCTGCCCGCACCACTCGTCGTACGGGACATTGTCCATAAACAGGTCGTAGACCCGCGCGAAACTGGTATATGCATCCATGAAAGGCGCTCCTTTCTGCAGATATGGAGAGAACAGGTTTGTCTCCAAACCTGTTCTCCGGATCTCATGTAAACCTTAGGGCTCAGGCATTCCTGCCGCAGCAGAACTTGTACTTCTTTCCGGAGCCGCAGGGGCACGGGTCGTTGCGGCCGATCTTCCTCGGCTTCCTGACTGTACCGCTCGCCTTCTGCGCCTTGTAGAGCTCCTTCCGCTTTTCCTCGGTAAGGATGGAATCCCATGCCGGGAGCCCGTAAAGCCAGGTGGCCTTTGCCTCTACCATGTTGTAGTAAAGCTTTTCCGGATCGATCTCCAGACGGACCGCAGTGTTCTCGTCCATGGTCTCGATCGGGTTCGGTTCCTTCAGGCTGTCGTTGATGCCGTCAAGGAATCCGGTCATGGTCTCGATGTCCGTGCCGTACTTTTCGGCAAGACCTGCCACGGTCCCGCTTTCCACCGCCGTGACGTCCGCGAGGAGCTTTTCATAGATGCCCTTCTCCGTCACGAAATATGCCTTCCAGAGCTCTTCCTTTTCCTTGTCGCCAGTCCCGTTCCCGTAGGCCTTGACTCTCCAGTTCTCAAGCAAACTCATTTATAATACCGCCTTTACCTTTCAGAAAATGTGTTTTTTCATATATCCCGCCCGCGGACCCTTCCCCGCCGGTCAGGATGCGGACAGAGCGATTATATCCTACTTTGTTCCGGATTGCAAATCCTCCTGCTCCGCTGCCTGGTCCTTCCTGATGAAAGTCCCCGTTTTCCTGTCGATCTCGAGGAGCTCCCGGTACTCGTCCGTCTCCGTCGTGAGCTTCTTCTTCCTCAGGCGGTGCTCAACGAACCGGTTCACCTGGCGGGCGATGACGGCAAACGTCGGGATGCCGATCACCATGCCGACGATGCCCCAGAGGCCGCCGAAGAAGAGGATCGAGAAAAGGATCCAGAAGCTTGAGACACCGGTCGTCTGGCCGAGGATCTTCGGTCCGAGGATGTTGCCGTCAAACTGCTGCAGCACCAGGATAAAGACAAGGAACTGGACCGCAGCCACGGGATCCGTGATGAGCAGGATAAACGCGCTCGGGACGGCGCCGATGAACGGCCCGAAGAACGGGATGATGTTCGTGATGCCGACGATGCAGCTGATCAGGATCGCGTAAGGGATCTTCATGAATCTCAGGCATATGTAACAGAGCACGCCGATGATCACCGAGTCGATGATCTTCCCGACGATGAACTTCGAGAAGACGTCCTGCACGTAGCGGCACTCGTTCACGATATCGTTGCCGGCACCGACGGGGAACAGGCTGTAGATGATCCTCTTGCACTGCGCCTTCAGGAGGTCCTTCATGTTCAGGACGTAGGCCATGATGATGAGGCCGATGATAAAATTCTTGAACACGCCGACGACGCGCATGACACCTGTCGTAAGGCTGGTCAGGTAGGTCTGCAGGTTCTGGAGCAGGTCGTTCGAGACCCAGTCGGAAAAGCGCTCGTAAAGCTGGTTATAGACGCTCAGGACGAACGCTCCTGTCTCAGGATCTTCATGGAACCAGCTCTCGATGAACTGCCCCACGGAGGTGTAGCCCTGCGGCATGTTGCTGACCAGGTCCCTGACAGCCTTGATCACGGACGGGACCAGCATGGCGATCACGGCCGTTACGGACGCGAGGATCGCGATGATGCAAGCTACGGTCGCCAGAAAATGGGCAAGCTTCAGGCTTCCCTTCGTTTTCCCGTTTCTGTCCGGCTTCCCCGCGAGCCCGTCCACGACGATATTGTAAAGCGGCGCCATCAGGAAGGCCATGACCAGCCCGTAAATGACCGGCATGAGGATATCGGCGATCTTCGAAAGCCCGCTGCTTACCTCGCTGTACCTCAGCAGGGTAAAGCACAGCAGAAGCCCGAAGGCCACCACGGCAGCCGCCGTGAGCCCCCAAAAGAAATAATGCCTGTTCCTGTCATTCACCATAAAGGTCCCCGTTCTCCCGGAAGCACAGGGTATGTCCGGAAAATCAAAAAAGAAGCAGCGCGCGCGCTGCCCTTTATGTACAAGCAGCTCCCAAAGTGCCGGTCTTACTTATTGACGCCTGGCATTGCCAGGTGGGTGACCGCACCCGGCCATCTGCCTTCCGCCCGAAGCGGCCTGACATCCGAACGAGAATTAGGTCTCCCGGTCATAAGTTTGCAGGTTCAAAATTGGTAAGATTATCGAACACCCCAGGTGCTGCCCATATGCGGTTTGGTTACATAAAATTATAAAGGCGACGGGCCTGGAAGTAAAGGGAAAATCCGCGAAAAATGCGGGTTTCCGGTAAAAATGCAGGCGGCCTACCCTTCTGTCAGGAAGCGGAGCAGCTCCTCCGTATCCCTGACGAGCATGTCCGCGCCCGCGTTCCTGAGCTCCTCCTCCGGCCCGTACCCGTAAAGGACGCCGACCGAATCCATGCCGGCTTCCTTTGCGCCCCGGATGTCAAAGATCCTGTCTCCGACCATGACGCCCTCGCGCGGGTCCGTAAAGCCTGCCTTCTTCATGACGTTCCCGATAATGACCCGTTTATTGCCGCCGTCAGGGCCGTCCGACCCGCCGGCAGTCACGGAGAACACGTCGTCCAGTCCAAAGTACCCGAGCACCTTCTCCACCATGAATTCCGGCTTCGCGGAGGCAAGGCACGGGACCGCCCCAAGCTCCTTCAGGGCAAGAAGCGTCTCCCGGATGCCGGGATAGAGCTCGTTCTCATAGATCCCCTTTTCCAGATAATATTCCCTGTAAAGGCGGATAGCCTCGTCCACCTGGTCCTGCGGCACGCCGAAAAATTCGTGGAAGGACCGGGAGAGCGGCGGACCGATCATGCGCCGCATCTCCTCCCGCGGGGGCATTTTCCCGACGGTCCGCATGAGCGCGTACTCCCCGGAGTTCAGGATCCCCGGCGCCGAATCCGTCACCGTCCCGTCCAGGTCAAACAGGACGTATCTGTATTTCAGTCCCATGTAATATCTCTCCGTTCACTGCTCCGCCGAAGCCAGGCGGTAGACGTCCTGGATCTCGAACGGCGTGCTGATGATCGCGTACGGGTGCTGCTCCGCGAGCTCCGCCGGGCCGCGAAAGCCCCAGAGTACGCCTACCGTGACGCAGCCGCCCTTCACGCCGGTCTCCATGTCCATGCGCGTGTCCCCGAAATAAAGGCACTCCTCCGCCCTAAGGCCGAGCGTGTCAAGGGTCATCCGGAGCCCGCGGGGATCCGGCTTCAGCGGGACGTCCGGCCGCTCTCCGGTCACGAGGTCAAAAAGCTCCCTCCCGTAGACCGGGAAGATATTGTCCTCCGTCTGCTGCTGCGGCTTGTTGGAAAGCACCGCGAGCTTCAGGCCCTGCTTCTTCAGGAACGCGAGCGCCTCCGGGACGCCCTCGTACGGCTGCACGCCGTACATGCAGTTCACGGCAAAGTGCTTCCTGTAGGTCTCAGCGGCCTTCGCGACTGTCTCAGGATCATGGATCCCGAATTTCCCGAAGGCACGCTTCACATAGTTCAGTGACCCGTTTCCCACGAAGACCTTTACCTCGTCCTCCGTGACCTCTCCGAGGCCGAACTCCCGGAGCGCGAGGTCCATGGACTTTTTCAAAGCCGGGACCGTGTTCAGCACGGTCCCGTCAAGATCGAATACTGCTCCTCGTATCAAGCTGTCTCCTCCGGTGGTCAAAGGCCGAAGAGGGTCTTCATGATGCCGCGCCCAAGGGACGCGCCTACATTGCCGCCAACCTTCTTTCCGAAGGTCCCTCCGACTGTCTTTCCGAGCGTGTTGCCGACCTCGCGGCCGATGGTGCCTGCGGCGGCGCTGCCGATCGTCGCGGCGGTGCGCTTCTTCTTCGCCGCGGCGCGCTCCTTTTCACGCTCCTCAGCGGCAGCCTGCTTTTCCGCTTCCTTCGCGGCGGCGGCAGCCTCTCTTGCAGCCTGTTTTTCTGCTTCGGCCCTTTCCCTCGCTGCCTGCTTCTCCTTCTCGGCCGCTTCCTTCGCGGCCTGCTTCGCAGCCTCTTCCTCTTCCTTCTTCTTCAGCGCCGCTGCCTCCTGCTCGCCCTTCAGCCTTACCAGGAACTCATACGCGGAATCGCGGTCGACCATGGTGCTGTACTTGTCCCTCAGCGGGCTTGCCAGGATGGCAGCCTGGTGGGTGATGTCATCGACCGCGCCCATCTGGGACTGCGGCGGCAGGATCTTCGCGATCTGCGCCATGGACGGGGAGCCGTCCGCCTGCAGGAAGGACACGACTGCCTGCGCGGTCTTCAGCTCCTGGAGCGCGGTCGCGGTGTCGAACGCGGGGTTCGCGCGGAAGGACTGCGCCGCAGCGCGGATGCCCTTCTGCTCCGCGGGCGTATACGCGCGGAGGGCATGCTGGATCTTGTTTCCGAGCTGGGAAAGGACAGCGTCCGGGATATCGCTCGGGTTCTGGGTGATGAAGAAGACGCCGATGCCCTTGGAGCGGACCAGCTTGATGACCTGCGTGATCTTCTCAAGAAGCGCTTTGGAAGCGCTGCTGAAGAGAAGGTGCGCCTCGTCGAAGAAGAACACCATCTTCGGCTTCTCAAGGTCGCCGACCTCCGGCATGATCTCGAAAAGCTCGGTGAGGAGCCACAGCATGAAGGTCGAATAGATCGTCGGGTCGTTGATCAGGGAGACGGAGTCAAGGATGTTGATCATGCCGCGGCCGTCCGCGTCCTGTGAAAACCAGTCGTGGATGTCGATCGCCGGCTCGCCGAAGAACAGGTCGCCGCCGTGGTCCTCCAGCGATACGAGCGAGCGCATGATGACGCCGAGGCTCGCCTTGCTGATGTTGCCGTAGCTCTGGCGGTACTCCTTCGCGTTGTCCTCGACGTAGTTCAGCATGGCTCGCAGGTCTTTGATATCAATGAGAAGCAGGTTTTCATCGTCCGCGATATGGAAGACGATGTCCAGAAGGTCGCTCTGGGTCTTGTTCAGATTCAGGAGCCGCGAGAAAAGAAGCGGCCCGAACTCGGAGACCGTCGTCCTGAGCGGGAGCCCGTTCTTTCCGAGGATGTCCCAGAACACGGTCGGGTACGCGTGGTAGCTGAAGCCTGCCTCGGCAAGACCGAAGCTCTCGATGCGCTTCCGCATGTCCTCCGTGTCGATGCCGGGTCTGCACATGCCGGCGAGATCCCCCTTGACGTCAGCAAGGAACACCGGGACGCCGGCGTCCGAAAACGATTCCGCGAGGACCTTCAGCGTCACGGTCTTGCCGGTGCCGGTCGCGCCCGCGATGAGCCCGTGCCGGTTCGCCATTTTCGGAAGGATCACACAGCGCTCGTCTCCGCTCTTCGCGATCCAGATCTGATTCTCAGAATACATAGCTCTTCCTCCGTTCCCTGTTCAGTGTATACGTGCTTTCCATGGGCCGGCAGGTAAATGCCGGCGCCCTCTTTCCAGTCGATTTTACCATAAAAAAAGGATCCCGTACACCTGTACGGGACCCACAATCTGATCGGATAAAAGACTCTGTGATAATGTTACAGCTCGACCTTGAATTCCGGGGAAGCCTCGCCGTTGACGACGTAGTAAGCTACGCCCTCCTCCGGCTGGACATAGAGATCGATCGTCTTGACCTCGACATCCTCGTGCGCTTCCTTGAACGCCTTGACGGCCTTCTCCTGGATATCAGCTGCGCTGACGGACCTGCCGGCGAACTCGATCGTAACAGTCGCCTTTGCGGCGGTCTTCTTCGCCCTGACGGTCTTCGTGGTCTTCTTCTCAGCTGCTTCCTTGACTTCCTTTGCCTTCGGCTCTGCTGCCTTCTTAGTCTTCTTTACCTTTTCCTCGGTCACTTTCTTTACCTCTTTCACAGTCTCTGCTGCGGCTGCAGCAGTCTCTTCATTTACCTTAACCGCCTCAACAGCCGCCTCAGCGGTCTTTGCGGCCTTCGTGGTCTTTCTTGCTGCCATACTGCTGTTCCCCCTAACGTTTTCGCTGTTATGATGAGCGTCGTCCAACGGTGCGATTCTTTCTTTCTGTTCAGCGGCCTGTCTTCTTCTTTCCGTTTCACGAAGCGCCCGGGCAGCCGCTTCCTTTGCCCTGGCTTCTTTTAAAATACTGCGTTTGTCGATGAGCACCCAAGTCCCCTCCGTTTTTTCATATCCATGAACAAGGAAACAGGAACCGCGCCCGGCAGAGCGCACTGACGGAAAGAAGTCCGGTCAGATCAGGAGAGCGCATTGCTCTCAGGACGGTGAAAGTATAAATCCGGTCCCGGTTTTTGTCAACAAATGTGGGTTTTTTCAGCGATTTTCAGATTTTTCAGCAGAAAAGGGCTGCCGGTATCGTGATTTTTACAAAGGATACGCGCTTACAGGGCCTGAAAATCCTGCCTTGTGTTTTTTACATTTCCGCCGCGCTATGCTATCATAAGGTAAAGCTTCCTACATGTACACGCAGTCAAGTTTTGCCGATCCACGGCAGGAATCAGAGGTAAATCATGCAGATGCAGCTTCTAATGGACCGGATCCGCAGGGACGGCCAGGTAAAGTCAGGCAACATTCTGAAAGTCGACTCGTTTCTGAACCACCAGATCGATGTGGCCCTTCTCGAGGAGATCGGGAAGGAATTCCACCGGCAGTTCACAGGAAAAAAGGTGACCAAGATCCTGACGATCGAGGCCTCCGGCATCGCGATCGCGTGCTTCGCGGCGCGCTATTTCGAGTGTCCCGTCCTCTTTGCCAAGAAGTCGAAGACCCTGAACATCGCGGGCGATGTCTACAGGTCCACCGTGGAATCCTTCACCCATAAGAACACCAGCGAGATCATCGTCTCAAAGCAGTTCCTTTCCAGTGAGGACCGGGTCCTCATCATCGACGACTTCCTTGCGAACGGCAAGGCGATCATGGGCCTCTCCGGCCTTGTAAAGCAGGCCGGGGCTGAGCTGGTCGGTGCCGGCGTCGTGATCGAGAAGGGCTTCCAGGAAGGCGGGAACCGCATCCGCGAGATGGGCATCGACCTCCACTCGCTCGCAATCGTGGATTCCATGGACCCGGAAAGCGGGATCGTCTTCCGCAGAGAAGGATAAAATGCCGGAATACAGAATATCCAGAAATAAAGCGCCGGTGCGTTAAGTTTCTTCCTTAATGCGCCGGCGCTCTTTCCATAAGGTTAGATTCAAAGATACTTTTCCATCAGAAGGAAGGTCCCCTTCCGCCACACCGCCGTTCCGGTCTCCTCGTAGCCGCACTTCCGGTAAAGCTCCAGCGCGTAAGGATTCTTCGTGAATACGTCCAGCCTGACCGCCCCGATCCCGCTCTTCTTAAGCTCCTCTTCGATATGCATAAGGGTCATGCGGGCGATCCCCCGGTTCTGGAACGCGGGATCCACGCACAGCCTGTGCAGGACCCGGAATTCCCGGTCCGGATATTTCCACGCCCCGTTCCCGTACTGCCCGTCACATACGCCGTTGAGCACATAGATCACCGCGATCCTGCCATCCTGCATGCCGACGGACAGCGTGCCGCTCCCGATATCTTCAAGGAAATGTTCTTCCGCCGGATAGATCTCGTCCCACTGGTCGATGCCGCGGGTCCTGAGCTCCGCGACCGCTGACCTCACCACCCCGCAGATCTCCTCAATATCTCCCCTGTTCGCCAGCCTGTATTCCATATCTGCATTACCCTCGTTCAAAAAGGCAGACCGCCTCGACCCCCGGGGTGCGCGGGAACATGTCCACCCCGCACGCTTTGGTAAGGGAATATCCGCCCTCCCGCATGACGGCGATATCCGTCTTAAGACTCGTCGGCTTGCAGGAAACATAGATGATCCGCGGCACGCCGTACTTTAAAAGCTTCGGGAGCGCCTTCGGATGCACGCCCTCCCGCGGCGGGTCGAGGATGATGACGTCCGGCGTTTCAGTAAGGGAATCCAGGACCTTCAGGACGTCCCCCGCGATAAAGCGGCAGTTCGTGATCCCGTTCCGCGCGGCGTTCTCCCCCGCCGCTTTCACGGCCTCCGGGACGATCTCCACGCCCACGGTACGCTCCGCCGTCTTCGCGACGATCTGGGCGATGGTGCCGGTCCCGCTGTAGAGGTCGAAGACCGTTTTTCCCTTCGTGTCCCCGACGTATTCCGCGACCTTCCCGTAGAGAATCTCCGCGCCGCCGGAATTGTTCTGGAAGAAGGAAAACGGCGTGATCTTGAAGGAAAGGCCGGACAGCGTTTCCGTGAACCAGTCCCTTCCGTAAAGGACCTCCGTTCCCTGGTCGATGACCGCGTCGGCCGGGGAATCGTTTACCGTGTGGAGGATCCCCGCGAGTGTTCCCTCAAAGGGGAGCGCCGCGATCCGGTCCCGCCAGCCTTCAAGCAGCGCCCGGTCGAGTCCTGACGCGTGCACGAGGTCCGTCAGGATCTCCCCGGTATGCGCCCCTCTCCTGACCAGCAAATGGCGGAGCAGCCCTTCATGGCTGAACTTATGGAAATACGGGACGCCCTGCTCCGTGAAATAGTCGAGCGTCGCCCTGAGGATCAGGTTGAAATCCGGATGGACCAGGCGGCAGCGGTCCGCCGTCACGATATCATAGTGGCTCCCGCGGCGGTGCATGCCTAGGGCAAGCGGGCCGTCCTTCACCGTGTCGCCGAAGGAGAATTCCATCTTCGCGCGGTACCCTGAAGAAAGCGGGCTCTCCGTGACGCCCTCCCAGGTGTAGGAGCCGCCGGCGATCTCGTCCAGAAGCTCCTTTAACTGCCGCTCCTTGAGGGCTGCCTCCTCTTTGTAGGGAAGCGTCTGGTACAGGCACCCGCCGCAGTCCCCCGCGTGCGGGCACGGGTCCTTCTCCGTTTCCAGCGGGGAAGGCTTCAGCACGGAAAGGACCATCCCCTCGCCGCGGTCCCCGCGCCGTTTCGTGATCCTGTACTCCACCTCCCTGCCGGGGACCGCGTGCTTAAACAGGACCTTCCCGTCCTCACGCTCGATATATCCTCTGTCCGGGAACCCGGTCATGCCGATCACGCCGGTCCCCGTCTCGCCCTTTTTCATGCGTTCATTCTCCTCCGGCCCCTGATGGGCCTTCTTCCGATGGGATGTACAGCCCGAACTCCGCCCTTGTCGCGCAAAAGGCGCGTCGCAAGCGGCGCGCCTTTCCATACAGCTTTTCTAGTTTTGATCCCGGACTTTTAAAGTCCTTCGCTCAGGCTTCCTCAGCGGACTCCGCCGGCGCTTCATCTGCCGGGTCATCCATGTCCGCGTCGTCAAAATCATCATCAAAGTCATCATCGAAATCATCAAGATAGTCCGGGGTAAGGAAACGGTAGACCGCGTAGGCGATCCCCGCCGCAGCGATGATCACGCCGATCACGGCAAGCACCGTAAGGATCAGCTTCTTCCTGTTTTCCTTGTTCTCCTGACGCCTGATGAACTCGCTGATCTTCGCGGCGGCAGCCTGCTTGTTGACTGCGCTCACGATATCCTCGAGCCTGACCAGTGCTTCTCTGCTCATATTTCCAAGATTTTCCATATACGCCTCCTGCCGCCGATCAAGATCGAAAATCAATACTATACATGGTTATCATAGCACAATCAAAATACATGCGCAACGAATCAGGAGGCCCAAAATCATATCTTTGAAAGCTTCGCGAAGCCCGCGAACATCTTTTTTACGCCGTGCGCGTCAAAGTCCACGGTCACCTCGTAGTCGCGGCCTCCGTCCCGGACCGCCGTGACCGTCCCCTCGCCGAATCTCGCGTGCCTGACTCTGTCCCCGACCCCGTAATCCAGCGAGTCCGCCTTCACGACCGTAAACGCCTTGCCGAACGCGGCAGGCTTCGGCGGCTTCGGCGGCTTCGGGGCCTGCCGGGCAGCAGGACCGGAGGAATATGAACTCCCCGTTCCCGTCCGGAACGAAGGAGCATCGTCCCAAGGAAGGCCGCTCCCGGTACTGCCGAAACGGTACGGGTCCGCGGACCGCTTCGGGGTCCAGCTCGTGTCGCGGCGCTCCGTGAGCTCCGCGGGGATCTCCTTTAAAAAGCGGGATTCGTTGGACCAGCGGGTCTCCCCGTTTACCATGCGCGTCCTGGCGCCTGTCAGCGTGAGCCGCTCCCGCGCCCTCGTGATCCCTACGTAGCACAGGCGCCGCTCCTCCTCAAGCTCCTCCGGGTCCTCGATGGAGCGGTTCCCCGGGAACAGGCCGTCCTCCATGCCGGTGATATAGACCTCGTCAAACTCAAGGCCCTTCGCGGCGTGCAGCGTCATGAGCGTGACCTTTTCCGAATCCTCGTCAAGGCGGTCGATATCGGCGACCAGCGACACCTCCTCAAGGAAGCGGTCAAGCAGCGGAAGATCCGCGGGAAGGCCGGCATCGCCCTCGTCCGAAAGGTCCGAATGGTCGTTCTCGTACGCGGCCGCCTTGGAGACCAGCTCCTCGATGTTTTCAAGGCGGGACTGCGCCTCGATCTCGCCCTCCTCCTTCAGGGACTCCGCGTAGCCCGTGTCCGCCGCGACGGCGCGGACCAGTTCGCTTAAGGAAAGCGTTTCGCTCTTCTTCTGAAGGCCGCGGATGACGTCCGTAAACTCCCGGATCTTCTGCCCGGCCTTGCCGAGGAGGCCTGCCTCCGGCATGCGGAGAAGTCCCTCGTAGAACGACAGCGCGTTCGCCTCCGCGAAGACGCGGACCTTTTCGACCGTTGCCGCCCCGATCCCGCGCTTCGGCGTGTTCAGGATCCTGCGGACCGCGAGGTCGTCCCTGCCGTTCGCGACCGTCTTAAGGTACGCGAGAACGTCCTTGATCTCCTTCCTCTGGTAGAAGTTCACGCCCCCGACCAGCTGGTACGGGATGCCCATCGTGACGAAGCGCTCCTCAAGAAGGCGGGACTGCGCGTTCGTGCGGTAGAGGATCGCGAACCTCCCGAAATGCGTGCCCGCGCGTTCCCGGATCTCCCTGGCGACCATGTCGGCCTCGTCCGACGCGTTCTCCAAGCGAAGCACACGGACCGGGGCGCCGTCGCCCTTCTCTGTCCAGAGACGCTTCGCCTTCCTGCCGCGGTTGTTCCGGATCACGCCGTTCGCCGCGTTCAGGATGTTCGAGCTCGAGCGGTAATTCTGTTCAAGCTTCACCACGTGCGCCCCCGGGAACGCCTGCTCGAAGTTCAGGATGTTCCCGATGTTCGCGCCGCGGAAGCGGTAGATCGACTGGTCGTCGTCGCCGACCACGCAGAGGTTCCTGTACTTGCCGGCGAGCAGCTCCACGAGGCGGAACTGCGCCGTGTTCGTATCCTGGTACTCGTCGACCATGATGTAGCGGAAACGCTCCTGGTAATAGTCAAGGACGTCCGGGCAGGCGCGGAACAGCTGGACCGTTCTGACGAGCAGGTCGTCGAAATCCAGCGCGTTGTTCTTGTGAAGGAGCGCCTGGTAGCGCCGGTAGCACTCCGCTGTTTTTTCCTCCACGTAGCCGGAGGCCTGCTTCGCGAACTCCTCCGGGCCGATGAGCTCGTCCTTCGCGGAGCTGATCACGCCTAAGACCATGCGCTCCTTAAAGCTCCTCGTGTCGATGTTCAGCTCCTTGAAGACCTGCTTCATGAGCGTTTTCTGGTCGTCCGCGTCGTAGATCGTGAAACGGTTCTCGAAGCCCAGCCGGTCGATGAAGCGCCGGAGGATCCGGACGCAGGTCGAATGGAAGGTGGCGACCCAGACCTGCTCCGCGCCCTCCTTCACCAGGCTGTCGACGCGCGCGCGCATCTCCCCCGCTGCCTTGTTCGTGAATGTGATCGCCAGGATGTGCCACGGGTCCACGTGCTTTTCGGCGATAAGATACGCGATCCTGTGGGTCAGGACGCGCGTCTTCCCGGAGCCCGCGCCCGCCAGGATGAGCTCCGGTCCCTCGGTGCAGAGCATCGCCTCCCTCTGGCGGTCATTCATGCCGTCATATAAGTTCATTCCTTCTTCCCCTTCTCCATCGCCTTAAGCCGCGCCATCGTCAGGTCGTAGCCGTCGTTCCCGAAATTCAGGGAGCGGTTCACTCGGCTGATCGTCGCGGTGGACGCCCCCGTCTGCTCCGCGATCTCAAGATAGGTTTTCTTCTCCCGGAGCATTTCCGCGACCTCATAGCGCTGGGAAAGCGACAGGATCTCGTTCGCAGTGCAGACATCCTCGAAAAACTGGTAGCATTCCTCCTCTGTCCTTAACGTCAGGACAGCGCGGAACAGGCGGTCGACTGCCGGGGAATGAAGTTTTTTGCTCATCGTATGCTGCCTCCCTCTTAAAGACCTCCGGCGTCCCTTCCGTGAGACGACAGAGCAACAGCATTTTAGCACAGTAAAAACTTAAAGTAAAGAAGTGCGTTGCCTTTCCATCCCGTTTGTACTATACTTTCCATGTTGTACATTCCGCGGGCCATACCGGCCCGCTTGTTCTGAAAGGTGAATATTTTTATGGAAAAGATCTATTACGGCACCGTCGGGGGCTCGTCCTTAGGGACCGGGCGGCGGCGGAGAAGAAGGCGCCGCTCCCCGCTCATGCCGTTCCTCCTCATCCTTCTCGCGGTACTGCTCATCGTCCTCCTCATCTTCGCGGTGAAAAAGCTGAGGGGCGGCGGAGGGGCCGCTTCCCCGGGCAGCAGTACCGAGGAGACGCTCCCCGCGGAAACGGAGGAGACGGTCCCGCCGGAGCCCACGCTCTCCGCTGCGGAGCAGCTTATCGCGGACGCGGAGCGGCTTGCTGCAGGCTATGACTACGACAAAGCCATCGAGCTCGTGCAGGGCAATGCGGAGGCGGCGGAAAGCGAGGAGGGGAAGGCCTTTATCGCCCGCTGCGAGGAGACGAAGGCAGGCCTGGTCCGGCAGAACATCTCCGAGATCACCCACGTTTTCTTCCACACGCTCATCATGGACACGTCCAAGGCCTTCGACGGCGACTCCCGCCAGGACGGCTACAACGACGTCATGACCACGAAGGACGAGTTCCTGAAGATGCTCGACGAAATGCATAAGCGCGGCTTTGTGCTGGTCCGGCTCCACGACATCGCCTACGAGGTGGATGACGAGGAGAACGGCGGCAAGAAGATGGTCGCCGGGGACATCATGCTTCCCGAAGGGAAAAAGGCTTTCGTCATGTCGCAGGACGACGTCTGCTACTATGAGTACATGACGGGCGACGGCTTCGCGAGCCGCCTGGTGATCGGCGACGACGGCCGCGTGACCTGCGAGATGGACCTTGACGACGGGACCACCGTGACCGGCTCCTACGACCTGATCCCGCTCCTCAACGAATTCATCGACGAGCACCCGGATTTCTCCTACCGCGGCGCGAAGGCCTGCATCGCCGTCACCGGCTACAACGGCGTCTTCGGCTACAGGACGGACACCGAGTACGAGCAGACGAACCCCAACATCGAGGCGGACCGCCAGAAGGTCCGCGAGATCGCCCAGGCGCTCCGCGACGACGGATGGGAGCTCTCGAGCCACAGCTGGGGCCACCGGAACTACGGGACCATCTCCATGGATGAGCTCCACACTGACAACCAGAAGTGGATGGACCGCGTCGAATCGCTGATCGGCGACACCGACATCATCCTCTTCCCCTTCGGCGGGGACCTGCAGGACTGGCACCCCTACACCACCGAAAACGAGCGCTTCATGTACCTCTGGCGCTGCGGCTTCCGCTATTTCTGCAACGTCGACTCCTCGCAGTACTTCGTACAGAAGGGCAACGACTTCCTGCGCCAGGGCCGCCGGAACCTCGACGGCTACCGCCTGTGGCAGGACATGACGAACAAGAACCGCACCAGCGACCTCTTCAACGCGGAGGAGATCTTCGATCCCGCAAGGCCCACGCCCGTCCCCGACTATAACGGCGGCTGATCCCGGCCATGGGGCTGCCCACGCTTCGGCCATGGGGACTGTCCCCATGGCTCAACACCGAGTCGAATACTCAACATAAATCAAATCTTTGTACAGCAAATGCCCGGAAGCCAGATGGCTTCCGGGCATTTCATTTGACAATTCATTGTTTTTTTGTTGATTAAAGCACAAAACCAGGCTGATCTGTTTGACCATGGGGACTGTCCCCATGGCCGAAACTGCTTACTTTACGTGCACTTCGTCGTAGACGTCGAGGATGGCCTTGTCCGGCTCCGGCGTCGCGAGGCTCACGCAGACGTTCACGATGGAGCCGATGATGAAGGCCGGAAGCAGCTCGTAGATCGCGAGCACGCCGCCCATCGGGGCAATGCAGAACTTCCATACGAAGACCATGATGCCGCCCGCAACAAGGCCGGCGATGGCGCCCTGCCTGGTGGAGCGTCTCCAGAACAGCGCGATCAGCATGGTCGGGCCGAAGGTGGCGCCGAAGCCTGCCCACGCGAAGGAGACGACACGGAACACGGAGCTGTTGGGATTCCAGGCGAGGAACAGTGCGATCGCCGCGATGCCGAAGATGGTGGTCCTCGCGATCTTCATGGCCTGGCCGATCGTCAGCTTCTTCCCGAAGAAATCCTGCAGGAGGTCCTGCGAGACGCTGGACGCTGCCGCGAGGAGCTGGGAATCCGCCGTGGACATGGTCGCCGCGAGGATGCCGGCGAGGATGATGCCGGCGATGAACGCGAAGAACAGGCCGTTCTGGCTCATGACGTTGGAAAGCTGGATGATGACGGTCTCAGACTCGGAGCTCGTGTTGAGCATGGGAATGATGCCCGCCTTCGAAACACTGTAGCCGATGATACCGATCAGGATGGCGACGCTCATGGAAAGGACGACCCACACGCCTGCGATGCGCCGGGACATCGCGACCTCATTCTCATCACGGATCGCCATGAAGCGGAGCAGGATGTGCGGCATGCCGAAGTAGCCGAGGCCCCACGCAAGCGTGGAAGCGATCGGGAAAAGTCCGTAGGTGCCCGCGGTCCCGTCGCTCCAGTTATAGCCCTGGGTGAGGCTCAGGTAGCCCGGCAGCGCCTGTGCGTTCTCCACGACCTTTCCGAAGCCGCCCGCCGCGCTGATGCCGAAGAACACGATGATCACGAGGGCGATGCTCATGAAGATGCTCTGTACGAGGTCCGTCGTGGAAACTGCCAGGAAGCCGCCCAGGACGGTATAGCTGATGATGATGATCGCGCCCACGACCATGGCGACGTGGTAGTTCACGCCGAACAGGCTGTTGAACAGCGTGCCGACCGCCTTGAAGCCTGACGCGGTGTACGGGACGAAGAAGATGATGATGATCAGCGCCGCGATAAACGACAGCGTGTGCTTACTGTCCCCGTACCGCTTCGCGAAGAACTCCGGCACCGTGATGGCTTCCAGCCTCGCCGAATACCGGCGGAGCAGCCGCGCGACGAACAGGAAGTTCAGGTACGTACCGACCGCAAGTCCGATCGCGGTCCAGCCGACCTCCGCCACGCCCGCGATGTACGCGAGGCCCGGCATGCCCATGAGCAGGTAGGAGCTCATGTCCGACGCCTCCGCGCTCATGGCGGTGACGACCGGTCCCAGCTTTCTTCCGCCAATGTAGAACTCGACCGAGTTCTCGCCGGATCCGAGACGGCTGAAATAGATGCCGATCAGGATCATTGACGTAAGATACGCCACGATCGTAAACACGATCACAAATTGTGAAGTTGCCATAAATTACCCCCCATAATACGTTTATTGTATCTGCGCGCTTCTCCAAAAGAGAAGAACTGTATACACATCGCACATACAGTGTCGTATTATAGCACGAAAAAAACAAGAATAAAATGCAGAACGGTGTATAGAATGTGTTCTATACACCGTTCGTGTAAAAATCAAAATTTTCCTTATATTACGCCGTTTTCAGGCTGTACATTTTTGCTTCCTGAAATAAGACCGGGACCATTTCACTCCCGCGCCCGGTACCCCTCCAGAAAGATCGGGGTCATCTTCTCCGTGTAGGAAGTAAGGGAATAGGTCCCCCCGCTCAGGCACCAGTCATACAGAAGCGCCCGCTCCCAGAGCGCGTAGGCGCGCATGATCTCGTTTTCCGTGAGGTCCTTCCTGAGCGTCCCCGCGTCCCTGCCCTCCTTCACGATCCTCCGGATGAGGCGGAAGTAGGTCCGGTTCCTGTCGAGGAGGTGCTTCTCTCCCGCCGCCGTGAGCTGCGTCGAAAGAAGCCGCGTCAGAAGGTCGCGGGAAATGCTGTCCTCGATCATCATGAACAGCTCGCGGTTTAAGTACATGAGCTTTTCGACGGCATCGTCCGCAGGATCCAGGGTGTCCTTCAGCTGCTCGTACTTCTCGTCGAAGACGTAGGCCAGCGTGCCGAGGAGCGCGTCCTTGCCCTCAAAATAATGGTAGAACGACCCCCGCGAGGTCCCCGATTCGAAGATGATGTCCTCGATGGTCGTCTCGTCGTAGCCGTTGTCGTAAAAAAGCTTCCACGCGGCCGAAATGATGCGGCCGCGTGTGTTTCTCGTGTTTTTCTTCGGCATGAATGTTTCCCCGGCGCAGGCGCTTTACGAAAGCAGGCTCACGCCGTCCTGTCAGAATGATGCGATCTCGTCGATCGGGCCGGTCAGGACCACGCTGTCCGCGTAGAGCACCGGGCCGTTCCCGCCGTATTCCTTCGTGTTCTCGTCCTTGATCTTCGCCCGGATCCTGACCCACGAGCCGTTCTTCAGGTTCGCGGCGCCCTTGTACCGGCAGAGGAGCCCCAGGAACTGCATGTCCGCCTCGCAGCAGGTCATGACCTTGCGCCCCGGCACGAACACGCCCTTCGGCGCGCCCTTCGGGAGCAGCACCTGCGCGGTGAACTCCACGGTCTTGCCGTCGTACTTCGCGGTGCGGTCCATCGCGTCCACGTAGAAGATCCCGTAATCCTCGGGCTTTATCTCGATAAAGTCCTCCTTCAGGTCATAGGGAAGCTCGATGGAGAAGTCGCCCCTGATCTCGCCCTCCAGGCCCTCGAACACGATCTCCGCGTTCGGCGCCATAGCCTTCAGGGAAAGATGGTAGTTCCCGAGCTTTTCCTCCGGGATCCCGTCCGCTCGGTTGCAGATGACAAGCTCGCTGTCCTTTAACATAGGCCCCATGAAGGGCTTCATGTTCTTTAAGTAAAGCTCGATGGTCGAGGTATCGATGATCGTGATCTGCTGGTTCAGGAACCAGCAGTCAGGCAGCGTAAGCGCGTTCTGCATCCACATGCCGTTCCACTCGATGAGCACGCGCTCCGGGTGGTACTCATCCTCCAGCTTCGCGAGCGATTCCGGCGTGACCTCCTCAAGGCTCTCCATGTAGATGCCCGCGGTCTTTGTGCGCTTCAGGAGGTCGTCGTCGAACTCCTCCTCGCCCTCCTCGCAGACGATGAGGAGCGTACGCCCCTCCGTCTGGAAATACGGCTGGTCCATGGTGAATTTCAGGAACTGGGTCTTTCCCGCCTCCAGGAAGCCGTTGATCAGGAATACCGGTTTTCTGCCGTCGTTCTCGTCATATGTATCTGCCATGGTCAGCTCCTGAACTCCTTCTCAAGATCCTCTTCCTTCAGGTCCGCACCGATCACGCAGACCTTGCCGGTGTACTCCGGCAGGCCCTTCCGGATCTCGGTCTCGCCCGGGACAAGGTCAAAGTACAGCCACTCGGTCTTCACCTCCGTCGGGACGTAGCCCTTCGCGCGGATGACGGCGCCGAAATCGTTCGTGTTCGCGAGCCTGTCGAGGATGCTCTTCAGCTTCTCCTCCTTCATCGGGGCAACCTGCTCAAGGCCCCAGCTCTGGAAGACCTCGTCCGCGTCGTGGCCATGGTGGTGGTGATGGTGATGATGGTGGTGGTGGTGATGCTCATGCTCTTCTTCATCGTCATCATCGTCGTCATGGTGGTGATGATGATGCTCATGCTCTTCCTCATCATCGTCATCATCGTCGTCATGGTGGTGATGGTGCTCATGCTCCTCATCCTCATCATCATGGCCGTGGTGATGGTGGTGGTGATGTCCGCACTCGCACTCGTCCTCGTCCTCATCCTCCTCGGCGAGCTGCTTCATAAGCTCTGCCTTGAGGTCCACCGGCTCCTCGAGGATCTCAAGAAGCTTCTTTCCGGTAAGAAGGCTCACCGGCGTCGTGATGATCGTCGCGGTCGGGTTGATCTCACGGATCATGGCGACCGCCTCGTCGATGACCTCCTGCTTCGCGACGTCCGTCCTGGAGAGGACGATCGTGGTCGCGCACTGCACCTGGTTGTTGAAGAATTCGCCGAAGTTCTTCATGTACAGCTTGCACTTCTTCACGTCGACGACCGTGACGGCGGAGTTGTTCTCGACCTCGAGGTCCTTCTCCACGTCGGAGACCGCGCGCATGACGTCGGAAAGCTTGCCGACGCCGCTCGGCTCGATGATGATGCGGTCCGGCTGGTACTTCGTCAGGATCTCCTTTAAGGAGCTCGCGAAATCGCCGACCAGCGAGCAGCAGATGCAGCCGGAGTTCATCTCGCGGATCTCGATGCCGGAATCCTTGAGGAAGCAGCCGTCGATGCCGATCTCGCCGAACTCGTTTTCAATGAGGACGACCTTCTCGCCCGCGATGGCGTCCTGCAGAAGCTTCTTGATAAAGGTGGTCTTTCCCGCTCCGAGGAACCCGGAGATAATATCAACTTTTGTCTTGCCCATAATATGCTTCCTTTCCTGTAAAAACTGATCCTTACAGATTACAGCTGTTTTTACCCATCTGTTCTATATACAGTATATCACACCTGTAAAGTACTTATCCTTTCAGCCCGTCCGCGGGCAGGCGCCGGAGCACCTCGCCGGCGAGAAGGCCGATCAGCGTCCCTGTCAGCGCCCCCGCCAGCAGGAGCACCGGAAAATACCAGAAGACCGCGAAGGTCTCCACGACAAGCGACGCGACAAAAAGCTGGCCGATGTTGTGGAACACGCCGCCTGTAATGCTGACCCCTGTCCTGCCGAACCTCCCGGACCGCTTCGCGAGCACCATAGCGCAGAAGCTGACGAGCCCTCCCGCCAGGGAATACAGCATGGAGGAGAGGTTCCCGAAGGTAAAGCCGGTCAGGACGATCCTGAGAAGCGAGACCGCCAGCGCGGGACGCTCCCCGAGCGAATACAGCGCGACCATGGTGACAAGGTTCGCGAGCCCGAGCTTCACGCCAGGCACCCCCAGGTCGAAGGGGATCAGGACCTCGACGTAGCTCATGACCATGGCGAGCGCGATAAGAAGCCCGTACGCCGCGGCGGTGCCGCCCATGCCTTTGTTCCTGTCTTTCATAAATCAGGTCTCCGCAATGAAAAGGCTGCCGCACCATTCTCATGCTCTGATGCGGCAGCCATATTCATCAGGTTTATTCGATATTCACGCCCGCGATCTTCACGTTGACTTCAATGACCTTAAGTCCCGTCATGTTCTCGATCGCGCTCATGACGCGGTCCTGGACCTTGGCGCTGACCTCGGGGATATTGTAGCTGTATTTGATGATCACGGAAAGGGCGACCGTGACGTGCTCCTCGGTGACGTCGACCTTGACGCCCTTCTGAAGGTTCTTCACACCGATCTTTCCGATCACGCTGTTCGTGATATTGCCCGCAAGGCAGTCCACGCCTTCCACCTCTGTTGCCGCAAGCGCCGCGATCACAGTCACCACATCGTCGGCGATACAGACCTCCCCGAGCTGCTCCGGGGCTTCCTGGACTTCGATCTTCTCTTCTTTACTCATGGGAATACTCCTTCATGTTTAGGTTTCTTCATTATAAAGGGAATTATAGCAGAAAGTGCCCCTTTTGCATACCCTGTCACTTGTGGTAGGGCTCCCTGTTCCTGATCCGGTAGCTCCTGTAGATCTGCTCGAGGAGGATGACGCGCATAAGCTGGTGCGGGAACGTCATGTCCGAAAAGCTGACCTTCGTGTCCGCCCGGTCCAGGACCTCCCTGGAAAGCCCGAGCGATCCGCCGATGATGAACGTGATATCGCCCCTGCCAAGCGTCTCCCAGCTTTCGTGGGCCTTCGAGAAGGCGACGGAATCATATTTCTTTCCCCGGATATCGAGCACCACCGCGTAGGAGCGGTCCTTAAGCTTCCCGAGGATCCGCTTTCCTTCCTTTTCCCGGATCCTTTCGTCCGCCGCCTCCGAGCTCCCGTCCGGCGTCTTCTCGTCCTTCACCTCCACGAGCTCCAGGGAGCAGTAGCCGGAAAGGCGCTTCGCGTACTCCGAGACCGCGTCCTTCCAGAACCGTTCCTTCAGGCTCCCGACCGAGATCACGCTGATATTCATTCCGTCACCCGGAAGTAGTAGCCGACGCCCCATTTCGTGTGGACGTAGCGGGGCTCGCTCGGCGAGGGCTCGACCTTCTCGCGGAGCCGCCGGACGTGCACGTCGACCGTGCGGACGTCTCCCGACTCCTTGCCCCAGATCATGGACAGAAGCTTCTCACGGCTGAACACCTTGTTCGGGTTCGTGACCAGGAGCTCCATGATGTCGAACTCCTTCGCGGTCAGGTTGATCTCCTTCCCGCCGATGAAAACGCGGCGCCCCTCGGTGTCGAGCTTCAGGTCCCCCGTGGTGATCATGTGGTCCTCCGCCCGCTTCTTCTGGTGGTTCTTCTGGTTCCTCCGGAGGATCGCCTTGATGCGCGCCTTCACCTCCAGGATATTGAAGGGCTTCGTGATGTAATCGTCCGCCCCGTACTCGAGGCCGAGGATCTTGTCCATGTCCCCGCCCTTCGCCGTCAGCATGATGATCGGCACCTCCGAGAACTCGCGGACCGTCTGCATCACCTCGTAGCCGTCATGCTTCGGCAGCATGACGTCAAGAAGCATCATGTCATATTCCGTCCTCCGCGCCATCTCGATGGCTTCCTCGCCGTCATACGCGCAGTCCACCTGCATTCCGTCCTGCTCAAGGCTGAACCGGATCCCCTTTACAATCAGTTTTTCATCATCGACCACCAGAACTCTGGGCATATTTCTCCTCACTTATCGGTAAACGGATCCTCCGATCCGTGTCGTTATCCCCCCGCGGGGCATCCGCCTCCGCGCTTCCCCCCTCCGGGTCATTCGACCCGGATCTTTTCCTTCAGTTTTTCGTAGGCCTTTTCCTTGATCCCCGGCACCTTCATTATATCCTCGGGAGTCCGGAAGCCTCCGTGCGCCTCGCGGTAGCGGATAATGCTCCCGGCCCGCGTCTCCCCGATCCCGGGAAGCGTGACGAGCTCCTCCATCGTGGCGCGGTTGATGTCGACGGTCCCGCTGTCCGGACCGCCCGCGGCCTTTGCCCGGGCGTTTCCTGCGGCTCCGGCACTTCCTGCGGCTCCGGCACTTCCTGCAGCTCCTGCATTTCCCGCGGCTCCGGCGTTTCCGGCGGACGATGCCTGTCTCCCCGCCGTACTGTTCCCGGGATCCATAAAGCCCGGGTACGCCCCCGCCTCGTCCGTCCGCGGCACGTAGATCTTCATCCCGTCGAACAGCGGGTCCGCAAGGTTCAGGAGCCACGGCGCCGCGTCCTCCGTAAGGCCGCCGGCAAGCTCCACCGCGTCCGCGACGCGGCTGCCCTCCACGCACTTGTAAACGTCAGGCACGCGGACAGCGCCGCATACATAGACGACAGGGCCCCCGGAAGGCTCCTCCCCGGGGTCTTCATGAAAACCCTCCGCTCCCGCGTCCGGGCTTCCGTCCGGCAGCCTCTCTGTCTCCGGGCCGTCCGTGCTCCTACCTGCTGCGGCTGCCGGCCCTGTGCCGGCCCCCGCCGCCTTCTGTGCACTTGCGTTTCCGCCCGGCAGCCCCCCCGTCTCCGGGGCACTTGCGCTTCCGCCCGGCAGCTTCTCCGCCTCCGGACTATCCGCGCTTCCGCCCGGCAGCTTCTCCGCCTCCGGAGCACTTGCGTTTCCGCCGGGCAGCCCCTCCGTCTCCGGGGCGACCGCGTACCCGGTAAGCCTCTCCGGCATGCTCCGCCCCTCCGCGCCGCGGAGGCTTACGCTTAGGCCCGCGGCGAGCAGCACGGCCAGCGCCGCCGTTTTTCTCACAAATCTCTTTTTCAGGAATCTCTTCAAGGCAGCCTCCCTTTCGGAACGCTGCCGGACCTGCATTCCTATTCTAATACAAAAGAGCGGTCGTTTACAACAACCGCTCTTCCGAAATTTAAGACTTGCCTTTCCTTACTCCATCGCCCGCTCAGGACGCGCGACAGCTTTCCTTACTCCATCGCCCGCTCAAGACGCGCGACAGCCTCGTCCGCCTCTTCCTTCGTGATGACCAGCGGCGGCAGGATACGGATGATATTCGCGCCCGCGTTGATGAGGATCAGCTTCTCCTTAAGGAGCGCCTTCTCGATGATCGGGGCGACCGGCGCGTCGAACTCGACGCCCATCATAAGGCCGCGGCCGCGGACGTCGATGATGTGCGGGTTCTTCGCCTTCAGGGCAAGGAGCTTCTCCTTTATATACGCGCCCATCTCATTGACGTGGCCGATGATATCGTCCTTCTCGAAGATCGAGAAGACCGCGTCGACAGCCGCGCAGACAAAGGGATTGCCGCCGTAGGTGGTTCCGTGGTCGCCCGGGACCATGGCGGTATTCGCCTTGCCGCAGGTCAGGAACGCGCCGACCGGGACGCCGTTGCCGATCGCCTTCGCAACGCACATGACGTCCGGCTTCACGCCGGAATGCTGCCAGGTGAAGTACTTTCCGGTACGTCCCATACCGCACTGGACCTCGTCGAAGATCAGGATGAGGTCGTTCGCGTCCGCGAGCTCCCTGACGCCCTTCAGGAACTCGTCCGTGCCCGGATAGATGCCGCCCTCGCCCTGCAGCGGCTCGAGGATGATGCCGCAGGTGTGCTCATTGACCAGCGCCTTCACGGAGTCGAGGTTATTGAATTCCGCGAACTTCACGCCCGGGATCAGCGGCTCGAACGGCTCGCGGTACTGCTGCTTTCCGGTGACGCTCAGCGCGCCCATGGAACGTCCGTGGAAGGAATGGTCCATAGCGATGATCTCGAAGCGCTCATGGTCCTTGTTCTTCGAATAGGAATAGCGGCGGGCGATCTTCAGCGCGCCCTCGATGGCCTCCGTGCCGGAGTTCGTGAAGAACACCTTGTCCATGCCGCTGGCCGCGAGGATCTTCTTTCCGGCGTTGACGGCAGGCTCCGTATAGAACATGTTGGAGACGTGGAGCATCTTGTCGATCTGGGCCTTCAGCGCCTCGTCGTAGCCCGGATAATGGCAGCCCAGGCCGACCACGCCGATGCCGGCGAAGAAATCGATGTACTCGTTCCCGTCGGTGTCATAGAGCTTTGCGCCCTGGCCGTGGTCCAGGACTACCTGGTAGCGGTTGTACGCCTTGTAAAGCACATTCTCGGCTTCGCTGATCTTATTCTGCATGTTACTCATGATCAAATGCCTCCTCCGTATCTTTTCTGATCGCAGTCCCGATGCCCTTGTTCGTGAAGATCTCAAGCAGCAGGCAGTGCGGCGTGCGGCCGTCCAGGATATGGACGCGGGATACGCCGGCCTCGATCGCGTTGACGCAGTTCGTGAGCTTCGGGATCATGCCGCCGCCGGCCTTGCCCTCAGCGATGAACGCCTTGGCCTCGCTGACTGTCATCTCGGAGATCAGGGAATCCTTGTCCTCGAAGTCGCGGTACACGCCCTCGACGTCCGTCATGAACGCAAGCTTCTCCGCCTTCATGGCGCCCGCCACGGCACAGGCGGCATCGTCCGCGTTGATATTGTAGGTGTCGTGGTTCTTGTCGAAGCCGATGCAGCTGATGATCGGCAGGTAATCCTTCTCAAGAAGGTCGTACACGACCTTCGGGTTCGCCTTGGTGACGTTGCCGACAAAGCCGATGTCCTCGCCGTCCACGTAACGCTTCTCGCAGCAGAGGAGGTCTCCGTCCTTGCCGCTGATGCCGACCGCCTTCACCCCGAGGGCGTTGACCATCGCGACCAGGCTCTGGTTCACGCGGCTCAGCACCATCTCGGCGATCTCCATGGTCTCGGCATCCGTGACGCGGAGTCCCTTGACGAACCTCGCCTCCTTGCCGACCTTGCCGACCCACTTCGAGATCTCCTTGCCGCCGCCGTGGACGATGACCGGCTTGAAGCCGACGAGCTTCAGGAGGACGACGTCCTGGATGACCTGCTTCTTCAGGTTCTCGTCCAGCATTGCCGCGCCGCCGTACTTCACGACGATGACCTTGCGGTTGAATCTCTGGATATATGGAAGCGCCTCGATCAGGGTCTCAGCCTTCTGCATTACGATAGGATCATGTGCCATAGCTTAATTCCTCCGGTTTTTATTATAGTCCCTGCGGGTACGGCAGTTCCGCGCGTTTCCGTCCGGCAGCGCCTTCCGGGCCATTATATCACACGCTCCGTGCTCCAGGGTAAAGAAATGCATTTTACACTTTCATAACTATACATGACATTGAATATTTTTTCAACTACAAAAAGCAGGTTTTTCGGCAAAAAATTTTTCCCGGTTTTTGTCATTTTTTCTTTCAAAACCGCTTGCATTCCCAGCGCAGCTGATGTATATTTATAAAGCCTTTTTAACAAAGGCCTTGTTTTGTTATGAAAAATGAGGAAGTTCTGAAAGGGGAGCACCGAAATGAAGAAAGATAAGGTCGTACTTGCCTATTCCGGCGGTCTTGACACCACCGCCATCATCCCGTGGCTGAAGGAAAACTTCAACTATGACGTCATCTGCTGCTGCATCGACTGCGGCCAGGGCAGCGAGCTCGATGGCCTTGACGCGCGCGCGAAGCTTTCCGGCGCGTCGAAGCTCTATGTTCTCGACGTCAACGACGAATTCGCCGAGGAGTACATCATGCCGTGCGTCCAGGCGGGCGCCGTCTATGAGCACAAGTACCTGCTCGGCACGAGCATGGCGCGTCCCCTCATCGCGAAGAAGCTCGTCGAGATCGCCCGCAAGGAAAAGGCGGTCGCGATCTGCCACGGCGCTACCGGCAAGGGCAATGACCAGATCCGCTTCGAGCTCGGCATCAAGGCGCTGGCACCCGACCTTAAGATCATCGCCCCGTGGCGCATGACCGACATCTGGCCGTTCCAGTCCCGCCAGGACGAGATCGACTACGTCGAGTCCAAGGGCATCAACCTCCCGTTCGACGCTTCCCACAGCTACAGCCGCGACAGGAACCTCTGGCACATCTCCCACGAGGGTCTCGAGCTTGAGGACCCGTCCCAGGCGCCGAACTACGACGACCTGCTGGTCTTAAGCGTCACGCCGGAGAATGCTCCCGACGAGTCCACGGACGTCACCCTGGATTTCGTGAAGGGCGTCCCGGTCTCCGTAAACGGAAAAAAGATGAAGCCGGCCGACATCATCCGCGTCCTGAATGAACTGGGCGGAAAGAACGGCATCGGCATCATCGACATCGTCGAGAACCGCGTCGTCGGCATGAAGTCCCGCGGCGTCTACGAGACCCCCGGCGGCACCATCCTCGTGGCGGCCCACGAGCAGCTTGAGGAGCTGGTCCTTGACCGCGCGACCCTGGAGCAGAAGAAGGATCTCGGCAACAAGTTCGCGCAGATCGTCTACGAGGGCAAGTGGTTCACCCCGCTCCGCGAGGCGATCCAGGCGTTCATGACAGTCACTGAGGAGTATATGACCGGCGAGGTGAAGCTCAGGCTCTACAAGGGCAACATCATCAAGGCCGGGACCACCTCCCCGTATTCCCTGTACTCCGAGTCCCTCGCGTCCTTCACCACCGGCGATCTCTACGACCACCACGACGCGGACGGCTTCATCACCCTCTTCGGCCTGCCGCTCAAGGTGCGCGCCATGATGCAGCTGAAGGTCGCCGAGGAAAAGAAGGCGGCCCGCAAGGTCGCGAAGGCCACCAAGGAGACCGCGGAGGCCGTGAAGACGACCGTCAGCAAGGTCTCGAAGGCCGAGGTGAAAAAGGCGGCAGCGAAAAAGACCGCCGCGAAGAAGGCGGGCGCGAAGAAATCCAAATAATACCGCCGTTCTGTGATATACTGAAAGCCGGGAGCCCGCTGCTCCCGGCTTTCTTACTGCAACCCCGCTGTGCCGTTCAGGCGGACACGCCCCGGCAGCCTGATAAGGAGGTATTTAAGTGGAATACCGCAAAGAACACGATTCCATGGGCGAGGTCCTGGTCCCGGCAGACCGGTACTGGGGCGCCCAGACCCAGAGAAGCCTTGACAATTTCCGAATCGGCACCGAAAAGATCCCGCAGGAGATCATCTCCGCCTTCGCGTACCTGAAGGAGGCGGCGGCTGTCGCGAACGCGCGGCTCGGCGTCATGGACGAAAAGCGCATGAAGCTGATCCGGGCGGTCTCGAAGGAGATCCGCGAGGGAAAGCTCGACGGGAACTTCCCGCTCGCGGTCTGGCAGACCGGCAGCGGGACGCAGTCCAACATGAACGTGAACGAGGTCATCGCGAACCGCGGCAACGAGCTTGCCGGGGAAAAGCTGCTGCACCCAAACGACAGCTGCAACATGTCCCAGAGCTCCAACGACACCTTCCCTACCGCCATGCATATCGCCGCGGTCATGGAGATCGAGGGCCGTCTCCTGCCGGCGGTGGACCTTCTCGCAGGCACCTTCCGGCGGCTTGAAAAGAAGTACAAGGGGATCGTGAAATCCGGACGCACGCACCTCCAGGACGCCGTGCCGATCTCCTTCGCCCAGGAGATCAGCGGGTGGCGGACCTCGCTCGAGCGGGACCGCGCCCTCATCAAGGCGTCCGTCCGCCCGCTGTCCTCGCTGGCGCTCGGCGGCACGGCTGTCGGTACCGGCCTCAACGCCCCTGAGGGCTTCGACACCGCAGCCGCGGACGCCCTCTCGGAGCTCACAGGCCATCGCTTCCGCACGGATCCGAACAAGTTCCACGCGCTCACCTCGAAGTGCGAGCTCGTGAACGCGCACGGGGCCCTGAAGGCCCTCGCCGCGGACATGATGAAGATCGCGAACGACATCCGCTGGCTCGCGAGCGGCCCGCGCTGCGGGCTCGGCGAGATCACGATCCCCGCGAACGAGCCCGGCAGCTCCATCATGCCCGGCAAGGTGAACCCGACCCAGTGCGAATCCGTCACCATGGTCGCGGTCCAGGTCATGGCGAACGACACCGCGGTCGGCATTGCCGCGAGCCAGGGCAACTTCGAGCTGAACGTGTTCATGCCGGTCCTGATCTACAACTTCCTGCAGTCCGTGCGGCTCCTCTCCGATTCCCTCCGCTCCTTCAACGACCACTGCTGCACGGGGATCGAGCCGAACAAGGAGAAGATGCATGAGAACCTGCACCGCTCGCTCATGCTGGTCACCTCGCTGAACCCGTACATCGGCTACGAGAACGCGGCGAAGACCGCGAAGAAGGCCTTCGCGGAGAACATTTCCCTGAAGGAGGCCTGCGTCGCGCTCGGCTTCCTCACCGCGGAACGCTTCGACGAGGTGTTCCATCCGGAGGCCATGGCGAAAGAATAACACACACCAGAAACGGTGCCGCATTCAAAAATGAATGCGGCACCGTTTTTTTCAGCGTAAAAGCTCACGCGCGGTTATACAGTTACAGCAGCGCCCTGCACGCCGCGATCTCCTTCGCCATGGCCTCCGGGCCGGGCGCGCCGTCGGTGTTGCGCTTCGCGATGCAGGTCTTCATGGAGATAGCCTCGTAGACGTCCTCCTCAATGGCGTCCGAAACCGCGCGGAATTCGTCGAGCGTGAGATCGTCGAGCGCGCAGTCCTTTTCAATGCAGATGAGCACCAGGCGCCCGGAGATCCCGTGCGCGTCGCGGAAGGGCACGCCCTTCCCGACCAGGTAGTCCGCGAGGTCCGTGGCGTTCGTGAAGCCGCCCTTCGCGCTGTCCTCCATGCGCGCGCGGCTGAACTTCATGGCGGAAAGCATGCCGCTCATGAGCTTCAGGCAGTCGAGCACGGTATCCATGGCGTCGAACGCGCCCTCCTTGTCCTCCTGCATGTCCTTGTTGTAGGCGAGCGGGAGGCCCTTCATGGTCGTGAGCAGGCCCATGAGATGACCGTAGACACGCCCCGTCTTCCCGCGGATCAGCTCCGCGATGTCCGGGTTCTTCTTCTGCGGCATGATGCTCGAGCCGGTCGAGTAGGTGTCGTCGATCTCGACGAAGCGGTACTCGTTCGTGTTCCAGATGATGATCTCCTCCGCAAGGCGGCTCAGGTGCATGGAAACGATCGACAGGCCCGCGAGGAACTCCAGAAGGTAATCCCTGTCGCTCACGGAATCCATGCTGTTCCTGGTGGGACCGTCGAAGCCGAGGAGCCTTGCGGTCTGTCCGCGGTCCAGCGGGAAGGTCGTGCCCGCGAAGGCGCCGGCGCCCAGGGGGCAGAGGTTCAGGCGCTTCCTGGCGTCCCTGACCCTGTCGCGGTCGCGGAGGAACATTTCAAAGTAGGCCCCCATGTGATGCGCGAGCGTGGTGGGCTGCGCCTTCTGGAGGTGCGTGAAGCCCGGCATGACCGTGGAGACATTCTCCTCCATGATCGTGAGGAGCTCCGAGAGAAGCCCGGTGAGTTCCTTCTCCGTCTCATCCATGACGTCGCGGGTATAGAGCTTCATGTCAAGCGCGACCTGGTCGTTCCTCGAACGCCCGGTGTGCAGGCGTTTGCCCGCGTCTCCGATCCGCTCCGTCAGCGTCCCCTCTACAAAGGAGTGGATGTCCTCGTAATCGGAATCGTTTTCAAAGGTGAGCGCGCCGCTCTCAAGCTCCGCTGCGATCCTCTCAAGCCCCTCAACGATGGCCTTCCGGTCCTCCGCGCTGATGATCCCCCGGTCGGCGAGCATCGTCGCGTGCGCGATGCTCCCGCGGATGTCCTGGCGCCAGAACCGGCAGTCAAAGGACAGCGACTCGTTGAATGCCTGCGCGAGCGCGTCCGTCTTTTTCGTAAATCTTCCGCCCCAGAGCTTCATACCTTTTCTCCTTCTGTCATATCGCTCCCGCGCGCGTCTGCCTGCGCCTTCGGGATGTCATCCTGTATCCGAGGCTCCGCTGCCGCGCCGTGGTCCTGCGTTACGCCTGCATCGTCCGCCGCCTCAGTACCGCCCGTTACTTCCTCGCCTGCATCGTCCGCCGCCTCAGCATCAGCCGGTGCTTCTTCGACGGTACCGTCTTCCGCGTCCTCGTCCTCTTCGTCTTCGCTTTCCCCGTCAGAGACGTCCGCCGCAGCAGCTTCCCGGGCGTCCTCTTCCTGCTTCCTGCGCCTGCCTGCGAGAATGGTCCACGCACCGGCGCCTGCAGTCAGGATCAGAGAAACAAGCGTCAGGAGGAATCCGAGGGTCCGTCCCTCAGGAGTAAAGCGGAACGCGAGCGTATGCGTGCCCGGCGTAAGCTTTACCGAGAGGAAAGCCTCCGCAAAGTCATGTGTCTCCGCCGGCACCCCGTCGACCGTGACCTGCCAGCCCTTGTCATACGGGATGGAGGTGAACAGGAGGCAGGGACCGTCCGCGGTGACGGTGCCGTCGATCTCAGTGTCCGTGAACCGGGTGATCTCCATGGCGTTCGACGCGAGCGCTTCCTTCAGCCTGGCGAGCGCGTCATAATCAAAACGGTACACCTTCATGTCGAGCGTCGGCGCGTCGTCGCTGGTCTCCGTAAGGCTCACCGTATCGTCCCTGCGGAGCATGCCGAATTCCATGAAATACCGGCGCTTCAGGTTTTCGTAGGTTTTGCTCCCGCCCGGGAGCTCCGCCTTCACCTTGTCCACCTTTGAGCCCGTCGCGAACCCGTAGTAGATCCCGTCCTCCGGCGCGGTGAAATTATAGTACGAGCCGGAAGGGCTGCCGTCCAGGCGGATCAGGACCGGGTCGCACCGCATGACAGAGCAGAGATCGTTCTGGACGTCAGCGGGATTCTCAAGCGTATAGACCCAGTTCTCGTCAAGGTCCGCGCTGACTGTGAACGCCAGCGGGAAGGTGTGCGGGTTCTCATAGAGCCAGGTCTCCCCGGACTGCGCGATCAGCGTGAGCGCCGGATCCTCCGCCTCCTCCGACCAGAACGCGTACCTTACGTCGAGCAGCGCGTCCGCAAGCGGCGTGGAGCCGGTAATGCTGTACGCGTTGACGGACGCCTCGCAGCCGATGTCACGCATGAAGTCCGAAAGATGCCGGTTCGCCATAGACGAGAACAGCGACACCGACGGGAAGTTCATCCAGGCGCCGTCGTCCTTTGTCTTCCTCTTCACCTTTTCGAAGCGCGCGAAGGGCTGTGTCGGAACGGAGTTCTTAAGCGCCGCCACCTCGGCATTGTCCCTTAAGTACTCCACGCGGCTCGTCGTCGGGACGCTGGTGATCGTCGTGTTGACCGCCGCCTCGACCGCGACAAGGCCTAAAAGAAGGAACATGAGCGTGTTCCTTCCGATCTTTCCTGCGCGCTTAAGGTACAGAAGGAGCGCGTAGAGGGAAATGAACAGCATGGCGAGATAATACGCCCAGAACTTGATATGGTCCTGCTCCACCGTCTTCTGGCACAGAAGGATGAACGCGAACGAGAGGAAGAACGAGATCTTCAGGTCCTTCAGCGTATTGCCCTCGCGCTCGTCCGCGGTCCGGTAGCACATGTACAGGACCAGGAAGATGTAGATATAGCTCTGGCGGCACGGCAGCGAATTCGGATAATGCAGCCCGTGCCAGATATAGTTCAGGACGTTCAGGGAAAAGCCCGCGAGGAAAAAGATCAGGAGGACCGTGTAGACCGCCTTCTCCTTCACAGGGATCCTCCGGTTCGCGAAGTAGAGGAGCATCATCTGGTAGACGGCGACGCCGCAGTAGATGTTCGGCCAGTGGTTCAGCCCCACCTCCGTGTCGATATTGCCCATATGGCGGGCCAGCATGTCGATGATGGAAAAGTACTGCGTGACCGTATGCGGGAAGGAAAAGGTGCCTGACGCCGTCTGCTGGAGCGCGTAGATCTCCGGAAGGAGGACCGCCATGGCGAGCCCGCCGGCCAGCAGGGAGCTCAGCGCGAACATGAGCGCGCGGCCGAAAAAGTCCGCCGGGTCAAGAAGGCCCTTCAGCACCGCCCTCGCGAAAAACCAGAACACGAGGAAGATGCAGGTCATGATCGAGATGTAATAGTTCGTGAGGATGCTTAAGCCGAGCGTGATGATGTACATCATGAAACGGCCGTTGTCCACCAGCTCCTCCGAGCCGTACACGACAAGCGGGAACAGAATGATGCAGTCGATCCACATGATGTTCCAGCTGTACGCGCACATGTACCCGGACATCGCGTAGAAGATCCCGAAGAAGGCCGCGTAAAAATGCGGCATCCGTGAACGGCGGAGAAGGTACCAGGTCATGGTGACGGCGCAGAGCGCGGTCTTCACGACGATCATGACCGTCATAAACTCGATCACGAGGGATTTCGGGCACAGCGCCACAAGCCAGTTCAGCGGACTGGCCAGGTAGTACGCGTAGATCGCCGAGAAGTTGACCCCGAGTCCCACGTCCCAGCTGTAGAGAAGGCTCCCTCCGTTCGTCAGCTTGTACTGGAACTCCGAAAAAAACGGCGCGTACTGGTGGTACATGTCCGTCCTCAGATAGCACTCCTTCCCGAAGGGGAAGATCCCGCGCTGTATAAAGATGATCACCATGATGAGCAGCGGTACGAGGAACGCGGCAAGATACGCGTCGCGCCTCGCGGACCACGGCTTTTCAGATGATCTGCCCGATAACTTGCTCATAGGCCAGATGATCTCCGTTCCTTAAATAATGCCCGGTTTTTAATTGTACCATAAATACGCCCGCGTGGGGTCCCCTTTTTGGCAGGTCCTCACTGCGCGCCTTCCGTGGCTCGTATGGTCCCGTCCTCGCGGATAAAATACCCGCAGTAGTCCTCCATGGAATCGAGGAGCGCCGCTCCCTTCTCCTCCCCGAGCGCAAAGCAGGACGTGCTGAGCGCATCGCAGACCAGCGACGAGGGCCCGACGATCGTCAGGGACAGGAGCCCGTTCCTTACGGGCATGCCCGTCTTCGGGTCGAGGATATGGTGGTAGTTAACGCCGCCGGTCACGAAATGGCGCTCGTAGACGCCGCTCGTCACGACGGAGGCGTCGCGGATATCGAGGACCTTCACGACCTCTGCGGACTGCTCCTCCGGCTTCCGGACAGCGATCGCGAAGGGCTGTCCGCCGGGCTTTTCCCCGACGCAGAGGACATTGCCCCCGAGGTTTATGATGGCGCTTGTGACGCCCTCCGCCTTCAGGTGCTCCGCGATCCTGTCCGCGATGTAGCCCTTTGCGACGGAGCCCGGGTCCACCTGTACGGAATCATCCGCGAAGACGACCGTGTCCCCCTCGATAGAGACCTTCCGCCAGTCCACCCGCGAGACGGCTTCCTTTAAAAGCGCTTCGTCCGGGATCTCCGGGTTTCCGCTCTTGAAGTCCCAGAGCGTTGAGACCGGTTCCACCGTGATATCGAACGCGCCGTCCGTAAGCCTGCTGAATTCAAGTCCCGTCCTGAGGACCTGAAGGACGTCCGCCGACGGCCGGTACCGGTTCTCTCCCGGCGCGCGGTGGTTCATCCTCCAGACGTCGCTCGTCTCCTTCGTCGGTGAGAAAAGCTCCTCATACCCTTCGCAGAGCCGGTAGGCGCTTTCCAGGGCGTCCGCGTTTCTTTGCCCGTACACTGTGACAGATATGACGGTATCAAGAAGAAAGCCGCTCTTTTCAAGCGGCTCGTTCCGCCTCTGCCGGAGGGTCGTAAACACGCTGCCGAGGACCAGAAGGAGGACCGCTGCCGCGGCGGCAGCGCGGGCGCCCCTTTTCCCGGAGGCCGCGCTCATGCCCTTCCCTCCCGCGCGGGGGTGCCTGCGCCCTTTTCTGCATCCATAAGCTGTTCTCCTTAAATGAAAAGGCAGCCATTCGGCAAATTTCTGCTTTATGGCTGCCTTAAGACCTTTAAAAACGCTTTCCGCGTCAGTTCGTGGTGCTGTTATTCTTCAGGATAACGTCATGGCTTCCGCCCTCGACGATCGAGGTGGAGGAGACGACCGTGAGCCGTGCCTTGGACTGCAGCTCCGGAATGGAAAGCGCGCCGCAGTTGCACATGGTGGAGCGGACCTTGTAAAGCGTGGTCTGCACGCCCTCGGCAAGCGTTCCCGCGTACGGGACGTAGCTGTCGACGCCCTCCTCGAACGAAAGCTTCTGCGCTCCGCCGAGGTCGTAGCGCTGCCAGTTCCTCGCGCGGTTCGAGCCCTCGCCCCAGTACTCCTTCACGTAGTTCCCGTTGATGCGGAGCTTGTTGGTCGGGCTCTCGTCAAAGCGGGCAAAGTAACGGCCGAGCATCACGAAATCAGCTCCCATGGCAAGGGCAAGCGTGATGTGGTAGTCGTGGACGATGCCGCCGTCGGAGCAGATCGGGATGTAGATGCCGGTCTGTTCGAAGTACTCATCCCTGGCCTTCGCGACCTCGATCACCGCGGTCGCCTGCCCGCGGCCGATCCCCTTGGTCTCGCGGGTGATGCAGATGGAGCCGCCGCCGATACCGATCTTCACGAAGTCCGCGCCGGCCTTCGCGAGGAACAGGAAGCCCTCCCTGTCGACGACATTGCCCGCGCCGACCTTGACCTTGTCGCCGTAGTGCTCACGGATCCAGCCGATGGTGCGGCTCTGCCACTCGCTGAAGCCCTCGGAGGAATCGATGCACAGGACGTCCACGCCGGCATCCACCAGCGCCGGGACGCGCTCCGCGAAATCCCTCGTGTTGATGCCCGCGCCGACGACGTAGCTCTTGTTGCTGTCAAGGAGCTCGTTCACGTTCTCCTTGTGGCTGTCGTAGTCCTTGCGGAACACGATGTACTGGAGCCTTCCTTCCGCGTCGACCAGCGGCAGGGAGTTGATCTTGTTCTCCCAGATGATGTCGTTGCAGTCGTGGAGGTTTGTATTGGAAGGAGCCGTGACCAGCTTCTCGAGCGGGGTCATGAACTCCGTGACCTTAAGGTCGAGCTTCATGCGCGACAGGCGGTAGTCCCTGGAGGCGACGATGCCGAGGAGCTTTCCGTGCGGGCCGCCGTCCTCGGTGATCGCGACGGTGGAATGCCCGGTGCGCGTCTTTAAGTCAAGGACGTCCGCGAGGGTCGCGTGCGGCGGAAGGTTCGAGTCGCTCGTGACGAAGCCTGCCTTGTAGGACTTGACCCAGCGGACCATGTCCGCCTCGTCCTCAATGCTCTGGGAACCATAGATAAAGGAAACGCCGCCTTCTCTTGCAAGCGCGACGGCCAGCTTTTCGCCGGACACGGACTGCATGATCGCGGACACCATGGGGATATTCATCATAAGCGGGCACTCTTCGACGCCCTTCTTATACTTTACCAGCGGGGTCTTAAGACTGACAGCCGTCGGAATGCACTCCGAGGATGAATAGCCCGGAACAAGCAGATACTCACCAAAGGTACGGGACGGTTCGCTGAAATAAAATGCCATGTATGATCTCCCTTTTTTTAAAGAATACGTCAGGAACTACGCCGGGGCCGATTCCTTCGGCCACCGAAGTATTAACCGTAATTTTAACCTATCTTCAAAAAATATACAACCGGATTGCCCTTCCGGGCGGTCAGTCATTTTTCACAAAATCTTATACGGTCCCGGAGCTGTTTCCTGCGCTTTCCGGTCTCAGGGCGACCGCGTGCAGGCGCATGTGTCTCCGCCGCTCCAGGGTGACCGGGACAAGCCCGGCCTTCATCAGCAGCGCGCGGACATCGTCCGCCGTGTAGCCCCGCACGTCGCCCTTCCCGAAAAGGCGGTTCAGGACCGGCATCCCGAAGCGGTTCATGGCCGAGACCACCGGGGCGGGTCCCGTCATCTCCCTCAGGATGAAACGCCCGCCCGGGCGGAGCACCCGCCGCACGTTCCTCAGGAACTGCACCGGCTCCGGATAGTGATGAAAGCTCATGGTGCAGATCACGGCGTCGAAGGAGCTGTCCGGGAACGGGAGCGATTCGCAGTCCCCGGTCACGAACCTGACGCCGGCAAGCTTCTTTTTCTCCGCCGCGCAGATCATTCCGGGGGCGATGTCGATGCCTGTGAAATGCTTTTCCGGGTACGCGCGGGAAAGGAGCGCAAGCATGGCGCCTGTCCCGCAGCCGCAGTCAAGAAGGTCCGTGAACGGCGCTTTCCGTAATTCCCCGAGGATGTCCGGATAGTCGTTCCTGCAGAGCGCGCAGACCCCCGCGCCCTTTCCGTCGAACTGCATGGCGGCTTCATTGAATTCGCGCACTGTGAGCCCCTTCAGCTTTTTCGGGTCCATTTACGCGCCTGCCATTCTTAATACCACGCCGACTACAGCGGAGGCGGCGAGGAAGACGACCGGGTGCAGCTTACTGTACTTTCTCATGAGGAACAGGAGGACCGCCGCCATGACGATCGCGGGCAGGCGGAAAAGAGCCAGAGGAGCTCCTGTCTCCCGGAAGAGGTCCCAGTTGAACAGCGTGATCTTCAGGACCAGGAAGCCGGCGGCGCTGATCAGCCCGACGGAGGCGGGACGGAGCCCGTAGAACGCGTCCTGGACGTACCTGTTCTCCTTGAACTTTTTCAGCACCTGGGCGACCAGGAGGATGATGATGACGGACGGAGTGATGAGTCCGACCGTCGCGGTGACGGCTCCGGGCAGTCCCGCCGTGGTGAAGCCGACGTAGGTCGCCATATTGACGCCGATGGGGCCGGGGGTGGACTCCGAGATAGCGATCATGTCCGCAAGGTCCGCGTAGGTGAACCAGCCGGTCTTGTCGGAAATATCGTACAGGAAGGGAAGCGTCGCGAGGCCGCCGCCGACGGCGAAGAGGCCTGCCTTGAAGAATTCCGCGTAAAGCCTTAACAAAACGCTCATGCAGCCTTTCCTCCCTTCACATTCTTAAGAAGGATCCCGGCGAGCCCTGCAAGCACGACGAAGACCGCGGGGGAAAGATCCAGGGCGACGGAGCCCGCGAAGACCAGGAGGAAGATCATGAAGGTGGCGCGGTCAATGACGGCCTTCTTATAGAGCTTCGAGACCGCGTTGAAGATCAGGACCACGACGCATACGCGGATCCCCGCGAAGGCGTTCTTGACCACCGCCAATTCCGCGAAATTCTGCAGGAACGCGGCAAGGATGGTAATGATCACGAGCGACGGGAACACGACCCCGAGGGTCGCGATGATCCCTCCGATGATGCCTCTTCTCTTCTGGCCGATGAAGGTCGCCGTGTTCACGGCGATGATCCCGGGCGTGCACTGGCCTATAACGTAATAGTCCATCAGCTCGTCCTCGGTGGCCCATTTCTTCTTCTCCACGACCTCGCGCTGGAGGATGGGAAGCATGGCCATGCCGCCGCCGAAGGTCAGCCCGCCGATCCGCGCGAAGGTAAAGAACATGTCGATCAGTTCATTCATAAAACGCACCTTTCCGGATAAAAAAAACTGGAAATACGCTTGTCATTTTAAAGGGGCAGGGGGATAAAGTCAATGAATATGGGCGGAGGAAGCAGGCAATGCAGGAGGCTGCCGCATTCAGCGATATTAATGACAAGTTCCCCTGTGTTCGGACATCTGCAGCTTACATCCGTCCGTCCCGGGCGGATAAGGGCATATCCGTCCGGATCCGGACGTCTGTGCTGCAGAGCCGGACACCTGGGGAACATTGTCATGTTTCGTGCTGAATGCGGCATTTTACAGGAATGCAGGAGCAATGCGCCGCGTGCTTCGCACGCAGATGGACGACTTACCTCGCGGCCTCCGGCCGCTCGGTATACGTCGTCTCGCGCGAGCATAGCGAATGCGCTGCGTGCTTCGCACGCAGATGGACGACTTACCTCGCGGCCTTTGGCCGCTCGGTATACGTCGTCTCGCGCGAGCATAGCGCTTATTCGGAAAACCTTCGGTTTTCCTCATATACGGACTCGCGTCCCATAAATAAAAAAGAAGAACCGGTCCCGCCTGCAAGCAGTCGGTTCCGATTCTTCTTTTTTATTTGCGCTATGCTCGCTGAACGCTTACATCATTCCGCCCATGCCGGCGCCGCCTGCGGGCATTGCGGGAGCGGGTTCTTTGATGGTGGAGACGACGGACTCGGTGGTGAGCAGGGTGCTTGCCACGCTGGTCGCGTTCTGAAGCGCGGATCTCGTGACCTTTGCCGGGTCGAGGATGCCGCTCTTGACCATGTCGACGTACTCTTCCTTGTAAGCGTCGAAGCCGGTGCCTGCCGGAGCTTCCTTGACCTTGTTGACGATGACTGCGCCTTCAAGGCCTGCGTTCTCAGCGATGTAGAACAGCGGAGCCTCCAGAGCCTTCTGGACGATCTTCGCGCCGGTCTTCTCGTCGCCGTCGAGGGTCTCGACGAGCTTTGCGACTTCCTTGGCTGCCGCGATGTAAGCGGTGCCGCCGCCTGCGACGATGCCTTCCTCGACCGCGGCTCTTGTCGCGTTCAGGGCATCCTCCATGCGGAGCTTTGCTTCCTTCATCTCGGTCTCGGTCGCAGCGCCGACGCGGATGACCGCTACGCCGCCGGACAGCTTCGCAAGTCTCTCCTGCAGCTTCTCCTTATCGAAATCAGAGGTGCTTTCCGCGTGCTGCATCTTGATCTGCGCAGCGCGTGCCTCGATGTCTGCCTTGGAGCCTGCGCCGTCGACGATGACGGTGTTCTCCTTGGTGACCTTGACGGACTTCGCGCGGCCGAGCTGTGCCATTCTGGCATCCTTCAGCTCAAGGCCCAGCTGCTCGGAAATGACCTGGCCGCCTGTCAGGATCGCGATATCCTGCAGCATGTCTTTTCTTCTGTCGCCATAGCCCGGAGCCTTGACCGCGACGACGTTGAAGGTGCCGCGGAGCTTGTTGACGATCAGGGTGGTCAGAGCCTCGCCCTCGACGTCCTCGGCGATGATGAGAAGCTTCGCGCCGCTCTTGACGACTTCCTCGAGAAGCGGGAGGATCTCTTGGATGCTGCTGATCTTCTTGTCGGTGATGAGGATGTACGGATCATCAAGGACCGCTTCCATCTTCTCCATGTCAGTCGCCATGTATGCGGAGATGTAGCCTCTGTCGAACTGCATGCCCTCGACCAGGTCGAGCTCGGTCTTCATGGTCTTGGACTCTTCGATGGTGATGACGCCATCGTTGGTGACCTTCTCCATCGCGTCGGCGACCATCTCGCCGACCTCGTCGCTGGATGCGGAGATCGCAGCGACTCTCGCGATCTGCTCCTTGCCCTCGATCGGCTGGGACATAGCTGCGATGGTCTCAACTGCCTTGTCGCAGGCCTTCTTCATGCCCTTCCTGAGGATGATCGGGTTGGAGCCGGCAGCGATATTCTTGATGCCCTCATTGACCATAGCCTGCGTAAGGACAGTCGCGGTCGTCGTGCCGTCGCCGGCAACGTCGTTCGTCTTCGTCGCGACTTCCTTGACGAGCTGCGCGCCCATGTTCTCGAAGCCGTCCTGCAGCTCGATCTCCTTCGCGATGGTCACGCCGTCGTTGGTGATCAGCGGGGAACCGTATGCCTTGTCAAGGACGACGTTCCTGCCCTTCGGCCCGAGCGTTACCCTGACGGTATCTGCAAGCTGATTGACACCCTTTACCAGCGCTTCTCTTGCTTCCACGCCGTATTTGATTTCTTTTGCCATGACTTTATTCTCCTTTGTTCCTGATTAAAATGAAAAGCGGTCAGTCTTCAATGATCGCAAGGACGTCGTTCTGCTTGATGACGATGTACTTCTGGCCGTCGATCTCGACGTCGGAGCCGGCATACTTGGAGTAAAGGACCTTGTCCCCTGCCTTCACCTGCATCTTGATCTCCTTGCCGTCAACGATCCCGCCGGGACCTACAGCAATGATCTCGCCCTGGCCGGGTTTTTCCTTGTCGCCCTGGCCCGGAAGCACGATCCCGGACGCCGTGGTCTCTTCAGCAGCCAGCTTCTTAAGAACTACGCGATCGAATAAAGGTACAAGCTTCATAATGTGATTGCCTCCTTACGGATATCTTTCTGCGGAACAGCGGTTTTTCTGTATGGAGCCTTCCGGTCTTCCACAGAAGTAAAAACCATTTCCCTTTCAACAAATCATGTTATAGCACGGTTTGTTAGCACTGTCAACTTCCGAGTGCTAAATTTTTGAAAATATTACGCCCCCCACAGGCTTGCGGAGGGCGTATCTCAAAAAAACTTATTCCTGGCCCCGTTTCAGCTTCAGGACGGCCTGGTCAAGCCCTGCCGCGGAAAGCTGGTACATGGGGAAGATGCTCTTGATCCTCCGGATCGTCCAGGTCGTATTGTCGAATTCCCAGAGCCTTTTATGAAGCGGGTTCAGCCACACGGAATTCGGGAAATGCTTCCGGAGCGCCTTGAGCCACTCCTCCCCCGTCCTCTCGTGCTTGGTGTAGTCGTTCATGTAGGACTTCGCGTAATACCGGTAATAGTCGAAGCCCGCGTTCAGCTCCATGAGCTCTTCCGGCGCCATGGAGGCATCGCCCACAAAGATCACCTTGTATTCGGACTTCAGGTTGTTGATCAGCCATTTGGTGGGGATACTGTCTTCCTTCGCGCACGCGGGATCCTTGTAGACCTCGTCGTACACGCAGTTGTGGAAGTAGTAGATCTTCAGGTCCTTGAAATGGTTCGAGCGGTGCACGGCCTGGAAAAGGCGGTTGCAGAGCTCGCTGTAGCTCCACATGGAGCCGCCGCTGTCCATTAAAAGAAGGAGCTTCGTCTGGTTTTTCCTCGGCCGCTCCATCACGATGGAGAGCATGCCGGCGTTCTTGCAGGTCTCGTCGATCGTCGCGTCGACGTTGAACTCGGTCTTCCTGCCGTCGTCGCGCATGGAAAGAAGCCGCAGCTTCTTTAAAGCGACCTGGAACTGGCGGATCTGGATGGTCGAATCGTCACGGAAATCGCGGAAACGCCGTTCCCCGGCGATCTGGAATGCCCTTCCAAGACGCCCCTCGCCGAAGATCCGGATGCCCCGCGGCGCGTACCCGTCGTGGCCGAAGGCGGTCTGCCCGCCCGTGCCGACCCATTTGCAGCCGCCGTGGTGCTCTTCCTTCTGCTCCTCCAGGCGCCTTCTCAGCATTTCCCGGATCTCGTCCGTCGTCTTGTTCTCCCAGGCAGCATCGGCCTCGTCCTTGTCCAGGCCACTCTCCGCCATGGTTTTCGAAAGCCACTTCATGACCTTCGGAGGAAGCGGGTCCATGCTTTCAAGGCGCCGGAAATACTCCACGAACGCCTGGTCAAAGCGGTCGTAGTCCTCCAGCTTCTTCACAAGGATGCAGCGCGCCATATGATAGAATTCGGTAAGGCTCGCGTTGTTCAGGTCCTGGTGCAGGGCCTCAAGGAGCATGTTCCACTCGTTGAGGCTCGTCTTCATGCCGTACGCACGGAGCACATAAAGGAAATCAGTAAACATGCTCTTTCTCCGCGATCTGCAGGTCTTCTGTCTTCTTGAGGAGAATGCCGATGAACGGCAGGTGCTTCATCATATCTTCTTCCGTCACCCCGCCGATCTGGAGAGCCTTGATCCAGTCGAGGAGCTCGCTGGTCGCGGGCTTCTTCTGGATGCCCGCAAGGCTTCTCAGGCGGTAGAACGCGTTGATGGCGGCGTACATAAGGTCGTCCTTCAGGTCCGGGTAATGCGCCTTCACGATCCTGGTCATCAGCTCCTCGTCCGGGAACGCGATATAGTGGAAGATGCAGCGGCGCAGGAACGCGTCCGGAAGCTCCTTTTCCGCGTTGGAGGTGATGATGACGACCGGGCGTTTCTTCGCCTTGACGGTGCGTCCGGTCTCCGGGATGTGGAATTCCATCTGGTCAAGCTCCCAGAGAAGGTCGTTCGGGAATTCCAGGTCTGCCTTGTCGATCTCATCGATCAGGAGGACCACCTGTTTTTCGCTTTCGAAGGCCTCTCCCAGCTTGCCGAGCCTGATGTAGTTCTCAATATTGTCAACGCCGGACTCGCCGAACTGGCTGTCGTAGAGTCTCTGGACCGTATCGTAAACGTACAGTCCGTCCTGCGCCTTTGTGGTCGATTTGATGTTCCAGATATACAGGTCCATGTTGAGGGAATCCGCAATGGACTCCGCGAGCATTGTCTTGCCTGTTCCGGGTTCTCCCTTTACGAGAAGCGGCTTTTCGAGCGCTGCCGCGATGTTGACGCTGCGGATGAGTTCCTCCGAAGCGATGTAGTCCTTGCTTCCGCTAAACTGCTGCATAAAGTATTATCCTCACTGGTTTTTGTCCGGTCCTGCCGGCTTTCGGAGCGTTTTCTGCCTCAGCGGGGTCTTCCTCACTAAGACTAAGGCAGGGCACAGGGGATCGCGCCCTGCGCCCTGCCTTCATCAGTAATCTTCAGGTAGGTACTTGTTTAAATGTTGCCGGACCGGGGAATTACTCCTCGTCCATGCCCTCGACTGCGAACTCACCGAAGAGTTCCTCGTTGCTCGGCATATCGTACGGAAGCGGACGGGAGACCCAGGTGGTGTTCATGTAGTGCTTAAGGGAGATGTTCTCGGAAACGATGTTGCCGCCCCAGGTGCCGCAGCCCATGGAGGACGTCGGAGGCATGCCGTTCCATGCGGAACCGGAGTTACCGCGGTTGTTCGGCTGGCGGACCATCATACGGGAGACCGGTGCGACCATTGCAAGGCGATGGATGTGTTCATCGTTCCAGCTGTAGATACCGCAGCTGTGGCCCTTACCGCCAACGTTGAAGACCTTGTGCATCATGGTGATCGCGTTCTCGAACTCGCCCTCATACTTGAACAGAGCAAGCAGAGTGGTCAGCTTCTCGCTGGAGAAGAAGAACTCCTTGCCGATCTCGTTGATGCCGCCGCCGGTGACAGCGATGAACTTGCGGTCCTCCGGGATCTCGAAGCCAGCGGTCAGAGCAAGCTTCTGCGGGGAGATAGCGACAGTGTTCGGAAGACGATGTCCGGTCTCATCCCACATGACCTTCTTCAGCTTCTCAGCCTCTTCCTCGTTTGCGAGGTAAGCGCCGTGCTTCTGAAGCTCCTCAACGAACTGGTCATAGATGGACTCGTGGATCAGGAGGTTGCCGTCGCAGGAGCAGCCGGAACCGAAGTCAGAGGTCTTGGAGATCCTGGTGTTCTCAGCAGCCTCGGCAAGGTACTCAGGCGTATTGCAGGTATCGTCGATGATGACGGTAGCGTTGCCTGCGCCGGAACCGTAAGCCGGGACACCCTGGGAGTAAGCAGCCTTGACCATCGGCCGTCCGCCGGTAGCAATGATCAGGTCAGCTCTCTTCATCAGCTCAGCGGTAAGAGCGATGGACGGATTCTCGATGCCCTGGATGATATCAGCCGGTGCGCCCTCACGGACAAGGGTCTCACGGATGATGTTGATGCACTTGTTGGTGGTCTTCTTTGCACGCGGATGCGGGCTGCAGATGATGACGTCGCGGGCCTTGATCGCGTAGATGATCTGGCCGGCCGGGGTAAGGCACGGATTGGTCGTCGGAACAAGGGAAGCGATGACGCCGACCGGCTTCGCGTACTTCACGATGTTCTTCTCCGGGATCTCCTCGATGATGCCGACGCTCTTAGCACGGAGGCAGTCTCTCAGGATCAGCTTAACCTTATTTCTCTTGTTTCTCTTGGTGACCTTGTCGCCGAGCGCGGTCTCATCGACTGCTTCGTCAGACAGGTTTGCCCAGACCTTCATGTTGACAACAGCAGCACCGACAGCCTGGATCAGCTTGTCAACGCGAGCCTGGTCATAGGTTGCGATAACGTCAGCAGCAACACGTGCGCGCGCTACCATCTCTTCAATCATCTGGATCTCTTCCTGGGTGACTTCATGTGCCATAGCAGTGTTCTCCTTTTGATATTGATATATATTTTTTGTTGCGTGTTACCTGTTTCATGACTAAATTATATGTCCCTTTTAGCAACAAGTCCAATGATAGAATTCTTTTGATTTTATAGAATTCATCTATCATGTACATATTTCCCGGTGCCCGATGACATGATTTGCAATATTTTCGACAAAATCCGTCAACTTATGTTATAATGTTTTCCAGTGCGAAAGGAGTGAGTCAGATGACACTGCAGCAGCTACAGTATTTTATGACTCTTGCAAGAGTTCTGCATTACACACATGCGGCCGAGGAACTCCACATTTCCCAGCCGACGCTGAGTTATTCCATCAATGAGCTTGAAAAGGAGCTCGAGGTCAAGCTTTTCGAAAAACAGAACAGGAAGATCATGCTGACCGAGTCGGGCGAGCGTTTCCTGCCCTACGCGGAGAAGGCGCTGAGCCTCCTCGATGAGGGAACCGCGGTCCTGAAGCAGCTTGCGGGCCGTGCCCCCATGGTCGTGCGTCTCGGCTACTTCCATTCCATCTCCTCCTCGCTGGTACCTTCCCTGGTGGAAAAGGTCTACAGCGACAAGGCGAACAAAGACCTCCGTTTCCAGTTTGTCGAAAACACCTCCTTCGATATTTTCAACCAGCTGAAGAACGGCGAGCTGGACCTCGCCTTCTGTGCGCACCGGGACGACTGGGCGGACTCCATCACGATCATGAAGCAGCCGCTCTATCTTGCCGTCCCGATCGAGCACCGGCTCGCAAAGCGGGAGTTCGTCAGCTTCGAGGACTTTGCCCGCGAGCCCATGATCATGCTGGACAAGCCATCCAGCCTCCGCATGGTGACGGACCGCGTGTTCAAATCCCGCGGCGTCATCCCGGACGTCGTCTTCGAGGTGCGGGAGTGCAATGCCGCCCTCCAGTACGTCGCGCTGAAATTCGGCGTGGCCATCCTGCCTGACGTCCCGGCCATGAAAACAGAACGCATCTGCGCCATCCCGATCGACGACGCGGGCCGTGAATTCATCCGCACCGTCTACCTTTCCTGGGACCGTTCCCGGCCGCTTTCTCCGGCTGCCGCGAAGGTCCGGAACCTGATCGTCGAAAAGTTCGCGAGCGCGAAGCCCTGAATCTTGTTTCAGGGGCTTCGCGCCCGTTTTTTTTATCCAGTCTTCGGCTTTTGTTCCGGTCCTGCAGCCGGCTTTTGTTCCGATCCAGTCTCCGGTCTATGTTCCGGTCCTGTTTCCAGTCGTTTTTCCTTTCCTGTCTCCGGCTGTTTTCCCGGACCTTATTTTCTGAAAACGTCCTCCGCGATCCTTCTTAAGGCCGCTGCGGCACTGCCCGGGTCCTCCGCCGAGAAGATCGCGGAGACCACAGCCGCGCCGTCCGCGCCGCAGCCGCGGAGGCTTTCCATATTATCCGCGCTGATCCCGCCGATCGCGACGACCGGGATGCTGACCGCGCCGGTGATCTGCCGGAACATGTCCGGTGTGATACGCTTTGCGTCCTTCTTTGTGGAAGACCCGAACACCGCGCCCACGCCGAGATAGTCGGCGCCTGCCGCTTCGGCCGCGAGCGCCTGCTCCACCGTCTTCGCGGTGATCCCGAGGATCCGGTCCGGGCCGATCATGGAGCGGATGTCCCGTCCCATGATATCGTCCTGTCCCACGTGCACGCCGTCGGCGCCGCATTCCAGCGCGATCTCAACACTGTCGTTCACGATGAACGGCACATGATGGTCCGCGCAGAGCGCGCGCAGCTCTTCCGCCTCTTTTAAGAACGCTTCCCCGTCCATTTCCTTTTCCCGCACCTGAAGGAGCGTGACGCCGTTTTCCAGCGCGGCGCGCACCGCCTCATAAAGAGTCATGCCGCCCTTCAGGCCGCTTCTCTCCGTCACCGCGTAAAGCAGCATGGAGGCGCGGACCTCATCCTTCGTATATTTCATATCTTGCCTCCTTGACCAGCTGTTCCTCCGTGAGACAGAACACCGCGTCGATCAGGTCCGTGCGGAACGTCGCGTTCCCGGTCCCTTTCCTGAGCCGCGCCCTCTCCGCCGCCTCGCCCGCGACACCCATCACTGTAAACGCGGTCACGGCGGAACGGAACGGGTCATCCGGAAGAGCGCCCGAAAAAACACCGCAGAGGGAGCTCAGCATGCAGCCGCTTCCCGTGATCCTGGCCATGGTCGCGCACCCGTTCGATACGATCACGGTCCTGCTGCCGTCAGAGATCACATCCTTCGCCCCGCTCACGGCGATGACCGCGCCGGTCGATGCGGCAAGTGAACGCGCGGTTCGTACGACGAACGGCAGGCTTTCGCTCGTGACCGCGTCGCCCGCGCTCGCGTCGACGCCGCAGCCGCGGGCCCCCTGCCCTTCGCTTAACGCGCGGATCTCCGACACGTTCCCGCGGATCACCTGGAACCGAACCTCCTCAAGGAGCCGCCTGCCGGCGTTCCGCCGGAACTCCGTGGCGCCGCAGGCGACAGGATCGAACACGACCGGGATCCCGAGCCGGTTCGCTTCCTTTCCCGCAAGCACCATGGAGTCGATATACTCCGTAGCACCGAGATTCACCACCAGCGCGGATGCGGCGCGTACTGCCTCCGCGGCCTCCTCCCTGATATGCGCCATGGTCGGCGTCCCGCCCGCGGCAAGGATGATATTGGCGCAGTCATTGACCGTCACCACGTTCGTGATGCACTGCACGAGCGGTTTTTTCTTCCTGGCAGCGCGAAGCGCGTCTGTGATATTCATACGGGAACACTTCCCTCCTGCTTCATAAAATAGAAAGGACTGCCGCACTGAGCTGTATACGTAAGTATCCTCTCAGTGCCGCAGCCCTCTGTCAGTTCAGATCATATCGCGGGGAAGCATCCCCGTCAATGTCTGCTGCAAGGATCAGTTGGGAGCCTTGTGGGACTTGGAGTGGCTCGGTGCGACGAACTGGCCGTACTCGTTCTGGACCAGCTTGCCTTCCTTGACCAGCTGGTTCGGGCTGTAGATATCGTTGATGTTCCAGCAGCCCGGGGTCGGGACGACGATGTTCTCCATCGGAGCCTCAACAAGGAACGGCTTGCCTGCCTTGTTGGCTTCCATAGCCTTCTCAAGAGCCGGCTTGAACTCGTCAGCGAACTTGACGCAGATCGCGTCAACGCCGTAAGCCTCAGCGACGCCTGCCCAGCTCGGGCTGTAGGTCTTGCCGTCCGGCGTATGGAACTTCGTGCCGAAGGTCGTGCCGTAGTTAGCGTTCTCAAGGCCTGCGATGGTTCCGAACGCGGAGTTGTTCATGACGATCCAGGTGCATGCGATACCCTGCTCAACAGCAGTTGCAAGGCAGGTCGGGTTGACGCCGAAGCCGCCGTCGCCAATCAGGGCGATGCAGATCTTGTCCGGAGCAGCGACCTTGCCGCCGAGGACTGCGGACGCGCCGAAGCCCATGGTCGCAAGACCGGAGGAGTGATGGATGGTGCCCGGGACGGTAACGTCGAACTCCTGGGCGACACCGTTCTTGTTCCAGCCGACATCGGTGAAGATGTGCGCATCCTCCGGAATGACTTCCTTGACATCCTTCAGGATGCGCTGCGGAGTCATCGGGAATCTGGAATCGCTGGAGATCGCTTCGTTGGACTTCTTGAAGTCAGCCTTTGCCTTCGCGATCGCTGCGCGGAGCTCCGGATCCTTCTTGCCCTCCGGGCAGATCTTCTTCACTTCCTCAAGGATCTGCTGCAGGCCGATCTTCAGATCGCCGACTGCGCCGATCGCGACCGGGTAGTTGCGGCCGATCTCGGACGGCTCGATGTCGATCTGCAGGAACTCGGTGTTCGCCGGGGTGAAGGTAACGCCCTGGTACCAGGAGGAGCTGTCCGCCTCTGCGAAGCGGGTGCCGAGGCCGAGGATGACGTCAGCGTTGTTGGTCAGGGAGTGCGTGAACTCAAGGCCCCAGAAACCGGTCTGGCCGACAAGCAGCGGGTGCGTATCGGAGATGCAGCCCTGGCCCATCAGCGTACGGGAGACCGGGATATCAAGGAACTCAGCCAGAGCGGCGAGCTCTTCGGAAGCCTGTGCAAGGATGATGCCACCGCCTGCGTGAAGCATCGGGTGCTTCGCGTTGACAAGCTTCTCGGCGATCGCCTTCGCAGCTGCCGGATCAAGCGCCGGCTTGCAGGTGATGTGCGAGTCGTGCTTGGTGCGCTCCCAGAGATACTCTTCCTGCTCGCGGGAGAACTGGTCCATCGGGATATCGATCAGGACCGGGCCCGGACGGCCGGACTCAGCAAGACGGAACGCCTTGTCCATGATCTCCGGAAGAGCCTCGACATCGTCAAGTCTCCAGACTCTCTTGCAGACCGGCTCAAGGAACTTGTACTGCGTAGCATCGCCGTGCATATTGACTTCCTGGTGCGGATGCTTGCCATAGTAGTAGCTCGGGACATCGCCTGCGATGACGACCATCGGGATGGAGTCGAACGCCGCGTTTGCGACACCGGTCAGGACGTTGGTGATACCAGGCCCAAGGTGGCACATAACGACAGATGCCTTATTTGTAACGCGGGCATATCCGTCAGCTGCGGTGGAAGCAACAGCCTCGTGACGGTTGGAGATGTATTTCAGCTTCTTTGCGCGGGACATAGCGTCCAGCATACCGATGACGGTATGACCGCAGAGACCGAAGACGTATTCTACGCCGCGGCGCTCCAGGTAATCGACCATCAGTTCAGCAACAAGTTTCTTGCCCATGGTTCTTCCTCCTTGAATAAATTGATAAACTGCTTTTATAACCGGTCATGACTTCCGGATTATAAACCGTGTAGAGCCCGGTACTGGTCAAACACGTCGCCGCTCCGCACGATATAGTCGCGGAAATACTTTGCGGCGGTGGACATGTACCGGTTCTGGTTCCACTGAAGGTAGATCCTCCGCTCCGGGAAGTCCTCAGATAGCGGCACGATGACCGTATTGTACGGAGCACCCGTCAGCGGGTACGGGACTATGGAAACGCCCCTCCCTGCCGCGACCAGCCCGTAGACGATCTGGTCGTTCGGTGTCTCTGCCACGATATTCGGCGTGACCCCCTTTTTGTGGAACATCTGATTCATCTGGCCCCGGATCTGGCTCGTACTGTCGAACGCGATCATGTTTTCGCCCTCAAGGTCCTCTGCCCTGATGAGCTTCCTGCCGGTCAGATGATGACTCTTCGGCGCGAGAAGCACCAGTCTGTGCGTGCCGATGTAATTTGCCCCGACCCAGTCACCGTCCATCTTCGTGGCAAGCGCGAGGTCGATTTCCCCGCTCTTCAGCTTTTCCTGAAGATGGGTCCAGATCTCCTGGCTGTACTGAAACTGTACCTCCAGGCGGTTCGTCTCTGACTGGTAACGCACCATAAGGTCTGTGGAAAACTGCGCGAGCGACTGAAATCCGGCGAGAACGATCGTCCCGACGTTCGGGTCGATGTACTCCTTCAGGGTCGAGATCCCGGTCTCAAGCGAGTTCAGAGTCTGCTTGACGTACGGATGGAACAGCTCTCCGTACTTGGACAGCCGGATGTTCCGCCCTCTTCTTTCGAAAAGCTCGGCGCCGACCTCGTTCTCCAGCTCCTTGATCGCGTGGCTCAGGTTCGACTGGCTCACATGCAGTTTTTCAGCCGCCTTGGTGTAATGTTCTAGTTCAGCGATGGTATCGAAATAATAAAGCCACTGCAGGTTCATTGTTTTTTCGCCTGCCTTCCTGTCTCCAGCGTATTCAGGACCACGTCAAGGGATATCAGGACAAGGCCGATGAAAAACGCGGGCGTAAACGACTCGTGCAGCAGGAGCGCCCCCAGGACAGCGGAAAACAGCGGCTGCAGCGGGTAAAACAGGGAGCAGGTGCTGGCGGGCAGCATGGATAGCGCCCTCGTCCAGGTGACCTGTCCCAGACCCGACCCTGCAATGCCAAGATACAGCAGGACCGCGATCGCTCCCGGAGTGACGGTGAACGGCTGTGTCAGCGCGCTTCCGATCCCGACCGGGATATGAAACAGAAGGCTTACTGTCATGGAGACACAGGTGACAACTACCGGCGGATACTTTGCCGTGAGCCGGCGCATCATGACAGACGCGGCAGCAAACGCCACGACGCCGGAAAGGACCACGAGGATCCCCCGCGCCTCGCTTTTTGTCGCTGCGCCGCTGCTGATCACCGCGGTTCCCAGCAGGGCAAGGATCAGGCATAGGATCTTTACCGGCGTGATCCGTTCTCCCAGGAACACCGCCGCGATGATCGTGACGGCGACCGGGGTCAGCGCGTTGACCAGGGAAGCCATGGAAGCCCCCGTCAGCGTGATCCCGAGCTGGATCGACTGGATCGTATAGAAGTATCCGAGAAAACCGATCAGGAGGAAGTATTTCCAGTCCTCCCTCTCGATCCTCAGCGGAAGGTATTTCCGTGACATCATCCAGAGCGGAACCATGGAAATAACACAGCGGAGGCTTGCTACCATACAGGACGGCAGGTCGCTGCTTGCGATCTTGCCTGCCACATACACGCTTCCCCAGATAAAGAACGTGATGAATATATATAAATATGCCTGCTTCTGACTGTTATTTTTCATTTTCCGCTGTCTGGTCCATGTCCTTTTTTAAATGGCGGTGAAGGTCCTGGACCTTCACCGCCGGAATCTGGCTTAAAAATTACTTTGCAAGCTCTTCCTGAAGGGTGGTTCCAAGGCCGCCGACCTTACCGTCGATTTCCTCATACAGAGCCTTGACGCCGTCAAGTGCAAGGACCTCATCATAGAAAGCATCATCATATTCGATCATGGTCATGCCCTTCTCTTCCAGAGCCTTCTTATTGTCAGCATCGATGTCCTTCAGCTTTGCGCCTATGTCAGCAAGAGTCTGGCTCATAGCCTGCTCAAGAGCTGCCTGGTAAGCCGGATCAAGAGATTCCCACTTGTCCTTGTTGATGGCAAGCTGGTTGCAGTACAGGATGTGGTTCGTGAATGCGAGGTACTTCTGGACCTCCTGGAAGTTTGCGCCGGCAACGGTGTCAGCCGCGTTCTCTTCTGCGTCGATGGTGCCGTTCTGCAGGGAGATGTAGACCTCGCCCCATGCAAGCGGGGTGGGCTCTGCGCCGATCGCGCTCCAGAATGCCATGTGGTTCGCGTTCTCCATGGTCCTGATCTTCAGGCCCTTGAAGGAAGCAAGGTCCTTAAGCTCGGTGTTGGAGGTGGTCAGACGGTAGGTAGCGTTCTGCAGGAAGCCCAGCGGATGAAGGCCGGCTGCCTCGTAAGCCTTAACGATCGCTTCGTGGGTCGCACCGTCGCCGTTCAGGACGGAGTCGATCTTTGCGCCGTCATACTTCGCGAAGACCATCGGAAGGTCGAAGATCGCCATCTCCGGAACGAAGGAGACCAGCGGAGCGATCTGGGAACCGACAATGTCGATATCACCGGACTGGGTCTGGCGGATCAGGTCAGCGTCGCCGCCGAGGTCGCCGTTGCCGTGATAGTCGAGGGTCAGCTGTCCGCCGGTGATCGCATCGACGTTGGCCGCAAGAGCCTCGTTGAACTGCTGAAGAGCTGCGCCGTTGGAAGAGGTATCCGCAAGGATCAGTTCTACTGCCTCAAGGCTGGAATAGTCAGCGCCGTCTGCCGGAGCTGCTTCCGGAGCTGCCGCCTCGGCCTTGGTCTCAGCCGGAGCTGCCGGAGCTGCAGTGGTTGCCGGAGCAGAGTTGCCGCCGCAAGCCGCAAGAGATGCCGCCATGGTTCCTGCAAGTGTCAGAGCTACGATTTTGTTGAGTTTCATTACTTTTTTTCCTCCTCTTGAAAATAAAGGTTTCGGGTTGCCGCGGATCCCCGGTGGGGACCCGCGTAAACACTATAACTGTTTTTTCCGCCGATAGCACCCCTTCTGTGGTTAAAATTGTCTTAATATGCAGCCTGACCGGGGTACAGGACGTGTCTCAGACTCTGCCGAGAAGCAGAAGGCTGACGGCCGGGATGTAGACGATCATCGCAAGGGCGATCAGGAATGCGATGATGAAAGGCACGGATTTCTTTGCGACGTCCATGGGCGGGCACTGTGCCAGGTTTCCTGCGACGAACATGTCAAGTCCGAAGGGCGGAGTAGCAAGGCCGATGGAAAGGCAGCAGACCAGGATAACACCGAAGTGGACGTCGTCGACGCCGAGGCCCATGACTGCCGGCAGAAGCACCGGAGCAAGGATGATGATCGCAGGGCCGGTATCCATGACCATGCCGAGGACCAGGAACACGATGACGCAGACGGAAAGGACCGTGAAGCTCGTGTGGAAGTTTCCGAGGATGAAGTCCTGAACGACCTTGGTCGCCTTGGTCAGGGACAGAACACGGCCGAACGCGGTAGCGAACGCAAGGACGAAAGCCAGGCCGCCGTAGGTCTTGACCGCCGCGGTCAGGAACCTGTACATGTCGTTGAACTTGATGGACTTATAGATGAACAGGGACACGATGACCGCGTAGAACACGGAGACGGTAGCCGCCTCAGTCGGGGTGACGAAACCGGCATAGATACCGCCGAGGACGATGATCGGGCAGAGCAGGGCCCAGGAGGAATCCTTGAACAGGGCTCCGAAGCCATTGGCGGAGAGCTCCTTCATCTTTGCCTGGATCAGGTTTCTGTCCTCACCCTTGGTGATGCAGTAGACCACGGCGTAGATCATCATGAAGCCGCCGATCAGGATACCCGGGATGATACCGGCAAGGAACAGGGCACCGGTGGAAACGCCGGTCGCCAGTGAGTACAGGACGAAGGGGATGGACGGCGGGATGATAACGCCGAGACCGCCGGCGACCGAGATCAGTCCTGCGGACCACACCTTGTCATATCCAAGGCTGACCATGAACGGGATGCACATCGCGCCGACTGCCGCGGTGGTCGCAGGGCCGGAACCGGAGATCGCGCCGTAGAACAGGCAGGTCATGATGACTGCGCAGGGGACGCCGCCCGGGAACCTTCCGACGAAGTACGCGAAGAAGTTGAACAGCTTCTTGGAGATACCGCCCTCAGCCATGATGACGCCGCCGAGAATGAACAGCGGGACAGCAAGGATCGGGGTGGAGTTCGCGCCGGAGAAGGTGTTGTTCAGCACCTGTACGATGGTGCCGCCCTTACCCAGCAGCATGATCGGGGCAACAGAACCGAGGATCATGGACACGCCGATCGGGATGGATAAAGCAATACCGACCAGGAAGACCACAAAAACCATCATCGCAGCCATTATGCTTCTCCTCCTTTCACAGCCTTCGCTTCCTCTTCGGCATCCTTCATGGTCTGCTCGATCGCGGTAAGCTCTTTCTCATTGAAGTGTTTCGCGTGGACAATGATCATCTGGATGCCGCGGAGCGTTCCGAGGCCGAAGCCGAACAGCATGAACAGATAAACGATCCACATGGGCCATCTCATGGCCGGGGAAAGCTCTCCGGAAGTCATGATGCCCTTCGGCCCGAAGATGACGCCGACAGAGTGGTAGCACAGCAGCGCCATGGAGAACATGACGATGACGTCGACGATCAGGCTCACGGTCTTTCTGACGACGTGGGGCATGAGGTCCAGAAGGACGTTCACGCGGAGCATGTTGCCCATCCGGATGGTGTACGGCAGGGAAATGAAAACGGACCAGATCCACATGAAACGGTCAAACTCTTCCGCCCACTGCAGGGAAGACAGGAACGGGACTTTACGGACGATAACCTGAATCATACTGATGCAGGCGATGAGGACAAGGAAGACGACGAGGATCGTCTCTTCGAAATGCTCATCCAGCCACTTGATCATAAGCAACCTCCTCAGAAAAATTTTAATGTACTGCTGCCAGGGATCTTACTTTCCGGCAATGATGTCAAGAAGCTCCTGTCTCATAGCCTCGACCGGTGCCTTCTTGCCAGTCCAGAGTTCGATCTGCGCAGCGCCCTGGTACAGGGACATGCCGAGCCCGTTCAGGATCTTCGCGCCGGCAGCCTCGGCATCCAGCAGGAACTGGGTCTTTGCCGGGTTGTAGCACGCGTCGAAGTAGAACTGGCTTGCCTTCATCTCCTCCTTCGGCATGGGGCTCTCACCGATGTGGGATCCCATTCCGATGCCGCTCGCGTTCAGCACCACATCGCAGGCAGCGATCTTGGAATAATCGCCATGGGGCACGAACTCGGCAACAGGAGCGAAATTCTTGTTGATATCATCGACCAGGGACTGGCCGAACTCTGCATAGTAGTCGGTAATGTAGATCTTCCTTGCGCCGTAGTAGGCAAGGACAGAGCACATCGCACGTCCCGCGCCGCCAGCGCCGAAGCAGAAGAAGACGCTCTGGTCGACCTTGACTCCGCCCTCTTCCGTCAGGGAGGTGTAGAAGCCGATGCCGTCCGTGTTGTAGCCGACGAGCTTTCCTTCCGGCGTCTTGACGACGGTGTTGGAGGAGCCCATCTTCCTGCAGAGCGGATCAAGATCGTCCAGATACTTCAGGACCTCGATCTTGTTCGGCTTCGTGACAGCGAAACCGGCGAACGGCATGTAGCGGAGGCCGTTGACGATATCGCCGAGATGCTCGTTTCCTGTCACAGTGTAGAAGTAAAGCATGTTGAGGCCCGCAGCCTCGTAGCCGCTGTTCTGCATTCTCGCAGCGAACGACTGCTTTAACGGATCACCGAGCAGAGTGATGAATTTGGTATCGATATTAACATTCATATAGACATTCCCTCCTCTTAAAGTATGAATGCATCTATATCAGCGGGACGCGGGTGCCGCGCTCCCGTTCTGAACGAAACTGTCCCGGCGGCTTACTCGATGCCGTTCGCCTTGAAATATGCCTTCGCGGTGTCAAGGCATCTCTGCGCGTGGCCCTGGACGCCGAACTCCTTGATATGGCCAAGGTGCGGAAGCTCGATGGAAAGCGGGATGTCAGGCATGCCCTTGATCATGGAGGCGATGTCGATGTCGCCCTCGCCGACGTAGAAGCGCGCTTCTCTCGCGGTGTAGAGCATCAGGTCGTCCTTGATGTTGTCCAGGACTACGTCGCCGTCCGGTCCCGCAGGCCCGTCGCAGAGGTGAATGAAGTTGAAGTACTTCCGCGGGGTGCGCGCGAGCTCGGCGCCCGTCACGCCTGCGCGTCCCGCGTGGAGCGTGTCGACCATGATGTACAGGTTGTCCGCGCCGACCTCGTCCACCAGCGTGATGGCTTCCTGGAGGTTCCTGACGCCTGCCCACGGAAGGAACTCGACGTTGTACTTAAGGCCGTACTTCTTCGCCATCTCGGCGATCTTCGCTACCTTCTCAAGATAGAAGGCCCTGTCTCTCGTCCAGATGCTGCCGAGGACGTCCGTGCCGCCAAGCTCGGCTGCCTTCTCGAATGCCGGCTCATACTCGTTGATGTCAAGGTCCGGGCGGACTCTTGCGAGCTCGATATCCATAAGCGGCATGTCATACTCCTTCAGCGCTGCCTTTGTCGCCTCAAAAAGCGCCGGGTCCTTGTCAAGAAGGAACTCGGGTTCTCCGGGCAGGTGCATCGGGATGGTGCGGAGGCTGACGAAATCATAACCGCACTCCTTTGCGATACGGATCTGATCCATGGGGTTTACACCCGGAATCGTAAGATAAGCCAGCGAAAACTTCTTTGCCATAATATTTTCTCCTTATCTATTGATCATGTCTGAAGCCGCATAAAACATTATAAGTGTGTATTTTCCCGAAAGCATAACACTGTACAAAATGATCAAACGCATTTCATGTCGTATCTATCATATTGAAAATCTGCACAAGTGTCCAATATGGGTTTTTCATAAATTAATAGATTGCATGCATGAATCATGAAAAACATTCATGGATTGATCCGTTCGATGTTCCCGGGTGCCAAATACCCACGTTTTTATGCGGAAAATTGATTATTCCATAGATACAATCTATTGGATTACAGACGCATTTAAAAGATATACTGAAAACGGAAAAAGGATTCTTTGCTTTTTTTGCTGATATCAGGAAATCTCACTATAATACAAGGAGGATACAAATTATGAATCACCCTTCATCTGTCAAGCTTTGTGAAGTAGGTCTCCGCGACGGACTCCAGAACGAGCCCGTGATCCTTACCACTGCCCAGAAAGTCGAGATCCTGAAAGGCCTGATCGATGCCGGATTCAAGGTGATCGAAGTAGGTTCCTTCATGCATCCCACAAGAGTCCCCCAGATGGCGAACACGGACGAGGTCTTCAAGGAGATCGGAGAGGTCCCCGGCGTCGAGCTCCGCGCGCTGATCCCGAACAAGCGCGGCATCGACAGGGCCGTCGCCTGCGGCTGCAAAAAGGTAAAGCTGAACGTGTCCGCGAGCCGGATGCACAATATCAAGAACCTGAACCGGACACCCGAGGAGTCCGTTGCCGGATTTGCTGACGCCTGCGACGCGGCGCGCGCTGCCGGGATCGAGATCTCCGGCTCCATTTCCATGCCGTTCGCTTCCCCGTGGGAAGGCCGCATCCCGGTCTCCGACGTCGATTCCATCATCGAGGCGTATCTCGCTGTCGGTATCAATGAGATCTCCCTCTCCGACGCATCCGGCATGGCGACTCCTTACGGCGTCTACGATCTCTGCTCCCACGTCCGCGAGAAGTATCCGCAGTGCACCTGGTGGCTCCACTTCCACAACACCCGCGGCCTTGCGGTGGCGAACATCATCACCGCCATGGCAGCCGGCATGACGCAGTTTGACAGCTCCTTCGGCGGACTTGGCGGCTGCCCGTTCGTTCCGGGCGCTGCCGGCAACGTCTCCACCGAGGACGTCCTTCACCTCTGCGAGGAAGAGGACATCGTGACGGGGATCGACATCGTAAAGATCATCGATATCTCCAGGAATCTGAAGACCATGCTCGGCCACAACCTCGAGAGCTATATCCTCCGCGCGGGCCGTTCGAAGGACCTCATCGCCTCCAAAGCGGAATGATCACCACAATTTCCGGGGCACCTCTGAAAAGAGGTGCCTTTTTTGTTTTTCATACGATTTTTTCAGACTGTCTTTATTTTTCCGCCGTACCGTATTAAAATAAAAACAGCATTGAAAAAGAAAGGAGCACTTCTACCATGGGTAAAAAGTTAGGTCAGTTATTCACGCTTGCGGCACTTGCCGGCGTAGCAGCAGCTGCAGTCTCCTACTATCGCCAGTATTCCGATTTCCATAAAGATCTGGAAGAGGAATTCCATGATTTCGAAGATGAGGATGATGCTGCAGAAGACGCGCCGGAAGAGCCCGTGATCGAAGAGGAAGTTGAGGAGGATGCCGAGACGCCTTCAGGCAGGAATTACGTCTCCCTGAACGCGAGCAAGGACGAGTTCACCGTCGCTGCGAAGGATACGCTCGAGGCGGCAAAGGGCATGGCGAGCTCCGCGAAGGAGATGCTGAAGGACGTCGGGGCCATCATCGCCGACAACGTGCGCGACGGCAGCTCCGCGGCGGGCGATACCGCGAAATCCACTGCCGAAAAGGTACGCACCGTGGTGAAGGAAGCTGCAGTCAAGCTGAAGAAGGCTCCGGAGACCGCGCAGGAGGAGGCTGCAGAGGCAGCTGAGGAAGCAGCCGATACCCTGAGCTCCGCGGCCGACGAGGCTCTCGCAAGCGCAGCTGAGGCTGCCGCAGAGGCAAAGGAAGCTGCTGCAGAGGCCGTCGCGGAGGCAGGCGAAAAGGCTGAGGAAGCAGCGGACGCAGCCGCTGATATCGTAAAGAAGGCTACAGAGATCAAGGAAGAAGAGTTCTGATCCACGTCTTTTAAAAGGAACGCGTCCGTCCCGTACGGCCGCGTTCCTTTTTTATATGCTTTTATCTGCGGAAAGGCAGCAGGCCTTCCGCCGGGCAGGCCTTCCGCCTGCCCGCTCTTTTCCGAAACGGAGGAACGACTATGAGCACCTTTGTCCACCCCTACCTTCCCAACAGCGTGCCCGAGGTCCGCAGGGAGATGCTCGACGAGCTTGGCGTCTCCTCTGTCCGGGAGATCCTGGAAAACGTGATCCCGGAGGACCTTCTCTTCCGGGGCCGCCTTGACCTTCCGGAGCCCGTCAGGAGCGAATATGAGCTCCGGCGCCACGTCATGTCCATCCTGAACAAAAACGTCACCACCGAGGACTGCATCAGCTTCCTCGGCGCGGGCTGCTACAAGCACCAGGTGCCCGCGGTCTGCGACGAGCTGAACCAGCGCGGGGAATTCCTCACCGGCTACTGCGGCGACACCTATTCCGACCACGGGAAAATGCAGGCGATCTTCGAGTACACGAGCATGCTCGGGGAGCTTCTCGACGCGGACTGCGTGAGCTACACGACCTATGACGCGGGCCAGTCCGTCTGCTCCTCGTTCCGCATGGCAGTCCGCGTCCAGGAGGCGCGCGGGGCAAAGCGCAGCGTGATCCTGGTCCCCGACACCATGGACCCGGAGATCCTCTCGCAGGCAGAGTCGTACACAAGGAGCGCCGCGGTCCTTAAGCCCGTGCCGCGCCGCGCGGACGGACGTATGGACAGGAAAGCGCTCTCCGCCCTCCTCTCCGCGGGGGACGTGGCGGCAGTTTACTATGAGAACCCGTCGTACCTGGGCTTCCTGGACGATGATCCGGAAAGCATCGCCGCCCTCGCCCACGCGCAGGGCGCCCTGGTCATCGCCCGCACGGACATCGCGGCGCTCGGCGTGATGGAATCCCCGCTGAACCTTGGCGCGGACCTTGTCTGCGGGGACATCCAGCCGCTCGGCATGCATATCCAGTTCGGCGGCGGGCAGGCGGGCTACATCGCCTGCGCGGAGGACCTTTCCCTTTTAAAGCAGTTCCCCACCTACATGTACAGCCTCTGCGAGACGGACCGCGAGGGCGTCTACGGCTGGGGCCGCGCCATGAACTACCGGAGCTCCCACGGAAGCCGCGAGAACGCGAACGAGTATTTCGGCACGGAGACCGGCCTCTGGTGCATCACCGCCGGCATCTATCTCGCGAGCATGGGACCGCAGGGCATGTACGACCTCGGCGAGACGGTCCTCCGCACCACGGCGTACGCCGCGGAGCTCCTTAAGGAAGTCCCCGGCGTCAGGGCGGATCCCTTCGGCGGCGCGAAGTTTCAGGAATTCGTCGTGGACTTTACCGGAACCGGGCTCACCGTCAGGGAGATCAACAAGGCGCTCCTTAAGTACGGCATTTTCGGCGGGAAGGACCTCTCGGAGGATTTCCCTGAGCTTAAGGAAAGCGCGCTCTACTGCTTTTCCGAGCTTACGAAAAAGGAAGACATACAGCTCCTCGTCAAGGCGCTCAAAGAGATCACGGGAGGGAAACGCTGATGGGATACTATAAAACAGGAAGGGATTTTCACGAGGCAAGATGGGACGAGCCGGTCATCCTTGAGCTCGGCGAGCCGGGCCAGCGCGGCGTCCTCGTACCGGAGGCGGACCCTGAGGTCATGGAAAAAACGGGGGATATGGATTCGCTGCTTCCTCTTAAGCTCCGCCGCAGAAACAGGCCGCGCCTTCCGGAGCTCTCCCAGATGCAGGTGCTCCGCCACTACATGCGCCTCTCCCAGGAGGTGATCGGGACGGACATCAACATCGACATCGGGCTCGGGACCTGCACCATGAAGTACAGCCCGAAGGTCAACGAGCAGCTGGTCCGTTCGGAAAAGCTCCAGGAGCTCCACCCCTGCCAGGACGAAAGCACCGTCCAGGGGATCCTCGAGATCATGTACCGGACGGAGCAGTTCCTGAAAGCGGTCTCCGGCATGGACCGCGTGTGCCTGCAGCCCTCCGGCGGCTCCCAGGCGATCTTCTCGAACGTCCAGGTGATCCGCGCGTACCACGAGTCCCGCGGCGAGGGGGCAAAAAGGAATGAGATCATCACGACCATGCTCTCCCACCCGGCGAATCCCGGCACGGCCGCCACGCTCGGCTACCGCGTCCTGACGCTCATGCCGGGGCCGGACGGGCTTCCCGCGCCGGAGGATCTGAAGAAGCTCCTCTCGGAGCATACCGCGGGACTCCTGATCACGAACCCGGAGGATACCGGCATCTACAACCCGAGGATCCGGGAATTCGTGGACCTGGTCCATGAGGCCGGCGGCCTCTGCGTCTACGACCAGGCGAACCAGAACGGGCTCTTCGGCATTACCCGCGCGGCGGATGCCGGCTTCGACATGTGCAGCTATAACCTTCACAAGTCGTTCTCATCGCCCCACGGCTGCCAGGGCCCGGGGACAGGGGCGCAGTGCGTGAAGGAGTTCCTGGCTCCCTTCCTGCCGTCGCCCCGCGTCACGTTCGACGGCCAGATGTACCACCTTGAGCAGGGCGGCCCGGAAAGCGTCGGGAAGCTCCGGAAGTTCTACGGGGTCCCCGCCGTGCTCGTACGCACCTACGCGTATATCCGGTCCCTCGGGCCGGACGGCCTTAAGGCGGTCAGCGAGACCGCGATCCTGAACAACAACTACCTTATTAAAAAGCTTCTCGAGATCCCGGGTCTCTCCCTTCCTTACGGCAGCGGAAGGTTCCGCATGGAGCAGGCGCGCTTAAGCTGGGAGGAGCTTACAAAGGAGACCGGCGTCACGACGGACGATATCTGCAGGCGCATCGTGGATTACGGCTTCCAGGATTACTTCGCGAGCCACCATCCGCGGATCATTCCCGAGCCCTTTACGCCGGAGCCTGCGGAATCCTATTCGAAGGACGATATCGACGAGTTCGTCGCCGCATTCCGCGCCATCGCGGAGGAGGCGCGCACCGACCCGGAGCTTGTAAAAACGGCGCCGCACAGGGCAGCGCTTTCCTCGCAGATCCACGAGGACTGGCTCGACTCCTGGGATCACTTCGCGACGACCTGGCGCGCGTACAAAAAGCATAAGAAAAAGGAGGCGGAGGGCTCAGATATCTGAACCGCCCCGCACTCCTGTCAGGTCAAAATCAGGGATAAAGCCGGTACCGGTGCTGGAGGGTTCCTGCACGTACCCGTTCACAAAGCCGCATTTATAAAGGAAACGTTCCGCCCGCTCACGCTCTCTCGCCGTGAGCGGGCGTTCCAGTTCAGGAGCGTCCGGATGGCTGTAGAGCGGCGTGTACTGGAACATGAGGCTTACCCACACGCCGGTCCCGAACTCCCTGCCGATCCGTTCGAGGACCGAAAACGTATTCTTCAGGTGAAGCGGAAGCACAAGATGCCGGATCATGACGCCGCGCTGTATATGTCCCTTTTCATCGAGGACCGGATCCCCGCACTGCCGGAGCATCTCCCGCACCGCGGGGAAGGCTCTCTCCGGGTAATCCGGCACCCCGGAAAAGCGCAGCCCCAGCGCCGCGTCCGCGTATTTGATATCCGGGAGCCAGACATCGACCAGGCCCTCCAGCGCCCGGATGGTCTCGGTCCGCTCGTACCCTGAGCTGTTCCAGAGAACCGGGATCCCCGGCCGGCGAAGCTTAAGCGCCTCGGCGACCTTGTCCGCCCAGTGGGTCGGCGTCACCAGGTTCAGGTTGTTCGCGCCCTGCTCCTCAAGCTCGCGGAAGATCTCCGCGAGCCGCCGGACAGAAATATCCTCGCCGAAGCCGCCGCGGCTGATCTCCATGTTCTGGCAGAAGACGCACCGCAGGCTGCAGCCGGAAAAAAAGACCGTGCCGCTGCCCTCGGTCCCGCTCACGCAGGGCTCCTCGCCGTAATGCAGCGCCGCCCTTGCAATACGAACACGGGCGCCGCTTCCGCAGGCGCCCGTCCCGTTCACCCTGTCCGCGCCGCACATGCGCGGACAGAGCGTGCAGTTTTTCATATGATCCGTCATTTCTTCGCCGGGAGCTTGAAGGAGCTCTTGAGAGAGACGATCCGGTTGAATACCAGGTGCTCCGGCGTGGAATCCTTCGCGTCGACGCAGAAGAAGCCGTTCCTCACGAACTGGTAGCTGTCATAGCCCTTCGCGCCCTCGAAGTTCGGCTCGAGATAGCACTCCTTCAGGACAGTCAGGGAATTCGGGTTCAGGTTCAGGTTGCCGTTCTCGTCGAGCTTGCCCTTCTCCTCGTCCACGATATTCTCGTAGAGGCGGCACTCCGCGGTGATGGCCGTCGGGGCGTTGACCCAGTGGATGGTGCCCTTGACCTTGCGTCCGGTAAAGCCGAGGCCGTTCTTCGTCTCGGGGTCGTAGGTGCAGTGCACCGCGGTGACCTTTCCGTTTTCGTCCTTGTCGACGCCGACGCACTTCACGAAGTACGCGCCCATGAGGCGGACCTCATTGCCCGGGAACAGGCGGAAGTACTTCTTCGGCGGCTCCTCCATGAAGTCCTCTTCCTCGATCCACAGCTCGCGGCTGAAGGGGATGGTGCGCTCGCCGAGATCCGGGTTCTCAAGGTTGTTCGGCATGGGCAGATATTCCGTCTGGCCCTCGGGATAGTTGTCGATGATCAGCTTCAGCGGATGCAGCACAGCCATCATGCGGGCGCGCTTCAGCTTCAGGTCCTCGCGGATGCAGTACTCGAGCATGGAGTAGTCGACCGACGAGTTCGCCTTGGAAACGCCGCAGAGCTCGACGAACTTCCGGATGGAATCAGGCGTATAGCCCCTTCTCCTCAGGGCGGCGATGGAAACAAGGCGCGGGTCGTCCCAGCCGTCCACGATGCCGTCCTCGACCAGCTTCTTGATGTAGCGCTTTCCGGTGACCACGTTCGTCAGGTACAGCTTCGCGAACTCGATCTGCCTCGGCGGCTCCTCGAACTCGCACTCATTCACGACCCAGTCGTACAGCGGGCGGTGGTCCTCAAATTCCAGCGTGCAGATGGAGTGCGTGATATGCTCGACCGCGTCCTCGATCGGATGCGCGAAGTCGTACATCGGGTAGATGCACCACTTGTCGCCGGTGTTCTGGTGCGCCATATGCGCGATACGGTAGATGACCGGGTCCCTCATGTTGATGTTCGGGGAAGCCATGTCGATCTTCGCGCGGAGCACGCGCGCGCCGTCCGGGTAAACGCCCGCCTTCATCTCCTCAAAGAGACGGAGGTTCTCCTCGACGGAACGGTTCCTGTAGGGGCTCTCCTTGCCGGGCGTGTTGAAATCGCCGCGGTACTCGCGGATCTGGTCCGCGGTCAGGTCGCAGACGAACGCCTTGCCCTTCTTGATCAGCAGGACCGCGCATTCGTACATGGTATCAAAATAGTCGGACGCGAAGAGGCACCTGTCCTCGAAATCCGCGCCGAGCCACTCCACGTCCCTCCTGATGGACTCGACGAACTCCCACTTCTCCTTCGTGGGATTCGTGTCATCGTAGCGGAGGTTGAACTTGCCGCCGTACTCCTGCGCCAGGCCGTAATTCAGCAGGATGGATTTCGCGTGACCGATGTGCAGGTAGCCGTTCGGCTCCGGCGGGAACCTGGTCTGCACATGGGTGTAGCGCCCCTCCGCCAGATCCTTGTCGATCTCGATCTCAATAAAATTACGTTCCTTGCGCTCCGCCCCCTCTGTCTCAGATGAAGCCGAAGTCATGATCTCGTCACTCATAGTTCTCCCTCCCGGCCCCGGCGGCGCTTTAAAACCGGCAGAAGCCTTACGTCCCGGGTCCTTTATACGATAAGCATAATATAAGATTTTACCTTATCGGAGGCGTTTCCGCAACCGAAAGGCTCAGTCGTCAAGCCCTTTATCCCTGAGGAAATTCATGACGTCGCCGACCGTAGCCAGCTTCTCAAGCTCCTCCGTCGGGATCTCGATCCCGTATTCGTCCTCCATGGCCATGACGAGCTCAAAGAGATCCAGCGAATCCGCGCCGAGATCGTCCTTAAAGGAAGTCTCCTCCGTAATGGAAGCCTCGTCGGCGTTCAGCTGCTCGGCGATCATCGCCCTGATTTTATCAAACATTATTCTTTCCTCCTGAAAAATATGTCCCGGCACTGGTGAATACCCGGACCGTTTTTAAAGTACCCCATACGAAGGTTTCCGTCAATAGTGCGGGGCGCCTTTACCTAAAAAACAGGCAGGGAACATATGTCCCTGCCCATTATATCATCAGTCCCTCCCTGCGGGAAAGCCTGTAAAACGGTGGATCTGAAGCATGAAAGTGGTCGTCAGTGAGCTGCAGTAGTGACTGCCGGACGGTTGATCCGGCGTTTTTCGGTGCATTCCGGGCAGCGTCCGCAGATCTTCAGGTATGCGATCCTGCGATCCTGTTCATAGCTGTTCCCCTCAACGCACGCTTCCGCGATGTGGCCGCAGCCGAAAAGAATTGTGTGTTTATCCATAGTCATTCACCTTCCCTTTCACTTCTATTATAAATGGGACGCAAGGGAAAGTGAACGAAAGCTTCGTCGTAAAGTTAACAAACTTTTCACAGGACGCAGTCTGTTTTTGTGGGCAAAATGCCATCACATCAAATGGCATGTCGTTTTATTCTATGTCGTTTTATGGACATTTTTCGGAAATCAAACCGGAACCGCACAGTTTTCCGCACATGTTTTGTGATTATGAATAAAACGTACGCCTCCCTGCCCGCGGAATGTCCGCTCCTGACGGACTCAGATCCTTGCGACGCCGCTCCTTCTCGCGGCCTCCGCGACCGCCGCCGCGACTGCGCCGCGGACCCTGGGATCAAAGGCCTTCGGAATGATATTATTCTCGTTCAGCTCGTCCTCGGGGATGATGCCGGCGATCGCCATGGCCGCCGCCATCTTCATCTCCTCGTTGATGTCCTTCGCGCGGACGTCAAAGGTCCCGCGGAACACGCCCGGGAACACGAGGACATTGTTGATCTGGTTCGGATAGTCGCTGCGGCCGGTCGAAATGACGCGCGCGCCGCCCTTCCGGGCGTCCTCCGGGAAGATCTCCGGGGTCGGGTTCGCGCAGGCAAAGATCACCGCGTCGCGGTTCATGGTCCGCACCATTTCCGTGGTGACCATGTTCGGGCGGGAGAAGCCGAGGAACACGTCAGCGCCTACGAGCGCGTCGGCAAGCTTTCCCTTCATGTCCCCGAGGTTCGTGACCTTCCGCATCTCCTCCTGAGCCCAGTTCAGGCCCTCATACGCGGAGGAAATAATGCCGTCCTTGTCGCAGAGGATCAGGTTTTTGAAGCCGTACGCAAGAAGAAGCTTCGAGACCGCGATGCCCGCGCTTCCCGCGCCGTTCACGACGACCTTCGCCTCCTCCTTCGTCTTGCCGACGACCTTCAGCGCGTTGATAAGGCCCGCGAGGACGATGATGGCTGTCCCGTGCTGGTCGTCGTGGAAGATCGGAATGTCGCACTTCTCCTTCAGCTTCCGCTCGATCTCAAAGCAGCGCGGCGCGGAGATGTCCTCAAGGTTCACGCCGCCGAAGGAACCGGAAAGGAGGTAGACGGTGTTGACGATCTCGTCCACGTCCTTCGATTTGATGCAGAGCGGGAAGGCGTCGACGTCGCCGAAGCTCTTGAAGAGGACGCACTTTCCCTCCATGACCGGCATGCCGGCTTCCGGGCCGATGTCGCCGAGCCCCAGGACTGCCGTCCCGTCCGTGATGACCGCGCAGAGATTCCAGCGGTTGGTAAGCTCGTAGGACTTGCTGATATCCTTCTGGATCTCAAGGCAGGGCGCCGCGACGCCCGGCGTATAGGCGATGGAAAGGTCCTCGGACGTTTTGACCGGGACGTCCGTCGTGATCTTGATCTTTCCCTTCCATTCGGCATGCTTTTCAAGGGCGATCTTTGAATAATCCATGGTTTTCCTCCTTTTCGGAAATATACAGACAGAAGTATAGCATAGTTTCCGGCCCTGTGCTTACAGATTTCTTTCACTTCTTCCGGCGCGCTTGCCTAAGCCCCTCTCCCGTGGTATTATGTTCCTGTCTTTACGGGGATGTACCGGTTTCGACGGGGACCATGCAGCCGGTGAAGCTATCCGCATGCAGTGCGTTAAACGGCAAACTTAAATATAAACGCTAACGACGAATTAGCATACGCAGCCTGAATAAGGCAGCCGTCCGCCTCAGGGCACTCACACTCTGAGATCCGGGCGTCGACTATGTGAGAAACGACGCGCGTTAAGCTTTGCGCGCGCGGGCGTATCATGAAGCTACTGAAGCCGTAAGGGTGTTCATTCCCGTGCGGCGGAGGGAATGTCAAAGAATGGACTATGATAGTAGAAGAACGGGGAATTGATTTTCGGACACGGGTTCGACTCCCGTCATCTCCACGAAAAAGAACGTCCCGGAAGCTGCCTGCGCAGCGTCCGGGACGTTCTTTTTCGTGTTACAGTGTACAAGGACAAACAGATCTTCAGTACTTCACCGCGCCCTTGAAGTTCCGTTCCATGTCGCGGCGCACGTCGTTCTTCGCGATGGAATCCCGCTTGTCATAGTTCTTCTTGCCCTTCGCGAGGCCGATCTCCACCTTCACGCGGCTTCCCTTGAAGTAGACCTGGAGCGGCACCAGGGTGAGCCCCTTCTCCTTCAGCTTTCCGATGAGCCTCCGGATCTCCTGCTTATGCATGAGGAGCTTCCGCACGCGCAACGGGTCCTTGTTGAAGATGTTGCCCTTCTCGTACGGGTTGATGTGCATGCCGTACACGAAGACCTCTCCGTTCTTGATATCCACCCAGGACTCCTTGATGGAGCACTGGCCGAGACGGAGGGATTTCACCTCCGTGCCGAAGAGCTCGATCCCGGTCTCAAAGGTCTCAAGGATAAAATAGTCGAACCGCGCCTTCTTGTTGTTCGCGATGACCTTGATGCTTTCCTTCGCCATAAAAAGTTCCTGCCTCTCAGTCAATATCTTCCAGGGGCGTCATATGCCCCGGGCGCCGCGCGGGGACCAGGTCCACGGTGCGCGCCAGGCGGTCGGCGGCATCGACCTTCACCCAGATCCGCTCGCCGAGCCGGTAGTGCTTTCCGGTCATCTCGCCGTAAAGCTCCCACTTGTCCTCAATGAATTCGTAATAGTCGTCGCGGAGCTCCTGGATACGGATCATGCCCTCGATCGTGTTCGGCAGCTCCACATAGAGCCCGTACCGCGTCACACCGCTGATCACGCCCTCGTACACTTCGCCGATCCGCTTTTCCATGTATTCGCAGATCTTGTACTTCACGCTCTCGCGCTCCGCCTCCTCCGCCCGCCGTTCCAGGCGGCTGGTCTGTGCCGCGACATCCGGAAGGCGCTTCTCAAGGCGGGATACGCGCTCCGCGTCAAGCCTCCCGTGCATGCATTCCTTGATGATCCTGTGGATCTGCAGGTCCGGGTAGCGGCGGATAGGCGACGTGAAGTGCGTGTAGTACTGCGCGGCAAGCCCGAAGTGGCCGGTGCATTCCGTGCTGTACACGGCGCGCTTCATGGACCTGAGCGTAATGCGGCTCACCAGGGATTCCGCGTCCGTCCCCTCGATGCCGGAAAGAAGCTTCCGGATCTCGTGCGGGTGCACCTCGCCGTTCCTCGTTTTTAACGTAAATCCGAAATTCGCGACAAACACGGCGAGCGCCCGCATCTTTTCCGGGTCCGGCTTATCGTGGACCCTGTAAAGGAAGGGGACTCTCCGCCAGTGATACTCCTCCGCCACGGTCTCATTGGCCGCCAGCATGAAGTCCTCGATCAGCCTGGTCGCCGCGTTCCGCTCTCCTGCCTTCACTTCGACCGGCGTCCCTTCGCTGTCAAGGATCACCTTCGTCTCCGGGAAGTCAAAATCGATGAAGCCCCGCTCCCCGCGCTTTCCGCGCAGGGCCTCCGCGGCCTTCTTCATTTCAAGCAGCATGGGGATAAGGGCAAGATAGCTGTCCGTAAGCTCCGGATCGCCGTTCGTGATGATCTGGTCGACGACCGGGTAGGAAAGCCTTCTGTCCACACGGATCACCGACTCGCAGATCTCGTGGTCCGTGATCACGCCGTTTTCTGTGATCTTCATGATACAGGAAAGCGTGAGGCGGTCCTCCCCTTCGTTCAGCGAGCAGATGCCGTTCGAAAGCCTGCGCGGCAGCATGGGGATCACGCGGTCCGCCATGTAGACGGACGTGGAGCGCCGGTACGCCTCGCGGTCCAGCGCGGAATCCTCCGGAACGTAGGCGGTGACGTCCGCGATGTGGACGCCGAGCCGCCAGCCGTCCTCCAGGACCTCTAAGGAGATGGCGTCGTCAAGGTCCTTCGCGTCCTCCCCGTCGATCGTCACGGTCATGAGGTCCCTTAAATCCCGCCGGCCGGAAAGCTCCTCTGCGGACACGCCCTCCGCGGTCCGCTCCGCCTCCTGAAGCGCGTCCTCCGGGAACACCTCCGGCAGGTCGTACGCGCGGACGATCGACAGGATATCCGTCCCGGGATCGGTGATGTGCCCGAGGATCTCCGTGACCTCGCCCTCCGGCTGCTCGTCCCTGTGGGCCGGGAACTTCGTGATCCGGACCACGACCTTGTGCCCCGTGACGGCGCCGTGCGCCTTTGACGGCGGGATATAGACGTCCTCCGTGATCCTCTGGTTGTCAGGGATCACGAGGCCGAAGTTCTTCACGCGCCGGTAAAAGCCGACGATCCGCTCGTTCGCATGCTTCAGGATCTCCAGGACCACGCCCTCCGCGCTCCGGAAGCGCTGCCCCGGCTCCACGGAGACGCGTACGGTGTCGCCGTTCAGGGCCCCGTGCGCCGCCTCGCGCGGAATAAAGATGTCCTGCTCCGTCTCCTCCGTGCGGACAAAGCCGAAGCCCTTGGCGTTCGCCATGAACGTCCCGATCACGTCCCGCTTCTCCGGCTTCCCGTACTTCCCGCGCTGGGAGACGCGGATCTTCCCCTCCGCGCAGAGCTCGTCAAGCACCTGCTTAAGGTCCTCCCGCTTCGCCTTCGGCACGTCAAGAAAGACCGCGATGTCACGGATCCGCATGGGCTTGTACATGGGGTCGCTCATCAGCGCAAGGATGACTTCCTTTTTTTCCTTCAGCTCTTCCCTGGTCAATTCTGTGTCCCCTCCGATGTATTTACTGCTGAACACTCCCGCCGCTTCAGATAATATGAAGTGACCTCACATTTGTAGCAACGTGGATTTACCTGTATATTAATGATTAGCGAGATCATTGGTAACAGGGATTACCGCATACAAAAGGAGGTCACCTAATGAATAGAATAA
>Ga0129307_1000397_pt1 | contig 69779 bp, 52 predicted proteins | sample P1105metagenome_FD_94437 | JGI IMG/M metagenome (GOLD analysis project Ga0129307, IMG submission 94437) | Capybara group fecal microbial communities from Wisconsin, USA - P1105 metagenome | ecosystem: Host-associated > Mammals > Digestive system > Large intestine > Fecal | place: USA: Wisconsin...
AGGGCAAAACAAAGCGCAAGAAAAATCATAAAAGCTATTATTATTCTTGCACTTTGACAACTCAAAAATGCCTTTTAAAAGCTGTATATAGGTATTTTTGAGTTGTTGAGCAGACATTAATTATAGTATAGCATTTGATATAATGTGTGACATTTAAGAATCTGACAAAAGGAGTTGTTACTATGAAATAATATCATCACTTGCGGTCGTGGGGCAGGTATGATGTCAACGACGGCTGCTCTGGCCTCATTTGCCGAAGATATCGAAATGAGAGGAAACGGCGGATAAAGCATAATTGTATTTCGCCTCAGAATAACAATAATGGAGGGACAGCTATGCAAATAAAAAAGATAATTTCAGCAGCAACAGCATTATGTCTGTTCGGAGCATCAATACAGTTCGGCGGCTTCCCTGCGGCTGACATTTCAGACGCGGCGGAGGAGCTCAGCTTCAACGGCTTTACGTATATGCTGAATACACGCGGCAATATCACGATAAAGGGCTATACAGGCAGCGATACCTCGGTCATTGTGCCTGACACGATAGACGGTCTGCCCGTCACGACTATACTCTCCGAGGCGTTCTACAATAAGGTGCGCGGAGTATATATTCCCAAGAGCGTTGTTTCCATAGGCGAAAATCTGATGTGGAACGCAAACGGCGATGACTCGGTTATTTTCGGAGAAGCAGGCTCGTATGCAGAGACATATTCACAGGACAACAGGTTCAATTTCTATTCTGTTGATTCACTCAGCGGTTCTTTCGGTGATGATATACAGTGGAAATTCGATATTGAGACCTTCTCCCTCTCTGTTTCGGGAAGCGGGGCTATGCCTGTGTACACGGGGTATGACATCTATACGCTCGAATCCTACAAGGCAAAGCAGAATATCCCGTGGTACGGCTTCAGGCACGCTATCCTTTCCGCAGATATCGGCGGCACAGTATCCACTGTCGGAGAAGCCGCTTTCTACGAATGTGACAAAATGAAAACCGTCACAATGGGCGACAGTGTAACGAAAATAGATAATTATGCTTTCTCGGAGTGCGAGGTGATGGAAAGCATAGAGTTCTCCGATTCGTTATCATATATCGCACCGCACGTTTTTGTCCGCTGCTACAAGCTGACGGAGGTGGAGCTTCCTCCCGCATTGAAAACGATAACGTTCTCGACCTTCAATGGCTGCGATACCCTCAGTGCTGTTAATGTAGACGCCAAAAACGGGAAATACTGCTCGGTGGACGGCGTAGTGTACAGCAAGGATATGTCTGTGCTTTACTTCTATCCCGACGCAAAGACGGACAAGAGCTTCACAGTTCCCGACACAGTCACAACGATAGAGGATTATGCCGTGGAAAATGCGCAAAATCTCGAAGAGCTCACACTCTCCGATAAGCTTGAATATATCGGCTCGGAGGCTCTTGCTCTTACGGGCGTGAAGAGTCTCACGATACCCGAAAGCGTAAAAACGCTTGAATATTACTGTCTGTACAGCAACGCGCTCTCGACGGTGGTATTCAAGGGCTCTGCTCCGAGCCACAGCAAATCATTGTTCAATACTCGCGGTACCAATACTACAGATGTGTACTGCCACTTCTCGGATACGAGCTGGTATACATTTATGGACGAATTCACAGAGAATATCAATTGGATAGACCTTGATGCCTTCCCCGAAAACGGTATCGAGCTCGGTGAAACGAGCGTTTCGGTAAAGGAGAGGGACGAATGTACTGTAGGATTCAAGGCTTCGCCTGATATTGCCGATTCATTGATATGGAAGAGCAGCAACAATTCAGTTGCAACAGCTAACAACGGCGTTATTACAGGCATAAGCAAGGGCTCGTGTACCATTACTGTCTCGGATGCGAGCGGCAGGTATTCAGCAGTATGCAAGGTGACTGTTACCGCAGGAAGCGCTGCGGCAAGTCAGGAGCCCGTTGTATCAGTCAGCGGAGCACTGTCATCGAACGAATCCGCGAACAGCTATATGACGTATGGCAATACTGTCAGGAGCTATCTCAGCGAGACGTCCGACGGACTGCTCGAAAGAGTGGAATACACGGATTCAAAGGTCATCGTCGAGAGATATAAGAAGGCAGGAGGAGCTCCCGCAAAGACATTTGAAATCGAGCCCGCATACTCGATCTTCGGAGGCTTCTGCTTCGGAGAAAAGTACAATTATATCGTCTCGGGACAGACGAACAAGACAAAGTCGAGCGGCGTGAACGTTCTGTGCGTGGAAAAGTATTCAAAGGACTGGAAGAAGCTCTCGTCACTTGAGATACCGTCCTCGGATACATATATCCCATTCGACGCAGGCTCATGCAGGATAGCAGAAAAGGACAACCTGCTGTTTATCCACGCCGCACAGGAGCTCGTTATAGGGCATCAGTCAAATATGACATTCAAGATAGACACGGATAAAATGGAACTGCTTGAATCCATGACCTTCGTAAGCACCATTTCTACGCTGTCTAATTTTGAACAGGAGGGCTTTGTAAGTCATTCCTTCAATCAGTTCATAAAAGAGGAGGACGGCTATGTCTACCGTGTAGACCACGGTGAGGGTGATGATTACGGCATAAATGTCAGCAAATGCAAGACTGACGGAAGCATCAAGGAGGTATCAACGGTAATACCGTATTCGTTCATCAGCGGCACATGGAACGAAACGGGTGCTTCGATAGGCGGATTTGAGCTCTCGTCGGGAAATATCATCGTCGCTGCGAGCACTATTGAACAGCTTCCCGAAAACTACCCGAATGGTCAGCGCAATATTATGCTTGCTATCACTTCAAAGTCCCTCAAGAATCCGCGCACAGTGTGGCTTACGAAATATAAGAAGAACAGCGGTGTGACAGCTAAAACTCCTCATATCGTCAGGATCGGCAGCGAGCAGTTCCTCGTAATGTGGGAGGAAGCTGCGAATGGGGCAAAGATAACCAAGTCTGTTATGGTAGACGGAAGCGGTAACAAGCTGACAGATATTGTTTCCTTGAACTATCCTCTTTCCGACTGCCTGCCGCAGATGATGTCTGACGGTTATATCCGCTGGTATGTCTCAAACGGCAATGGTGTAAATATCTATGCAATAGATCCGTATAAGCTTGATTCGTATTCATCGGGTGTTAAGGGCGATGTCAACTGCGACGGCTCATTTTCAGTGGCAGACCTCGTAATGCTACAGAAGGAGCTTTTGGGAAGCGGCACGGTTTTCAGCTGGAAGAACGGTGACCTCTGCAAGGACGAGCTTTTGGATACGTTTGACCTCGTTATGATAAGGAAGCTGCTTGTGTCGCAGAAGAAATAATGCCCGTTATTATCCCATATTACGCTGACGGCATAACAGCATAAAACACAAGAATCCCGATACATAACTGTGATGCCTATATAGCAGTATTATGTGAACCTACCGGGAAAGAACCTTTCTGAAGAAAGGTTCTTTCCTAGACCCTTTTCTAAAGACTTTTAGTCCAAATTTTGCCCCTATGGGGTACTCTCATTGAAAAGTAAGACTTACTCTTTTCATATCAGGAGAGTACCCCATAGGGGCAAAATTTAAAATTGAAAGTTTTAGGGGAGGAGTTTGAGGGTGACTTCCCGCAGTGCGGGGAGATGTCGCGAAGCGACAGAGGTGACCGCCGCTGTTAGCGGAACCCTTTTTCAAAAGGGTTCTCCTCAATAAGTCCGCGTATTATTGCTGTAAGAGTATCACGGCTATAGTCACACCGATTTTCTATTTGCTTACCGAGTGATTGAGCGTGCGGATCGCGGGCAGAGCCGCAAGGAACGCGATAATGATGTTAAGCACGAGTGAAGCTGCCAGTGCGGCGGCTCCGCTTGCGGCAGCATTGAGGTTGAGTATGAACCGCATTATCAGCTGATAGCCGACGACGCTGATGAGTGTTCCCGCTATTGCCGAGACTGACGAGAACAGCAGGCTTTCGAGCACGACCGTCCCCGTGAGCTGCCTGCGCGTCATACCGACCGCCCTCATCATTATGAGCTCGCGGCTGCGGTTGAGAGCGCTCGTGTTTATGGTATTCATCATCGAGACGATACCGCACAGCCATATCGACAGCATAAGAGTCAGAACGATCTTGACGATAGTGTTGACAAATTCTGTTATTCCCGTGCCTGCCTTGTACTCGTCGTAGACGTTGTCCACGGAGAAATTCATCGAATCTATTGCCGTTTTAGCGGCGGGATAATGCTCGGCGTCCCTGACAAGGAAGTACATATTCGCGGACATTGACTTGCCGTATTTGATAAGCTCCTGAGCCTTGCTCATCGGCACAAGTATGAACGTGCTGTAATCGGCGTGAGCAATGCCGCGTATCTTTATTTCCTCGTCCTGATTGCCGCTGAGTGTTATAGGCTCGGAGAGCTCTGTATAGCCGTATCCGAAGTCCGTATCGCCGTCGTATCTCTGCTGAGGAAGGAACAGAACCGCATCGCCCTTTTCAAACTCCTCATAGCTGATACCGAGGAGCTCCGAATAGGTCGTGATATCGCGCTCTTCATAGGGGACAGCCATATCGCTGAGTCCCTTGTGACCGCACTCGAATCTGGTTTTATCCATTGTCATAATGCTCATCGGGATAATGTCACCCTGCATATTCATATCGAGTGCCGCACTTTCATCGCCGAGCTTTTTCAGCTCTTTTTCGGTTAGGACGATACTGCCGTGACATTCATAGTACGAGGACTTGAAATTGCCTGTGTCCATAAGCTCCTTCTGGATAGAATCAGCGTCAGCGCCGTCGGTGTGGATGTAGAAGTCGTAGGTCGGCTCGCCGATATAGTCCTTGACCTCGCCGTACAGCGTCAGTCCGAGCTGTATGCAGAGCGTGAATATCAGTACTCCGAGCGCCATTGCCACCGACGATATCAGGAAGCGGCGCTTGGTACGGAAGATGTTCTTGAACGTATAGCGTATCATAAAGCGCTTGGAGCTGAGACTGAGCTTCGACTTCTTTTGCTTCCTGCGCTTCTTCGTGCTCTTTGGCTTGCCGTAGTTGAGAGCCTCCGCGGGCGAGAGCTTCCTTGACGCCCACATCGCCGAGGTGTAGGTGGAGATGAAAACGTCTGTCAGGCAGAGCAGAGTGCATATCAGTATCGTTAGCGGACTGGCGTAGAATTCGACGTATTCCACTCCCACGCCTGCGAGCGAATCGAAGAAGTATTTGCAGGCAAGGGTAGAGCTTACAATGCCGAGCGGCAGAGCTGTCAGCGCGTAGAAGAGTCCCTCGGTGAAAACGAGTGTCGCGAGCTGTCCCTTTGAAGCTCCCATTATGCGCAGAGCCGCGAACTGCACGCTTCTCTCCTGCACGGATATCTCGAAGGCGTTGTCGATGATGAATCGCGAGAACAGCCACACGATGACGAGCAGCACAAGGTACGCGCCGATGTACGGAACAGCCGTGCCTATGCCCTCAACGCTTCTGAATGAGGTCAGCATATATGGCGTATTGAGCTCCATACCGTAGCCGTGCATTGCGAATTTGAAATCGTCGTAGGCGTCGTCGTCCGTGAAGCCGAGGTCTTTCAGCAGGAGCTCCATATTGTACTCGAACGAGGTGTTGGGGTTGGTCTTTACCAAGCAGTTGCCGAAGTTATCGCAAATGAAGCCGATAGGCGAATCGTTCAGCGGCGAGAGGTCGATATCGGTATCAAGCGCCGTACCAATTCTCATATATGTGCCCGACTCGCCTTCAAGTCCGCTTTCAAAGCCAGCTATCCTGCCCGTTACCTTCACGGGAGTGCTCGTCTCAGCCGCGTCGAGCCTGATATCATCTATGTCCGCGTAAGCCGAAAGCATATCGAACAGGTTGTACTTTATTGTCCTTCTGTTATTGCGCAGGACTTGGTCTACCTCATCGCCTTGAAGGATATAGTAGAACTCCTCGGAGCTCGCGTTCAGCTCCGCGAGCTTGCTGCGGACAGCCTTCATCGCCTCGGAGTTTTCTCCGAGCATACCCGTCGTGGGCGTGATAGTCATCGTTACAGTGTCGCCGACCTCATAGCCGGCCTTCGCAAACCACGACGGAACTATCATCTCATCGGGAGCGAGGTCGTCGGTGTTCTTGAGCATAGTGTTCCGCATTTCGAGGTTGCCGGTCAGCGAGGAGCGGAATATCGACCTTGCAACTCTGTGTGTGCCGTCGTCGAGCCTTACATCAAAGTAGCCGACAGGGTCGCCCACATTCTGCTCATAGGGGAACTGATACTGGTCGAAGATATAGGTATTGTTCTTGTCCACAGCGACGTGGTTCGATATTATTTTCGCCGCCTCAATTGGCGATTTCACCGTCTCGGACTCTCCCGCCCTTACGGCTTCAAGCACGCCTTGAAGGTTAGCCTCCCACTCGCCGTTTTCTGCGATAACGCCGTTTCTCACCGAGCGGATAGTGCTCGATGTGTAGACGAGGAAGGTATTCAGCACGAACACCGACAGCGTGACGCTGAGGAACATCAGTGCCGTGCGGAGCTTCTGCCGCGTGACATATTTGAGCGCAAGTCTGAACAGGTGTTTCATCTCAGCGTCCCCTCACTTTCGGTGAGGACGCCGTCCTGCATACGGAAAATGCGGTCAGCCTGCGCGGCGATAGACATATCGTGCGTGATGAGGATAAGCGTCTGCGCGTACTTCTTTATCGAGCTTTTGAGTATCTCGATGATCTCGCGGGAGTTCTTGCTGTCGAGGTTTCCCGTCGGCTCGTCCGCGAGAATGAGCTCGGGCTTGTGTACAAGTGCGCGCGCGAAAGCCACTCTCTGCTGCTGACCGCCCGAGAGCTCGCTCGGGTAGCTCCTGCGCTTGGATTTGAGTCCTGTCAGCTCCAGCAGCTCTTCGAGGTACGCCATATCGGGCTCGGTGCTGTCGAGATTGAGCGGCAGCACGATGTTCTCCTCCACGTTGAGCACGGGAATGAGGTTGTAGCTCTGAAAAATGAAGCCGATAGAGCGCCGCCTGTAGGCGGAGAGCTCGTTGTCGGACCTGCCCGTTATCTCGCGTCCGTCGAAGAAAACCTTTCCCGATGTAGGCGTATCGAGCGAGCCGATGACGTTCAGCAGGGTAGTCTTGCCGCTTCCGCTCTCGCCCGTGACGGCGACGAATTCGCCGCGCCCGACCTCCAGCGACACGTTGTCGAGCGCCATGACCTTTGTCTCACCCTCGCCGTACTGCTTCACCAGTGCTTCCGTTCTTATAATATTGTCGTCCATTGAACAGACCTCCTTTCGTTTCTGGATTCAGTTTAGCATAGTAATCTTACGCTAAAGTTACAAAAGGAAGGTCATCACAAATTTTGTTCCCTTGCCCTCCTCGGAGAAGACGGTGATGTCTCCCGAGTGGGCAGCGGCTATTTTACGTGCAATGGAGAGCCCGATGCCCACGCTCGTCATATTTCTGCCCTTGCTCGCTCTGCCGAAGCGCTCGAACAGCTTGGGTATCTCCTCCTGCGATATGCCTCTGCCGTTGTCGCTGACGGACAGCTTTACCGCCGAGGGCAGAGCCTCGGATTCGACCTGTATCTGCGTACATTCGGAGTGGTCGACCGCGTTCTTGATGATATTCTCGACCGCCTCGCACAGCCACGCCTTGTCGTGGTTAAACGTGATATCGCTGCATTTCAGCTCCGCCGTGACACTGTGCTCGCGTAGCAGGGGAGAGATACGCGTTATCGCCTCATTGCAGGTGTCCGCGAGGGACTGCTCCCTCATCTCGTACTCGACAGCTCCCGCATTGAGCTTTGCGAGCTTCAATGCCGAAAGCACGAGCTCCTCCATACCGTCGATGTTGCTCGTGAGCTCGTCGGAGAGCTGTCTGCGGCGCTCGGGCGCGAGACTGTCCACATCTGCGAGAATGTCGCTGTTCAGCCGTATCACCGCAAGCGAGGTCTTGAGCTGGTGCGAAAGGTCGGCGAGGAAGTCCGCGAGCCTGCCCTTTGCCTCCGCAAGCTCGGAGTTGATGACACCGAGCCGCTTGCCCGTCACCGCGACGCTCTCCGCGAGCCGCCCGACACAGCTCATATCATCGCCGATAAGCGGCAACTTTTGGGTGAGGTCGTCGCTCAGCTTCATACACTGACCGCGCACTTTTTCGATACCGCTGTACACACGGAAGAGCTGACTCAGCCCGAAAATGAGCCATATGAGGTCGGGTGCGGCAACAGCTCCGAAGCCGTACAGGAACACCTTCCTGCGCAGCTCGCCGTATCCGCCCATAAGCCGCGGACTCATATCCGCACTTATACCGTAGCTCTCCGCGAGCTCTTCTCCCTTTTCAACGTGCTCGTCGTCGGGGACGTCGGTGAAGCGCTGTCCGCTGTAAAACGACAGAGCGCCGCGGATACGCTCCTCCATAGCAGCGTCCGCGATGAATCCCGACAGGAGATACCACGCTCCCGCGCCCAATAAAAGCACGACCGCGAACATCAGCAGCATACGCCTCGGTTCGCGGTTGTTTATCAGCTTGTCTGTTCTGTCCATTTGTAGCCTACACCTCTCTTGGTGATTATCTGTCCCTTTCCGCTGTCACGGAGCTTGTCGCGCAGGCGGCTGATGTTCACGGACAGAGTGTTGTCGTTGACGAAGCAGCCCTTGGAGTCCCACAGATAGGCGAGAATCTGCTCGCGGGTGAGGAATCTCTCCTTGTTCTGCATAAGGTATTCGAGCAGCTTTTCCTCGACCGCTGTCAGCTCGATATCGGGGAGCTGAACAGTACATCTCCGCAGCACGGCTCTCACCCGAGAGAGCAGTACGCTCAGGCGGAAGGGCTTGGTTATGTAGTCGTCGCCGCCCGAGTCCAGTCCGCGGAGAATGTCAGCCTCCTCGTCGTAGGAGGTGATGAAGATTATCGGTATATCGCTGCTCTCGCGTATCGCCCTGCAGAGCTCGAAGCCGCTTTTATCGGGCAGTGAAACGTCGAGCAGTACCAAGTCAGTCTGCGGAAGGAACTCTATAGCTTCCTCAGCGGAGTATGCTTGTATTACACCGTGCCCGTCAGTGCTCAGAGCGAGTGATATACTGCCGCTGAGTGTTTTGTCGTCCTCGACAAGTAATATCCGAGCCATTCACGCACCTCCGTTTCAAGATATAAGACATTATACCATAACAGAAAAAAAGTTGCAAGTGATATGTAAGGATATGGAGAAAGGGGAAGCTTGCCTTCAGAGTCGAGGCTGCTAACCCCGGGAAAATACCTGTATCAAAAGAAGGCAGGCTGCGTAGATCTGCGCAGCCTGCAACCAAAGCTTTATTCTTTCTTGGGTACGACCCTTTTTCAAAAGGCTAACTCCTCAAAGGGGTACCGTATTACACTCGTATGGGTATCGCGGTCGTGCAGCAGGAGGGTTTGTTCATCTGCCGAGTATCGTATCCCACGTTGCCTTTGCGCTGAACTCCTCGGGAGCGGTCGTGGAAGCCGCTGAGTAGAACCTGAGCACCCTTGAAGCGTCGTTGGCGTCTATCACACGCTGCGACCTCTGCTTCTTCCAGTTGCCGTCGGAGAGGACGTCCTGATCAATATCGACCAGCATTGCCGCAAGCTCGTCGAGCTCGGGATTGTCGTTAACGACCTTGGAGGAAGAAGGCGCGAAGCGAGTTTCCGTGGGGTCTGCACCTGTTGACATCTTCGCATAGTACACGAGCACGGCGGAGGCGTCGGAGGAATCAACGACATTGTCGAAGTTTCCGTCGCCCTTGACTCCGATGAACGCCTTGAACTGCATAGGCGTATCGTCCTCGTTGAAGACCTGCACGCCGTTGTAGAAAACGTTGATGGGATAGGTGAAGTCCTTCTGCTCTCTCGAGTAGGTATCCTGCGGATTATCGGCATTATTTGAAGCCGCCGCGAAGGTGTAGTTCGTCTTTTCTATCGTGACCTCCTCCTTCTCGCCCGAGGCATTCACGGACACAAGCTTGTCGATGCCGTCGGCGTGACCGCTGTTGAACTTGTTTGTGTCGTGGTTGAAGTAGAAGCCGTTCGCGACCGTACCGTAGCCGTAATACTTGACAACTGTCTTGTCGGCGGTCGTGGTCGAGCCGTTGCCGCCGTCGTCGGTGGTGGAAGCAGCAGTAGTCGAGCCATTGCCGCCGTCGTCGGTGGTGGAAGCAGCAGTAGTCGAACCGTTGCCGCCGTCGTCGGTGGTGGAAGCAGCAGTAGTCGAACCGTTACCGCCGTCGTCAGTTGTGGAAGCAGCAGTAGTCGAGCCGTTGCCGCCGTCGTCAGTTGTGGAAGCAGCAGTAGTCGAGCCGTTGCCGCCATCGTCGGTGGTGGAAGCAGCAGTAGTCGAGCCATTGCCGCCGTCATCAGTTGTGGAAGCGGTGGTAGTCGAGCCGTTGCCGCCGTCGTCGGTGGTGGAAGCCGTCGTGGTCGTGGACTGTCCCGTGCCGCCGCCGTCGGAGGTGGTCGTTGTCTGACCGCTGCCGTCGCCCAGCTGGATATCGCCCTCGTAGTAGGAGAGAACCGAGTAGGTGTTGCTTATCGTGGCAGCGCCGGGGTAAACGTAGCAGTCCTCATTGCTGATAGTTATCTTTTCGAGGTTGGGACAGTACATAAACGCGCCCGCAAGTATCCTGTTCACGCTCTTGGGAACAACAACAGTTTTTGCCTGACTGCCGAAGAATGCGTACTCGCCGATAGTATCGGGACCCTCGTCAATGACTACGTCACCTGTCGCGCTCTTGCCGTCGATGACAACACCGTTGACGATAACAATGGGGTCTTCCGCTCTCTTCGCGGCGAGCCATGCCGTATTATTGAAGGCTCGTCCGTCAATATCCCTGATGCTTTCTGCAAACTCGACCTTGCTGAGGTTCGAGCAGCCGTCAAACGCATTCATATCTATGCGCTCAACGCTTTCGGGGAGCTTTATCGAGGTCAGTCCCGTACAGCCCGCGAAAGCCCTGTAGCCGAGAGTTTTCACGGTTGAGGGCAGCTCTATCGAGGTCAGACCCTTGCAGCCGTAGAAAGCCTCGTAGCCGATAGTTTCAAGCCCCTCGGGCAGCTTAACGGATGTGATACCGCCGCAGCCGCTGAATGCGCTCCTTATCGCCTTCACGCCCTCTGGAATGACGATATCGCCCGACTTCTGCTTCGCGTCGAGCACCACGCCGTTGACTATCTTGAAGTCCTCGTCCTTACACTGCGAATCGAACCACGGAGTATTCGTGAATGAATTCTCGCCAAAGTTTGTGAAATCCGCAGGCATGGTCACATTTTCAAGAGCGGAACAGCCCGAGAATGCATAGAGGTCTACCTCATTGATGCTGTCGGGCAGCTTCACCTCTCCGAGAGATGTGCATTCAAAGAACGCATTGCTGAGTATCGTCTCAACTCCCTCGGGAATAGTCACATCGGTGAGAGCAGCACACTTTTCAAATGTGGAGCTCGGGATCACCGTTACTCCCTCTGCTATCGTCAAGGATGTGATGCCGCTGCACCCCGAGTAAATGCCCGAGGAATTATAATCGTAGTTCTCCGCAGCGGGCAGAACTGCGGAGGTAAGACCCGTACAGTCCTTGAAAGCGCGGCTGCCGATCTTTTTCATCGGTGCGGCAAACTTGACCGAGGTTATGTCCGCATTGCCATCGAATGCACCGCCTTCGATACAGGTGACATTTTCGGGTATCGTGATATCGCCCTTGCAGGCAGAGCCGTCAAGCAGCGTTTTCCCTACGATTATAAAGCCGCTGCCGTCTGCCTTGAGGCTTGCAAGGTAAGGAGTATCCTTAAATGCGCCCTCGCCAACATACTCCAGCGATTCGGGGAGATTCACCTTTTCAAGGCTCGTGCAGCCGCTGAAAACGTATGAGCCCAACTCTGTCACGCCCTCGGGAACGGTTATCTCCTTCAGGCTCGTACAGCCGCTGAATACAGACGGTCCTATCACATTTACGCTGCTCGGGATATCAATGCTTTCGAGCGCGGTACAGCCCGTGAAGGCACCGGGATACATACCCTGACCGTGCAGCTCCTTTATGCCGTCGTGGAGCTCCACCGTTTTCAGCGATTCACAGCCCGAAAATACGCCGTATTCGACCGTAGTCACGTTCTTGGGTATCTTCACAGAGGTGAGTCCCGTGCCCGAGAACGCGCTTATACTTATCTTGTTGATGCTGTCGGGGAGGTCAATGCTCGTAAGCCCCGAACAGCCCGAAAATGCGCTCATTCCTATCGTAGTGACAGAATCGGGGATATTGACAGCCGTGAGCTTGGTGTTGTTCGCGAATGCGCTGCCGCCTATCTTGGTGATACCGTCGGGGATAGTGAACTCGCCTTTTGCACCGATAACGGACACGAGCGTGTTGTCCCTGACTATGACAGTCGGCTTCTCTCCGAAGGGAGTGCCGTCAAATGCGTCGGCACGCACCGATGTAAGGCTCTCAGGGAGCTTCACCGTCTTCAGCCCCTTGCAGTCAGCGAACGCCTTGCTGTCTATCTGAATAAGCCCCTCGGGAAACTCAGCGGACGGCAGGGCACAGCCCATAAAGGCTTTCGAGCCAATGCTCAGAAGAGACTTCGGGAAGCTGACAGTATTCAGCGCCGTACAGCCCTCGAAGGCGGATTCGGTGATCTGCTGTATGCCATCGGGCAGCTTGATGCTTTTCAGCGAAGTACAGCCCGTGAACGACCTTGCACCTATCTTGTTTATCGTATCGGGCAGGATTACGGTCTCCAGCGAGGTACAGCCGCTGAATATCTCATCGGGCACTGTTTCCCTGCCGTCGGCGAATGTGACCTTTTTCAGACCAGTGCAGCCCTTGAACATGGCGTAATACCAGTTATTGTAGTTGCCCGTGTTGATATTCTTCGGGATTGTCACCTCTGTCAGCCCCGTACAGCCCTCGAATGCGGAGTAGCCCAATTCCTCGAGGTCATCGGGGAGCGCGACAGAGGTCAGGTTCACGCAGTCCTTGAAAGAGCTCGAACCGATAGTCTCGATAGTGTCGGGCAGAACGACCGACGTTATGCCCTCGCATCCCATAAAGACAAAGTCTCGTATCTCCGTGACCTTTTCGCCGTTTATCTCCGACGGGATAGCGAGCTCGCCCGAGGGAGCCTCGGTATAGCCGATAATGGAGATGACTCCGCCGTCGTCCTGACATTTCAGGTTCTCGAAGTCGAACTTCTCATAGGCTGCGGAAGCGGTGAGCGGTGCGGAGCTGACAATGCGAGGCTGAGCGGGCATACCCATACTGCCTGCGACAACGGTTATCGCCAGCACAGCCGCCGCGAGTTTTTTCAGTTTCATTCTAATTCCTCCTTGCTGTGATGTTTGTTGTAACGAGCCGCCGTCATTATCAACACTTACTTAGTCCCTTTATGCAATACTGACAGCAGCTTACATAAACAGCATACCAAAAATGTTAAATTTTGTAAATAGTATTTAACGATATTTCAGCTGAAACTTTGTTAATCTGCTTATATTTTTCGCGGTTTATACTTCAAGTATTGAATCAGCCGAACCGATATGGTATAATGTTAGCAATGACATCACAGCCAAAGGAGCTGACAGCAATGGATATCCCCGAACTTCTGAAAGAATATATGACAACGCTCGGCTGCTCGCAGTCCGAGCTCGCGGAGGCGGCAGGCATAACGCCCGCGGCTCTCAGCTATTACATCAGCGGACAGCGCACTCCCAAAAAGGAAAACATCGCAAAGCTCGCAGACGGCATAGCCGCGCTTGCCGAAAGGGGCGGTACGGACGGTATCAGCAAAGCCGAGGTATACAACCGTATCTTCCGCACCTCGGGCTACACCGACATCGCCCCCGAGCAGTTCGGACAGAGCTTTTCATCGTTGGTCAGCGGACTGAAGATTAATCTCAGCAGGCTCGCAAAATATATGGACATCGACGCCTCGCTGCTCTCGCGCATAAAGCAGGGCGAGCGCCTGCCGTCCAATACCGACCTCTTCGTTACGCAGGTGGGGGCGTATCTCTTTTCGCAATTTTCGGAGGAGGGCGAGCTCTCGCTGCTGCGCAGCTTTCTCGGGAATGTACCCGAAGACGGCGACTTCGGTCGCAGGGAATGCGTAACCGCCCTTGAAAGCTACCTTTTCAGTTCTTCTGCCGACGCGGGCGTCTCAAACAGCAGCGGTATAAACGTCTACCTGAGAAAGCTCGATGATTTCGACCTGAACGAGTACACCACCATTATTAGATTCGACAAGCTGAAGGTGCCGACCGCTCCGCTGACTCTGCCTGCGTCAAGGCGGTATTACGGCATAGAGCAGATGAAGCAGGGCGAGCTCGATTTTCTCCGCGCAACGGCGGTATCGCGCTCGAAGCAGCCCTTCTTTATGAACAGCGATATGCCTATGGCTGATATGGCGAAGGATCTGGAATTCGGCAGGAAGTGGATGTTCGGGATAGCCGCCTGCATAAAAAAGGGACTTCATCTCAATATAGTCCACAGCATCAACCGCGGGCTCGACGAAATGGTGCTCGGGCTCGAGGCGTGGATACCGATATATATGACGGGACAGGTCACGCCGTACTACATCCCCGATTACGCAGCCAACGTCTTCCACCACCTCAGCTACGTTTCGGGAGCAGCCGCGCTCACGGGGGAATGTATCAGCGGACATCACGCCGACGGGATGTACTATCTGACCAACTCTAAAGCCGAGCTTGCGTATTACCGAAAAAAAGCCGAGAACATAATGTCAAAGACCCGCCCGCTTATGGACATCTATGATGCTCCGCGCAGAGCAGAGTTTATGGACTTCTTAGCATCAGAGGCACAGAGCGGCGGCGAGCGCTGTAATATGCGCTCCACGCTGCCGATATACACCATTTCCGACGAGCTGTTCTCGCGTATACTCAGACGCAGCGGCATACCCGAGACGGAGCAGCGCACTCTCATCGGCTACTTGCGGGAAGCCCGAAGCAGCTTTACGGAAAGTCTTGCCGCGAACAAGATCACGGACATCATACCGCTCCCGAGGTCGGACGGCGGCGCGGGCGACACGATGAAGCTGTCGCTGTCGGGCGCATTCTACGAAAAGGAGATATTCTACACCGCGGAGGAATACGCCGAGCATTACGAGCAGACCTGCCGATTCGCGAAGGAGTATCAGAACTACGGCATTTCGCCGCAGAGAGAGTGCGTTTTCAGGAACATTCAGATAGAGATGAAGCGCGGAGAATGGGTGATGGTGTCGAAGGCGAAGAGTCCCGCGATACACTTCATAATTCGCCACCCGAAGCTGATAAACGCCATAGACAAGACGCTTTTTGTCTATTACATCTGAGGCGAGGCTCGGGCAGGCGGAGTGCCGCCATGAAAGCGTCGTATAATTTCAACAAACAGAGGTCAAATCATGACGGAGGTTTTTATACTCCGTCATATTTACCAATGATTTTCCGAACGTATGTACGCACAACCTTTGACATTGTCAGCAGATTGCACAAATGAATATGTTAAAACTTGTCTGCAATGTACTTCCTCTGCAATTTTTCTTTCATTTTCGCAAAAAAAGCTTGCAGTTTTTTGTGTAATGTGATAAAATTAAATGGTACTTGAAATTGACGATAAGAACATTTTCGGCATTTTATAAAGGAGAACAATATGGCAAAGATAAAAGCTGCCGTGATTTTCGGCGGTACAGCTCAGGAGCACGAGCTGTCCCTCGCCTCTGCCGCAGAGGTGATACGCAATATCCCCAATGACAAATACGATGTTACCTGCATAGGTATCACGAAGAAAGGACGCTGGCTCTACTTCCCGGGGGACGTGGAGGAAATAGCCGACGGAAGCTGGGAGTCCAGCCCCGACTGTGCGTCCGCGATACTCTCGCCCGACCCGCTCCACCGCGGTATCGTTGTGATTGAGGACGGCGAGGCTACTATCCGCAGGATAGACGTGGTATTTTCCGTATTACAGGGCAAAAAGGGCGCTGACGGCACGATACAGGCTCTGCTCGATATGTCGGGTATCCCCTACGTGGGAAGCGGTCACCTTGCCGCTGCCTCCTGTATGGACAAGTCGCACACGCATATGGTGCTCGACGACTACGGTGTAGCCACAGCTGACTGGAAGCTCATCACTCAGCGCGATATAAACAACATCGACAGCCGATGCGAGGAGATAGCCGCGGAGCTCGGCTTCCCCGTTGTGATAAAGCCCGCAAACAGCGGATGCAGCGCGGGTACTACTATCGCTCACGACCCCGACGAGCTCAACGCCGCCGTGAAGGTCGCATTCTCGAACGATAACAAGGTGCTCGCGGAGAGATACATCAAGGCACGAAAGCTTGAGGTAGCCGTTTTCGGCTACGACCAGCCGCTCGCCTCCAATGTCGGAGAGATACTCTCCGTCGGCAGGAAGTATGACCCGACAGAGGTCAGAAAGAGCTCGGGCGACGACTTGAAGATACCCGCGGAGCTCCCCGACGAGCTCGCCGCAACTATACGCGATACAGCAGTAAAGACATTCAAGGCGCTCGGGTGCAAGGGACTTGCGAGAGTGGACTTCCTCCTCGGTGAGGACGGAGAGCTCCTGCTCAACAAGATTGGCACTTCCCCCGGGCTCAGACAGAACAGCGTTTTCCCGAAGCTTATGGCACAATACGGCATAGATATGCCCGAGCTCGTGGATATGCTCCTCGAGCAGGCACTGGAAAACTCGGAAAGGGCGTACTGATGAAGAAAAACGTTCTCATCTCGCTGACGAGCATACAGTGGCAGGACGACGAAAAGAACGAAACGGAGCTCCTCACGCGTGCATCGCTGTCAAAGACAGGAACGCAGAACGTGATATCCTACGAGGACACCTCGGCTACTGGCTTTGAGGGCTCGGTGACAACGATAACGGTAGACGGCAACGACTCCGCCTCCATAATAAGGAGAGGCACAGCTAACTCGGTGCTTTCGCTGGAGATAGGGCGCAAGCACTACTGCCAGTACGGCACGCCCTTCGGGGATATGCGCATCGGCGTGTACACCCACGCGATCGACAACACCATCGACACCGACGGACGCCTCTACCTGAAATACACCCTCGACCTTAATTCGTCCTACCTCTCGGATAACGAGATAATTATGAATATAAAAAGCTAAGCGCTAATGGCTCAAAAGAAGAATTACGCATTTATTAAAGAAAGGACATCACACCAATGTCAGACCTCATCAAGTCAGCGTCGCTGCAGCTCAGGGAGCTGATAACCGACGCACTGGGAGTTCTCGTAGCTGAGGGCGTCGCCCCTGCCGAGCCGCTCCCGTCATTCGTCATCGAGATACCCGCGGACAAGTCCCACGGAGACTTTGCGGCGAACACCGCTATGGTGTGCGCGAAGGCGTTCAAGATGCCGCCCCGCAGGATAGCCGAGCTCATCATCGGGAAGATAGACCTCGGCGGCTCGGTATTCGAGAGAGCCGAGATCGCGGGACCGGGCTTTATGAACTTCTTCCTCAGCAGGAAGTGGTTTGCCAACACCGTTGAAAACGTACTCGCCGAGAAGGACAGCTACGGACGCACCGACTACGGAAACGGCAAGCGCGTCCTCGTTGAGTTCGTATCCGCGAACCCGACAGGTCCTATGCATATCGGCAACGCAAGAGGCGGCGCTATCGGAGACTGCCTCGCAAGCGTCCTCGACTGGGCAGGCTTCCGCGCCGAGCGCGAGTTCTACGTAAATGACGCGGGCAATCAGATAGAGAAGTTCGGCAAGTCGCTCTCGCTTAGGTATATGCACATCTGCTCCGAGAAGGGACAGGAGGTGCTCACGAAAGCCGCCGACACCGAAGAGGTCTGCCGCCTGATATACGGTGAGGAGGGAAGCACCGAAGACTTTCCCATGCCCGAGGACGTCTACCTCGGACAGGACATCATCGAGCACGCCAAGAACTACTTCGACCTGCACGGAGCGTCACTCGCTGACGTATCCGAGGAGGAGAGGCGCAGGGCACTCGTTGATTACGCGCTCCCGATAAATATTGCGGGACTCGAACGCGACCTCAAGAAGTACCGCATTGTATACGACAACTGGTTCCGCGAGAGCACCATTCACGAGCGCAATGAGACGAAACTCGTGGTTGACAAGCTCATGGAGGCAGGCAAGGCTTACGAGCAGGACGGCGCGATATGGTTCAGAGCCACCGACTACGGCATGGACAAGGACTTCGTGCTCAAGAGAAGCAACGGCCTTTATACTTATATAGTACCCGATATCGCCTACCACTACGACAAGCTCGTGACGCGAAACTTTGACAAGGCGATAAACGTTCTCGGAGCCGACCACCACGGCTACGTTCCGCGACTGAAGGCGGCGCTGAACGCTCTCGGAGTTGACGAGAGCAAGCTCGACGTGGTACTTATGCAGATGGTACGCCTCGTAAGAAAGGGCGAAACGGTAAAGCTCTCGAAGAGAAGCGGCAAGGCTATCACGCTGGTGACCCTCCTCGACGAGATACCGATAGACGCGGCAAGGTTCTACTTCAACCTCCGCGAGGCAAACTCACAGTTCGAGTTCGACCTCGACCTCGCAGTTGAGAAGTCCTCGCAGAACCCCGTCTTCTACGTGCAGTACGCACACGCGAGGATATGCAGTATGCTCCGCAACCTCGAAGCTGAGGGCATAGCGGTACCCGAGAGCGCGGACTTCACGCTCCTGACCGACCCGCGCGAGATAGAGCTGATACGCCATATAGCGTCGCTCCCGCACGAGATAGAGCTCGCGGCGAAGGCATACGACCCCGCGAAGCTGACGAAGTACGCGATAGACCTCGCAACGCTGTTCCACCGCTTCTACGACGCGTGCAGCGTGAAGAACGCAGGCTCGGACGAGCTGATGAACGCGCGTATCCTGCTCAGTATAGCGGTAAGGCAGGTGCTCCGCAACGTGCTGACTATCCTGAAGATAGAGCAGCCAGAGAAGATGTGATTATTTGAGCCGTTAGCCATTAGCTGTTAGCTCGCGGTATCGCCTTCGGCGATGATTTTTAAATGATGTCTGCGAAGCAGACACCTTTAGCTAAAGGCTAAAGGCTAAAGGCTAAAACAGAAAAAGTTACTTTTTGGTTACAAGCAAAGTCAGCCATTTGGCAGTTTATCACAATGCCAACACATATTTATTGGTCATAATTCAGGCTTTTAAAGAAAAGTTAACAATTTGTTAACAGTATGTTCATATCAATATGTTACAATCTGTAATATATTCAGACTGAACGACAACCTTTGAAAGCGGAAATCATAAAATTAAAAGAAGGGTGCAAATTATGTCAAACAGATTATTTCAGGGCTTAGTTCATCAGATGCGCGATACTATCGACGCAACGATCGGCGTAGTTGACGAGACAGCTACCATCATCGCCTGCAGCGACCTTACCCGCGTAGGCACTACCAATGAGTTCGTTTCTCTCGACCTCAGCGATTCACACGATATCTTCATCCGCGACGGCTTCACCTACAAGCCCTTCGGCTCACGCGTAAAGCCCGACTATGCGGTTTTCGTAGAGGGCGTTGACGACGCTGCTGCAAAGTATGCGTCTATACTCGCTATCACTCTTTCCAATATCAAGCAGTACTACGATGAGAAGTACGACCGCAACAACTTCATCAAGAATGTTATCCTCGACAATGTTCTCCCCGGAGACATCGTCATCAAGGCAAGAGAGCTCCACTTCAATGCTGAGATAAGCCGCGCTGTATTCCTCATCAGGATAGTTTCCGCGAACGACATCTCCGCATATGACGTTATCCAGAACCTCTTCCCCGATAAGAACAAGGACTTCGTCTTCAACATCACAGAGTCCGATATCATACTTGTCAAGGAGCTCAAGAGCACCGTTGATTCCAAGGACCTCGAAAAGCTCGCACGCTCCATTGCTGATACCCTCAGCAGCGAGTTCTACACCCGTGTTAACGTTGGTATCGGTACGGCAGTTGTCGGCGTAAAGGACCTTGCACGCTCGTTCAAGGAGGCTCAGATGGCTCTTGAGGTCGGCAAGGTATTCGACACCGACAAGGTCATCGTAAGCTACGACAACCTCGGTATCGCGAGACTTATCTACCACCTCCCGACAACCCTCTGCGAGACCTTCCTCCACGAGGTGTTCAAGGTGGGCAGCATTGATTCTCTCGACCACGAGACTCTCTTCACGATACAGAAGTTCTTCGAGAACAACCTCAACGTGTCCGAGACCTCGCGTAAGCTCTTCGTACACAGAAATACCCTCGTTTACAGACTTGAAAAGATCAAGAAGCTGACAGGTCTCGACCTCCGTGAGTTCGACCACGCTATCATCTTCAAGATAGCCCTTATGGTCAAGAAGTACCTCTCGGCTAATCCCGTTAAGTTCTGATTGTAGGGACGACCATTGGTCGTCCGCCACCAAAACGACTGATTTACATTTCCGTGATTGCGGACGCGCAATGCGCGTCCCTACAGGAATACGTCGATTCAACCATTGTAGGGGACGGCGTCCTCGACGTCCCACAAACACACAGATTATTGGCGTTCGGGCGGATAATATCCGCCCCTACACGTTATAATGCAAAAAAACAGACATAGAAACTCAAAAGGAAGGTGTAACCTTTGGTAGAGCTTCAGAACGTGTCCGTGACCTATTCAAGCGGCGTTGACGCACTGAACAACGTCAGCCTGAAGATAAACGACGGCGACTTCGCCTTCGTCGTGGGCTCATCGGGCGCGGGAAAAAGTACCATGATAAAGCTTCTCCTCAAGGAGATAGACGCTACGAGCGGAGTTGTGACCGTAAACGGCTACAATCTCGGCAAGCTCAAAAAGAAGAAGATACCCGAATTCCGCCGCACTCTCGGCTTCGTTTTTCAGGACTTCCGACTTATCCCGTCAATGACCGTGTACGAGAACATCGCTTTCGTGCTCCGTGTTATCGACGCTCCTCTGAAATATATCAGAAAGAGAGTGCCCTACGTTATAAGCCTCGTGGGACTGCACTCCAAGACCAATTCATACCCCGACGAGCTCTCGGGCGGCGAGAAGCAGAGAGTTGCTATCGCGCGAGCTCTCGTCAACGACCCTCAGCTCATCATCGCGGACGAGCCTACGGGTAATATCGACCCCGAGCTCTCATACGAGATAGTGGAGCTGCTGAAGGGCATCAACGACCAAGGCACGACCATTCTTATGGTCACTCACGAGCACGACCTCGTTCGCCACTTCGGCGGACGTATCATCAATATCACAGGCGGCGAGATAGTCTTCGACGAGGTCATCTCGGGCGTGGACGAGGTTCTCCCCGAGGAGGAGCTCGCACAGGCAATGGCTGAGGCGTCCGCTGCGGCAAATACAGGCAATATCGTACTCCCCGACCAGAGGATAATGACCCCTGACGGCGGGTACTCGGGTGCCGACAGGAATGGAGGCTCCGAGCAATGAAGATAAGCGGTTTCAAGTACCTTGCAAATCAGGGTATAGAAAATATATGGAAGAACAAGATGATGGCATTTGCAACATTCTGCGTGCTGCTCATCTCACTGCTCCTCGTGGGAGGCGCGGCGCTGTTCTACTTCAATATGAACTCGATGATACTCGGTCTCGGCAATCAGAACGAAATTGCCGTCTACCTCGACCCTTCCACAGGAACGGCAAGGGTACAGGAGATACAGGCTCAGCTCGAAACAATGGACAATATCGACTCCGTGGAGTACATCTCCAAGGAGGAGGCATACAACCGTATGAAGAACCAGATACAGCAGGGCGAGGCTATCTTCGACTACATAGACAGCTATGAATTTATGCCCGACGGCTTCAAGGTGACCGTCGTGAGCAACGACAGGATAGAGGATACCACCGCACAGATAGGCGGTATCGAAGAGGTACAGAGCGCGAGCTCGTCCCCGCAGGTAGCGGAATTCCTCCGCGAGCTTAGACGGGTCGTATCAATTATAGCGATAGCTGTTATCGTGGCTCTGTCGGTCGTTTCGATGATAATGATATCGAATACTACCAAGGCGAGCGTTTTCGCACGCCGTGAGGAAATACAGATAATGAAATACGTCGGCGCGACGAACTCCTTCATCAGGACGCCCTTCTTCGTAGAGGGTATGGTGACGGGCTTCTTCGCGGGAGCAGGCGCCTTCTTCATCACATGGGCAGTGTATCGCGCGATATTCCGCATACTTATGGAGCAGGGCACACTTATGCGTGCATTCGGCGTAGGAAGCATTATCCCGTTCGACAAGATACAGCTCTGGGTAGCGCTCGCGTACCTTGTAATAGGCTCGCTCGTAGGCGCTCTCGGAAGCGTTGTCAGCACACGCCGTCATATAGATGTATAAAACGCGGGAATAAACTAACGTACCATTTAACTATCGCGCGAAACCGAAAGTTTCGCTCAAGCCTTTTCAAAGGCTTGCAGAGTCCAGAGGCAGAGCTTCTGGTCGCCGTTCACAGCTTTTAAAGAACGGCGAAATAAACGTAAGGCGCTCCGCAAAGGGTGAATTCAAAAACAGTCCTGTGGACTGTTTTTGAAGAGGGAACGCCCTGCAAGTGAGGGCGTTCCCTTACTTGCTGTGCCAGTCATTTCGCCCGCGGAATTATTCCGCGCACTGTATGTGGGACGTCGAGGACGCCGTCCCCTACAAAAACGAAGGGAGTAAGTTCACCGGTTATGAGAAAACTTGCAGTAACTAAGAAGATACTCACATTCCTCTGCTGTACAGCCGTATCTGTCGGAGCTGTAGCCGCTTATCCCGCGGTCACAGACAGATGTCAGGATGCCTCCGCAAAGACGATACAGGAGATACAGGAGGAGCGCAAGGCAAACAACGAGAAGATAGCTGCTCTCCAGAGCGAGATAGACGCTCTCGAGGGCGACAAGAACAGCGAGCAGGCTTATCAGGAAAGTCTCAATGAGCAGATAGGCTATATTCAGAACAACATCGACCTCCTCAATCAGGAGCTCGATACGATAGCACTCGATATCGACGCCACACAGGGCAATATCGTCCTCCTCGACGAGGACATCACCGCTCAGCAGGAGGAGATCGACAGGAACATCGAGCTCTTCAAGCAGCGTCTCTGCGCGATGTACGTCAGCAGCAACGAGTCGTCTGCGGGCGTGGTGCTCGGCTCTGACAGCTTCTACGATATGATGTCGCGGGTTCAGATGATAAACAGGATAGCCGAGTACGACGACAAGCTCATCGAGGAGATACTCGGCGAGATAGACACGCTCGAGCAGTCCAAGAGCGAAATGGAGACCGAAAAGCTCTCACTTGAGATGAAGCTTGAGGAGCAGGAGAAACGTAAGCTCGAAAAGGCGGACGAGGTAGCTGCTCTGACAACTCAGCTGATGAAGACGCAGTCCGAGATAGACCGCCTTGCACTCGCACAGCAGGACCTCGAACGCGACAAGGCGGAAATTGAGGCTGACAATGCCGAGCTCGCAGCCGAGCAGGCAGAGATAGAGGCTGAGATAGCACGTCAGCAGGCAATAATCGCCGAGCAGCAGCGTCAGGCAGCTATCGCTCAGGCGCAGCAGAGCGGCTATACAAGCAGCTATACAGGTCCGATGACATATGAGGTCGCGGCAGGTGCGAGCGGCTTTGCGTGGCCCGTACCCGGTCACAGCGGCATTTCCAGCTACTACGGCTACCGCTGGAACACACTCCACGGCGGTATAGATATAAGCGACGGCGGCATTATGGGAGCTCCCGTGGTCGCCTCAAAGAGCGGCACCGTAACAAGGATGAACAACTCGTGCAGCCATAACTACGGCAAGAGCAGCAGCTGCGGCTGCGGCGGCGGATACGGCAACTACGTCGTTATCTCGCACGACGGCACATACTCCACTCTCTACGGACACCTCACATCTGCGGCGGTATCCGTCGGAGACTATGTAAATCAGGGCGACGTCATCGGCTATGTCGGCTCGACAGGCTGGTCTACGGGCGAGCACCTCCACTTCGAGGTCTATGTCAACGGCACCCGCTATGACCCCCTCGGCTACGTAAGTCCGTAACGGGCAATTCGTAATTATTGTAGGGGCGGCGTTCCGCCGCCCGCAAATTACGCACACACTTCATTCAACCATTGTAGGGGACGGCGTCCTCGACGTCCCGCCAAATACAAACGATCCACCTGAAACAAAGGTGCAGGGGACGCCGCCCTCGGCGTCCCTTTTCAACGTTAAACAAACATTTCCCAAAGAAAGTGATTACCATATGAATAAAAAAATAAGCCTCGGACTCGCACTGAGCCTTATCGCCGTTTCTATGGCGGTGACGTTCATTCTCACCTCGTTTTTTTCGCTCCAGAGCTTCAACAAGAAGGTCGTGGACGTCAACGAGAAGTCGAAGAAGTACAGCGCACTGCAGGTGCTCGACGGCTATATCCGCGAGAACTACTTCGGAGAGATTGACGAGAACAAGCTCAGCGACGGACTTATGAAGGGCTATGTTTCGGGTATCGGCGACAAGTACAGCCGCTACCTCACCGCCGCGGAATACCTCACTGAGAAGAACGATAACTCGGGCGAGCTGGTTGGTCTCGGACTCACACTCGCCGAGGACGCGAGCGGCTATATGCGTATCTCCGAGATTATGGAGGACTCTCCCGCATATGATTCGGGTCTGCTCGACGGCGACATCATCACTGCTATCGACGGGCTCGACGTAAAGGAGGCAGGCTTCAGCGAGGCTATGGACGCCATGCGCGGCACCGAGGGCTCGCCTGTCACGCTGACCGTCCGCCGCGACGGCAAGGACGACGACTACTCCTTCGTCCGCCGCTCTATCGAGGTGAAAACGGTCAGGGCGGAGATGCTCGGCAGTCAGATAGGCTACATTAAGATATCGGGCTTTAAGGAGAACACGCCCGAGCAGTTCATTGCCGCACTTGAGAGACTCACCACAAATGGCGCTAAATCGCTGATATTCGACCTCCGCGACTGTGACGGCGACCTTATTCCCGCACTTGAGGAATGTCTCGACCCGCTCCTTCCCGAGGGAGTTATCGCCAATGCCGAGTACAAGGACGGTCACACCGAGACTATCATCTACTCCGACGAATCCGCGCTTGACCTGCCGATGACGACTATCGTCAACGGCGGCACAGAGAGTGCCGCAGAGCTGTTTGCGGCTTCGCTCCGTGATTTTGCCAATGCTCCCGTGGTAGGCTCGCAGACCTACGGCAAGGCTGTAATGCAGGAGACGACCGAAATGGACAGCGGCGGAGCTGTTATCCTCACGGTGGCGAAATACAGTACGACGGTGTCCGAGTGCTATGACGGCATCGGTATCACTCCCGACTATCAGGTCGAGAACGAGGACGAGAACGTAGATGCACAGTACAACAAGGCTGTTGAGGTGCTCCTCACAGCTGAATAAGGCAGGACAAGGGACGCTCAGGCGTCCCTTTTTTGCAGAAAACAAAAAGGACGCACGATCGTGCGTCCTTCTGAGTTATCAGTTCTTACTTAAAATTCTTGGAGAAGTCCTCGCAGAGCTTCTTTTCGAGCGCCTGAGCCGACGCGAGGTCGGGCTGCTTGGCGGTGAGGTAGGTCTTTATCTTGGGCTCTGTACCCGAGGGACGAACGATAGCCTTCGAGCCGCCTTCGAGGTAGAACGCGAGCACGTTCGACTTCGGCAGGGTTATCGCTGTCTCCTCGCCTGTGAGGATATCTCTGCGGACGGAGAGCTTGTAGTCCTCAAACTTTACGACCTTCAAGCCCGCTATCTCCGTGGGGGGAGTATTGCGGAGCGTAGTCATAATCTCGTCCATCTTCTTCATACCGCTCTCGCCCTCGAAGGTGAAGCTGTAGAGTGTCTGATAGAACATACCGTACTTCTTGTACATATTCTCGCGAGCCTGCAGGAGCGTGATACCCTTGGTGCGGTAGTAAGCCGCCATCTCGCAGATGAGCATTGAAGCGTCAACGGCGTCCTTGTCGCGGACATATCCGCCCGAGAGGTAGCCGTAGCTCTCCTCAAAGCCGAAGATATAGCGGTTTTCCTCGCCCTTAGCCTCGAGGAAGCCAATCTGCTCGCCGATGAACTTGAAGCCTGTGAGCACATCTATCATCTCGACGCCGTACTCCTTGCAGATAGAGGCGACGATGTCGGTGGTAACAATGGTCTTGACAGCGACGGGCTTCTCGGGCATAGTCCCCTTAGCCTTGCGCTGACTGCATATGTATTCGAGCAGGAGAGCTCCCACCTCGTTGCCGCTGAACAGAGCGTAGTCGTCGCCGTCGGGGACAGCTATACCTACGCGGTCGCAGTCGGGGTCGGTCGCGAGCAGGAGGTCGGGCTTGACCTCGCGGCAGTATTTCAGACCGACTTCGAGAGCCTCGCGAATTTCGGGGTTCGGGTAGGGACAGGTCGGGAAGTTGCCGTCGGGGTTCTCCTGTTCCTTTACAACTGTGACATTGGTGATACCGATACGCTTGAGTATCTCACGGACGGGCTTGTTGCCTGTGCCGTTGAGAGGAGTATATACGACCTTCAGACCGCTTGAAGCACAGAGGTCGGTGTTGATGCCCTCGGCGAGAACGCACTGATAGAAAGCCTCAATGACGTCACTGCCGATGTAGCTGATATTGCCCTTAGCGAGCTCCTCGTCGAAGTTCGCGGACTTCACGTCGTTGAAGATGTCGAGGGAGTTTATCTTTTCGAGAATTATCTCAGCGCCGCGCAGAGTTATCTGACAGCCGTCGTCGCCGTAGACCTTGTAGCCGTTGTACTTAGCGGGGTTGTGGCTTGCCGTTACCATTATACCGCCCTGACATTTCAGCTGACGGACAGCGAACGACAGGCACGGGGTAGGCATAAGCTCCGTATAGATGTGCACCTTTATGCCGTTAGCCGCGAGAACCTCAGCCGCCGCTCTCGAGAACACGTCGCTCTTGATACGGCTGTCGAACGAGATAGCTACGGACGGGTTTGTGTACTCCTGATTGAGGTAGTCCGCGAAGCCCTGAGTAGCGCGTCTTACGGTATATATATTCATACGGTTGGTGCCTGCGCCGATGACGCCGCGGAGTCCGCCCGTACCGAATTCAAGGTCGCGGTAGAAGCGGTCGCTGATAGCCTCCTCGTCGTCCTTTATCGCCGCAAGCTCTGCGGTGAGGTCGGGGTCGTCGGAAGCATTCTCGCACCATACGCGATAAAGCTCTTTTTCTTTCATTTCTATTCCCTCCATATATGTTAGCCGTTAGCTACCAACTGACGGCTATATAAGCAAAACATTTCCTACCCGCCGAAAGCAGACTGAGCCTTTTGTACAGCGTGAGCGAGCAAAGCGAGCGGGTTCGTAGTTAGGGGATCGGGGAGTACGCTCCCCGACAGGGTCTGGGACAGAGTCCCAGCGGATTGTCAAGGCAGAGCCTTGACCGGAGTCCATAGGCAGCGCCCTTGAGACACTTATATACGTTAATATTATATCATACTCCGCCGCTGTTGAAAAGGGGGAGGAGATATATTTTGTTATTTTAACATTTATTTGGCAAAGTTGTAAGATTATACTAACGATAATATATTTAATTTTATTCAATAATCAACGGTTTTATGTTGCAAAAATGCATTTTTCCGCCCCCTTATAGAGGGACATTTCAGCAAGCCGACCGTATGCTTTCAGAAAAGGGGGGCAACCAGCTTCAGCAGCTCACCTGCGACCTTGTAGAACAGCTTTTCGTGCCTGATAGTCTCGGGAGTGACCTGTCTGCATTTCGTGAGGGTGTCCTGAAAATCTGCCTCTATTTCGGGGATACAGCGCGTCTTGTACATATAAGCCGCGCACTCGAAGTGGTGGTAGAGGCTGCGGTAGTTGAGGTTTATCGTGCCGACAACAGCCTTCTCGTCGTCGCAGACGAATACCTTCGAGTGCACGAAGCCGGGGCTGTACTCGTATATCTTCACGCCCGCCTTTGTGAGTCCCGCATAGTGCGTCTTCGCGAGCGCATATGCGCCCTTTTTGTCGGGTATGCCGGGGAGTATGAGCTTGACGTCAATGCCGCGCTCAGCCGCGAAGCGTATCGCGCTCTCCATTTCGCCGTCGAGGATAAGGTACGGGGTCATTATGTGGACGTACTTCGTCGCGCGGTTGAGAATGTCCATATACACGGTCTCGCCGACCTTTTCGTCGTCGAGCGGGCAGTCTCCGTAGGGGAGGACGAATCCGCAGTCCCTGTGCTCATCGCCGTAGGAAGCGCAGAGCCACTCGTCCCACCGGTGGTCGGTCTCGCCGACGTTCCACATCTGCAAAAACATCAGCGTAAAGCTGCGTACAGCCTCGCCGCGGAGCATTACCGCGCAGTCCTTCCAGTGACCGAATCTCTCGCGCATATTGATGTATTCGTCGCCGAAGTTGACTCCGCCCGTGAAGGCAGTCTTGCCGTCGATGACGAGTATCTTGCGGTGGTCGCGGTAGTTGTAATAGGTGGAGAGGAAGGGGAGTATCGGCGCGAATGCCTTGCCCTTGATACCGAGCTTTGCAAGGCGCTCGGGGTAGTCGTAGGTGAGGGTGGACATCTCGCACATCCCGTCGTACATCACGCGCACGTCCACGCCCTGCTGAGCCTTTCGGGCGAGTATATCGAGTATGCGTCCCCACATATAGCCCTCGTCGATGATGAAGTACTCCATGAAGATGAAGTGCTCGGCTTTTTCGAGCTCCTCAAGCAGCGCCTCGAACTTCTTCTCGCCTATCGGGAAGTAGGTGACGTCGGTGTTGCTGTATATCGGGAAGCAGCCAGTGCGGTTGATGTAGCGGCAGAGCGAGTCCGTGCCCGATTTCGCGAGCTCGGGGTCGCCGAGTATCTCGCTGTGCAGGGGGAGCATTTCCCGTGATTCCTCGATAGCTCCCGTGACGAGCTTTTTTATCTTGATGTGTCCGAAGTCGCGCTTCGTGAAGAAGAGGAGGATAGCTCCGGGGACGGGAAACAGCGTTATCAGCACGAGCCACGTCAGCTTGGCGGCGGAGTCCATCTCGCAGTTGAAGAGGTAGAACACCATCAGCACCGAGAACAGCACGAGGAGTACCTTTGCCTGCGGCAGATACTCCGTGAAAAGGAAGTAAATGGAGATGAGTATGGCTATCTGCACAAGAAGCAGCGCGATGATAAGGAATGCGCGGCTGAATATCAGCCTCCAGAAGCTTTTCTTGCGCTTCGGTATCAGCCGTATGATGTTTTCGAGCTCTTCCATTTTTTTCACTTCCTTTCTCAAGGGCTCTGCCCTTGACCCGCCAGAGGCTCTGCCTCTGGACTCCGCAGGGGAACACAGTTCCCCTGACCCCTAACTACGTTGCCGCTCGCAAGCTAGCTCACTTTGTTCAAAAGGCAAAGTCTGCTTTCGGCGGGGAACAATCGCGATAATATGGTTCATTCAACATATTGTAGGGACGGATATTATCCGCCCGCAATTATACCGACAAACCACCTGACACTATCTGTAGGGGACGCCGCCCCTCACTAACCGTGCCGTCCCCTCTGTCAGCTTCGCTGACATCTCCCCACACTGTGGGGAGTCACCCTGCAAGCCTTTGAAAAGGCTTGAGCGAAACTTTCGGCTTCGCGCTGTAGTTTTTCTGCGACGGTAGTATTTTCCCGCGGACGTTACAAAAGCTAACGGCTAATGGCTAAAGGCTAACGGCTCAAATCGTGATTTCCGTCCCGCCGACGGGTCTTATCGTAAGTATGCGGCACGAGCCGAGCCCGAACACCCTGTCCATTTCCGCGGCGTAGCTCTCCGCGAGGTAGGTCGGCACGAACGCCTGTATCGTACCTGCAAAGCCTCCGCCGTGTACGCGCACGGCTCCGCAGCCGCCGAGGACGCGCCTGCTCAGCATTATCGCGAGCGGTATCTCCTGCCTGTCAGTCGCGCCTGCGGGACAGAGGTTCTGTAACAGCTCCGCCGACGATGTGCCCGATTCGTTCACAAGGCGGAAGAATTCTTCGAGGTCGCCGTTCTGCAAAGCCTCGGCTTCAAGTATGGCACGCTCGCTTTCTGCGAAGAAGTGTGCGGCACGGAGAATAGCCCTGTCAGAGCATTTTCCTCTCAGCTCGGGAAGGCGTGCGTAGAATTCGTCCTCGTCCACGTCGCGGAGGAACTCGGCTCCGAAGCACGCGGCTACGGACTTCATCTCCGCGGGGATAGCGACGTACTCGCCGATTAGGTCGGCGTGGCTGCCCTTGGTGTCGGTTATGCAGAGGCTGTGACCCGCTCCCGTGAAATCGAAGCGCACGGGAGTTATCGCGGGCGCGGACGGGTCGGCGAAATCTATCGCCACGAAGCCACCCACGGCGCTGACGGTCTGATCCATCAGACCGCTTGCCTTGCCGAAGTATTCGGTCTCGGCGAACTGCCCGATTTTGGCGATCTCAAGCGCTCCGGCTCTGCCGCCGTTGTATCGGAGGTCTATCATCGTGCCGATGAGGTTCTCGAAAGCCGCCGACGACGAGAGCCCGCTACCGATGAGGACGTCGGAAGTGGTATATGCCGTGAAGCCTCCAATCTCCACGCCGAGCTCCGCGAATTTTGCGGCGATACCGCGTATCAGTGCATTGGACGTGCCGCGCTCGGAATCGCGGGGAGATAGGTCGGAGAGGTCTATCTCATTGGGCTCGTGCCCCTCGGAATATATGCGGATAAAGCCGTCCTCGGTGAAGTCGGCGAGGGCGATGACATCGAGGTCTACCGCCGCCGCGAGGACGCAGCCGTGCTGGTGGTCGGTGTGGTTGCCGCCTATCTCGGTTCTCCCGGGAGCGGAGAACACGCGCACGTCGTCACATTCGGGACAGAGCCGCGAGAAGTGCTCGGCGGCGCTGAGATAGCGGGCACGCTGGCGGAGGTATTCGCGCTCGCCGTTTCCGTATAGCTCGCGGAAGCGCTCGTCGAGGCGTCCGCCCGACAAGGCGGAGCAGAGTTCCTGTATGGTCATAATTTATCCTTTCCTTCGGCAGCGGAGCCGCCTGTTCAATGCGTAATGCGTAATTATTGTAGGGGCGAGTTCCGCTCGCCCGATAGATATCCGAATATTGGCTGGCGCACGGATAAGCAGCACACCAAATCTTTGATTTGGATTGTGATGCTATATGCAGCTCTGCTGTAATGCGCCCATACAAAGCCTACATACATTATTATAAACTATATTTGGAAAAAAATCTACTGTTTCCGACAAAATTATTTTTCAGAGTGGATTTAATCTGATTTGGCTATGATTTAAGTACTGTTTTCCGTAGGATAAACAAAAACTTCGAGGGTTATTCAGCAATGTATACAAAGTTGGTGAAATGGCTCTGTCACTCTTGACAAGACAGGGAAAGAGTTGTATACTTAAAGTATCAGGACACAAAGCAATAAATTAATCTGCTTTAAGTTATTTAAGGAGTGCATTTTATGTCAGACATCAAGCTCATCTGCCCGCCTCTCCCGAATATGCCGTGGCAGGACAAGCCCGCGGGCTGTACCGCTCCGATGTGGCGCCATACCGAGAATCCAATCATCGGACGGAACCCTCTCCCCGATGTTGCGCGTATCTTCAACAGCGCCGTTATGCCCTACGGTGACGGCTTCGTCGGCGTTTTCCGCGGCGAGCAGCGCGACGGCGTCTCCCACATCTACTTCGGCACCAGCAGGGACGCCCTCCACTGGGACTTTGAGCCCGAAAAGATCCCCTTCCTCGACGAGAACGGTGAGCCCTTTCAGCCGATATACGCCTACGACCCGCGCCTCATCAGGGTCGATGATACCTACTACGCGATGTGGTGTCAGGATATGTACGGAGCGTCGATAGGCGTCGCCAAGACCAAGGATTTCAAGAGCTTCACCCGCATCGAGAACCCGTTCCTCCCCTATAACAGGAACGCCGTGCTCTTCCCGCGCAAGATAAACGGCAACTTCGTTATGCTGTCGCGTCCGTGCGATAACGGGCACACAGCTTTCGGCGACATCTTCCTCAGCGAGAGCCCCGATATGCAGTTCTGGGGACGTCACCGCCACGTAATGGGCAGGACGAGCTGCTGGTGGGAAGGTCTGAAAATAGGCGGCGGAGCTGCTCCCATCGAGACGGACAAGGGCTGGCTGATGTTCTATCACGGAGTTGTCAACACCTGCAACGGGTACGTCTACAGCGTGGGTGCGGCGATACTCGACCTCGACGAGCCCTCGAAGGTGCTCCACCGCTGTGCGAGCTATGTGCTTACCCCCGAGGAGTGGTACGAGGAGCGCGGCTTCGTGCCGAACGTGTGCTTCCCGTGCGCGACCCTCCACGACTCCGAGACTGGCAGGATAGCGCTGTATTACGGCTGCGCGGACAGCTACGTCGGCGTTGCCTACACCACTGCTCAGGAGATCTACGACTATATCCTCAAATACGACCACGCCTCGGAAGACGACAAGTGCCTCGGAAGAAGATAAGTGCACATTTCCGAGTAAGGCATAAATAAAGCCCGAAAGCGTAACCGTAATACTCATATTGAAGTAATACGCGGACTTATTGAGGAGGGACTCTTTTGAAGAAGGGGCCCCGCTTACGGCGGCGGTCCCCTCTGTCGCTTCGCGACATCTCCCCGCACTGCGGGGAGTCACCTCAAACTCCTCTCCTAAAACTTTCAATTTAAATTTTGCCCCTATGGGGTGCTCTCATTGAAAAGTAGGACTTACTTTTTTTCGTATCAGGAGAGCACCCCAATAGGGGCAAATTTTGGACTAAAGGTCTTTGGAAAAGGTCCTTTCCCGGTAGGTTCACATAATGCTGCTGTATAGATATTACAGCTAACTGTATCGGTTTTTTTACGTTGCAAACTGGCTGTTGTAGAGCTCGGAGTAGAAGCCGCCCTTAGCCATAAGCTCGGCGTGGCTGCCCTGCTCGACAACATTGCCCTGCTTCATAACGAGAATGATGTCGGAATTCTTTATCGTGGAGAGACGGTGCGCGATAATGAAGCTCGTCTTGCCCTCCATGAGCTTGACGAAGGCACGCTGTATGCGGTGCTCGGTGCGGAGGTCGATAGAGCTTGTCGCCTCGTCGAGAATGAGCATCGGCGGGTCCATGAGCATAACTCGCGCAATGCAGATGAGCTGCTTCTGCCCCTGCGAGAGTCCGCTGTCCTCGGATATGACGGTATCGTAGCCATTGGGCAGTCGCTTGATGAAGCCGTGCGCGTGGACTGCCTTAGCCGCGGCGACGATCTGCTCACGGGTCGCGTCGGGGAGACCGTAAGCGATGTTCTCGGCGACAGTTCCCGTGAATACCCACGTTTCCTGCAGGACCATACCGAAGCTCCCGCGCAGGCTGTCGCGAGTGACGGAGCTTATATCCCTGCCCGAGACGGTTATCCTGCCGCTCTCAATATCGTAGAATCGGAGCAGGAGGTTTATCATCGTGGATTTGCCGCAGCCCGTCGGACCGACGATAGCCACGCGCTGACCGCGCTTGACGTCGAGGTTGAAGTCCTGTATGAGCTTGAATTTCGGCGAGTAAGAGAAGTTCACGTGGCTGAATGAGAGCTCGCCTGTGAGTTCGGTGAGCCTGTCGAGGTCTGAGTCGTCGCTGACCTCCTCCTCGTCGAGCAGATCGAACACGCGCTTAGCCGAAGCCACGGCGTTTTGGAGCTCCGCAAACACGCCCGATATCTCGTTGAAGGGCTTGGTGTACTGGTTGGAGTAGGCGAGGAAGCTCGAAAGCCTGCCGACCGACATCGCCCCGATAAACGGGAAATTGCCTATCGCGCCGAGAGCTCCGAGCAGACCTACAGCCGCATAAATGAGCCCGTTCACGAAGCGGGTGGTGGGGTTGGTCATCGAGCTGAAAAAGGTCGCCTTGGTGCCTGTTTTGCCGTAGGAGCGGTTTATCTCCGCGAAGCGTTCCTCCGCGCGTCCGCCGTAGACAAAAGCCTTGACGAGCTTCTGATTGCCTGCCATTTCCTCTGCGAGCCCGACCATATCGCCTCTCAGCTTCGACTGTCTGACGTAGGAATCGTGGGAAGCCTTGGTAATGCGTGAGGCGGCGATGAACGACAGGGGGGTGAGCAGCACGACCACTATCGCTATCTTGTAGTTGATCGTCATCATAAAGACGAGGGTGCCGATTATCGTGATGACGCCGCTGAAAAACTGCGTAAAGCCCTGTAACAAGCCGTCCGAGACTATTTCGATGTCGTTGATGACACGGCTCGTGAGCTCGCCCTTGGTGCGGCGGTCGGTGTAGCTGAGCGGCACGCGCTGGAGCTTTGCGAATGCGTCGGCGCGTATGTCGCGGACGGTCATAAATGCGAGCTTATTGGTGCAGAGGCTCATCAGCCACTGGAAGAGACCGCTCGCGGCGACCGATATACCGAGCTTTATGACGATGTGCAGGAGCCTGTCGAAGTCAACGTTCCCCGCACCGATGCAGCAGTCCACAGCCTCGCCGATGAATACAGGAACGGAGAGCGAGAGCGATATCCCTGCCGCCGCGAATATGACCGTGAGCACGAAAAACGCGATATACGGTTTTGCGTAGGAGAACACGCGCTTTAAAGTCTTAACCATTGCCGTCCTCCTTCTCGTTCATCTGCGAACGGTAGATGTCGCGGTAGACCTCGCAGCTTTCGAGGAGCTCGTCGTGCGTTCCGATACCGACGGGAGCACCGTCCTCCATAACGATTATCCTGTCGGCGTCTCTGAGGGAGGTCGTGCGCTGTGATATCATCACGACGGACGTCCCCGCGAGGTCGGCTTTCAGTGCCTTGCGGAGCTTTAAATCGGTCGCGTAGTCGAGCGCACTGGTGGAGTCGTCGAGAATGAGTATATCGGGCTTCCCGACGAGAGCACGCGCGATCGCGATACGCTGCTTCTGACCGCCCGAGAGGTTCTTTCCGCCCTGCGATATGCGGGTGTCGAGCCCGTTCGGGAGCTTCTCCGCGAATTCCCAAGCCTGCGCGGTTTTCAGCGCGGCGATTATTTCCTCGTCGGTCGCGTCGGACTTGCGCCACTGCATATTCTCGCGGAGCGTCCCCGTGAACAGCACCGCCTTCTGCGGAACAGTGCCGATGATACCGCGCAAAGCCTCAACATTGACGTCGCTGACGTCCACGCCCGAGACGATGACCTCGCCCGCCGTCGGACGGTAGAACGCGGGAATGAGGGCGGCGGCAGTGGATTTACCGCTTCCCGTGCCGCCGATGATACCGAGCATCTCACCGCGTCTGAGCGTGAACGAGAGGTCGTGCACGGAATCCTCGCCCGAATTCTCGTATCCAAAGGATACCCCGCGGAATTCGATGATGTTCTCACTTTCGCGGTCGGGGAGCACCTTGCCCGTCTCCTCGGCGGGGAGCGCGAATACCTCGCTGATTCGGTTCGCGGAGGCAAACGCCTTCGTGAATATGACGATGAGGTTCGCGAGCACCACCAGCGCAAGCAGTATCTGCGTCATATAGTTGGTGAATGCGGTCAGCTCTCCCTGAGTGAGGCTGCCCGAGTTTATGCGCAGTCCGCCGAACCATATGATAGCCACGATACCGAGGTTCATTATCATAAAGGCGGCGGGATTGAGGATAGCCGATATCCTGCCGACAGCGGCGGAGCACTCCGCGATGTCGTTGACGGCTTCATTGAACTCCTCAATTTCCTCGTTCTGACGCGAAAATGCGCGGATAACGCGCGTGCCCTCGAGGCTCTCGCGGGTCAGCAGGGCGGCGCGGTCGAGCTTTTGCTGGGTCTTTTTGTACATCGGAACAGTCCTGCGCATTATGAAGAAGATTATCAGCGAGATGAGCGGCGCGGCGATGATGAGCACCAGCGATAGCCGCATATCGATCGTGAACGCCATAACTGCCGCTCCGATGACGAGAAAGGGCGCTCTTACGGCGAGCCTGATGAACATATTCACGCCGTTCTGCACGGTCATGGAGTCGTTGGTCAGGCGGTTCACGAGCGAGGACGTGCCTATCCTGTCGATGCTCGTGTACGACAGCGAATTGATATGCTTATACAGCGCCGCGCGGAGCTCCGTGCCGAAGCCGTAGGCGCACCTTGCCGCAAGGAACTGGCAGGTCAGCGCGAAGCCGAGCCCGCACACTCCGAGCAGGACGATGACGCCGCTCATTTTCCACACGTAGGCGCTGTCCTTGTTGGCGATGCCGTTGTCGATTATCTTAGCCATAACGAGCGGTACGATGAGCTCGAATATTGCCTCGAGGAGCTTGAAGAACGGACCGAGCACGAGCTCCTTCCTGTAGTTTTTCAGATATCTGAGAAGTCTTTTCATTATTGCCTCTGTTTGAAAACGGGCGCAATGAATGCGCCCTGAATACTGAAAGCCATTTTTCGTAATTGTTACCCGCCGAAAGCAGAGTAAGCCGTTTGTACAGGCTGAGCGAGCTTGCGAGCGGGCTCGTAGTTGGATTCCAAAGGGCTGTGCCCTTTGGCAGGGTCTGGGGCAGAGCCCCAGCGGAGTCCAGAGGCAGAGCCTCTGGCGGATCCCAAAGGCAGAGCCTTTGGCAGGGTCTGGGGCAGTGCCCCGGCGGGTCAAGGGCAGAGCCCTTGTTACAGCACTACGCCGTTCTCTTCGAGGAGCTTACGTGCGGACACGACCGAATCCACACCGTCGGGATTCTTGATAGGTGCGAACTCCCTGTCGCGCACGACCTCGTAGGGGATACAGCTGTCGTGCATATTAATCATATCGAGAATGAGCTTCTCGAACTTGTGACCGTTGGGCTCGGAGGGGACGATGTAGTCGCCGTCCCTGTCCATATAGGGTATCTTCTTGTCAACGGTGTGAACGGGCATACTGCGCTTGTTTATGTCCTCGAGCTTGGATATGCTGAAGAGGTAATTGAGGATAACGCCGTACTTGTACGCGAGAGCACCGTCATCACCGCGCTGATTCACCATCTCGTCGGTCATCTCGTAGTATTCGACGATCGAGGGCTTGCCGTCCTCGAGGCACATCACGCCCACGCGCTCCTCGGGAGCCGACTTCGCCACGACCTTGCTTCCCGACTGCGCCCCCGACTTTATGATAGCTCCGATGAAGAGCGGGTCGGCTATCTTGGCGAGGACGTTGTCCACGCCGAACACGTTCAGCCACTCGGCGCCGCTCTCTTTGAGCTCGGCGAGCAGTCCCGAGCGCTCCAGTGACGAGAACCAGCCGCCGTTGCCGTTCGGGGACGAGGATATGCGTGACTTGCTCTCCATATATATCTTGCCGTCGAAGTCCACCGACGGAGCCATATCCTGCACGAAGAAGTGGACGTAGTCGGAATTGTAGCCGAAGAAGTTCTTCTCGCGGAAGAAGTCGACGGTGTCGTCGTGGTTCTTCTCGCTGGTCATCACGCAGAGGTGTATCCACGCGCCCGCTTCGTTCACGACCTTCATCATATTGTTGATAAGGCACTCGAAGATGAACAGCTCGCGCGTGACGCCCACATTGTACATACCCTTGGGCTTGTCGAAGCCGAGTCTTGTGCCCTGTCCTCCCGCGAGGAGCACAGCCGCTACCTTTCCCGCCTTTATGGCGTCGATTCCGACGGAGCGGTACTCGCCGCTGTTCTTTTCGATGTCGGCGATCGTGACAGCTCCGATGGGCTCTATCTTACCGCGCTTGAGAGCCTCGTTGTTCTTCGAGTCAAGAGCCGCGAGTATCGAGAAGTCTATCTTTTCTATCTGTGCAAGCAGAGAGGTCTGCTCCTCCGCACCGAGCTCGCCGTAGAAGTCGAGGAGGTGCTCCTGTCCGTATGAGCCGAGCAGCTCCCTTGCTTTTTCGTAATTCAACATAGCGATTCCCCTTTACATAATTCTTGTATCATTATAGCATATCGTAACAAAAAAAGCAACATTGCGGACAAATTGCCCTTCCGCTTGACTTTTGCCGCGAATCGGAATATAATGTTTATAAGCTCATCGGAGCAATAAAAGACAGGAGAAAAACTATGGATAACATCAGGATAACCGACCTCTACGACCTCTCGCACACAGCCGCCGCCGACTACCTCCGCGGCTTCACCTACCCGTGGGAGGCTCTGAAGGGGATCAGCGATTTCATCATACAGCTCGGAAAGACGCTCAGTCCCGACGAGTACGACAGCCCCGCAGAGAACGTGTGGGTGCACAAGACAGCGAAGGTGTTCCCGAGCGCATATCTCGGAGCTCCGTGCATCATCGGAGCGGGCACGGAGGTACGCCACTGCGCATTCATACGCGGAAGTGCACTCGTGGGCGAGAACTGCGTGGTAGGCAACTCGGTGGAGCTCAAGAACGTCATCATCTTCGACAACGTGCAGACTCCGCACTACAACTACGTCGGCGACAGCATACTCGGCTACAAGTCGCATATGGGTGCGGGCTCGATAACCTCGAACGTCAAGTCCGACAAGACCAATGTAGTGATAAAGTCCTGCGGCGGGAACATAGAGACAGGGATAAAGAAGATAGGCGCGATGCTCGGCGACTATGTTGAGGTCGGCTGCAACAGCGTGCTCAACCCCGGAACGGTGATCGGCAGGAACAGCAACATCTACCCGACCAGCTGTGTCAGGGGAGTGATACCCGAGAGCAGTATCTGGAAAACAGGCGGTATCGTAGTAAAGAAGAAGTAAAAAAAGGCGGTCTTTCAAAGACCGCCTTTGCTTTTAATGGTAATATGAATCTATTTCGAGGTATTCCTCAAGGGTGAGGTTTACGTCGTTGCGCTTGTCGGCTTCCTTGCGGAACGCCTCGGCGTTCTCCTTGCCGATGTAGCGGATGTGCCACGGCTCGTACTTGTAGCCTGTTATGTCCTGCTTGCCGAACGGGTAGCGGAGTATGAAGCCGTACTCATTGCAGTGAGCCTCGAGCCATATAGCCTCGGGAGTACCCGTGAAGCTGTCGTCGATGATGTTGACGTCGATAGCCATACCCGTCTGGTGCTCGGAGTAGCCCGGCCGTGCCGAGAAAGTGTCCGCAGTTGACTGACCGTAGGCATTGACGTAGTTGTTGTATATCTGCGACTGGAGGTCATACGAGCGGAAGCCCGACGAGAGGTATATGTTTATGCCGTCCTTGGCTGCGCCGTCCACGAGCTCCTGAAAAGCGGCATTGGTCTCGGCAGTAAGACCGCCGGGGTTGTAGTCCTGAGGCAGGGGATAGGACTTGTTCGCTATCATTATGCCGTTCACGTAGGTGATACCGTTTGTCTCCTCGACGCCTGTGCTCTTCTTGACCGTGACCTTTACCTCTGCGCCCTTGGTGGGTTCGTTCTTGTCGGCGACGCTGATAATGCATTTGCCCTCAGACTTGCCCGTGATGTTGCCCACGCTGTCAACTGTGGCTATCTCCTCGTCCGAGCTCGACCACACCTCGTCGATGGTGTCATAAACGTAGGGATAGGTGAGGGTCTGACCGATGTTGACCTCAGCCTCGCTGTAGCTGAGCGTCACACCGCTGAGCTTGCCGCTCTCTTCAGCCTCGGTCGCAGCCTCGGTAGTTTCCGCGGACTCTGCTTCGTCAGTGGCAGCAGCCTCGGTATTCTCGACCGTGCCGCCCGCGACGCTGAAGCTCTCGGAGCTCTGCTGGGTCTGAGGGACCTCTTTACCGCAGGAAGCGGCACTGAGCGCAAAAACCAGAGCAGCTGCCGCGGCAAAAATCTTAGTTTTTGATATCTTCATTTTATCATCTCCATATCTTTCTGACAGACAACGTTATTTTTCTGTCAGACACATTATAACTCATTTTTTCGCAAAAGTAAAGCTTTTTTCAAAAAATGTCGGTTTCTTGACTTTTTTTCGCATATAGAATATAATTGAGTAAAAACCTCAGGAGGTAAAAATATGAGATACAAGAACCCCGTTATCAAAGGCTTTTACCCCGACCCGAGCGTCTGCTCCGCGGGCGGAAAATACTACCTTGTGACAAGCTCCTTCCAGTATTTCTGCGGAGTCCCTCTCTTTGAAAGCTCCGACCTCGTCAACTGGAGGCAGATAGGACACGTCCTCACGCGCGAGAGCCAGCTTCCTCTCGGCGGAGCGGCGAGCTCAGGCGGCATATTCGCCCCGACGATACGCTATAACGACGGCACTTTTTATATGGTCACGACCAACACGACTACGGGCAAAAACTTCTACGTCACCACCGAGGACATATACGGCGAGTGGTCCGAGCCGACAGAGGTCGCACAGGACGGCATCGACCCTTCCCTCTTTTTCGAGGACGGAAGAGCCTATTTTATGAGCAACGGCACTGACGACTTCGGCGACAGCGGCATAACCCAGTGCGAGATAGACATCGCCACGGGGCACAAGCTCTCGCCCTCTAAGACGATATGGCACGGCAGCGGCGGACGCTTCCTCGAGGCGCCGCACCTGTACAGGATAGGCGGCTGGTACTACCTTATGGCTGCGGAGGGCGGCACCGAATACGGGCATATGGTCACGTGCGCACGCAGCCGCGAGATTTTCGGCGAGTACGAGGGCTGCCCTTTCAATCCCGTACTGACAAACCGCAACCTCGGCGGCTTCAGCATACAGGGCGTTGGTCACGGCGACCTCATACGCAAGCCTGACACTGGCGAGTGGTTCATCGTGCACCTCGGCTTCCGACAGGCAGGCGACTGGGAGCCCTACCACCACCTCGGGCGCGAGACCTTCCTCACACCCGTGCGCTTCCGCGAGGACGGCTGGTTCACGGCGGGCAGGGACGGCACAGTCGTCTCCGAGTTCGAGGCAGAGGGCGATTTCACGCAGGTTACGACACTCGCAGCAAGTCTCGGCTCGAACGAGTGGGTACACCTCCGCAACCCCGATATGTCGAATTACAGCCTTTCTGCGGAGAGGTACGTGCTCCGCGGCACGGACGTCACCCTCGACGAGAAGGCGTCCCCGACGTTCATCGCGATACGTCAGCGCGACTTCTGCGGCAGTCTTGACGTGGATGTCAGCTCCGACGGCGCAGAGGCGGGCGTGAGCGTCTATATGGACGAGCACCACCGCTATGACCTCGCGATACGTCCGGGCGTGGACGGCTATGAGGCTATCCTGCGCCTTACGATAGGCTCCTCGCAGTATATCCGCAATACCGCGAATCTGACTGGTACAAAAGCGAAGCTCCGTGTCGGCTTCGGGAATTACAGCTATACCTTTACGGTCACTGACGGCGGCACCGTCCACGATTTCGGCACAATGGAGACACGCTACCTCTCGTCCGAGGTCGCGGGAGGCTTCACGGGCGTTGTATTCGGACTGTACGCCATAGGAGAAGGCAGCAGGGGAGAATTCACCGATTTTTCGCTGGATTACGAGTAATTATGCGCGGAATAATTCCGCGGGCAAACAATTGCGGAACAGAACAAGGGGACGCTCTCCTTCAGAGCGTCCCCTCTAAAAAAACAGTCCACTGGACTGTTTTTTATTCACCCCTTGCAGAGCGCCTTCGATTATTTCGCCGTTCTTTAAAGCTGTGAACGGCGACGAGGGACGCTGTCCCTCACTAACCGTGCCGTCCCCTCTGTCAGCTTCGCTGACATCTCCCCACACTGTGGGGAGTCACCCTGCAAGCCTTTGAAAAGGCTTGAGCGAAACTTTCGGCTTCGCGCGGAAGATGAATAAGGCAGAGGTCTTTTCCCGCGATTGAAAAAGGCTGCAAGCGTTGACCTGCAGCCTTTATGTATTACTTGAAGTACCTCTTGAGCAGTCCCTCGAAAGCCTTGCCGTGACGAGCCTCGTCGCGAGCCATTTCGTGAACTGTGTCGTGGATAGCGTCGAGATTGAGCTCCTTCGCCTTCTTGGCGAGCTTGAGCTTGCCCTCTGTAGCACCGTGCTCAGCGGCAACTCTCTTTTCGAGGTTGACCTTTGTCGAATCGGAAAGCACCTCGCCGAGGAGCTCTGCGAACTTAGCTGCGTGCTCAGCCTCCTCAAAGGCTGCCTTCTCCCAGTATGCGCCTATCTCGGGATAGCCCTCTCTGTAGGCAACACGTGCCATTGCGAGGTACATACCTACCTCTGTGCACTCGCCTGTGAAGTTAGAGCGCAGACCCTCGATTATCTCGGGGTCAGTCACGTCCTTAGCCACGCCGAGAACGTGCTCGCAAGCGAAAACGAGCTCCTTGCTTTCGTCCATAACCTTGAACTTCGAGCCGGGAACACCGCACTGGGGACATTTCTCAGGGGGAGCGTCACCCTCGTGAACGTATCCGCATACGGGACAAACATATTTAGCCATAATAGTATACCTCCGTGTTTTTGATTATATAAAGCCCAAAAAGGGCGCAGAGCGTCCCTCGGGCTTTGATTCAGGAAACGGTGTGCTTTACGCGGTCGTGCTCTTCGGCGCGTTTACCGTCGTTGAAGCGGTCGAGCGTGCCTACAAGGTAGCCCGTGATACGTCTTATCCTGTCGAACGGGATATCAGCGAAGCCGTATTTCAGGTCAACGTAGTCTCCGTCGGTGGTCACGGTCATCTCGGTTATCTCTCTGCCGCGGTATTTTTTCTTGCCGTAGTCGATATACGCGTCTATCTCCTGCTGAGAGAGCTCTTCACCGATAACATTTACCTTCATAGTAAAACGCCTCCAATAAAAATGTTGGAATTTGCCAAAAATCGTCTTGACTTTTGTCTGAATATATTGTATCATAATAAAAACAAAAAATCTGTTGCATTTGCAACAAAGGAGAAAAAATAATGTTACCCGAGCAAAACATTTTGTTTAAAGGCGTCGCGGAGTCCGACTGCCGCCGCATGATGACCTGCTTCAACACTGAGGTGAGGAGGTTCCGCGCGGGCAGCCGAATCGCCGATTTTTCGCGGAACGCCGACAGGATAGGCATAATACTGAGCGGCAGGGCTGTGATGGTGCGCTACGACATCAACGGAGTCCGCACGATAGTGGAAACTCTCGGCGAGCAGGGGATATTCGGCGAATTCTTCACCTTTGCGGGCACGCACAGGAGTTCCGTGGAGATAGTTGCCGACACCGACTGCGAGGTGATGTTCTTCCGCCGTGAGGAGATACTCAAGCGCTGCGAGAACGCGTGCAAATGCCATTCTATGGTGGTCGAGAACCTGCTGATGCTTATGTCTGAGAAGACGATATCGCTGAGCGAGCGGATAGAGGTGCTCAGCCAGCGCTCGATAGAGGACAAGCTGATAAGCTTCCTGCAGATCACGGAGGACAACACGCCGAAGGGCGATACGCCGCAGATACCGTTCTCGACTACGGCGCTCTCGGACTACCTCTGCGTGAACAGGAGCTCGCTCCAGCGCGAGATGGCACGGCTGAAAAAGGAGGGCGTGCTGACGGTATCGAAGCGGAAATTCCGCCTTGTACGCGGCGGAGAGTAATGGTGTTACTTACATACTAACGACCGCGGCGATAAACCACCGCGGCATTTATCTTGAACGCGAATCTGAAAGTTTCGCTCAAGTCTTTTCAAAGGCTTGCAGGATCCAAGGGCGGCGCCCTTGGTCGCCGTTCCAAGTTTTTAGAGAACGGCGAAACTAATCGAAGGCGCTCTGCAAGGGGTGAATCGAAAAACAATCCAGTGAATTGTTTTTCGAGATAAGTTGCGTACCAAATCTTTGATTTGGATTTCGCAGCTATATGCAGCTCTGCTGCAGGGGACGCTCTGAAGGAGAGCGTCCCTTGTTCAGTCACGCGATTGGTATGCCCGCGGAATTATTCCGCGCAGAATTGACTGAATTCTTTTTCCGTAACTGTTGCATTTCCCCGCGTGTTGTGCTATAAGCGCGGTGTCCGCGCCGCCGATTTCGCGCCATAAATCAATAAAACGCAAATTTATTCCCGCGCCTGTTGCATTTTTCCGCACGTTGTGCTATAATCTTATAGTATGCACTCAACACATAAGAAAGGACAGCAATATGATATTAGAATTTCTGAAATCGTTCATCCTCGGCATAGTCGAGGGTATCACGGAATGGCTTCCCGTCAGCAGTACGGGACACCTCATACTCGTTGACGAATTCCTCAAGCTCAGGGTCAGCGACGACCCCGAAGCCAACAAAGCCTTCATCAAGATGTTCGACGTCGTGATACAGCTCGGTGCGATAATGGCGGTCGTGGTCATCTTCTGGAAGAAGCTCTTCCCGTTCGGCAGGGAGAACAACCCTCACCCGTGGAAGAAGGAGGGCTTCGGCGCCTACATCAAGACCGACATAATGCAGATGTGGTTCAAGGTCGTTGTGGCGTGTATTCCCGCTGCTGTTATCGGACTTCTTGTTGATGACTGGGTAGACGAGCACTTCTACAACCCGTGGGTAGTCGCAATGGCGCTGATAACCTTCGGCGTAGCGTTCATCGTGGTCGAGAACTGGAACAAGAACCGCACTCCCAAGGTCAACACCATAGACGAGCTTACATATCAGGCGGCGCTGATAATCGGCGGCTTCCAGCTGATAGCGGCTCTCTTCCCGGGTACCTCACGCTCGGGCGCGACCATTGTCGGAGCTCTTCTCATCGGCATATCGCGAACAGTAGCGGCGGAGTTCACCTTCTATCTCGCAGTACCCGTAATGTTCGGCGCGAGCCTGCTGAAAATCGTCAAGTACGTCGTCAAGGACGGCGGCTCCTTCTCGGGCGCGGAGCTCGGCATTCTACTCGTGGGAATGATAGTAGCTTTCGCGGTGTCGATATTCGTTATCAAGTTCCTGATGGGCTACATAAAGAAGCACGATTTCAAGGTCTTCGGCTGGTACAGAATAGCACTCGGAGCCGTCGTACTTCTCTATTTCGGCATAAAAGCCGCGATAGCATAAACCAACTGATAATGAAAAAGGTCTTGTTTCCGAAACAAGACCTTTTTTCGTTAAAGCTTATTGTACAGTCTCCCCTGCCACGTATCAAGCTCCGCGAGCCGCCTGTCGATACCGCCGAGGACGGCTATCTTATCCGCGCTCCACATCGGGGCTACGAGCTTCCGCTTGTCGCCGTCGCCCGTTATGCGCTCGATGACGGTCTCGGGCGGGAGCACCTCAAGCTGCCGCACTATCACGTCGATGTACTGCTCGCGGCTGAGGAGCGGCACATCTCCCCGCGAGTACATCTCCGCGAGGCGCGTGCCGCGTATAACGTGCAGCATTTGCAGCTTCACCGCGTCGGGAGCGAGCAGAGCCGTCTGCCGCGCTGTCTCTGCCATCATCTCATCAGTCTCGTTCGGCAGCCCGTTGATGATGTGCAGGCAGGTGCGCAGCCCGCGGCTTTTCAGCCTGTCATAGCCCGCGAGGAACTCCCCGTGCGTGCAGCAGCGGTTTATCAGTCGGAGCGTTTCCTCGTGGACGGTCTGCATACCGAGCTCGACCGTCAGCGCTGTCTGCTTGCTGAGCTCGCACAGGAGGTCGAGCACGTCGTCTGGCAGGCAGTCCGCGCGAGTACCTATGGATATGCCCTTCACATACGGAAATCCGAGCACGGAGGTGAATATCTCCCGCAGCCTTTCCGCGGGAGCGTAGGTATTGGTATTTGCCTGAAAGTACACTATCACGGGAACTTCCCCGTATTTCGCGGAGATACGCGCATACTCCTTCTCAAACTGAGCAGGCGCGGAGAGCGAGCCGTCGGTGAAGTAGCCGCTCCCGCCGTCGCAGAAAATGCAGCCTCCCGTACCCTTGGTGCCGTCGATATTCGGGCACGTGAACCCGCAGTCTATGACGGCTTTGTACAGCTTCCCGCCGTATACCGTGCGGAGGTGGTAGTTGAGGGTGTGGTATCGCTTGTTGTCGAGCGAGTATGGAAAAGGGCTTCGGCTCATCGGTGTCACCTCGCTGACCGCCTTCACTTCTTCATCAGCTTTGAGAGCTCCTGAAAGAGCTCTATATCGTTGTCGTTTATCTTGATGTTGGTCTTCATCGTCTGACCCTGCGAGTTGGTGAGGGCCATTTCTATAATGCTGTCCTTATCGACAGCACCGCCTACCGCTCCGAGGAACATCAGGAACTTCGGGTGATCCTGACAGAAGGTCTCGAACAGCGGCTTCAGCTTCATCATAGCAAGTGGGTTCATTCTTCTTTCTCCTTAGATGTTGTTTCGTTTTTCCTGACGGGTATGAGCCTTTTCAGCACGTACTGCGCGCACAGTCCCGTGAACAGTCCCGCGATACAGCCCGATACTACCAGCATCGGGTAGTGGACGAATACAGCTGGCGACCTCGTCAGCACGACCGCCGCGCCTATCTGCCCCGTGTTGTGGAGCATCGCTCCGAACACGCTGCACAGCCACAGGAAGTTTATCGGTATGACCCTTTTCAGCAGGAGTATACCCGCAATGCAGAGAGCTCCGCCCGCGAGGCTGTAGATTATCGCTGAGAAGTTGCTGCTGAATACCGAGCCGAGCACTATCCTCGTCAGCAGGAGCATTGCGGCTTCCCGCGCCCTGTAGCTGTACACGGCGTAGACCGTGAATATGTTCGCGAGCCCGAGCTTTACCCCCGGTATCGACGAGAGGTCGGGCAGACGGAGCTCCACGATGAATATTATCAGAGCCGCCGCCGTCAGCAGGGCGAGCTCGGTAAGTCGTCTCGTTTTCATATCAGCCACCGTCCTTTGGCTCATCGACGCGCTTTATCACGAGCTTATGCGGCAGGCAGACTATCGGCACGCTCTCATAGCGGAGCGTCCCCGTCTTGACGCAGGTCTTGTCGGGACAGTCCGCCTCGGATATGCGAATGGTGTTGCCCTCGCCTATCTCGACGATATTGTAGCCGCCGTCGGGCGAATCTATGCGTATGGTCTGAGTTGTCTCGTCGTCGAAGGTCGCGAGGTCGAGGGTGTAGAGCACCTTGCCGTCCTGCGTAATCTCGACCCACGTGCTCTCCGCGGGACGGTGCAGGATCACGACCGCGACCGCCGCCGCCGCGAATATCGTCACCGCGGCTGCGAGACATATCTTCACGCCCTTAGTCACGGGATATCACCTCCGTGGGCATATCGCTCTTCATTTCGAGGCTGTCGCCTATGCCGTCAGTGTAGAGCACCCTTCCGTCGTCGGTGACGAGCACAGCCTCAACGTCCGTATTCTCACACAGGTAGGTCTGCGCACCGTCCGTACCCATAACAAAGAGAGCCGTCGAGAGCGCATCACAGCGCAGTCCGCTATCGCCTATAACAGTCACGGAGACGAGCCCGTTATCCGCGGGATAGCCGTCCGCAGGGTCGATGATGTGCCAGTAGACCCTGCCGTCATCGCCCGTGAAGCAGCGCTCGTAGTTGCCCGAGGTTATCACAGCCTTGTCGGCTATGCTCACCACGCACATATTCTCGTCGGGCGAGAACGGGTCTTTTATCCCGACCCGCCAGTCCGAGCCGTCGGGCTTGCCGCCGAGAGCCTGCACGTTTCCGCCGAGGCTTATCAGCGCTGACGTCACGCCGTTATCACGGAATATAGCCATTATCTCGTCGCCCGTGTAGCCCTTCGCGAGAGCTCCGAGGTCTATCTCGGCTGCAGCTGGTATCTGCACCGTTGTTTCGCTGACCGCTATGTCTCCGCTGTGGACTTTTTCCAGCAGCTCCGCTATCGTCGCCTCGTCGGGGACGTGATACTCACCCGTTGTGAAGCCCCACTCCCTGAGCACGGGGTATACCCTGATATCGAGAGCTCCGTCAGTCTCGACCCAGTATTTGCCTCCTGCATCGACGAGGAGCGAGGTATCGCGCGTGACCTCGACCTCAGCGCCGTTTGCTCTGTTTATGCGCGCGATGTCGCTGTCATAGTCCGTGACCGATAGCTCGGCTTCGAGCTCATGTATGCGCTCCTCTGCTGCCGAAAGAGCCGATTCTGCGCCGTCCCCGTATGCCTTCATCGTCATGAAGGTGTCCATTGCGAAGACATCACGCTCAGAGGCGGTCGGCTGTGAGGACGATGATTTTGCCGAGCAGGAGGTCAGAGCCGTCAGAAGTGCCGCGAAAAGTGCAGCGGTAATGTACCTGTTCAATATGTGTTCCTTTCGTTTGCGTTAGCCTTCATCAGTCGGACAGACAGTATCACCACAATTGTGCAGTACACCGCAAGTACGGGAACTGCCAAGAGCAGGCTGACCGCTCCGACTGTGAAAAACAGCGGTATAACGATAAGCGGGAGCGATAAGACGGATATAATGATTGAAAGAATCGGCTTTTTCTTTGTTATCACAAGTACCATCGAAGCTATCAGCGCAGCCGCACCCGCAATAAACATACCCAGCAGGACAAGAACGATGACTGCAACTACGCCTTCTAAGCTACCGTCCATAATATCACCTCATTGTTAGATTAGTATAACACATTGTATAGGATAACGGGCGAACGATGTCCGCCCGTCTTAGCTTATTTAACAAGAAGCGACTTTCCTGTCATCTCGGCAGGCTGAGGTACTTCCATAATATCGAGCATCGTGGGTGCAAGGTCTGCAAGCACGCCGCCCTCTGTGAGCTTGCCCTCAACGCCTACAGCGATGAGAGGCACCTGATTCGTGGTATGAGCCGTGAACGGGCTGCCGTCGGGCTCCATCATCTTGTCAGCGTTGCCGTGGTCGGCTGTGATAAGAGCCGCACCGCCCTTTGCGAGTATCCTGTCTACCATTCTGCCTACGCACTCGTCAACAGCCTCGACAGCCTTTACAGCAGCGTCGAATATGCCTGTGTGACCTACCATATCGCAGTTAGCGTAGTTGAGGATGATAACGTCGTACTTGTCCTCGTCGATAGCCTTGCAGACAGCGTCGCAAACCTCATATGCGCTCATTTCGGGCTTGAGGTCGAAGGTGGGCACGTCGGGCGACTTGATGAGTATTCTGTCCTCGCCCTCGAACTGCTTCTCCTCGCCGCCGTTGAAGAAGAACGTAACGTGCGCGTACTTCTGCGTTTCAGCGATACGGAGCTGAGTCTTGCCGAGCTTTGCAAGGTACTCGCCCATAGTCATTGTGAGCTGCTCGGGCGGATATGCTACGGAAACGTTCGGCATTGTGGCGTCATACTGAGCCATGCACACGAAGCTTACGGGGAAGAAGCCGTTCCTTCTCTCGAAGCCCTTGAACTCGGGGTCAACGAAGGAGCGGGTTATCTGTCTTGCGCGGTCGGGGCGGAAGTTGAAGAAGATAACGCTGTCGTCAGCCTTTATCTGTGCGCCGCCTGCGATGACTGTCGGGAGCATGAACTCGTCGGTTACCTCGTTGGCGTAGGAGTTCCTGATAGCCTGTACGGGGTCTGTCTCCTGCACGCCCTCGCCGTAAACGAGAGCCGCATAAGCCTTTTCAACTCTGTCCCAAGCGTTGTCTCTGTCCATTGCGTAGAAACGTCCCGAGATAGTGGCTATCTTGCCGAGACCTATCTTGCCGAGCTCTGCAACGGTCTGCTCCATGTACTCTGCCGCGGACGAAGGCGGTACGTCACGTCCATCGAGGAAGGCGTGGATATACACCTTGTCGAGACCGTTCTTCTTTGCCATCTCTACGATGCCGAAGAGGTGCTCCATGTGGCTGTGGACGCCGCCGGGAGAGAGAAGTCCCATAAGGTGGAGAGCACTGCCCTTAGCCTTGCAGCTGTCCATTGCAGCCTTGATAGCCTTGTTATCGAAGAATACGCCGTCCTTGATATCCTTGGATATCTTGACGAGCATCTGATATACGATACGTCCCGCACCGATGTTGGTGTGACCTACCTCGGAGTTGCCCATCTGTCCGTCGGGCAGACCTACGTCGAGACCGCTCGCGCCGATTAGAGTGTGGGGGCACTCAGCCATATACTTATCGAGGTTGGGCTTCTTTGCGGCAGCGATAGCGTTGCCGTATGTATCGGGGTTGTAGCCGAAGCCGTCCATGATTATAAGTGCAACAGGTTTCTTTGACATTTGAATTTATCCTTTCATTTGTAAGGGCGGAATCGCTCCCGCCCTGATGTGATTATTGCTTTAATCAGCCGTTTACTGCTGCCTGTACGATAACGTTGAAGTCCTCAGCCTTGAGGGAAGCACCGCCGATGAGTCCGCCGTCGATGTTGGGCTTTGCAAGGAGCTCTGCCGCATTCTTAGCGTTCATCGAGCCGCCGTACTGGATAGTTACAGCGTCAGCAGTTGCCTGATCGAAGAGCTTGGCGAGCTGAGCACGGATGAAGCCGCAAACCTCCTCAGCCTGCTCGGGAGTAGCTGTGAGACCTGTACCGATAGCCCATACAGGCTCATAAGCGATAACTACATTCTTTACCTGCTCTGCTGTGAGCGACCAGAGATCGAGCTTTATCTGACGAGCGATAACCTCCTCTGTGATGTTGCACTCGCGCTCCCACTTGAGCTCGCCAACGCAAACGATGGGCTTGAGACCTGCCTCGAGAGCCGCAACGGTTCTCTTGTTTACAGTCTCGTCGGTCTCGCCGAAATACTGACGGCGTTCGCTGTGACCGATAACAACGTACTCAACGCCGAGCTCTGTGAGCATATCAGCGGAGATCTCGCCTGTGAAAGCGCCGCTCTTCTCGAAGTGTACGTTCTCGGCACCTATCTTGACGTTGCTGCCTGCTGTGGTGTTGATAGCTGTTTCGAGGTTAGTGAAGGGAACGCACGCGATGACCTCTATCTTGCCCTCAGCGTTGGCTACGAGGGGCTTGATAGCCTCGAGCAGAGCCTTAGCCTCGGGACGTGTCTTGTTCATCTTCCAGTTGCCTGCGATGATAGCTTTTCTTACTGATTTGTTCATTGGTATTTACTCCTTTATGTAGAAATTACTTCTTTTTCTTGCATTTGTCTTTTTTGCAGTCTGCTTCCTCTGCCTCGTATGTTACGGCTGAGTTATTGCAGCCGACAGAGAAGCTCCTCTTTGGCGAGAACATGATACCGCATATCACGCCGAAGAAGAAACAGCAAATGGCAAACAGCCATAACGAAAGAGCGCTGTTCTGGAGCTCTGCTGTGAAGTTCTTCATACAGTCACAGCTGACGTCTTTTTTGATAACGGGCTTTTTCATGGTTTTTCTCTCCTTTATCGCAACAAGGGCGAATATCTCTATCCGCCCCGTTGATGTCTGCTTGTTTGGTCTGTACAGTGCAGACCAAATATTTCACGATGCGCGGGAACAAACTATATGTCTGAACATCTGTGCCGCGAATCGGCGGCACGGACACCGTGCCTTATTTTTCAGCGATAGCTGCTACACCGGGGAGCACCTTGCCCTCGAGGTATTCGAGAGAAGCGCCGCCGCCTGTGGAGATGTGGCTCATCTTGTCAGCGAAGCCGAGCTGGATAGCAGCTGTAGCGGAATCGCCGCCGCCGATGATAGTTGTAGCGTCTGCCTCAGCGAGAGCCTCACATACAGCAACTGTACCCTTCTTGAGTGTGGGGTTCTCGAAAACGCCCATAGGACCGTTCCAAACGACTGTCTTGGCGGACTTTGCAGCCTCTGCGAAGATAGCAGCAGTCTTGGGTCCGATGTCAAGACCCATCTTGTCAGCGGGTATCTTGTCAGCGTCAACGTACTCAACGTCGATGGGAGCGTCGATCGGGTCAGGGAAGGAAGCAGCTACAGCTGTATCAACGGGAAGAAGGATCTTCTTGCCGAGCTTATCAGCCTTAGCGAGCATCTCCTTGCAGTAGTCGAGCTTCTCGTCGTCAACGAGAGAGAGACCGATGCTGCCGCCCTGAGCCTTGATGAATGTATAAGCCATACCGCCGCCGATGATGAGAGTGTCGCACTTCTCGAGGAGGTTGGAGATAACGTTGAGCTTGTCAGCGACCTTAGCGCCGCCGAGGATAGCAACGAACGGTCTCTCGGGGACCTCAACAGCGTTGCCGAGGTACTGTATCTCCTTCTGCATAAGGTAGCCTACAGCAGTCTCCTTAACGAAGGCTGTAACGCCTGCTGTGGAAGCGTGAGCACGGTGAGCCGAGCCGAAAGCGTCCATAACGAAAACCTCGCCGTCAACGAGCTCAGCGAGCTCCTTGGAGAACTCCTCGCCGTTCTTTGTCTCCTCGCTGCCGCGGAAGCGAGTATTCTCGAGAACAACGATCTCGCCGTCGTTCATAGCTGCAACAGCCTTCTTGGCGTTCTCGCCTACGACTGTGTCGTCAGCAGCGAAAGTCACCTTTGTGCTTACGAGCTCAGCGAGTCTTGCAGCAGCGGGAGCGAGAGAGAACTTAGCCTCGGGTCCGTTCTTGGGCTTGCCGAGGTGCGAGCAGAGAACTACCTTCGCACCGTTCTCAACGAGCTTGTTGATAGTGGGAAGTGCAGCCTGTATACGGTTGTCGTTAGTGATAACGCCGTCCTTCATAGGAACGTTGAAATCCACTCTTACGAGCACCTTTCTGCCCTTAACGTTGATGTCTTCTACGGTCACCTTGTTTAATCCTGCCATTGGTATGACGTCCTTTCATAATAAAATAAACGAATTCAGTAGGTTGTTAAAATCGTAACGATCTATACAACACATTTATATTTTACACTATCCGAAGGATTTTTTCAAGTCTTTTCCCATATTTTTTTCTTAATATTGTATTAATAGCGCAAAATGCGGTCAGTGAGGCGTTTTTTACGACAGATTTACACTTGACAACACCGCCCTGTAGTGGTACAATAGCACCATAGTTTATTAATCCGAGCATTCTGAGGGAGGTGTGCGGTATGCCCGAATGTATAAGTATAATACCGCGGGCAAAGCTGACCCGTATAGCCGACCTTACCGAGCGCTCACCCGAATGGGACGAGCATCTCAAGCTCCTGTCCGCCGAGGGCTGCCTCTGCATAATGCACGGCGAGGACGACCCGCCCGACAAATACTACCTCGTACTCTTTGACTACCCGAACCGCTTCAGAAGCTTCAACGGCGACCTCGAGGTTAGCGGAGACGAGGTCAGGCTGATAACAGCGGATACGGGCTACGTATTCACGGTGACGGACGGTGAACTGACCGAGGAGAAGTCAGCCGTGCTGAAGAAGCAGCTGAAATCTCTGCTTGACCTGCTCGAAACGGAAAACGTGCTCTCGGACTATCTCAATAACAACGATAACAGGTGATATAAATGAACATACTTGAAACCCTCGTTTCCGCCGCTCATGAGCGCGTCGAGACGTCAAAGCAGCTGATCCCCGCAGACGAGATGAAGTATATGGCTCTGTCGATGCAGGAGGACGACTTCGACTTCGAGACAGCTCTCTCGAAGAAGGGGCTCGCGTTTATTGCGGAGTGCAAGAAGGCGATGCCCGTAACAGGCGTTGTTGCACAGGGCAACCACTTCGTCGAGACCGCCGCCGAGCTTGAGACTGCGGGTGCGGACTGCCTGTCGGTAGTCACCGAGCCCAAGTGGTTCCTCGGCTGCCGCGACCACCTGCGCCTGATAGTGAACGAGGTGTCGATACCCTGCCTGCGCAAGGAAGCGGTCGTTGACGAGTATATGATATACGAATCAAAGATAATGGGCGCAAAGGCTGTACTGCTGATAGCGCCGCTGCTGACGGAGGACGAGCTCCGCGAATACATAAAGATATGTGATACGCTCGGTATCTCGGCATTTATCGAGGTCTACACCGAGGACGACATCAGGCGCGCCCTCAGAGCGGGAGCACGTATGATAGCCGTTGACAACCGCGACCTCAACGACTGCTCCGTCGATATGGAGAACTGCCTGCGCCTGAGGAACACTGTCCCGAGCGATGTCATCTACATAGCCGAGGGCGGTATCTCGACGCCCGAATACGTGCATCGTCTGCGTGACGCGGGCGTTGACGCTGTCATTGTCGGCACTGTGCTTATGCAGGCTGAGGACAGGACTGCCAAGCTCCACGAGCTGCGCGGCAGAAAGTAAGACTGAATGTAGGGGCGCATTCCGTGCGCCCTTTTTTCGTTAAGGAGACTGAATATGGCAAAGGTAATAATGCTCTGCGGCAGGCTTTGCAGCGGCAAGACCACATACGCGGCGCGGCTGAGCAGCGAGCTCGGCGCGGTGATACTCTCCGTGGACGAGCTGATGATAGCCCTCCTCGGCAGGGAGACAGGCTCTATGCACGATGAATACGTCCGCCGCGCGAAGGGCTACCTCCACGCGAAGGCGGCTGATATCGCCCGCGCGGGGACGGATGTAGTGCTTGACGAGGGCTTCTGGCGGCGCTCCGAGCGCGGTGAGGCGAGGGCGTATTTCGCGGCGAAGGGTGTGGACTGCGAGCTCCGCTACCTCCGCATCTCCGAGGAGGAGTGGGCTCGGCGCATAGACAGGCGCAACGCCGAGGTCGCGGCAGGATGCTCCGACGCCTACCTTGTGGACGACGGGCTGAGGGAGAAGTTCGCCTCTCTGTTTGAGGAGCCCGCAGCTGACGAAGCCGATGCTGTCATAGAGGTGTGAAATGGCTGTATTGAAGGAAATAACCGACCTCCGTGCTCCCGAGCTCGCGCCGTATACCGACACCTCGGAGCTGGAGCTGCTCCGTGAGGGGATATTCGTCGCGGAGAGCCCGAAGGTCATACGGACGGCGCTCGACAGCGGATACGAGCCCGTATCCCTGCTCGTCGAGGATAAATACGTCTCGGGACAGGCTGCGGACATCATCGCCCGCGTCGGCGATATCCCCGTATTCCACGGGAGCTCCGCCGCGCTCTCCGAGCTGACGGGCTACAAGCTGACACAGGGCGTGCTGGCGGCGATGAAGCGGCGTGCTCTGCCGGATATAGGCGGTATTTTGCGGGATTCCCGCCGTATTGCTCTGCTTGAGAGCATAATGAACCAGACCAACACGGGCGCGATATTCCGCTCGGCGGCGGCTCTCGGCTTCGACGCGGTGCTGCTCACGGACGGGTGCAGCGACCCGCTTTTCCGCCGCTCCGTGCGCGTGAGTATGGGCACTGTCTTTCAGATACCGTGGGCGTACATCGGCGGGAGCTCGCCCGAATACATACGCACTCTGCGCGAAAGCGGCTTCATCACGGCGGCAATGGCTCTGCGGAGCGACACCGTCACCATCGACGACCCGCGAGTTACGGGCGCGGAACGGATCGCTGTCGTGCTCGGCACCGAGGGCGACGGACTGCTTGCCTCCACGATAGGCGAGTGCGACTACACGATAAAAATACCGATGTCTCACGGCGTTGATTCGCTCAACGTCGCAGCCGCGAGCGCTGTTGCGTTCTGGCAGCTCGGCAGACACTGAAAGGACAAAGCTATGCGTTCTATACTCATCGTCAACGACGACGGCATAAATGCGGAGGGGCTGATACGCCTCGCAGCTCTTGCAAAGGAGCTCGGCGAGGTGTGGGTGGTCGCTCCCGACGACCAGCGGAGCGCCGCCTCACACGCGATATCGCTCCACAACAGCGTGGACATCTACCCGCACGGATTCCCTGTCGAGGGTGTGCACGCGTACACGTGCAGCGGCACTCCCGCAGACTGCGTCCGCGTGGGAGCTCTCAGCATAATGCCGCACAAGCCCGACGTTGTGCTGTCGGGTATAAATGCGGGACTGAACGTCGCCACGGACATACAGTATTCGGGCACTGCGGGCGCAGCCTTCGAGGGAGCCTTTCAGGGCTGCCTCTCCATTGCCATATCCGAGGGAGTAAAGAGCAGCGGCGAGGTCGCGGACAGGTACCTTCCCGAAATACTCGCGGAGCTGATGGAGCAGGAGCTCGGCTACGGACAGATATTCAACGTCAATATCCCCGCGTGTCCGCTCTCGGAGCTCCGCGGGATACTGCGGAACAGACCCGTTTCGCACGGTATGTTCTACCGCGACAGGTACAAGAAGACAGCCGACCTGCCGAACGGCGGCGTCCGTCTCGAGGTGGACGGGCAGTACAACGAGGACTGCGAGCCCGATACGGATTTCCACGCGGTAGTCGAGAACTACATTTCGATAGGCATTGTCAACAACATAAACTAAAGGAGAAAAACTATGAAGAAGATAGGCATTATCGGAGCTATGGACGAGGAAGTTGAAACGCTCATAGAGCAGGCAGAGATCACCGCCGAGGAGACCGTTGCGGGTATGTGCTTCCGCTCGGGAAGGCTCGCAGGCACGGACATCGTCATCGCAAGGTGCGGTATGGGCAAGGTCAACGCGGGCATCTGCGCGCAGCTGCTCATCAGCCGCTTCGGCGCGACGCACATCATCAATACGGGCTTTGCGGGAGCTCTCTCTCCCGAGGTCGCTCTCGGAAATATAGTTGTCTCGACTGAGGCTGTCCAGCACGACTTCGACGTCTCGCCGCTCGGCTTCAGAAAGGGCGAGATAATCAGCGGTATGGTCGCTTTCCCCGCGGATAAGGAGCTCGTGAGCTCCGCGTGCAGGGTCATCGCGGAGGCGCTCCCCGAGGTCAGCGTACATTCGGGACGTATTTGCAGCGGCGACCGGTTCATTTCGGAAAAAGCCGCCAAGGAGCGCATAATCTCCGAGTTCGGCGGGCTGTGCTGCGAAATGGAGGGAGCGGCAGTAGCGCAGGTATGCACGCTCAATGATGTGCCGTTCCTGATACTGCGCGCGATCTCCGACTCCGCTGACGAGAGCGCGGGCGAGGACTTCAATTTCACCGTTTTCCAGAGCACCGTAGCTGAGGAATTCGCAGCCGCGATGATCAGGCTCGTTGCCGAAGTCGCAGAATAAAGCTATATAGCGGTAAATACGAAAATAACGGGGACAAGCCTTTCTTAAGAAGGACTTGTCCCCGTTTCTTTTTGGTGATCGTGCACATTTTTGTGATGTCTGAATTGTGCAGCTATACAAAGTTCAGAATTATTATTCCGATAATCAACGGTTTTACGTTGAAAAAAGGCTTTTTCCGCGCTATATATGAGAGCTGTGCATAAAAGCAGGGAGGCACCCTCCGAAAAAGGTGCCTCAAAATATATATGTCTTTTATTCAGCCTGCCAGCTGTTGAGGTACTCCTCCTGCTCTGGAGTGAGCTTGTCTATCTCGAAGCCCCAGAAGCGCAGCTTGCGCTCGGCGACCTCGATATCCACCTCACGCGGCACCTGTATCAGCTTCTCGGTGAGCTTATCCCTGTTGTTGGCGAGATAAGCCGCCGTCAGAGCCTGAATCGCGAAGGACATATCCATAATTTCCGCGGGGTGACCGTCGCCCGCAGCAAGGTTTACAAGTCTTCCCTCGCCGATAACGTAGACGCTGTTGCCGTTGGAGAGCCTGTAGCCCTGTATGTTGTTGCGAGCCTCCCACTGCTCGGCGGCATTGGCTTTCAGCCACGCAACGCTGACCTCGCAGTCGAAGTGACCCGCATTGCAGAGGATAGCGCCGTCCTTCATATTGAGGAAGGACTTCTCGGTGATGACGTCCTTGCAGCCTGTAACGGTAACGAAGAAATCGCCTATCTTAGCGGCTTCCTCCATCTTCATCACGGTGAAGCCGTCCATTACAGCCTCCATAGCCTTGATGGGGTCTATCTCGGTGACGATGACCTTCGCTCCGAGCCCCTTAGCGCGCATAGCAACGCCCTTGCCGCACCAGCCATAGCCCGCAACAACGACGTATTTGCCCGCAACGATGAGGTTCGTTGTCCTGTTGATACCGTCCCACACGGACTGTCCCGTGCCGTAGCGGTTATCGAAGAGGTGCTTGCAGTCGGCGTTGTTGACGAGAGCCATCGGGAATTTCAGCTTGCCTGCCTTATTCATCGCGATGAGGCGGATTATACCCGTAGTGGTCTCCTCGCAGCCGCCGATTACGTTGGGGATGAGCTCGGGGTACTCGGTGTGTATCATATTCACGAGGTCGCCGCCGTCGTCGATGATGATGTTCGGACCTACCTTGATGACCTCGGTGAGGTGAGCGTGGTACTCCTCGGGAGTAGCGCCGTGCCATGCGAAGACGTTGAGTCCGCTGTGGACAAGTCCCGCGGCAACGTCGTCCTGCGTGGAGAGGGGATTGCTGCCCGTGATGTACATCTCAGCGCCGCCTGCCGCGAGCACCTTGCAGAGGTAAGCGGTCTTGGCTTCGAGGTGAATGGAGAGGGCGACCTTCAGTCCCGCGAACGGTTTGTCGCGCTGAAAATCGGCTTCAATGCTTCTGAGGAGGGGCATATTCTGCTTTACCCACTGTATTTTTCTTTCGCCGCTCTCCCAGAGAGCGGGGTCTCTTACTATACTCATAGTCTTACTTCCTTTCGGGTGTGATAGGTATATTTTATCACAAATCAGAGCCAAATGCAATAATGGGAGCGATATTTTTTGATTTGAACCGTATATAGTTTCTTTCTATATTATCCTGTCCCCTCAGTGCATTGTCACCCGCCGAAGGCAGACTATGCCCTTTGAACAGAGTGAGCGAGCTTGCGAGCGGGCGGGGAGCCCCCGCGGGCGATTCCGCGCGGGAGGATAATGTGACGTCAGTTTATTTCCGCGATTGCTACCCGCCGAAAGCAGACTATGTCCTTTGAACAGAGTGAGCGAGCTTGCGAGCGGGCTCGTAGTTAGGGGTTCGGGGAACTGCGTTCCCCGACGGGTCAAGGGCAGAGCCCTTGGTCTTGCTTCTTCCGGACAAGAGCCCTTGGTCTTGCTTCTTTTGAAAAAATATGTTATAATCGAGACATACTATTGAAAACGGAGCGTGAACTATGGACAAGAAGATAATCAACGGACTTGTTGCGGAATACGAAAACGGCACGTTTAAAGCTGTGCAGAAGGACTTGTATGTCATAGACGGCAAGCTCTCATTCAGCGGCGACGACAGCGAATATGAGGTCATCGACGCTAAGGACAGGCTGATTATGCCGGGTCTGATAAATATGCACACCCACGCCTATATGACGCTGTTCAGGAACTACGCCGACGACGTCAGCTTCGACGAGTGGCTGTTCAAGCGCATTATGCCCGTCGAGGACGTCATCGAGCGCGATGATGCCTACTGGACGAACCTCCTCGGTATGATAGAGATGATAGAGAGCGGTACTACCTGCTTCTCGGATATGCATATGTTCGAGGGACAGTCCTGCAAAGCCGCAAAGGAAGCGGGTGTACGTGCGTACATAGGGCGCGGTCTTGTCGGTGACGACATCGGCGGCGACGGCGCGGGACGTATCGGCGAGGCTCTCCGCGAGCGTGCCGAGTACGAGTGCGACACGATAAAGTTCGTACTCTCGCCGCACGCGATATACAGCTGCTCGGAGCACTTCTATTCGCAGGTCGCGGAGCTTGCAAAAAAAGAGGGACTGCTCATACAGACCCACCTTTCCGAGAGTGTGTTCGAGGTCGAGAGCTGCTATGAAAAGAACGGTATATCACCCGTTGAGCTCCTCGACAGAGCTGGCTTCCTCGAAAACGCTATCCTTGCCCATTGTGTGCAGGTAAGCGACAAGGACATCGACCTCATACGCCGCAGAAATGCGACAGTGGTTACCAATCCCGCGAGCAACGCAAAGCTCGGAAACGGCATAGCTCCGATAAAGGCAATGCGCGAAAAGGGCGTGAACCTCTGTATCGGCACCGACGGCTGTTCGAGCAACAACACTCTGAATATGTTCCGCGAGATGAGCCTGCTCTCGCTTATGCACAAGGGTGTCGAGCGCGACTGCACCTTCCTCAGCGCGAACGAGGTGCTGACAATGGCTACCGTGAACGCCGCGAAGGCGCTCAGAATGGAGGGAAAGCTCGGTATCATTGCCGAGGGAGCGTGCGCAGACCTCATCTTCCTTGACCTCAATGCGGCTTCGCTCTTCCCGAACAACGACGTGATCACGGCGCTGTGCTATTCGGCGAACGGCTCTGAGGTGGCGTCCGTGATGGTCAACGGCAAAATGCTGATGAAGGACAAGGAGCTCCTCACCATCGACAGGGAGCGCGTATACAGCGAGGTACGCAGGATAGCGAAGAAGTACCTGTAAAAAACACGTAGGGGCGGATATTATCCGCCCCTTTTCTCGTTCCGCAAAAACATATGTAGGGGTCGATGCCTGCATCGACCCGATAACAAACAGCAAATGCGGGCTGATGTGGGCATCAGCCCCTACAGAGTTACTTTGCAATCTTGCTCCATTCGGTCTCCCTGAAGCCGACGAGCACCCTGTCCCCGTCGATAAGGAGCGGCCGCTTCACGAGCATACCGTCCGTCGCGAGCAGTCTGAGCTGCTCCTCGTCGCTCATATTCGGGAGCTTGTCCTTCAGCTCCATCGACTTGTACAGCAGTCCGCTCGTATTGAAGAAGCGCTTCAGCGGCAGACCGCTCTTCCTGTACCAGTCTGCGAGCTCCTCATACGTGGGATTGTCCGTCTTGATGTCGCGGAGCTCGTACTTCGCGCCCCTGCCGTCGAGCCATTTCTGCGCCTTCTGACAGGTAGTGCATTTAGGGTAACATATAAACAGCATAGTTTTCCTCCTTATTGCGTCTTTTCGAGCAGCTCAGCCTCGGAGAGCACCGCTATGCCGAGCTCCTGCGCTTTCGTGAGCTTGCTGCCCGCGTCCTCGCCCGCGACCACGTAATTCGTCTTTTTCGACACCGAGCCCGACACCTTGCCGCCGAAGCTCTCTATCAGTGCCTTTGCCTCGTCGCGCTTCATCGTCGGGAGCGTACCCGTCAGCACGAAGGTCAGCCCCGCGAAACGGTCGTCGCCCGAGGTCTGCTTCTCGTAGGTCATCTCGACTCCCGCGGCTTTCAGCTTAGCTATAAGGTCGCGCATATGCGGCTCGCCGAGCGCAGTCACGACGCTCTCAGCCATAATCTCGCCGAAGCCGTCTATTGCCGCTACGTCGTCCCTTCCCGCAGCGAGCAGGCTGTCTATATCGCCGAAGCGCTCGCAGAGGAGCACAGCCGCGCGTCTGCCGATATTGCGGATCCCGAGAGCGTGTATCAGTCTGTCAAGACCTGCCGCCTTCGAGGCAGCAATTGCGGCAATGAGGTTCTCGGCGGACTTCTCCGCGAATCTGTCGAGAGCGACAAGCTGCTCCTTTTCGAGGCTGTAGAGGTCGGCGGGCGACTTCACGAGCCCTGTCTCGGTCAGGAGCTTCATATTCGCAGGTCCGAGCCCGTCGATGTTCATCGCCTCCTTCGAGGCGTAGTGTATCAGGTTTTTCAGCAGCTGCGCGGGACATTCCACGTTCGGGCAGCGCAGCACGCTCTCGCCGTCCTCGCGGACTGACGGAGTGCCGCATACGGGACAGACAGCGGGCAGTCTGAACGGTGCCGAGCCCTCGGCGTGTGCCACCGAGCGCAGTACCTCGGGGATTATCTCGCCTGCCTTGCGGACTACGATAGTGTCGCCGATACGGATATCCTTCTCGTCGATGAAGTCCTGATTATGCAGCACAGCGCGGGAAACAGCCGTTCCCGCGAGGATGATCGAGTCGAACACAGCCACGGGCGTGATTGCTCCCGTGCGCCCGACGTTGACCTCTATGTCGCGGAGGACAGTTTCCTTCTCCTCGGGCGGATACTTGTAGGCGACAGCCCACTTCGGCGTTTTTGCGGTAGCTCCCATAAGCTCGCGCTGTGCGAGGTCGTTGATCTTGATGACAACGCCGTCGATGTCGAAGCTGAACTCCGCGCGCTCATTGCCTATGCGCTCTATCTCGGCGCGTATCTCGTCCGTGCGCGTGCATTTTTTGTAGGTCGGCACGGTCTTGAAGCCGAGCGAGCGCAGGTAGTCCAGCGATTCGGTGTGGCTCGCGAATCCGCGCCCTCTTACCTGCTGGACGTTGAATATGAACATATCGAGCTTGCGGCTCGCGGTTATCTTCGGGTCCTTCTGCCTCAGCGAGCCCGCCGCCGCGTTTCGCGGGTTCTTGAACGGCTGCTCGCCCTCAAGCTCTTGCTGCTCGACGAGCTCGAAGAAGCTTGAACGCGGCATATAGACCTCGCCGCGGACTTCGAGGAATTCGGGAGCGTCCTTGAGCTTGAGCGGTATTGAGCGTATCGTCCTGATGTTGGCAGTGACGTCCTCGCCGACGAAGCCGTCGCCGCGTGTAGAGCCGCGTGTCAGTACGCCGTCGGTGTATTCGAGGGACACCGAAAGCCCGTCTATCTTCGGCTCGACCGAGTATTCGGGAGCTGTCAGCTGTTCGGCACAGCGCTCGGTGAAGGCGTCCACCTGCTCAAGCGAGAAGACGTCCTGCAGACTCGCCATCTGCACGGCGTGCTCCACCTTCGCAAACTTTCCCGAAGCCATCCCGCCTACCCTCTGCGTCGGCGACGAAGGGCTGACGAGCTCGGGGAATTCGGCTTCAATGGCTTTGAGCTCCTGCATGAGCATATCGAATTCGTAGTCGCTGACCTCGGGGTCGTCGAGCACGTAATACTGGTATGTGTATTTGTCGAGGAGCTCCGTCAGCTCCTCTGCACGTTTTCTTGCCTGTGAGATATCCATTGTAGTTACCTCCGATTTATTCGTTGATTATATTATATCACTAAATCTGTGAAATAGCAAGGTATTATTATTTGTGGGACGCTGTCTCACCCCCTGCCAAAGGCTCTGCCTTTGGAATCCGCAAGGGCTGCTGAACAGCCCGTCCCCTCTGTCGCTTCGCGACATCTCCCCACACTGTGGGGAGTCACCCCGAACCACGAACTACGGTGACGCTCGCCTTGCTCGCTCACTCTGTACAAAAGGCGAAGTCTGCTTTCGGCGGGGAGCAATTAAGAAATGGGACGCCGAGGGCGGCGTCCACTACAGATAACAGTTAAAGAAATAATGTACAAACACCTGCGCATATCATTTCACGAGGTGAATACTATGTTTCTTGAACTGCTGAAAAATCTCTTTTTCTTCGCGCTCCACGTCGAGAACGGGAGCGTTTTCCCCAAGCCGCTGTCAAAAAAAGACGAGCAGGAATGCTTCGCTAAGATGTCCGAGGGCGACAGAGCCGCGAAAAATAAGCTCATCGAGCACAACCTCCGCCTCGTCGCGCACATCGTGAAGAAGTATACCCAGTCCGCCGCCGAGCAGGATGAGCTCATCTCCGTCGGAACGATAGGGCTCATAAAAGCGGTTTCCTCCTTCGACTACACCAAGGGCGCGAAGTTCGCTACCTATGCGAGCCGCTGTATCGAGAACGAGATACTGATGAATTTCCGTGCGGCTAAGAAGTCGGCGGGCGACATCTACATCAACGAGCCCGTCGAGACCGACAAGGACGGCAACACCATGACCCTCATCGACATCATCGACGACGGCATCGACATCCACGAGCAGGTCGAGCTGACGATACGCTCGAAGCAGCTCTACCGCTTCCTTGCGAGCTGCCTCGACGAGCGCGAGACGGAGCTCATCGTCTACCGCTACGGATTGTACGGCGGAGCTCCGCACACGCAGAACGAGACGGCGGAGAAGCTCGGTATTTCGCGGTCGTATGTCTCGCGTATTGAGAAGAGAGCCATACAGAAGCTGAAAAAGATGTACGACAGCTCGCCGCTGACATAAAGAAGGACGCTTTAAGGGGGACCCTTTTCTCAAAGGATCCCCCTCAATAAGTTTATGTATTGCTTATTTTGCCGATGAATCGGGGAGAGCTGTTATCTTTCCCGCGTCGAGCCTCTGTATCGCGAGAGCGTCATTGGCTGTTACGCCGTCGCCGACGTCGAAGCAGTCAGCGTTGACCTTGCCCTGCGGCTTGAGCTCGTACTTGTCCTTGTTCGCGATGAACTGGAGGATAGCTACCGCGTCCGCGACCGTAACCTTCTCGTCGAGGTTGGCGTCGCCGAGGAGCGTCGCCTGAGGCGCGGTGGTGGTAGTCGTTGTTGTCTGTGTGGGAACAAGCCCCGTATCCGTAGTTGCAGATGTAGTGGTAGTCGTGGACGAGGACTGCGATTCCGTCTCGGTCACTGTTGTCTCGGTGGTTGTTGTGGTGGTGGTTTCAGTCGTGGTAGTTGTGGTCTCGGTGGTTGTAGTAGTTGTCTCGGTGGTGGTCGTTGTAGTTTCAACAGCCTTCGCGTCAACGAATACTGTATAGTTTATACAGTTGCCGTTCATACCGTTCTGACCGAGAGTTACCTTCTCGCCAGCCTCGAATGTCTTCTTATATACGCTGAACTTGACGTCGTTGCTGGAAGCGGCGGTCATATCGGTCTTTTCGTAGCCTGCGAGCCATGCGGGTACATTTCCCGCGTCCTCGACTCTCGTATCGAGCAGGACGTAAACGTCGCAGTTTTCACCTGCTGTGAATTCAGCGAGGTCTGCGAAGGTGTTCTTCGAGTTGCACGCTGTCACGATAGCCTCCTTGCCCTTGAGAGCCTCGGGGAGCTCGGTGTATGTGAAGTCTCTGTCGCCGTAGATGAGCGAGCCTGTGCTTGAAGCCTCAGAGAGCGACCACGCGAGCATATTGTCCCTGTCGAGTACATTCAGATTCTTGACGAATCTGCCGCTTATCGGCTCGGGAGGAGTATTGTTGAGCTTGATGTTCGGTCTTGCGGGGAGGGGAGCCTCAGTGCCGAGATAGTAGCTTACGTGCGGAGGCTGATTGTACGAGCTCTGCTGACAGCCGCACTGCATACGGTACTGCATATCGTGCATGAGCGTGTCGAGCCTGTACTCGGTCTCGGTGTTGGTGCACCAGATACGGAGCTTGGAGTTGTCCTCGGTGCGGAGAATGAGCTCCTCGCGCCAGTCACCGAAGAGGTCGGCGGTCATACACGGAACAGCCTTCGTACTGTTGTTTGAAGCACAGCCCTCAGCTGTGAATATTACAGGATAGTCGTTTATTGCCTTGCCGTCAGTGATAGTGATATTGTCGAGCAGCTCGCGCTCGAGGTCGCCGTCCCAGTAGATGAGGAAGTTCGTGGAGGGCCACTTATTGCCTATCTGCTTGCCTGAAACGTCAAATACCGCATTTGCGGGTCTTGAGCCCCAGAACTCGGCACCGCTGTTTCCTGCAACGATATTGTCCGCGCAGCAGCGTCCCGTGTCCTTGTCGCCGTCGTAGTGCCAGATTATCTGACCGTTTCTGCCGTCAACGAGGGAAATGCCGTACTTGCCGTCCTCGTGGCAGATAAACACTTCCTGACCCTCGTGATTCGGGTCGAGGTCGCCGATGTGCATAGCGTCGCCGTGGAGCTGCTTTGTGGACCAGAGCAGCTTGCCGTCGTCGTCGATACAGCAGGCGCCCATGCAGACCTCCTGCTTGCCGTCGTTGTCGAAGTCAGCGACCATTACGTTGTGGTTGCCGCAGCCGTAGGCGGGATTGCTCTTGTCGAAGCCCGTATCGAATACCCAGCGCTTGACGAGTTTGCCGTCGCGCACGTCAAAAGCCGAGAGAGAAAGTCTCGTATAGTAGCCTCTGCCGTAAACAGCCGAGGGGTGAACGCCGTCGAGGTAGGCGATAGCGGCATTCATACGCTCGCAGCGGTTGCCGTAGTTATCGCCCCATGTGGACTTGGCGGCAGTGCTCGTAGCGTCGCCGCGCGGCACGGGGAAGTCTATGGTATCGAGAGCCGCACCTGTCGCGCCCTCGAAGAGCGTCATATACTCGGGACCGTCAAGGATAGTACCCGCGCTGCTGACCCAGTTTTTGCTGCCGTCGCCGATGACCTTGCCCGTACCGTCAACAGTTCCGTCGCAGGTCTTTGTGATGAGCTCAGCCTTGCCGTCGCAGTCGAAATCGGCTACGCACATCTGCGTGTAGTGCTGACCCGCGCGGACATTCCTGCCCATATCTATGCGCCAGAGCTTCTTTCCCGTGAGTGTGTAGCAGTCTATGTAGACCTTGCTGGTATAACCCGTCTTGGAGTTGTCCTGCGAGTCGTTCGGGTCCCACTTTAGGAATATCTCGTACTGACCGTCGCCGTCAACGTCGCCGACACAGCAGTCGTTCGGAGAGTAGACACTGCTGTTGGGATTGTCGAGCGGAATGTCGAAATAGTTAGTGCCCGATGTGAATCGGCAGTTCTCCGAGGAGATGACCTCGCCGTTTTTGAGCGTATCAACGCGGTACTTGGAGCTTGCGCTGCCCTGAGCGTCCCAGTAGTTGGTAGCCTCGCCAGCCTTGCTTGTGTAGATGAGCTGGTCGTCGCGGTAGAGCCTGAACTCCGCGTCGTCGGCGTCGTTGGCGTTGTAGCGCCAGCTGACGAACATTCCGTTGCCCGACTTTATAGCGTAGATTCCGCGGTCGAGGTATTCCATAATGGCGTTTCCGTTGCCGCCCACGCCGTATGCTGCGTCAGCTGCGAGAGGAGCAGCTGTTCCTGCGAGCATACCCGCCGCAACAGTCAGAGAGGAGACTGCTGCTGTAAGCTTTTTCAGAGTATTCATCTTCTTATATCCCCTTTACAATAAATTAAAGATAAAAATAATATATTTGTGTCCGCGTATATTTCATTAATATGGTAACACAAAATTCACTTTCGGACAATGACTTTTTGTCTCATAATAATAACATTTTTGTGCACAATAGTTCATACAGGAAGGACGCCGTGTGCAGAATAATCGTACACGGCGTCCTTGTCGGATACTATTATGCGTTCAGCAGGAGCTTTCTCAGCAGCACCATATCGAATACGTCTGCGGAGTCGTCCCTGTTGATGTCGGCATTGAGCCACTGGTCACGCGTGAGCATATCCTCATTGACGAGGTACTTCTCAAACGTAACGAGGTCAGCTGCGGAGAGCTTGCCGTCGATGTTGACGTCGCCCTTGATGCCTGTCTGTGGGAGAGCTGCGCCCTCGCCATCCGACTTGATGATGATGTAGCAGAGGTTGATAGCCTTGTCTGCGGAAGTAAAGCTGAGCTGTAGCCTGCCGCTCTCGCCAACTGTAGCCTTGCCCTTTACAGCCGAGCCGTCGGTCGCACAGTTGGTGGCAACGGCGGTCTTGGTCGTGCCGTCTACAGCGTAAACGGACGGGTTCTTCGAGCAGCCCCACGGGTCACGGAACGCCATTTCAATGGTGTAGTCGCCCTGCGGGAGCTCGAATGCGTAGTCGAGGTGGCGGTCGATGTTGTTCTCGTACTGATTCTTTGTATAGCGGAAGCTTACTGATTTATCCTTGCCGTCAGCAGCATTTCCTTCGTCGCACCATGTGTTGGCAGTATAGATGCCTGCACTCTTGGAGCTTCCGTTGTACTGGTCTGTCGGGTCGTCGATGAGTCCCCACTGCTTGCCCGTTACCTCGTCGGGACCGTAGAGCTGCTCGGTAACGCAGTTGTACATACCGAACTTATCCTTGCCTGTGATGGTAGATGTGTTGTGGTCGCCGCAGTCTACGTAGTAGGCGATACTGCTGTCGGACTCATATGCGGGCTTGACCGCTGTCATATAGATGAAGTCGCATACCTTTGCAGACTCCTTATTGTCATCGGGAGTGAAAACGACTTCGAGCACATCGTAGTCTGTGCCGTCAGCGGTAATGGACTGAGCGCAGCGCTCAATGACATCCTGCGGGATAGTGAGCTTCACGTCATAGGTGTCCTTATTGCCTGTGTAGTTGAGCTCTCCTGCATAGAGTACGGTATCGCCCACGCGGATGCGGATGGTCTTGCCGTTGTCAGCCTTGCGGAATGTGACCTTCAGCTGCATGAACTCGGCGTCCTTGTCTATCGCCATACGATAGCTGAAGAATCCGTTAGCCTTAGCGTAGCGGTATGTGCTGTCGTCAGTGACACCCTGAGTGTTATGTTCTATCATATAGTGGAGATTATCGTTCTCGTACTGACCGTAACCCGGCTGAACAGTATCGATAGTGCTGTACTTCGCACGCGGAAGCTTCTCAACAGCCGAGCCGTTGCCCGAGAAGTTCCAGTAGATACCGTAGCGCTGCTGATACTGTCTGAAGTGAGGAGTGAAAGTGAGGTCGTGGTCTGTATCCTTGAGAGTGAACTTCAGTGAGCTTCCGTCTCTAACGAGGTGGTCGTTTATGGTCTGCATAAACTGAGCTACCGAGCCGCTCTTTATGTTGATAGTCTCATTGGGGGTAACCTTGTCCTTGGGGATAGTTACCCACATACCTGTCGAGCCCGTAGCCATATTCGACTTGCCGAGCTCAGCGCTGAGCACAACGGGACCATACTTGAATCCGTAAACGGTGTTCTTGTCGGGGAGGGCATAAGCCTTGACCTCCTCGGGGATAGTCAGCTCGATAACGTCGCCGCTGTTGAAGTCGCCAGATACCGAAGCATAGTCGTTGACGGTCTTATAGTTATATTTTGTGCCGTTGACCTTGACAGTCATAGCTCCCGCCTTCCAGTCGGGGATACGGAAACGGAATTCGACCGCACCGCTTCCGTCGATAGTGAACTTGGTCGTATCGCCTTCGGGGATAGAGCTGTTCTGAGTGATAGTCATATTCTTGTCAGCCCAGTTGAGGATAGAGCTCTGATACATATTTACATAGAGGGTATTGTCGCCGTGCATATAAATAGTATCGCCGAGCTTTGAGAAGCTCTCCATACCGCTTCCCGTACAGCACCAGAACTTGTCATACGGTGTGCTGTAGACCTTGAAATAGCCTGTAGCCATAGGCTGGAAGTAGGTGGTCATACCTGTTTCGGGGTTCTGCGAGGAGAGGATGGAGTTGTAGTAGGTACCCTCATAGAAGTCCATGTATTTGCTGTCGCCTGTTATCTTGAACAGCTCACGGCTGAGCTTGAGCATATTGTACGAGTTACAGGTCTCGCAGTTGCAGTTGGTGCGTTCCTTATCGAGGATATCGTCCATGCCGAAGTGCTCCCACTCACTGTTTCCGCCTGTGATGTAAGTGTGGTGAGTGACCACCATATCCCAGAAAGCTTCGGCGTACTGGAGCTGACGCGTAGCATCTACCTTCTCGCCGTTGATAGTCTTTCCGTTGCAGATCATATAGCGCTTCAGGGCACCGAGGAACTTAGGTATAGTGGTATTAGCGTGCTTGCCGTTGAGGACGTTTGCGCCGCCCTTCAGTATAGTCTCGTGAAGATTTGTATCATCGAAGTAATGTGCCGCTACAGCATGGTTGTCCTTGCCTGTGATGGCATAGAGCTCGTACATACAGTCATTCATGCCGCCGTATTCGATAGAGAGTACGGTGCGATGCTTCTGGTCGTTCCAGGTCTTGCATCGGTTGTAGACCCAGTCACCGAGATCTGAGCCGAGGTCTTTTGCAGGAGCATACCCCGTAGCGTTGTAGATGTCGACGATACCGGCCATAAGCTTGTGCATGGTGTACCACGGGACCCAAGCCTCGCTTATAATGTTGGACTTGCCAGCCTCAACATTGTCGAACTGGACCTCCACACCTGTTCCGTTGGGATGAGAGGGAGCCCATATCAGACCCGGCTTGCCTTTTGAGTTCTTCTGACACTCTCTGAGTCCGTCGACGAGAGTGGTCATTCTTTTGTAGAGGTCAGAGCGCTGCTTATCCGTAAGAGAGGGGTTCTGATAAGCCAGAGCTATCGCGGTCATATAGTGACCGACAGTGTGACCGGCGATGTTGGTATTCTCCCAGCCGCCGTAGCGTGTTGCGCCGTAGGTGTTGAGCCCTGCGTTCTCGCGGAATCCCGCAAGAAGCTTGTTTGTGTCGAATGAGAGAAGGTACTCGACCTCCTTGTTGAATGCGTTGACGCTGTATTCGTCGAGCATTGTGACGTCCCCGATGGAGAAGTCCTGAATGCCTGCGTCAGCAGCCTGAACTGCGGTCTGACCGAATTGAGGGAACGCGGTCGCGCCGACAGCGATGGCAGCAGACAGTCCGAATGACATGATGCGCCGTAAAACTGATTTTCCCATAGTGTTATTAACACCTCCATTAAAATATCCCATGCTAATTATACAGTGGATAGTTTTGCTAAATCAACCCATAAAGTGCAGAAAAAGTTCACAAAACGGATAAATTTGTACGTACAACTTGCATAAATCAATAATTTTCTGTAGGACAACTCCTTGATGAATATCAATAAAAAGCGGCTGATAATTAATGTGTACTCAATAACCGCCGTTAGGCGGTTATTGCCCCGAACTTCGTTCGGGGTGCGCAAATTCTTTGATAATATATGGAATTTGCGCATCACATTAATTGATGTCAAGCTCAT
>Ga0129307_1000398_pt1 | contig 69573 bp, 53 predicted proteins | sample P1105metagenome_FD_94437 | JGI IMG/M metagenome (GOLD analysis project Ga0129307, IMG submission 94437) | Capybara group fecal microbial communities from Wisconsin, USA - P1105 metagenome | ecosystem: Host-associated > Mammals > Digestive system > Large intestine > Fecal | place: USA: Wisconsin...
AAGCGGCCGCATTTTTTTACTCATTTGTCAACCCCTTTTGTAAAAAATGATAAAAAAAAGAGGACCAGACCTTATAGATCTTAGTCCTCTTAACTTTGCCATCTTATCTAAATGACATTGGTCAAATTGGCTGCTGTTTTTGTTTTGCGCTCAGAATGCGCCTGTCCTCCTGCCCGGCATAGTCTGATTCCTTATGCCCCCTGCACCGGATGCGTTCACGCCGAGAATCCTGCAGAGAATCGGACGAATCTGTTCAAACTGTTCTTTTTTATGGATGGCAATGCCCAGAAGCATTTCGGCAAGCACGATATCCGTATAGGGCTCCACGGACAGGGCATAACGCTTCAGGCTTTCATTGATGACGCCTGCAATCTGTTCGATTATGGCAGGGTGGTATCTCCTGATATCCCCCATGCTTTTCGCGACAGCTGTATAGGTTTCCATGGTCGGATAATACTTCCGCACGAACTGACACAGTGCATCATAAATCATCTCGATATCCTGCATCGGGTGTGAAGATTCAGGCAGCCTTTTCTGCACATCTTCCCACAGGGACTGCCAGTCTTCAAAGAGCACTTCGGCAATCAGTTCGTCTTTCGACGGAAAATAATTATAGACTGTGCCCAGGCCCGTCCTGCAGTCCTCCGCGATTTCCCTGATCGTCAGATCATGTACCTCACTGAAAAGCAGACGCTGACGTGCAGCGGCTATAAACTGATCCCTGATCTCCGGGATGACTTTTGGCATGTTGGATTCACCTCTCTGTGAAGGTGATCAGAATATACCGGATTTCATTTCGATTGTCAAACCAACGTGTCATCCCAGCTCGCTTGTTTTACGAACGTTGTTTGATATTTGCATACTTTCGTTCGTATAATTCTGTGTATAAGTTGTGGAAACCGAAAGTGCTGTCCTCATGGTTATCCACAGACTGTTTATATGTCTGTGGATAACATTTGTCCGACCGTTTTCTGATTGTGGACATATGTCTGTCCCTGATGACGATATTTCCACATTTTCACTTCGACTCTGGTCTGTTTTTGTGGATATTCTTTTTTCCACAGTCTATGCACACTGGCTATTCACATCGCCCATGTGGACATTTTCATGCTGTTTCCGATCGTTCTGATTTTTTGACTTCAAAGCCCCCCTTTCACATGTTCAGCGCATATTCAGAACAAAAAGAAAACACCGGCGTCAGCCGGTGTCCGGGAATAATCAAAGCCATTTTTCGCAGCATGTCCAGTGCACATCGTACTTATCAGCTTCTCCGATGATCTCAAATCCGGCTTTTTGATAAGCCCGGAATGCCGGCAGGTTGCCTCTGCTGACCAGAAGGCGGATCACCTGATATCCTTCTTCTTTCAGGAGGTTCAGCGTTTCTGTCAGCAGCTCCCCGCTCAGTCCCCTTCCCTGCATGCTCAGCCTGACGGCAACCCTGGATATTTCTCCTGAAACCGCATGCGGATCACACGGGACAAGCTCTTTGACTTCGTCCTCTTCCACAGCAAGCGACGCGATGAGTTCACCCTGGGATTCCATCACGTACAGCGCCCGGTGTGCCACATCGTTTCGAATGTCTTCATCATCCGGATACGATTCTGACCATGTGACGCCGGGCAGGCCTGCAGTCCGCACCTCCCGGTACATGGGCAGGAGCTGGTCGAGATCCTGCTCCTCAGCATGTCTCACCCTTCTGCCCGCGCTTTCAGATAGTACTGCATTGTTTTTTCGATCCAGTACTGCCACTGTGCTCCCTCCGGTTCCAGTTTCTTCATCGCTGTATACATTTCAAGCCCGTCTCCCGCCGTTTTCCAGAGATCGACAAGCACAGTGCCTGTCTGCTCTTTTGCAGATTCACTCTGCGCCCAGGAAAACGCATCCCCCCGGATGATTTTGAGTGCATCCCGGCGCGGGAAGCACGGGAGCAGGGCCTTTTCAAACAGGGCAATAATCTCTGCGTCCCGCTCAATCACGGTAACCGAGCGCACATCCGGGTTGAGCAGCGCATGGTATGCATAATACCCCAGCCCCAGTCCCAGCATGACCACGTCTCCATGCGCCTGCTGTGCAAGCGGCCGAAGTGTCGAAATCTCATTGGGTTCACAGGACATCCAGCTGATTCCGTTCTCAAGCAGAACCGGAAACTGAACAGCCTCCGCAAAAAAGCCGATCTGAGGCAGCACGCGGCCAGCAGCATCCATTTCGAAGTCATTGCGCACAAACAGCTGAAACGGTTCGATGGTATCCATCGTCAGACAGTGCCTTCCCCGCTGAAAGGAGAGCTGTCCCACGGCCTGAACATAGGCGTCTCCTTCCACATCCTCCGTTGCACCTTCCGCAAGCATCTGCGGAAGGTACCCTCTGTAGATTTCTCTTCCCATCTCCGTACCCGCATCGAGCCCCATGGCGGCCAGGGCAACGGCTGCCATGGCTTCCTCCCGGCTGATGCCCAGTCCGGTCAGTTCACGGAGTGTCACCGGTTCACACAGAGGACCCATCTGCAGGACACAGGCGAGTCGTTCAAGCAAAACCCGATTGCATTCACCGATCGTCATGTCCGGCTTCCTCCAGACTGCGGATTTCCCTGGGCACAAAACCTGAGAACGCCGTCTCAGCAGGCGTGCTGGACAGAGAAATGTCGCCGCCGTATTTTCGCATGGTTTCCTGGACAATATACAGTCCCATGCCGTGTCCGCTTCCCTTTCCCGTCACGCCGGGGCTGAAGATAGCCTTCTGGCTCTGAACCGGGATCATGGGACCATTGTTCGCGACGGTAAAGCAAAAATCATGCAGATTTTCAGTCAGTGTAATGGACAGGCGGCGGTCATCCACTTCCTGAAGTGCATCCATGGCATTGTCAATCAGATTACTGAGCACCTTGCACATCTCCCAGCCCGGCATCGGCAGATTTTCCCATCGGCTCTGAATGTTCAGCTGCAGCTGAATCCCGGCCTGTTCGCAGGCGCCCATCTTCACCTGCAGGAGCGCATTGATCGACGGATTGGCTGTTTTCAGTGTACGGCTCAGGGCTGTAATATCGCCGTATACCTTCTCGATATACGCACCGGCTTCCTGATATTCCTCCATTTCCATCAGTCCGTAAACAACCTGCAGATGGTTGAGAAAATCATGCCGCTGCGCCCGGATCTTATTGTTCAGCGATTCCAGATCATCGATCGTTGCGTCCATATCATCCATCTGCTGAAGCAGCCGCCTCTGTGCAATGGCATCATTGATGTCGATCGCCGCACCGGCCGTAATCACCACAAACGCAATCACTGCGGCTGTGCGGACCATCACGGAAGCTTTTCCTTCCAGCAGCAGTTCTGCCAGAATCAGCAGCATCAGCACAATCTGAAGAACATTGGCAGTAATGGAAATCCATGTCGTTTTCCGTATATCCATGTCATGCATACGATTCAGACGCATTCGCATGTCGATCACTCCCCGGGCAGTTCACAAAAGCCCATAATATCCACCGTTTTGACAATATTCCCATAGACCGTTTTTAATGCTCCGGTCCTGTTCGGACGCACCAGCAGGGCGGAGGACGGGCCGCCGTCGAGATTAAACGCCCACAGGGGATGCAAATGCTCGATCACCCAGTCCGCACTCTGCACCATGGTCAGTCCCTCATTCGTCTTTGCGGTCACCGTAAGAACAAACACGGTATCATCCGCAAGCCTTCCGATGATCGTCCGGATATTGCGCTCATTGGCAAACTGCCATTCCCGGTCGACCAGGTTCACATCTTCCCTGACCAGCGCGCAGCCATCATAAAACGACCATGTCTGCAGCGGCTGATGAGACAGGACGTCTTCGTTGTCTGCACCGACATACATATGAAGCCCATCTTCTTCCAGCGTGATCCCGTAAAACGGCACACCCTGCAGATTTCGGAAGACTTCCCCGTTGGTCACGGTCAGAGACCCAAGCGGCGTATTAAAATAATCCGAATTCTTTCCCGGATAATTCTCAGGGATCTGCGGATACTGAGAAGATACGAACCCGCTTCCGTTGATGACCACCATGGCCTTGACCGGAAGCTTTTTCGCCTGATCGCTGGAGTACATCAGGTTTTTCCGCCAGGTGCTTGTTCCTTTTTCAATCTGTTGCGCGGGATCCTGCATCCACAGCCGGGTGAGGTAGCAGCGTGCGCCGTCATATTCAAACCGTTCCACTGTAAAATCCAGCGTCTCGCTTTCATAGATACGCACAATTTTGCCTTCATCCTGAGATGGCTCTGCAGAAAGATGACCGTCCGCCAGCGCACAGGACATGAGCAGTACGCAGGCACCAAGCAATGCAGCTGTTATTCTCCGGAGCATGAGTATCCATCTCCCCCCTCATCCGTTTTCCAAATCCATCCTGTTATTATTTCCCTTTTTTCCACTCACTGCGCACCTGATGATTCTTGAGAATGGCCTGTTCACTACCCATTTCCGTGGGACGGTAATACACATGTCCTTTCACTTCAGGCGGCATATATTCCTGATTCACCCAGTGCTGAGGATAGTCATGCGGATAGCGATAGCCGTCTCCGCTGCCGATCTTGGACGCCCCGGCATAATGCGTGTCGCGCAGGTGAACCGGCACCGGGCCATAGCCGCCCTTTTCCGCATCGGCAAAAGCCGCATCCACAGCGGCCGCGACCGCATTGGATTTGGGGCTCTCGCAGACTGAAATGATCGCCTGCGCAATGGAGAGTCTCGCCTCAGGCATCCCAACCGTTTCCAGTGCCCTGGAAGCGGCAGCTGCCTGCACCATGGCATGCGGATTGGCAAGTCCCACATCTTCGCTGGCATGCGCAAAAATGCGCCGCACAATCAGCTTTGGATCAGCCCCGGCATACATCAGCCTGGCAAACCATGCAAGCGCCGCATCACTGTCCGATCCCCGCATCGACTTGCAGAATGCACTGAGCATGTCATAATAGAGCGATTCATCACAGCGAAGCATGGGTTTCTGAATGCTCTCTTCGGCAACCTCCATGGTAATATGAATGCACCCATCTTCTGCCATCGGGGTCGTCAGCACGGCAAGTTCCAGTGCGCCAAGCGCAGACCGGACGTCGCCACCCGCGATCCGGGCGATATGCTCCATCGCATCCGGGTCTGCAGCAACAGCAAGACTGCCGTATCCCCGCTCTTCATCCTTCAGTGCACGGTTCATGGCCAGCAGCACATCCTTTTCGGAAAGCGCTTCAAACTGAAACACTCTGCACCGGCTCACAATGGCAGGCGTCATGGCAATCATGGGGTTTTCCGTCGTCGACCCGATCAGGCGGATGACGCCTTTTTCAATCGCCGGAAGGATGCTGTCCGACTGCGCCTTGTTCCAGCGGTGGCATTCATCCAGAAGAAGATATGTACTCTGCCCATACATATCCCGTGCTTCTTTTGCCGCCCTGAGCACTTCTCTGACTTCCTGAACGCCTGAGGTTACGGCGTTGAGCTGTACAAAGCGCGACTGCGTGGTTCCGGCAATGATTGAGGCCAGTGTGGTTTTTCCGCAGCCGGGCGGCCCGAAAAAGATGGTACTGGTCAGTCGGTCCGCTTCTATGGCGCGCCGAAGGAGCCGGCCTTTGCCCAGGATCTGCTCCTGGCCGATGAATTCGTCCAGTGTTCTCGGGCGCATGCGGTCTGCCAGCGGCGCAGACGAATTAATTGTCATCGGTGCTATCCTTTCTTTTCCGTGGGCTGTACAGCTTCTGATAGTCCTGTCGTGCAATATACAGGTAGGCCACATCCTTCTCATGCTCATTGAGCTGAACGCGATGCGGTTCCATGCACAGATCGCCGAACGCCTTTGCGAAGCGCATCATGCCGATGGTATTCGTCATGCTCCGGATCTGCTTCATCATGTCAATGACCATCTCCAGATCCGGGCCTTGTCCATAAATCGTCTCATACGCTTCCGCGGCCCGGTCCATGAGGCGGTCAACCGCACGCCGTACGGTGTTTTCCAGACCGTCCGTCAGCGCGTCGGGAATATCGGGCAGCGCATGCCCCAGCGAACGAAGGCCTTCCCTGAGCGTGTCATACGGCTCCTCTGCCAAAAGGCGGCAGTAGGCCATCCCGACGATCATATCATGTCCCGTATCCGTCATCTGCGACGTAATCCCGCGAACAAGCCGGCGGTCCGAGATGCTCTGTGTATCCATGGGCCATTCATAGCATGCACGCCGCATGTCTGCGCATGCGGGATAAACCAGCAGTCTGCCCAGGTGCCAGATGGCACCCATGCGCGGAACCACGTCGTCGCTGTTGAGAATGTGAAACATGGGATAGTCTTCCTGCGGCTCTTCTCCCGTTTTCACAGAAGGCGAAGCAAAGCCGAAAGCTGCAATATACTCCCTGCACACGCCGGATTTCATTTTGTGATCCATATAGATCTGGGCAATTGCTCCGCCCTGACTGTGGCCGACCATCCAAAGGATAAAGGGAGACCCCGGCGCTCTGCAGGCCTCAAGGACATCGGACAACGTCAGATGATCCAGTCCCAGATCTTTCGCTGTTTCAGGAAAAGTAATCTCTTTCTCATAGGATTCAAACTGTCTTGTCAGCTGCAGGAAGCCCTGATGCATGCCGTCCTCAGCCTGCATGCGCAGATTGGACACCCAGTCAAAAATCCGTTTGGATGTGCCCATAAAAGAGATGGCAATCACTGCCTTTTTCCCGACAGTTTTGGCCATCACCATGGCTTTGCACGTGTCAACCTCCCCGGTCTGCCGGATCACGCCGGTGATGGTATGCAAAGGTCCCTTGCTCTCCAGAAGGTTTCTTGCCAGCTTCATCTGCAGGTTTTCCAGCATATCCGGCGTGCCATCATCCCCCTGCATGGGGCGGGTCATCAGCCGGTCGATCTCCACATGCACATCCTGCCAGCCGGCCTGCTGCCAGTCCTCCATTGAGAGAGAATAAGTGGATGATACCATTTCCGCCGAAAGCTGTATCGCCTGGCGTGTCAGCAGCGGCCGTTCAGGGTGCTGTTGATCCCTGAGAAACAGGGCACCGGCCTGATCCAGCCGCACCCCGGTTCCATGTCCGTATACAGGATTCATCTTCATCCCAGCCCCTCATCGTTCCTGGCATAATCACAGGACAGCACATCCGTGCATGACAGCACCAGACGCTGCGGCGGCCTGAGAATGTAGATCGACAGGCGGTCGCCATCCATCCCTTCCACAACGGCATTCACCTGGCGGATTCCCCCGTCCTCCGTCACAAACATCATGCGGATTGCACGGTTATGTTCAAGGGAATAGCGAAAGAAACGCTTCACTCCCGTTCTGCCTCCCCGACCGCATAGATCACGGCCTCATCATTTTCAAAGACTTTCTCAAACATACTGTCCATGGCCTCGGTATCCACCGCATAATTGGACAGCTCATAACTGGATACATAGATATAGTCCACATCATATTTCTCAAGGATGTGCACATTGGCCTCCGGAAAGGTCATAAAGGCCGCAATATCCGCATTGCGCTCCGTGGTATCAATCCCATGCCAGTACAGCCACAGATCCGGTCCGCACACGGTTCTCCTGCCCGCAATGGATGAAACCGGATTGAGATGCTGTCTCCCCGACAGGAAAATGCTGTCCTCCTCCGTATGATCCCGGGCATACATGCCGGCCTCAACAGCATCCGCCTCAAAGGCCTGGTAACTGGAAACACATTCCCGCCAGAGTGTCAGCCCGGCCGACAGAAAGAGCACCACACACGATACGGCTGCGATCAGTCCGCGGGCGCGCAGCCCTTTCATTTTTCTGTAAAGGAGCGCCGTGTAATCCGCAATCACCATGGTGCACAGCAGATAGGCGATATAGAAAAGCTTATTGTTGTCATACTCATTGGGCTGGAAACGGATCAGTTCTGCCGCGATGACAATCGGAAGCACTCCGGCCAGAATTCTCCGCATATGCGGGTCTTTTTCAAAACAGGCGAGGATCAGCAGGATAAACGGAAGGCCGATATTTTTGATATAGAACCAGAAATAGAAGTCCCGCATGCCCTGTCCGCCGGGATTATTGACCCAGTTGAACTGGAAGCGGATGAAATTGCCGGTTCCTCCCTCTTTTTCAAACACCTGGCGAAACGTAAAACCAAGCAGCTGGGGAAGTGCGAGCGCAGCGGCCACCACCGCATAGAGAAGGTATCGTTTCAGAACCGCGCCTTTCTCCTTCTCATGAAGGAGATCATAGGTCAGGAAGCCCGCAGAGGCCAGTCCCAGCCCCAGAAAAGAGTGTGTATGGATCAGCGGCAGCGCACCGCCCCAGATTCCCAGAAGCAGCACAGCCTGTGTGCTGCCGCGCTTTTCCCGGCATTGCGGCGCATACACAGTATAGAGAAGATACAGGCACGGAATCACCATGCTGTACCCGCCCAGAAGTGTTCGCTGTGGGATCAGGAGATCCGCGATCAGGTTGGACCAGCGCAGATTATTCGGGTCCGGCTGGTTGGTCGGCGTTTTGTAATATCCCTGCAGAATAAAGCGAATGCGGTCCACCACAGTGAGTGTGCCATCCACCTCATAACCGGCAGCCTGATCAAAATCATAGAGGAACCCAAGACCTCCGTTGAGGAAGAACAGGAGGGCCGCCAGGACAATGGTTTTCCTGCCGCGGGTCATATCCCTGGCCAGTACCATGACGCCAAAGAAGCACAGTGCCATCAGGCAAACAGCGGGAAGAATGGTTGCCGCCTGCAGACTCCATCCAAACAGATAGAATGTGGTCGACAGAGAATCGGTCAGGAAGGGATAGGACAGCATCTGTCCCGGAAAGAACGGATAGTCAGGCGGGAAAGCCGCATTTTTCAGTCCGGTAATGAACGCGAGGTGCATGGGCAGATCACCGTAGGTGCTCTGTCCGACATTCCAGTTTCCCTGTGCATCGACCCGCATGACATGGGTGTACTGCAGGTACGCGCTGAGCAGGATCAGCGGGATGCAGACAGCCGCTGCCTGGAGCAGAAGGCGCTTTTCCCCTGCATTCCATTTTTCTGCCTCGCGTCTGTCACGCAGCAGGTATCCGGCTCCGCATACAGGCAGCAGGGTAAGCACTGCAAAAAGATGGGCTTTGGTCCCGAATGAAAAAGCAAAGGCCCACAGGGCAGGCAGCCACATCAGAAGCAGAAAGCCCAGCGAGAGTCCCAGCCAGATTCTGTTCAATACCGGATGCCGCGGAAGAAGGCAGCGGACAAGAAACAGTCCCGCCCCGAGAAACGCCAGAAGATAGAGCATTCCAATCATGATACAGCCTCCAGAGTCAATGTGTTCATTCGATCCTGTGAGGAAGTACGCATGGCGCTGCAATCCATTGCAGTCCCCTCCTGCCACTGTGCGTGCTCTCCTCCTGAATCATAACGCACTGCCCTTCCCTATTCCTCCAATGATTCGGCAATTGCAATCAGCCGCCGCATCCGGTGATTGACACCGCTTTTTCCGATCGCGGGTTTCAGTTTCTGTCCAAGTTCCTCGAGCGAAGCGTCTACATTGTCCAAACGCAGTTTTGCAATCTGTCGGAGCGCAGGCGGGAGTGAATCCAGTCCCTGTTTTTCCATGATCCGTGAGATTGCCCGGATCTGTTCCTCACTCGCATTGATCGTTTTTTCTGTATTGTGCATATCACAGTTGGCCGCCCGGTTCGCCTGCCCGCGCAGCTGACGCATAATGCGCACATTTTCCATATCCATGACAGCCTGATTGGCCCCCATCATGGCCAGCACATCCACAATCTGCTGCGCACTTTTGAGGTACACAACGGTCTGGCCTCTTCGTGTCTGCGTGTGCGGACGGATTTCCGTTTTTTCCAGGACCTTGTCCAGGGACTGCGCAAGCGTCTCATCGACTGCAATCCATTCCAGATGATAGTTCTTCTCTGGATTGGTCATGGAGCCCGCTCCGAGAAATGCGCCGCGGAGATAGGCTTTTCTGCAGCACTGACGGTTCAGCTGAGGCCTGGGTACCCGGCGCTTGAGCGTACCACTCCCGTCTGCCCCGATTTCCATCATGTCCAGCACGCCCAGCAGCCGGCGTGCATCGCCTTCCTCCACCGTAAGCACACAGGTCTTTCGCCCTCCCAGCCGGCTGTGCTCCACAACATGCAGTCTGGGAGACAGGGAAAGGCCTTCTTTGAGCATACGGAAAATTCGCCGCGCAAGCGCGGCGCTTTCCACCTGATATGTCACTGTAAACCTTCCACCGCCGAGAAAACCCAGAGAACCGGAGGTCTGTGTGATTGCAGAGAGCTCCGAAACTATGCAGCAGTCTCTTTCCAGCGGAAGTCGGATCATTTCTTCTTTTGCTGTTGATGAGAAGGACATTTCTCCACCTGCCTGTCGTCAATCCACGTCTGAACTGTTTTTCCAGTGCGCCTGTTCCACATCGACGTCTCTGTGGCTGATCATCGTCTGATACCCTTTTTCCTTCAGGTATCCGCCAACCGCTTCCGTAATCGCCACCGAGCGGTGTGCACCGCCTGTACAGCCGATGGCAATCACCATTCTGTGCTTGCCTTCATTCTGATAATTGGGGATCAGGAAATCCAGCAGATCCTTGATCTTGGTCATAAAGGTGACGGTCACTTCATTATTCATGACAAAGTCGCGCACATCTTCATCCATCCCGCTGTGCCGGCAAAGCTCCGGGATATAGAATGGATTCGGAAGGAATCGCACATCAAATACCAGGTCCGCCGACTTGGGCAGACCCCGCTTAAAGCCAAAGGACATCACTTCAATGCGCATCGGCTGCGGACCCTCGGAATCGTTCCCGTTCAGGACGATTTCTTCGAGTTTTTTCTGGAGGGCCTTGAGTTTGAGATTGGTTGTGTCAATCAGATAATTCGCCGTTTCCCGGAGCGGCTGAAGGATATTGCGCTCCTGCACAATGGCTTCCGACAGCGAGACACGCTCACTGGAGAGCGGATGCTCCCGCCTGGATTCCTTGTAGCGGGAAACCAGCGCATCGTCCGATGCCTCCAGAAAGACCGTCTCCACATGATACCCCAGATTCTGTGTTTCCATCAGAAGCCTGACGATGGCATGACTGTCGAAAAAGGCGCGTGAGCGCACATCGACAGACAAGGCCACCGTGGAAACCGACATCTGGCTTGTCGCAAAGCTCTCAATCAGTCGGACCACCATGTTCGGAGGCAGGTTGTCCACACAGAATACGCCCATATCCTCCAGATAGCGGAGTGCTGCAGTTTTGCCCGCGCCGCTCATTCCCGTCAAAAGCAGAAATCGCATCAGGTTTTCCCTCCCGTATCAGATCATGCCCCGGCTGTGCCAAGAATCCGTACCTCCGGTTCCAGCACGAATCCTGTTTCCTTCTGAACTTTTTCACGTACCAGATCCATCAGCGCAAGGAAATCAGCTGCCGTACCCCCTCGGTTGAGCAGGAATCCGGCATGTTTTTCACTTACCTGAGCGCCGCCGACCCAGGTGCCCCTCAGGCCGCATTCATCAATCAGCCTGGCTGCATACGCCCCGTCCGGCCGTTTGAATGTGCTGCCTGCACTTGGGTACTGCAGCGGCTGTTTCTCCATCCGCTTTTGCTGCAGTTCATCCATCCGCGCCTGGATTTCTTCCCTGTTCCCCGGCATGAGCAGGCACACTGCCTGCGTGACAATGAGCGGGTGTTCCTGCAGCATGGAATAGCGATAGCGGAAGTTCATGTCTGAAGCCGTCAGGGTTTTTCTTTCTCCCTGCAGCGTAACAGCCCTGACGGATTCAATCACATCCGACATTTCTCCGTCATATGCGCCGGCATTCATATAGACCGCACCGCCCAGCGTTCCGGGGATCCCGGAGGCAAATTCCAGCCCCGTAAGGGATGCATCGGCCGCACATCGGGCCAATGCATGCAGCATGACTCCAGCCCCGGCTGTCAGCCTGTTTTCGGAGCATGCGATGGATGTCATGGCACACTGAATCACCACACCGCGGATTCCGCCGTCCAGAACCAGAAGATTGCTTCCGTGTCCCATGATGACCGGTTCGATCCCGTGCTCAGCGCACAGCTGCAGCACCGCCTGGAGCTGTTCTTCGGTCTGCGGCTGACAGAAGACATCGGCCGGTCCGCCCAGATGCAGTGTGGTATGTCTGGACATCGGCTCATTTTCCTTTACCGGTATTCCCTGCGCCGCAATCATGGTTCCAAATCCTTGCAATTGCTTTCACCTCCGCGCCGTGTGTGTACATCAGATTGTACTGCATTCGCTGTCTGTTCGCAAGGAAAAACTCGCACTTCCGGATTCCTGCAGCATCAGATGGCCAGGAACTGCACATGTTTCTGCCGACATACAGCTCACACATCCATTTCAAGAAAGCGCCGATAGACTTTGAAGCCCTCGTGCTCATAGAAAGTCAGCGCATCATTGAAATCCCAGACATCCAGTTCGATTCTTGGAAATCCGCGCTTTTGCGCCTCCTGTCTGACAAATCCGAGCAGAGCGTGCCCGATTCCCTCTCCCCGGAAAGCCGCATCCACGCACAGTTCCGAGATATGACACAGTTTTCTCGCATGCGCATACGCGTTTTCCTGCCGGTCAATCCAGTCCAGCATCACCATGCCGCGGATCATTCCATCCTCTTCATCCACGACAATCTGATTGTTCTCCGATACCATATACGCATAGATGTGATCCTGCAGTTCTTTTCCAAATCCGGCCTTAAAAAGATCCGGACGGCCCTGAACGTGTATATCATTGACTTCTTTCCTGAGACGCTGCACCTGCTCCAGATCAGCGGTCTTCGCAAAACGGATCATTGTCCGCCACTCCTTTCCCATGCACTGGTTCAAAAAAAGCCAGGAAATCAGCTTCCTGGCTGTCCACCCTCAGGCATCCGGATCCAGTTCCTCAAATCGCCGGCACCAGGTATATTTTGAGATGGCACTCTGAATTGCGTTCGGACAATAGGTGTTGAGAAGGTTTCGGATGTAAGGCGGAAGAGAATGATTGTATTTGACTTCGAGGATCATCTCACCGTGATCAAACGGTGAGACGGTCGGCACATAGGGATCAAACAGCTCGATCGAGCGCATGCCTGTGCGCAGCTGCTTGTCAAAGGTGATGCGTACCTCCTCTGCAGGATGCAGATAGGCTTCACGGACATAGTCCACCAGAACCACAGGGCGCAGAAGATTCACCGTCATCTCACGGTAAACATCATTGAGGAGGCCGGACCTTGTGGTTTCCAGTCCCGTCGGATCTCCTGCCATAAGCTGTTCGCACAGGTCTCTGGGAATTGAGATGGAACGCTTGGAAATGAGCGTGCCGAATTTCGTCTTGCACTCCATCTTGATGACTTTGTCCGAATAATTGTAGATACGGATCCGGTACTTGTCGCGGTTCTGCACACCGGCGATTTTATCGTACAGCGCCGAATTCCAAACTGTATCGAAGTACAGGGACCGGATCGCGTATTCATTGTTTTCATCGCCGTTCGGGTCCCGGTCCAGCAGCCGGTCCAGTGCATGCGAGAGAAGATAATGCTGCTCTTCGCTGATAAAGAACTTCAATTCATGGCGAAGAGGCAGTGAATTGACTGCTCTGGCCATCTCTGTCACATCCCTGCATCGGTCTGGCAGCTGACCAGCGTGGCATCATATACGCCCTCGATATTCAGCACATGCGAGACCAGGTCATGCTTGTTGTCCAGACGCACTTCCACGGTCATTTCCGCCCCGGTGCGTGTGACTGTCTTGGAGCGCAGACGACGCGTCTTGATCATCTGCTTGAGCAGGGTGTCAATATCATGCTCAGCGGCCTCATCATAATGCACCACCAGCAGATAATTGTCAGGACCCTTGAACTTGACGAACGTCAGTACAAAGAGGATCACAGCAATGCCCAGAGCCACGGCCACAGCAACAATGTACAGTTCTGCGCCAAGAAGGATGCCCATGGTCAGTGCCCAGAACATATAGGCTGTATCCAGAGGTTCCTTGACCGCAGTACGGAAGCGGACAATGGACAGTGCGCCGACCATGCCCATGGAAAGCGAAATATCGCTCTTGATGCACATGACCACCGGGGTTGTGACCAGGGTCAGCATAATCAGCGTCAGAGAGAAATTGGGACTGTACAGAACACCCCGGTAGCACTTTTTATAGGTAAAGGCAATCAGAAGGCCGACCGCCACGCCCATCAGCAGCGCGATCACAACTTTTGCAGGCGTCAGCGCTGCAAACTGCTGCGCAAAATACCGGGAAAGGTTTGAATCACCGGACAGCACATTCTTGATACTGATGGTTTCGGCCATGGCACTGGAAATGAACATGTAGATTCCTCCTGTATTCTATTCGACACCAGATGGTTTACACTGCATCGGCTGGCATGGGCGGCCGGTCTCCGAAGTACTGGATCATTTCCTGATCGGACAGGTTGAATGCTTCCTTCGTATATCCCCAGAGAAGGTTCGGGCGCTTCTTGAGCGTATTCTGAAGTCTTGAGATTCTCTTCTCCCAGTACCTGTATGCACCGTCCGCGGTGGTGGGCACTTCAGAGATAACAAACTTGTCATTCAGTTCGCCCCATCGTGCCCAGTGCAGCCGCATCTCCGGCGTAATCTGATCGATGAGCGGCTGAAGAACAGACATCATGTAATCTGTCGTAAAGGTCTGGAAGATATCACCGAATTTCGTAAGGAATTTGGCCTTGTACTCCGGAACCGTCAGGAGCTTGAGCAGGATGGTGTTGTCAATCAGTTTCTCACCCATGCCCTTCGCTTTCGTATAGCTCTTGGGGCTGTTGAAGCTGGAACTGAACAGGCCGTAGTCGGCATCATACCAGATCCATCTCCATTTGCTGCCTTCCTGATTGGTCCTGTAAAACCGGGTATTACCAATATCCGAATTGCCCACAAACATTTCAAGCGCAATGTATTCAAAATAATTATCCACATCCACATTGTCAAGAATATACTGCAGGTCTTCCGGATTCTTCGCAGGATTGCCGGCCTTAATCTTTGCGATCATGTTCTTGTAATCGCGCCTTCCCTGCGAAGTGCCGTATTTCAATGTGCCTGATGCCTCAAGGATCGTCATCTGGCTTGCATCGCGCATATCCATGCCTTCATGCTGAGCGACAAAGAACCGGTCTACGCGTTCACGCATGTTCATGTGTCCCCAGTAGACCCCGTTGATGTAAACAACAACCGGGTTCCATGCCTGATGAATCACCTGTGTCCCGTAAGCATCCAGCAGGCGCGATTCAAATCCGTCCAGCAGGCGCGTCCACATGCAGTCATTGCCGGAATTGCGCAGAACAAACGACTTGTACTGCGTGAACTCCCTGTCATCAAAAAGCTTGGCATTGAAATACTTGCTTCCATACAGGGATTTCGATCTGAATTTCATGGACTTCTGCGGCATGTCCAGAGAGAAGTCGCCCATCAGGGAAAACTCTGCATCCTGGGAAAACATGACCGTGCCGTCTTTCAGGTAATACTCAACATGAACCGGCCGTGCAATCTTCCCAAACTGCCGGTAAATCGTGTTTTTGAACGGCAGTTTGCCGGGTTCCTTAACCACATCGTTTCCTGTGACCAGCATGCCCGTCTTCTCGTTCCACAGTTCATCCGGGTCCGTGACAACCGACACGATGGGAAGCGTATGGTATGCATTGATGAAATAGCTTCCCGTTGCAATGTCCGACGGTTTATAGGCAATATTATCAGAAAACGCCCTTGCCCGGATCACCGAAGTAAACATGAGCTCAAGTGTTTCCCCGCGGTAGACCGTGGAGTTGACTGTCGGTATCGATCCGTCCGTCGTATAGTAAATCGTATACCCATCCTCAACAGAAAGTGTCAGGGATACCTTTTCATAATGCATGCCCGGTGCTGCAGAAAAGACCGGCGTCGGCGCGTAGCCCAGAAAACCGTCCGATCCGTTGGCAGCACCCGGGGTCGGAGCATCATAATAAAAAAAGCCGCTCATGCCAAGTGTTCTGCCATAGGAAATATTCGTGGGAACCAATGGCAGGATCAGCTTATCAAGCACGTGGCCTGTGGGGTCTGACAGGCATACCGTCTCGCAGTCCGTGCGGGATATTCTGTAATTGGTATGCTGAATAACGGAAGGATTATAGACCGTGCTGGACCCGTCACACAAAATGATCTTGTACTCTCCCGGGCCAATCATCGTTCCCTCTGGAAACTGCCATTTTCTCGGACGGTCAATGCTGTCGGAGAGGCCGTAGCCCGAAAGGTCTACGGCCATATTCCCCGCATTATAGATTTCAATCCAGTCAACATAGGGGCCGTCCTGATAAATGACGGTTGAGTCATTGGATGCCATCACTTCGGAAAGATATACGCCCAATGTATTGCGCGCGCGCAGATCATAATCCGCCCCGGCAATATCATCATTGGCCCGTCCCGGCGTGGCATACTGATGAACCGAGAAGGTACCGCTGGGATCCTTTGCAAACGTGCAGTCCGAGGGAAGATTATCAATCGTCACACGGTCCACAAGATGTCCGTTGCTGTCGGAAAGAACCACGGTATCATGTTCTGCTGAAATGCCGAAATTGGTATGCGGAATTCTCGTCACATCATCGCGGCGGTCCTTATTGGAACAGAACACCAGATAATAGCTGTGCGGCGCAACAACTGCCCCCTGAGGGAACCTCCACTTCAGAGGCTTTGCTTCATTGTCGCTGAGCGCATAGTTGTCCAGGCTGATGGTCTGATCGGTCGTATTGTACAGTTCCACCCAGTCAACGTACTCGCCGTCTTCATCGGCCAGTCCGCTCTTGGCATTGGCCATGATCTCATTGATGACCAGACTGCCTTCAATAACCATCGTGTCGGTGCGATACGCCAGGTGCCCTTCCTCCGTATTGGGATAGCCGGGACTGAAGTAGCTCACTTCTTCGAAATGCCCGTCTTCCAGGAGTGCCCATGACATATCACTGCTCATGATCCGATAGGCCACGGAATCCAGCTGGTAGGCATCCGGGTCAAAGAGATAAACGGTTTCACCAACGGAAGACAGCTTGAATTTCGCATGCAGTGCCTTTCCGTTTTCAACCTGGTTGGTCTTGTCACAGAAAACAATAATCCTGCCATCTGCCTTGAGTGTAAGATTCGGGAAAAGGAAACGAATGGCATTTCCGTCATCCGAAAGTCCAACGCCCTCAAGGGGTATATCATGATCCGAACTGTTCCAGACTTCAATCCAGTCAGAATATGCGCCATGATCGTCCGGCACAGCTGTATGGTTGGAAGACATCAGTTCACTGATCACAAGTCCCTCATAAATACTGGATACTGTCCCCTGTTCATCCACAAGGCCATCTTCCGTACCCGTTGAATAGAGAGCCCTTTTCTGAACTTCTTTGGGTGTCACCATAACCAGGAGAAACAGCGCAATGCCAAGGACCAGCACACTGAAAACCAGGTTTCTGCGCTTTCTTTTTCTGGCAATCACCTGCTCTTCTCTTTCCTGCTGATTCCGGCGCTGACCGCTCCTGCGTCCGTTACGGCTTGTCTGCGACAATCTGACACCTTCTTTCTCCTGTGAATACATTCTTTCCGCACAGGCATCTGCGATTGTATCACAGCCCCCCTGTCATTGCAAGGCAATAGCGGATAAACAGAAAACGAAGGAAGCTCCGTCTTTCTTCCCCTTCAAAAAGCCGACCCGCAATTTGAAGGTTTTGCCTGAAAAAAAGCAGCACAGGAATCCTTTTCCCTGCGCTGCTTCATCATTTTATGCCTGTGAATCTGCTTCCTGATTACTTGCCGATCATGCTCAGAATGCTTTCCTTGGGCTGTACGCCGATGGTCTGATTGACCAGCTTTCCGTCTTTGAAGGCAAGGATCGTAGGAATGCTCATGATGCCGAACTTGGCGGCGAGTTCTTCTTCTTCGTCCACATTCACTTTGCCGACCTTCACATCAGCAACCGTCTCCGCGATTTCATCCATAATCGGGCTCATCATACGGCACGGTCCGCACCACACGGCCCAGAAGTCAAGCAGCACGGGCTTGTCAGACTGAAGAACTTCCTGATCAAAATTGTCCTTGGTAATCGTAATGGGTGTCATATTCATATCTCCTTTTCTTATTCTTCTTCACCGATCTGGTCGAGAACTTTATACAATATTCCATACAGCGAAATCATTTCCTGCTCAGAAAGACTGATGCAGCGAGACAGTTTTCCGGGAATTTCCTTTGCATTCTCTTTCAGCGCTTCCCCTGCATCCGTCAGCTTCACCGTGACAACCCGCTCATCATCCGCATTTCTTCTTCGAACCACATACCCCTGCGCTTCCATTTTCTTCAAAAGGGGTGTCAGTGTTCCGCTGTCCAGATACAGTTTCCGGCACAGCTCGCGGACCGTCGCTTCCTTTTCCTCCCACAGGACCAGGAGCACAATGTACTGGGTATAGGTCAGATTCAGAGGTTTCAGATAGGGTGTATATCTGCCGATCACCCGTCTGGCACAGGCGTAAAGCGGAAAGCAAAGCTGGTTTTCCAGTTTCAGTGCTTCATCCATGAACCTTCCGCTCCTTACTTTTATTGATCAGAGAAGGGCCTCAACACACTTGGCAACGTCCTTCATGTTGGCAGTCGGCTCAAAACGGGCCACGACATTGCCGCTGCGGTCAACAACAAACTTTGTAAAATTCCACTTGATGTTCGGGTTTTCCTTGTAGTTCTTGTCCAGCTTCTTGAGCATGGCAGACATAGCCAGTGCAGCCGGTCCAAAGCCAAACCCTTCAAAGCCCTTCTGGCTTTTGAGGAAAGTGTACAGCGGAAGCTCATTTTCCCCATTGACATCGCTCTTGTGCATCTGGGGGAACTGCGTGTTGTACTTCAGGGTGCAGAACTCATGGATTTCATCATCGGTGCCGGGTGTCTGTCCCGCAAACTGGTTGCAGGGAATGTCCAGAATTTCCAGACCGGCCTCATGGTGGGCTTCATAAAGGCTCTCGAGGTCCTTGTACTGAGGTGTGAATCCGCATCCGGTTGCAGTGTTGACCACAAGAACTACCTTGCCTTCGAACTGCTTCATGGATACTTCGTTGCCTGAGCGATCCGTTACGCTGTAATCATAAAATGACATCTCAATCCCTGCCTTCTATATTTTCATTCCAGCCCGTTCCATTTGGAACAATTTGATTTTATCAAATTAAATTTGGCGTGTCAATAGTCCCTTTTCTGTTTTTTTCCAGTTTTTCAGACAGACCGTTTCGCCCGTCTTTTTTTCCGGTGTGTTTGCAAAGTGTCCGACTTTATGTTAGCATCTCTCACCGTGCCTGCCGATGCACGGCACAAAGATGTGATCAAAACGAAAAGATAGGATGACTGTATGCCATTTCAACATCTGGGGCTCATCCCCACCCTGCTTTCCAATGTGAAGAACGCAGGATATTCCACACCCACCCCGATCCAGGAAGCCACCATTCCGCTTGTGCTGAATCGATGCGATGTCCTTGGATGCGCACAGACCGGCACCGGAAAAACGGCCGCCTTTGCATTGCCCATTCTCCAGCTTCTTTCCGGGAAACCGTCTCATGGCCATTCGGAGATCCGTGCCCTGATCCTGACACCGACCCGCGAACTGGCGCAGCAGATTCATGACTGTTTTGTTCTCTACGGCCGCTCCCTTCCTGTCCGTTCCTGTGTTGTGTACGGCGGTGTCGGACAGCAGGCCCAGGTGGATGCGCTGCGCCGCGGCTGCGATGTCCTCGTCGCCTGCCCCGGCCGCCTTCTCGATCTCATGGGCCAGGGCCTTGTCTCGCTTGACCGGGTCGGCATCTTTGTCCTCGATGAAGCGGACCGCATGCTGGACATGGGGTTTATCCATGATGTCCGCCGGGTGGCCCGTCAGCTGCCCGCTGACCATCAGACGCTCCTCTTTTCAGCCACCATGCCCCCTGAAGTGGAAGCACTGGCCCTGGACCTGCTGAATGATCCCAGGGAAGTCAAGGTGGACCCTGTTTCCTCTCCAGTAAAAGCTATCGAACAGTACATGTATTATGTGGATAAGGTCAACAAAAAGCATTTGCTGGCCTCTCTTCTCAAGCAGGAAGATGTCACCAATGCCCTGGTATTCTCCCGCACAAAGTACGGATGCGACCGCATTGTCCGCGATCTGAAAAAGGCCGGGATTGATGCTGTGGCCATTCACGGTGACAAATCCCAGGGGGCCAGGACAAGTGCGCTGGCAAAGTTCAAGTCCGGAGACTGCCGCGTACTGGTGGCTACCGATATTGCTGCCCGCGGTCTGGATATTGAAGGCCTTTCTCACGTCATCAACTATGATCTTCCCATGGAACCTGAAGCCTATATTCATCGAATCGGCCGCACTGGACGTGCGGGACGCGGAGGCACCGCCATTTCCTTCTGCTGCATTGACGAATACAAGCAGCTCGGTCAGGTTGAAAAGCTGATTGGGTTCCGGCTGCCTGTCCGTGAGTCCGAGTGGCCCATGGAAATCACAACGCCTACGGATCCGAAAACCCGTGCGCCACATCCTTCCAGACGGCCGACCGACGTCAATCTGCGCGGTGAAGCGGTTCTCCCCCGCACCAGCCGCAGATTCGGCACCGGAAAGCAGCAGATACCCCATCCCCCGCGCCAGGCAGAAAAAGCAGAGGCGGGCCATCCCAGACTGCTCAGGCCCGTCCAGCGCATCAACCGCAAAAAATCAGGCCGCTGATTCGTCTGCATCCTGCCTGTTCCATAACATAAAACGACCGGCGCTGCCGGTCGTTTTATGTTATGGCATCATTCGGACGCTTCCGCTTTCTGATCGTATGTTTCAAGGAACGAATGCTCCTGCCCGCTGGCTTTCCAGCCTGGAAACGTGTCGATATTCACCGCATGAATGCTCGAGAAAACACGCTGTTCGATATCCGGATCCTCTGCACGCATCTTTCTGAGCATTTCCTTGACTTCTTTGCGCTTGGAGAGATGCTCATGGTCTTCTGAAGCCGCCTGCTCGGTAAACCGGCATGCACACTGGATGAACTCCAGATGATTGTACCTTGCCCATGCGATGATATCATCCTCATGGATGCAGTACAGAGGACGGATCAGCTCCATGCCTTCAAAATTGGTGCTGTGCAGCTTGGGCATCATCCCCTGCAGCTGAGCCCCGTAAAACATGGACATGACGGTTGTCTCAATGACATCATTGAAGTGATGGCCCAAAGCGATCTTATTGCAGCCCAGAGCACGCGCTCTGCTGTAGAGATGTCCCCTGCGCATTCTCGCACAGAGATAGCAGGGATTTTTTTCTGTCCCGTTGGCCACCTGAAAGATGTCCGTTTCAAAGATGTGAACCGGGATCTGCAGCTTTTCCGCATTCTCCTCAATCTTCCGGCGGTTGGCCGGTGCATACCCCGGGTCCATCACCAGGTATTCCAGTTCAAAAGGAAAATCACTGATCTTCTGCAGCAGCTGCATGAGTTTTGCCATCAGCATGGAGTCTTTGCCGCCTGAGATGCAGACTGCGATTTTGTCGCCTTCCTCAATGAGCTGATACCGCTTCATTGCCAGAATAAACGGCGTCCACAGTTCCTTACGGTATTTTTTCTGAATGCTCCGATCAATCAGCTGAGCAGATGACAGTTCTCGGCCCATGCGTATGCCCGTCCTTCATCATTTAGTGGGTTGAGCATGATCTGTCTGTTCAAGCTGAGCAATCCGGTTTTCGACTTCCGCAAATTTCTTTGCAAGAAGGTCGGGGATATCCCTCTGGTTCAGATCATCGCTCGGAATGCGGTCTCCATTGATCGACACGACACGTGCAGGCACCCCGGCCGCTGTGCAGTTATTGGGCAGATTATTCAGGACCACGCTGCCCGCGGCGACGCGGACATTGTTCCCGATCAGCACAGGCCCCAGGACGGAAGCCCCGGCGCCGATCAGCACATTGTTGCCGATCGTAGGATGGCGTTTGCCTGTGTCCTTGCCTGTACCACCGAGCGTTACCTGGTGATAGATGGTGCAGTTGTCCCCGATTTCCGCTGTTTCACCGATGACAATGCCCATGCCGTGGTCGATAAACAAACCACTGCCGATGGTGGCTCCGGGATGAATCTCGATCCCGGTCTTTTTACGCCCCCGCTGACTGATATAGCGCGCGAGAAAAAAGTGCCGATGCCTGTAACACCAGTTGGCCATGCGGTGATTCACCAGAATCCGGAAACCAGGGTACAGCAGCATGACCTCCATCAGAGATCGGGCAGCAGGGTCTTTTTTCAGTATGTTTCTTGCATCGGATAACAGACTCATCCGGACAATCCTCCCAAAATGGCTGAATGGTTATTCACTCGGAAAACAGGTCTGTTGACAGGTAGCGGTCGCCTGCATCCGGAAGAATGACAACGATCTTTTTTCCTTCATTTTCCGGTCTCTTCGCCACTTCCATGGCTGCCCATGCAGCTGCACCGGCTGAAATGCCCACCAGGAAACCTTCTTTTTTCCCGATACGTCTCGCGGTTGCATAGGCATCTTCTGTCGTGACGCAGATGATCTCATCGATCAGTTCTGTCTTCAGCACTTTCGGCACAAAGTTTGCCCCAATGCCCTGCAGCTTGTGCGGTCCGCTTCTGCCCTCGGAAAGCACCGGAGAATCCTTGGGCTCCACGGCGATCATACGGACATTCGGATGCCTTTCCTTGAGGTATTCGGCAATGCCGGTCAGGGTCCCGCCGGTCCCGACACCGGCCACAACAAAATCAACGTCTCCGTCCGTATCCTCTTCAATCTCAGGCCCGGTTCCTGCCCTGTGCGCTGCCGGATTGGCCGGATTATCAAACTGTCCGGGAATAAAACTGCCCGGAATCTGCCGTGCGAGTTCCTGCGCCTTGTCAATCGCTCCCTGCATGCCCAGCGCGCCGGGTGTCAGCACCAGTTCTGCACCGTAGGCAGACATCAGGATGCGCCGCTCCATGGACATGCTGTCAGGCATCACAATAATCATCCGGTAGCCCCGGGCTGCAGCCACGGCGGCAAGTCCGATCCCGGTATTTCCGGACGTCGGCTCAATGATCACTGCACCCTTTTTCAGGATGCCTCTGGCCTCTGCATCGTCAATCATGGCCTTTCCGACCCGGTCCTTGATGGATCCGCCCGGATTAAAATACTCCAGCTTGGCAAGAACCTTTGCCTTCAGTCCGTCTTCCTGTTCCAGGTGCGTCAGCTCCAGAAGCGGTGTTCTGCCGATCAGCTGATCCACTGATGTATAGATCCTTGACATGACCATTCTCCTTCATCTGTACAGACGGCCCTTATTTCAGCAGAAAGCTGCCGTCTCCGTCCGCCTGAATGCCGGTGTTATAGAAAGACTGCATTCCCTGAATCATCCACGGGAGGTCTCTGACACCGGCTGTTTCATAGGCGGAATGCATGGCCAGCTGGGCCAGTCCGATATCGATGGTCGGGATGGAGACCTGTGTGCCGGAAATATTGCCGAGCGTTGATCCGCCGGGCTTGTCGGAGCGGTTGGCGAAATGCTGTACCGGAACCCCTGCCCGTTCACAGACTGCGCGGAAAACAGCTTCCGAAACGGCATCCGTCGTATACTTCTGCCGTGCACTGAATTTCAGCACAATCCCCTCGTTCATGTAGACCTGGTTGATCGGATCCGCATATTCGGGATGGTTGGGATGGGTTGCATGCGCATTGTCCGCAGAAACCATAAAGCTGCCGGCAATCGCGCGCATGGCCGTCTCAGAATCGGCGTGGAAGGCGGCAAGAATGCGTGTGAGCACATCCCGAAGGAAGGTCGATGCAGCGCCCTGCTTGGTCGTGCTGCCCACTTCCTCATTGTCAAAGATGGCACATACATTCACATGGCCGTCTGCCTGCGCATTCTGAATGGCTTTCAGGGAAGAGAACGCACATTCCAGATTGTCAATGCGCGGTGCAGAGAAATACTCGCCGGCAGCTCCCCAGATCGTGCCCGGAACACGGTCATACACGAACAGGTCTGTGCCGAGAATATCACTTTCCTCCACCTGGCAGGCTTCTGCGATTGTCTTCAGGAAGGTGCCCTCGGTTTCGATCCCGCCCCAGAGCGGCATGACATCCACATTCGCCTGATATTTATAGCCTTCATTGATCTCACGGTTCATATGAATCGCGACATTCGGAATCATGATCAGATCCCGGTCGACATTGACCAGTTTCGATGCAATGCCGCACGGCGTCTTCACGGCAACGCGTCCGGCAACGGAAAGCGGACGGTCGAACCAGGAGGACATAATCATTCCGCCGTACCCCTCGACATCCAGGCGGACATACTTTTGCTGCACCTGAAGCTCTGCATGCTCCTTAATCTTGAACATGGGAGAGTCGCTGTGGCTGGCGACGATCTGAAAATGGGAAGGGATTCCTTCAGGGAGAGTGAATGCGATGATACTGGACTGGTTGCGGGTGACATAGTATTTTCCGCCGGGCACAAGCTCCCAGTGTTCATTTTCCTTCAGTCTCTGAAAACCGGTCAGTTCTTTTGCCGCCGCTTCCACCGCATGAAAAGCCGTCGGGGAATGGGCAATAAAGTCCAGCAGTTCGCGAATCTCAGTCATCTGAATGCCTCCTCTGTCTGCTGCACGGGTTTCCCATGCAGCGGTTCTCTATTCATGGTGCTTTGTGTATCAATCAATGCGGCGCAGGCAGACTGCCTGCGCCGCACATCATACATCTTTTCTTTTTTTACTTCAACCTTCTGCACATGTTCTTCCTCAAAACCATCAGAAGTGTTCGGCACAGTACAGCGGTTTTCTCACAAACACACGCTCAAGGAGCTCCTCTTTTCCCATGATCCGGACATCCGGCACGAGAGAGGCTTCATACAGGCTGACCGCCCCGATCACCATCTGGGTCAGCGCCTGTTCAGAAACCATCAGGTCCGGCTCCGCTTCCGCCGCCTCCACACTGCCGCCGAAGACTTTCCATGTCCCGCTGTTTTCAGGAATCAGTTCATCCTCAACCTGAATGATCACAGCCTCTCCTTCCGGCATGCGCATCCGTTTGAGCGCTTCCGGAACATTGACCAGCCGCACCATAAAACCCGGTTGGGTTTCCTTTTCTATCTCATAGGTCTTTCTGCTGCGGATGATCGAGTACAGTTCAATATCCGACGGCAGCGGCAGTTCAATCCGGTCATAGTCTGCGGTGAACCTTGAGAGGAAGCCCAGAATGCTCTCAAATCCTCCGGGCCCATCCCAGGCCAGGTCCTGTACCTTCAGAAGAGGCCCTTTGGGTTGTGAGACATCCTGGAAGGTCAGATACGCTGCCGGCTTCTCCTCATTCATCAGAAGATACGTGAATTTTCTCTCCTGATAGGCACTGCCTTTGAGGTGTTCCTGCATCATCTTCTCCGAGCGGACCGCGGCGAGATTGTATCGCGGTGCAAAGTCGCTATACAGCCGCAGGCATTCGCTGCTTTCATTCTCATTTGAAAGCATGACTGCCTTTCCCCTGTGATGGTACCCCTGCAGAATTTCAGGGGCAAACGTATAGTTGTTCTGTTTGCAGACCGTTTCATAACCGAATTTTCTGTAAAATGCATGATTAAATGGATACAGCGCAGACAGGATTTCCCCGTTTCTTCTGGCCTGTGAGAGAAGATCCCGGAAAATGGCACGTATGGCGCCTTCTTCCCTGTATTCCGGAAGCGTGGAAACGGCCCCGATGCCTCCGCACTGCACCTCATGCCCGTCAAGGAACACAGTATACCGGTTATTAATAATGCGGGCCATCATCTTTCCTTCATCCGAAAACGCACCCCAGTCCTCCACGGTTTCCCTGCGCGTTTCTTCCCGCTTCTTCTCAAGGTCATCAATCTTTCCATGAAACGCAACCGTCGAAATCAGTGCCGCATCAAACCGTTCTTCCGGTGTCAGCTGACGTACTACCATGATTCTTCCTCCCGTATTGTTGCCTGCCATCAGGCCTTCCTGCCCGGCAGGTGTTCCTCTGCATGCCGACCATGAAACAATTCGACACGCTGCATTCCTGCTCCTCTTTTTTCGCCGTCATCCACATCCTACCATGCTCAGGTCTGCCAGAGCATCTTCATGAAAACAGGAAGCGGCAGAACTCCTGACGCTTCCCAAGAAGGCATTTGCTTATGCCCGACAGACCGTTACATGACACAGAGCGGACAGTTCCCCGATCCACTGTTCCACCATTTCTTCCTGTGGAGCATAAAAACCATCTGCAGCCTGGCCAAGCTGAGCGCGCTTGCCATTGCCAAAACTATGATACGGAAGAAGATCCACCTGACGAATTCCTGACAGCTGCCTGGAAAGCACTGCAATCCGTTCAAAATGATCATGCGTATCATTGATTCCCGGGATCACAGGACAGCGGAGCACAATCTCCGCTCTGCTCTGACTGAGTTTTTTCAGATTTTCCAGAATCAGTCGATTATCCACACCAGTCCACTGCCTGTGCTGTTCCGGATCGTCAACCTTGTAATCATATAAAAAGCACCTGATATATGGAAGCACGCGCTCGTAATGCTCCCATGCAGCATAACCGCAGGTTTCCATCATCACATTGAGCCCAGACTCGGAAAGCAGCCTGGCCGTCTGAATCGTAAAATCCGGCTGGGCCATCGGCTCGCCTCCACTCAGAGTAACTCCTCCCCGCGTGCGAAAGAACGGCCGGTCCGGAAGCACACTCTGAAGGATGTCTTCCGGTGACACCCATTTTCCACAGATTTGACAGGCTTTTACAGGACATACCTCTGCGCACTTCCCGCATCCTGTGCATTTCTGCGCATCATACTCTCCCTGCGCTCCCCTCGCACCGGAAGGGCAGACAGAGCAGGCTCCGCATCGAATGCAGCGGCTTTGCGCGACCATCGCCTGCGGGTGACTCACCTGGGTTTCCGGGTTGTGACACCATCTGCACCGCAGTGGGCACCCTTTCATGTACACACTCGTTCGGATGCCTGGACCATCGTTGACAGAAAAGGAAACAATATCTGTAATGATTCCACGCATATCTCAATAAAGGGCCCTGGCCAGCATATCGGCCTGGGTGCCCGGGTCGAGCTGAACAAACCGCGCGCTGAAACCGCCGACACGCACAAAGAGATTCTGATGCAGTTCCGGATGAATCATTGCATCCTCCATCTCTCCCCGGTCCACCACGCTGACATTCAGGGAAAGAATGCCCAGATCAAAGGCTGTATCGATCAGGTCGCAGACCGCATCCTGATGCTGGGAAAAAAGGTTCCTGCTGAGCTTCAGGTTCTGAGCCGTCCCTGCCGTCAAGTCCATTTGAGTTGAAGCCATCGATCGCAGCATGGCAGGAAGTCCGCACCGGTCCATGCCCGCCATCGGGTTATTGCCGTTGGACAGGTATGCGCCGCTGTGTCTTCCGTCCGCTGTGGCCAGCGTATTTCTGCCCAGATCCACATTGGCTCCATTGTTGATCATGACCACCAGATAGGATGAAAGCCCCTGCTTTTCCGCCTGCCTTGCCGTTGTATCAAAGACAAATGTATTGATGTCCTGTGCCATCCGGTCGGCCTCCGGATCGCCGTTGCCGAATTTCGGGCAGTCCAACAGAGTCTGGCGCAGTTCTTCCTGCCCCGCATAATCATGGTCCAGGACATGCACCAGTTCACTGAGAGAGAGTCTTTTCTGTTCATAGACAACCTTCCGGATCGCAGTCAGGCTGTCCGCCGTTGTCGTGTTTCCATACGTCTCATAGGTTCCGGCCAGATAGCGCACTCCACCTGAACACAGTGGAAGTGCGCGTGCAACACAGTCGTCCATCAGAAGACTCATCATCAGCATGCTGCTGTTCGCACGGACCGTGTCGTACACCAGCCGCTGATGGCGTGCCGCAATCTGCGTAAAGTATTCGACCTGCTGTTTCCAGGCGTCAAGCAGCTTTTCAAATGTATCAAAATCATCCGGTCTTCCGAGATTCAGCCCATGCGGGCAGTTTCGGATCGGGTCAATCCCCTCATGCAGAGTCACTTCCAGTGCTTTGGCCAGGTTGATGATATCATTCGGCGTTCCGATGCTTCGATGGCCAAGCACATATTCACCGCAGCCGAAGAATCCGTACTGCTCGGCTTCCTCTTCTGAAACATGCATGGTTTTCTGCACAGCACGCACCGATGCCTCATCATTAAACAGCAGCGGGTAGGTCATTCCGTTTTCCAGCATTCGGAGGCCTAGATCCCGAACCTCATCAGAAAGCCCCTTATACACGCGCAGCGAGAATTCCGGTTTCAGTTCCCGAAAACGCATCCCAGCTTTCATGATGGCGATGGAAACCCGGTCTGCGTGCTCCGGATTTCTTCGTCCCACCCCGCCCATCACAATCCGTCCGTCCCGGCTGTCCGTTTCCTTCATAAGCTGATAATAGAAAAGCAAAAGCTCAATGGCTTCCTCTTCCCGGAGCACGCCGCTGTCAATATCCCGGACATAAAGATCTCCAAGATAGACGTCCATCCGCCCGAAATCCCGTCCGCCGGTCATCGCAGAATAGAACCAGACAAGCTGCAGGGCATCCCTGAAGCACGCAGGAGGACCCGCAAGGATACGTTCCACGCTTTCCAGCAGCGGATCAGCCCAGGCCGGATCTGCTCCCCCGTCCTTCATCGTTCGAATCTGATCAGCATACCCTGAAAGAATCGTTTTCAGCAGATCCATCATGCCTGTGAGTGATTTCAGAAACATCTGCTGATCAGCCTGCAGTCCAGGATCCTCAAGCCTTGCCAGCACTTCCTCCTGCATGCCGCCAAGACCTTTTTGAATCAGTTTGTCATAGTCGAGCTGTGAAAACACAAGTCGATACAGTCCGAAGATGACACCCGAGTCGGAAGCCCACAAATCACTCGGCATTTCCCGGGTCATCTCCGGATCGAATGCTGCCCGGACTTTGGCATTGACATTTTCCTTTTCCCAGAAAGCAATCAGCTCCGCGATCGCCTGCCTCTGATCCGGTGTCTGTGTCGGTCGGTTCATGACTCGCTTCATTCGCGCTATGTCCGCATAATAGGAGACATTGTCCAGCCCGTCGGCATCATCATCCCAATAGCTCGGCGCAATCCCCAGCGGACGGAACATGCGTCTGCCGACAAAGAGATCGCCTTCCCGGACCGGCAGGGCAGCTGCCGGCAGGGCGATCTCCAGGCATTTCAGTTCGCGCATTGAAAGATCCTGGCCCGTATACTGCCGGTATTGATCTGTATATTTGAATTCAACGGAAAGGCTATCCTCCAGATGCTCATCATCCCAGGCAAAGTATCCTTTCATATTCTACCCTCCATGTCCGCTGGATACACTTCCACGACTGCATTATGGACCGAAGTCCCGGCAGGTCAAAGTGCATGAACAAGCGCATTATATGCAAAAAATAAGATTCTTTTTTGCGCACTGTGTCCGTTGCCTTTTGGGATCGGCACTGCTATACTCTGTTCAGCATGGAGGGTTCATGAGCTATGTTAATTGAATATGGAAACACAGTGGTTGTTCCCAGTTGGGAATTGTCGGAAGAGATCCCAACGGGGTATTCCCGTATTTATTATGTCCGTACCGGAGACGTGACCTATGAGTCATCCGATGAACGGCGTCCTTTAAAACCGGACCACCTCTACATTCTTCCCTCAACCATTCCCTATCATGTGTGGAGAAACCGGGAAAAAGACTTTGCCTGCACCTACCTGCATGTGGATTTCAGTCAATACAGGGTAAATGCACTCATCGAGCTATCCGTCCCAAGCAATTCGTGTCTGGATCACTTCATTCAGGCTGTCTCACGGGCAATTGAAGAGGAACGGATCGAACTGCTCGAACAGCTGGCCGAATCCTTCTCTTTTTTCCTGAAAGACAGTGAGGCCTTTATCCGAAATTCTGAAATGCTCACCCTGGTTCAGGCTTATATTCTGAGACACATTTCCGAAGAACTGTCCATTGAGGACCTGAGTCTTCTCTTCAATTATCATCCCAACTATTTTATTCGCCTGTTCCACCGTGAAACCGGGTATACGCCCTATCAGTATATTGTCCAGCAGAGGATGCAGTATGCGGTGACCCAGCTCAACAAGGGCCTTCCCAACGAAGAGGTGTGTTACGCCTGCGGGTATACCGACTCGAGCACCTTCACCCGCGCTTTCAGAAAATACTATGGCGTTGCACCGCAGAAATACCGTAAAGGCTTTCGAAAGCCATGAAAGATCTGCATGGGTTTTCTTTTCCATGAATTTTTTCCATTCTGTGCGCCCCGTCAGGGACACAGTTCGGAGCAGCTTCATATTTTTGTTTTCCATTTTTCCGCCGCTTTGCCCGGGATTCCTGTGCAATCCATAAAACCTTAATTTTTGCACATTTTTTATTTGATGATGCACTTTTTCCTTTATCCTGTTCTTTGTATACTGTCTATACATATGACAGTTTCACAACGCATTGGCATTGTCAGCGAGTAGAGGGATCCATATGACGTCGACCGTTTTATCCCATTCGCGCAGGAAAAGCGCTATTGCACGTTTCTTCAGTTCCTTTTGCGGATACAAAAAGCATCTTGCGCTTACACTGATGTTTCTCCCTGTGCTTGTCTATTTTATCGTGTTTAAATATGTCCCCATGAGCGGTGTGATCATTGCTTTCAAGAATTACAAAATCAGCCGCGGCATTTTCGGAAGTGCATGGTGTGGTCTGGACAACTTTACAAAAGCCTTTGCCACGCCAACCTTTGTCCGTTCTGTCCAGAACACGCTGATTATCAGCAGCCTGAAACTGCTCTTTGGTTTCCCTGCTCCGATCATTCTTGCGCTCATGCTCAACGAGGTCACCCACGCCCCATTCAAGAAAACCGTCCAGACCATCAGCTATCTGCCTCATTTTCTGAGCTGGGTGGTTTTGGCCGGCATGTTCCAGCAGCTGCTTTCCCCCAATAACGGAGCCGTGAATGCTGTGCTTCGCGATGTTTTCGGCGTCAAGGACTCCATCTACTTTCTTGGTGACAACCACTATTTCCGCGGCACCCTGATCATGACGGATATATGGAAAAATGTCGGATGGTCCTCCATTCTGTATCTTGCGACCATCACCAGCATCGACCCTGCATTGTATGAGGCCGCCACGGTGGATGGCGCAACGCGCTGGCAGTGTACAAGATACATTACGGTTCCTTCCCTGGTCAGCACCATCGTGGTCATGCTCATCCTGAATGTCGGATCAATCATGGATGCAGGATTTGATCAGGTGCTGAACCTGTATAACAGTGCAGTCTACCAGACCGGCGATATCATTGATACCTATGTATATCGGTACGGTCTGGGCGATATGAAATATTCACTGGCAACAGCCGTCGGGCTCTTCAAAAATGTGATTGCCTTTGTGCTGGTCGTGGGCACCAACCTGATTGCCCGCAGGATCAGCGGTGAAGGCATCTGGTAAGGAGGGCCTTGATATGACACAGAAGAAATTCACCTTCGGCCGGGCTGTCATTTATCTGCTGCTGGTCCTGCTGTGCGCCACCATTGTGATCGCATTCTGGCATCTCATGAATCTCAGCCTGTCTCCAAGCCATATCGCCACGCGCGGCGGACTCCTGCTTTACCCAAGAGAGGCCACGCTGGACAATTATGCCAGGGTGATTGGCAACCGCTATATCTGGCTGGGGTATAAAAACACGCTGATTCGCACCTGCATCGGAACCGTTCTGCAGCTGTTCTTTACAGCCATGGGTGCGTATGTCCTCAGCAAGCGTTTCTTCCCCCACCGCACCTTCTGGACACTCTTCATTGTGTTCACCATGTTTTTCTCCGGCGGTCTGATTCCCAATTATCTGCTTGTCAAGAATCTGGGACTTCTGGATACCTATGCCTCCATGATCCTCCCCGGTTTTATCAGTGCCTACAATCTGGTGATCATGCGAAACTTTTTTCAGTCTCTTCCGGAAGAAATTGAAGAGAGCTGCCTGATTGACGGCGCCGGCAGATTCAGGATTTTTCTCCAGTTTATCCTTCCCCTCTCCAAACCGATCCTGGCCACCGTTGCTCTGTGGCTGGTCGTCGGGCACTGGAACAGCTGGTTTGACGTGCTCATCTATATTTCCGATGATACCAAGTTCACCCTGCAGATCGTTCTCCGTCGGATCATTATTACCGGCTCCAAGGAAATTCTCGATACCAGTGCCGCTGCCAATGCGGCCGAAATGGAATCTGTTGTTTCGTCAGAAGGACTGAAGGCGGCCTGCATTTTTGTCACCACCTTTCCGATTCTCTGCGCATACCCCTTTGTGCAGAAGTTCTTCGTCAAGGGGATTATGATCGGCTCTCTGAAAGGATGATGATCCTTTCAACAAATAAAAAAGGAGGTTACCCATATGAAGTTTTCCCGTTTTCTCGCTCTGGTGCTGGCCCTCATGATGGTCATGGGACTTGTGCCTGCTGCAATGGCTGACGAAGAGCCTGTGAAAATATCGGTTGCCGGCTACATGTTCGGTCCGATTGACAACGAGAAAGATGTCATCACACCTCTTGTTGAACAGCAGCTGAAGGAAAAGCACGGCATCAATGTTGACATTGAAGTAGTCTACATTGAGCAGGCGAACTATGCCGAGATTCTGAACACACGTCTGACCGGCGACAAGGCCCCTGATGTGTTCCTGGCTCAGAGTGCAACCGCGCTGAACAGCTACTATGACCAGGGTGTCATCAAGGAATGGGATGAGGATTTCTTCAAGGAGAATGCACCGGATGTGTACAATTTCATCATGAACGGTGCTGCCTACGGCGATCTGATCAATGATGTGGACGCATGGAAGAAAGCCTCTCTGAAAGACGGCAAAATGATTGTGATCCCGTCCTTCAAGCCCGACGGCTCCATGCCGTACAAGACCTTGATCTATCGCGGCGACTGGCTGGACAAACTGAGCATTAAGCAGGCCGATCTCCCCAAGACCGTGGATGATTTTGTCGCACTGATGGATCGTTTCACCAATGAGGATCCGGACGGCAATGGACAGAAAGATACCTATGGCTGCTCTATTACTGCCATGAAAGCCCTGTTTGGCGCCTATGGTCTGGGCACCGGTTTCGTGGGAAGCAATTCCTACTGGGTCAACAAAGATGGCACCATCGTCAACGGGGATGTTACCGAAGAGGCCAAAGAGGTCATCGGTATCCTTGCAAAGATGTATGCTGCCAATCTGATCGATCCTGAGTTCGTCACCGGAAAAGAATCCGTGGAAGGCAGCTACTGGGCCATCTCCCATGGTATGGTCAACGGTCTGTATGGCGTCAGTGCCAATGCTTCCATTGACCACTATCGTCTCAAGGAAGTCCTTAACGATGACGGCGGCCGCTGCGCACAGGAATACTGGGCAGTCAACGGTGAGGATTCCACCTTTGTCTACGGCCCGTGGCCGGCCGGCCCCAAGGGGGATTACGGATGGCAGGTCGGTACATCGGTTGCAGTTTCTGAAAGCGCTGTATACAACGCCAAGATGTCCGATGAAAAGCTGGCCCTGATCTTTAAGATTCTCAATGCATTTGCAACAGATGAAGAACTGTATATGACGGCGTTTGCAGGCATTGAAGGAACGCATTATGAGAAGAATGCAGACGGCACCATTAAGCGTCTGATGGGCAACGAAGAGCTCAACGCAGTCGGTGTCTGGGGCTGCCGCAGCCTTTACGGCAACGACCGTGCATTCTCTCAGCTGGGGTATGATCTGGCCTTCTATAAGGATCCCTCCATTGCAAACCGTCTGAACTGGTTCAAGAATGATCAGTACAACAGTTATATCCAGGATGCTGTCACTGAAACCCTGCCCAGTTCCGATCTGTTTGCCGAGCTCAATACCATCCGTGATGAAACATGGGTTGCCATGATCCGTGGAGAAAAGTCTCTGGATGACTGGGATGCCTATGTCCAGAGCTGGATGAACGCAGGCGGCCAGACCCTGACAGAAGAAGCCAATGCCTGGTTCAATGGAAAATAAAGTCTGAGCAACAACAGGGGATACCGCACACGCGGTATCCCCTGTTTTTATGTCAGCCATGGGTTCCGTTCAGGTTTCCAACCTGTCAGTCGATCAGCAGCATCGGCTCGCTGAGCAGCCCGGAGCGTGCAAGACGATAGGTTCGCGTCCACCGCATGCCTGTGCTTCTCCAGGCCTTGGGACCAAACCAGATGGTCGATTCATCATTCAGATGGAAAGTGCCGAATGAATTGATGCGACTGGCATAGACTGTAATGTCCAGCACATGATCCCCGGCCTCCAGATCTCCAAGATCTGCTTCAGACGGCGCAAGAGAAAGATTGGCCATTCGTTTTCCATCCAGCTCTGCCGTGATACACGGAGCAGAAAAGCGTCCCAGACGAAGCCGCACATGATGGCCTCCCGCCAGCCGGAAGCGGTAAGTCATGATCCCGGAATAGAACGGGAATCCCTGCGTTGTCCAGTCTCCGAATGCAAGTGTTTCCGGTGCCGGGATCAGCGCTGTCTCCGTTCCGTTAACGCGTACCCCAAAATCGCCAAGCAGGAAAACATTTTCCGTGCATGTCGCTGCCACCAGAGGCTTCACAATTTCCACCGTATTGATGCCAGCATGAATGGGACCGGCCGGAAAACAGGCGATGGATTCATCTGTAAACCATCCGTCCTGCTTCCGCTCAACAGGCTTTCCGTTCACGCGGATCTCGGATTCCCCGGCATCCTCCAGGGCAAGCCGTGCAGAAGGCAGATCAATTTCCGAAAGGAAGCGCATCCGCAGGCATAGCGTATGCTCTGCTGTTTCCGGTGGAAGAATCCATGGCTGTGCCCCTGAAACAGCTGCTGTCGAAATGCCCAGCTGATCCTTCGCCATGACGCCGATTCGCAGCATATCCTCTGCCTTCTGCCACAGCCCATCATCGGTCTTCCACTCAGCTGTATCCAGCACCAGCACATTATCTTCTGAGCGAATCACGCATTCCGGAGGCGGCAGGAAAGTTTCGCCGCCACTCCGGCTGTCCTGTGAGAAATCCTCTGACATTCGGATCCCATAACTGCCGTTCAAATCCATCCTGTGCTGTATGGCCTTCTGCTGCATTCCCTCTTCAGGCGACAGCCGCAGAAGAAGACTGTCCTGTGCATAGCATTTCCAGGAAATCTCTGTCCATTTCCCATCGCAAACGGCTTCCATCGGTCGGATGGTTCCCTTTTGCGTGTCCCAGAGCGTAACCTTCCAGCTGCCCAAAAACGCGATGGTGTATTCCTCCGGGCTGTCGATCGCTCCCCGTGTCGATGGAAACGCATGGCAGATAAAGGCATTGCGGCATGCTCCATCCTCGCGCACTGCGCACAGAAGGTTATTCGACGGTCTTCCATCCCGATATTCAATGCGGACTTCACGCACCCGCTGCAGGCATTGATTCAGGCGTTCACGGTCCCACGGAATACAGATGCATGTTTTGCTGAACTGTTCTGCTTCAGCACTTGGCACAGCATCCACATATTCAGGTGCTGAGCCAAGAAAAACAACCGTTCCACCACGCTTTCTGAATGCACGCAGCGCATCGAGTGTTGTATTTCTCATCGTGATGCAGGCTGGCACGATCACGGCATCATACGCCATTTCTCCCACCTGAAATGCGTTCCCTTCACGCAGCTGGGACGGGAGGGTTGATTCACAGATAAAATCAAAATCCAGCGTATCAAACAGCAGCCAGTTCGTGAGTTCTGCAAACCGTCTGTCCAGTTCCGCGCGTTTTCTTCCCGTCAGATCATTGGGGCCAAATGAAATCCAGCAGGACTCCACCGGATGAATCACACCGATACGAATCAACGGTTTGCCGCGTGTCATCAGCAGATTCACACGGGCAAAGTGATCTTCAATGAACGGATATTCACGCCACCAGGCACTCTGGTGTCCAATGGATGCAGGGTAATCGCGTTTGGACTCACCGTGCATGGAGCACCAGTACAGGTGCGGCACCCGAACCGTAACCCCCAGAGCGGCCTGCCAGTCTCCCTGCAGCTTATGTCCCTTGAAATCAAAATCCCAGTTCGTTACGCCGTACATTTCACTGGTCACACCGGGGCATCCCTGCTGATGGGCTGCCGATGCAGCCTGCTTGACCGTGTTCAGTTCCCGTCCATCACACAGCTGGTCTACACCCGGGAGGGTGAACGCCCGGTATGCGCGCATCACCTCACCGACTGAGCCGGTCTGGCTTTCCAGCGTCTGTTCCGACATCATGTGTCCTGTCATCAGCACACCGTTTTTCCTGCACCAGTCGCCGATCTGATCGCAGAACGCTGATACAAAGCGCTCCGTTGTATGGTCATGGAAATGATAGCGGGTCAGTGACACCCCTTCCGGAAGTTCCCATACCACTTCGGGAAGCTTATCAAGCAGACTCTCTCCGTAAGCCTGAGTATAGGTTTCTTCCAGATCCCCTGTCCACGGCAGAATCACATCCTGCAGATCCGTCGAGCGGGAAAGCGTTGCTTTGGCCGGCATCTGCGGCTCATCTGTGAAAATGGCGGGACAGACTGTGCCCAGCCGCTCCCCAAGTACGCTGCGGTACCGTTCATGCGTGATCCGGATAAAATCCCGTATCGCACCGGGATTCATGGTATCCACATATCCCTTGAAATGGAACCACGGGCTCGGCTTTGTCACCCGCTCCAGTGCATACCATACTGTGGTATCAGCAGTTTCCTCCGGACGAAGGCGATGATACGATGTCATATACCCCTGTTCATTGAGCGTGACCGTGTAGCGCGAAAGGAGCTTTCCGTCATGCTCACCGGGGGCCTGGGGTGTCAGAAGCAGAAACCGCTGACGGTTTTCCTCTTTTTCCGTCACATATCCGCCTGCAAATCCTGACGGCCATTTATCCTCGTCGTAGAGCCACGCAAGCATATGCCGCTTCTGCGCCTCATCGGCGCACATCCGAACCCTGTCCATAAAGGCGTCGGACAGATATGGAACAGACATACCGCTTCGGGTATGCATGTGAAACCCACCCATACCCATCTGCTGCATGTATCCGATTTCCCTTTTCAGGAGATCTTCATCCAGATCACAGTTCCAGGCCCAAAACGGCGTACACCGGTATTCCGCCCCGGGATTTCTGAACAGTTCCTGATCCGGTTTCTCTTCGCGGTTATGAGGGTAAAGCATAGGCCCCTTCCTTTCATCAGTCCATTGATAGCCGGGATACTCAGGCACGAGGTGAAAACCGCATGGTCACGATTTCAAAAGGCCTCATTGTCAAAGCCAGCTGTTGACCATCCGTTTCCAGTGCATACAGCTTTTCTTCCTCCATCGAGCACACCCACACATCTGCATAGGGAAATTCCGGACGGAAGACTGCTTTTCTGGTCCCTCCCAGGCTCTCATACATCCGGAAAATCAGATCGCCTGATCCGTCTTCCGCCAGCTTGACGCTTTCCACGATGACAGCCGTTTCATCACAATGCAGACCAGGAATCGGCCGGCAGGTGCCCGGAACCGTAATCAGCGGATCATTCAGTGCCTCTGCCGCTTCCTGTACACCGCTTTCTTTCAGAGAGCCATTCCAGGCCCTGTATGCGTAGGCAAAGCAGTGCAGCCCGCGGTCCGCATCTGCATCCGGGTAGGTTGGCGCACGCAGGAGGCTCAGGCCAATGACACCGTCAAGCACTGACACGCCATACTTGCAGTCATTCAGAACAGCAGCACCGCGGGATGCATCCAGAAGCGCCGTCCAGGTGTGTGCGCAGACTTCAAAGCGATCCGCATCATACTGCCTGGACCGATGGGCAGGCCGGGCAATGGTGCCGAACTGAATCTGATGCACGGCGTTGTCAGCCTCAATGCCCGTATCAAACGAGACCTTCAGCAGGCGATGCATCTCATGCCATTCCACCTCAGTATAGAATTCAAGCTGCTCTGCATCCGGCATCAGGCGGATGCGCTGTCTGATCAATGAGGACGAAAAACGCATGTTCATTTCCAGTTCAGCATAGATTCCGGAGGCGCAGGTGATGTTCACTGAGACCTCCGCCTTCAGTTCAATTTCCCGCTGCTCGGTCTGACTGTCTATATCCCATGCATCAAAACGCCTGGGCAGATCCCTGTACAGATGGAACACGTTGGATTCCGAGCGGATCCGTTCCTGACCATCCGCGCGCGTCACCATGGATACCAGCGTTCCACGGCTGGAAAATACCGCCCGGATCCTGCTGTTTTCCAAGATGAACCCATCCTGCTCCTTTCTGGCCGATACTTTGCTGATGGCATCCACCTGTGCAGGATACACGGTTACGGCAGCCATGGGATCCAGATCCATCAGAAGGAGTGCCGCATGTTCGCCCCGTATGGAAGGAAACATCTTTCCATCCGCTGTGCGTGCACCGCTGCAGAATCGGGAATCCATCGGAACGGTCCTTGTCACCCTGTGCGAGGACGGGTTGAAGACCGTGATACCTTCACTTCCCGAACAGAATGCCTTCAGCGCCTCCACCGCTCCATGCATGGCTTTTCCCTGAACAGAGAGCAGGTCCTTTCGTGCCTGCTCATAGACTTCCGGAATGGATGAGCCCGGCAGAATGTCATGGAACTGGTTGGTCAGCAGCAGTTTCCATGTTTTCTCCAGCTCTTTTCCGGGGTACACGGCATTCCCTGAAAAAGCCGCCAGCGCGGCGAGCATCTCCCATGCACGCAGCATATGTTCTGACCGCCGGTTGCCCTGCTTGATCGCTGCCTGTGTCGTATAGGTGCCCCGATGGCACGGAAGATACAGTTCACCGCGGACGACCGGAAGGTTCCCGTCATTTCTTTTGCGCAGATAGTCCCCCGGCCCCATCCAGTACAGCTTCGGCGCGCCCTGAAGATCCTGCTGACGCCGGATCAGTTCCATGTCATCCCTTGTCGGGCCGCCGCCTCCGTCTCCATAGCCGAAGGGCATATAGAAATCACAGCTTCCATCCCGCTCCAGACGATGGACCCAGCGGTTATGCACCGTCGCAGCATCCACCTGCGTTTCATAGAACATGTGCAAAAAGCTGGGAATCACGCTCCCATCGATCCCTTTCCAGAGAAACGCATGGTGCGGAAACGCCTCCGAGTCATTGTAGGACCAGTAGATTTTCTGGGTGGTCAGCCCCATCATGCCAAAGCCGCGCAGAATCTGAGGCAGCGCGGCACTGTATCCGAACGTATCCGGGAGCCATGCCACCCGGCTGTCCACACCGAGCACCTCACGGAAATATTTCCTTCCGTAGAGAAACTGACGGACAAGCGATTCGCCGCCGGCCATATTGGTGTCCGGTTCGACCCACATGCCCCCGTCCGCAATCCACTGGCCTTCCTGAATGGCTTTTTTTATATCCTCAAACAGGTCAGGATAGTACTTCCTGCACAGTTCATATTCAGCACACTGGCTCTGAATAAACAGGGCTTCCGGGTATTCCTTCAGCAGCCGCAGCTGGGCGGCAAACGTGCGTGCCGTCTTTCTGCGTGTTTCCCCCATCGTCCACAGCCAGGCCAGATCCAGATGGGAATTGGCAATCACGCCAATCTGAGGCGCAAAGGTCCCGTTATGCGCCTGCATGAAGGGCGACATCATTTCCCTTGCCCGGACATAGGCTTTTCTTCTTTCCTGAAGCGGCTGCTCCATATCCAGATCATTCAGCATGCGCTCAAAGCCTGCGTCCAGCGCCTCCCGGAAAGCATCATCCCGGTCGAGATAATCATGCACGTCTCTGAGCACCGTCAGGTCCAGCCAGAGCTGATACGCTTCCTCATTCCACAGACCAAATGTGCTTCGGCCCATCACGGCAGGGCCTTCATGCTCATAACGCACCCCGTTCTCCGGAAAAACCGGACGTCCCGGATGCGCGGGGAGCGGTGTTCCGGCATAGACTTCCATCGCAAGCCGATAGGTTTCACCGCCCTCTGCCTGCCGCGTCAATGTCAGATCCGATCTGTACTGATGGGGATGCGCCATTCGGTCAGCCCGACGCGCACCGAAGGGTTTTCCATTGAGGAACAGGGTGGCTTCCCCGCCCGGATTCAGATCCATGACCACACGTTCCCCGCAGACGGACGGCGGAAGAGAAAAGCGGGCAAACATCCAGGCATATTCTCTCGGCTGTCCCCACGCTGTGCCTTCCGGCCACCTTTCACGCGCGCAAAGCTCTGCCTCTTCAGGTGACAGCTCCTCAGAAGTCCGGAAGCCTTCCAGCCTGATTTCGCCCATTTCATGATAAAAATCCGATTCCAGTGCCTCCATCACATGGCGCAGCTGATCTGTGATTTCCTTTTTCATCTGCCGGCCTCCCCGTTTTCTCCATTCAGCTTCCTGATTCTGATGACAGCATTCCATCTGCACGATATGCTTTTTCTATCCGGAACGGCGTTCTCTTTTGCTGCCTATATCATACGTGCGCACACGATGACAGGCAAGGGGAAATTTCACCGGAAAATGTGCACGAATTCACCTGCATCAATTGTTCAGGCAGAAAAAAGCGGCGTCTGCCCATTGAAATTCGCATGCGGACTCAAGAAGACTGTCTCCTGGGCACATGTTCAATCTCAGGCAAACGCCGGTTTGATGTTATTTTAGAAAACTGTTCCACTGCTCCCTGCTGCATTCATAATCCACAGAGGACTGCAGAGCACCCAGCTGATCCGTCCAGGAATCCCGGTTCACGCGCACCTTTACAAAGCCCAGCTGTTCATATACATGCTGTGCCCGAAGATTGTTGAGATTCGTATCCAGCCGGATCCGATCATATCCATATTTACGAAAGAGACTGTCCATCAGCAGGCTCAGACAGATTTTTCCGAGACCGCGGTTCTGGGCATCTGGCTCGCAGATCTTGATGCCTATCTCACAGGCTTTTTCATCCTGACGCCGATAATTCATCTCTCCGATCGGCATTCCATCATGAAGAATCATCAGGTGTCTGCCTGTCTCATCCCTGTCCAAAGCCAGAAGGCGGAGAACCTTATCCTCCGTTGTGCCAAGGCCCCGCGGAAATCCGGCATGTGCCATGACGCTTCCGTCATTCCACCACGCAGCCAGCTGCCGCGCATCTTCCGGTCCGGCGTTGCGGATTGTAATGGAGCCGTAGGATCTGAGCAATGATCTCACCTGCCCTGCCTGTTCATCCGATCGTACGGAAAAGAATCACCAGGACCACCACCTGAATGATCAGGAAAAGCGGGAAAAAGATCTGGAAATACCAGTGCTTGGTCTTATGCCGGAGCAGCTGCATGCCCAGAACCCCGCCAAGGCCGCCGAACAGCGCTGCAGCCAGGAACAGTGTGCGTTCCGGCACACGCCATTTTCCTTTGGCTGCGCAGCGCTTGTCATACGCCATCAGGCCAAAAGAAATCAGATTCATCACGATCAGAACAACGCCCAAAATGCTCATCAGCATACCGTTTTGCATCGGTCACGCACCTCTTCTGCATGGTTTCGCAGTATCATTCCATGCGTCTGCACCAGGGTTTTATGGATATCCGGATTTCCCTCTGATGCAGCCAGGATGACTTCTGCGCTTCGTTTTCGACAGGAATATACACCTTATATCCTATCCTTGCAAGCATTCCTCCTCTGCTTGTCCATACAGAAAAGCCAGCCATTGTCCGCTTTATGACAACAGCCGGCTTTTCTGTTCCTCTGTGATGCGCTTACTGCTTGATGGTAAAGTTCGATGTCGTGGCAAGAAGTCCGTCAAAGAACATTCTCACTGTATACTTCCCTGTCGGTATTTCTCCCAGGTTGCTGTAGACCTGATACATGGCATAGGTCACCGGAATATCATAACACCAGTCGACACGTGTATACAGATCATTGAATTCCGACTGTTTTTCATACATCATGTCCACCACGAAGCCATTGGGTGCCTCCAGGGTGACCACGACGTCAAAAAGCCTTGCCATTCTCAGCATGGGCATTGCAAAATTCAGACGCAGCAGATACAGGTCTGAAGTGGAATCGATGTTTCCGCTGAGTACCCCGCTGACCCATTCCTTCAGTTCATATGCGGAGAAAGAATTCATTCTCGTTGTTTTTTCATACAGCGTTCTGAGCAGCTGGACATTGCCTGTCACCTTGAAGTCCCGCAGAGACTGTACAGGAATGTCGACCCGGGTTCTTTCGGATGTCTCTGTGCCGTTCACCGACACAGCAAACTCCATGCTGGTCCCCGGCAGCGCGAGGACATCACAGGAAGTCCCCGTCACCTTCTCCTGAGCAATCTGCACACTCGCCCCACCGTTCGGTTCAACACAGAAAGAAGTCACAAGGTATGCCTCACTCTGCGTGTCGCCGGTCCACTCAAGGTGCACTTTGCCATTGTTCTGATACACAGCTTCAGCGACCTGGACCGTGTCCGCTGCTGCAGCATTCACCAGAACGCATGTCAGAAGAATGCTCAGGAACAGAATGCAGTTGCGTCTCATATAAGAACCCTCCGATGATTGATTCCTGGAACAGGAGAATCTCTAATCTGACCCTTAGATAACAGTATAGCATAAGTCTGCATGAAAAAAAATCAAAAATCTGTTCTTCACCCTTCAGTCCCTATCAGGCCGGGTGCATCGGTATTCGTTCCTGCGGAATTTTTCTGCGATTCCCTTCTTATATGCCTTTCAATCGGCCGCATTTTTCTGTTACAATAGCATTAATTTCATCCGTAAAACCACAGATGCGGGAATCGAAATGAGTGCCTGTTTTGACCGGGAGTGCCGGCTTTCCCGCGTGGACCAGCCCGTATGCTCCTCCGCATTGCAGTCCTGCGCAAAGTGATCTGAAGAAAGGAGGCCTGCCCATGCTCCGCATTGCATCTGCCGTCTCGATCCGCCTGTACCCCGGGGTTTCTGAGAGTGTCGTCTATGCCGCCGAAGAGCTGACCCGCTGTCTTGCCAGTGCCGGCATCCAGGTCGCCTCTGCAGGTGACTTTCAGATCAATTCCGTCATGATTCTGCTCTCAGATCAGACGCCCGGCCTCCCCGGCGGTGCATTTCGCCGCACCGTTTCAGAAGACCGTGTTCTTCTGGAATCTTCCGAGGGCTGCGGCATTGTCTATGGAGTCTACGATTTTCTTGAGGACCTCGGTTTCCGCTTCCTTGCCCCGGACTGCGAGATTGTCCCCTCTGCCCCTCTGACGCTGCGTGAGGGTGTCATTGAAGAAGCACCGGCCTTTCAAGCGCGGGAAGTATTCTGGCGCGCTGCGATGGACGGATCTTTTGCCGTGCGGCTCCGCCTGAATTCCTCCCGTTCCACGATCACACCCCGGCAGGGCGGAAAGATGATGTTCTATAATTTCTCGCACTCATTCAACGCCCTGGTCCCTGTTGAACAGTGGTACGATTCGCATCCTGAGTATTTTTCCATGAAGAACAACGTCCGGCTGCGTGACAAAACACAGCTCTGCCTGAGTAACCCCGATGTTCTCCGGCTCTGTATTCAGGGCGTCCGGACCTGGATCCGGGAGCATCCCGAATGTACCATTTTCTCTGTCTCCATGAATGACTGGTATAACGCCTGTGAATGTCCTGAGTGCCGCAGAGTGGATGAGGCGGAAGGAAGCCAGGCCGGCAGCGTGATCCGGTTTGTCAATGCAATTGCCGATGATATCGCCGAGGACTATCCTCAGGTCATGATCCACACCTTTGCCTACCTGTACTGCCGCACTCCCCCGAAGCATGTGCGTCCCAGAAGCAATGTTATCGTCCGTCTCTGCTCGATTGAGTGCTGCTTCTCCCACCCCATCGGGGCCTGCCGGCATGAGCGAGGGGGCATCAATGTCCAGGACGGGTCTGCTGAAAGCTTCTCCGAGGTCCTTCCAGAAGACCGGACGTTTAGAGACGATCTGGAAGACTGGTCTTCCATCTGTGAGAACCTTTATATCTGGGACTATACAACCAACTATGCGAATTATCTGCTTCCCTTCCCCAATCTCCATGTGCTCAAAGACAACCTGCTCCTGTTCCGGAAGTATGGTGTCAAGGGGGTCTTTGAGCAGGGGAATTTTTCCCACGGGCAGTGCAGCGCACTGGGCCAGTTGAAAACCTATATGCTCGGAAAGCTCCTCTGGGACCCGGACCAGGATGCCGATGAAATGATTGAGGACTTTGTCAACGGCTATTACGGTCCTGCTTCTGTACCGATGATGCAGTATGTGTATCTGTGGCAAAAGGTTTCGGGGATACATCATGCGGGCATCTATGACATGCCGGATGCAGCCTATCTCGCTGAAGCAGGGCTCAGATGGGCCAGGATGCTTCTTCACCAGGCTGCATCCCTCGCACAGGATACGCTGTATGCCGAGCGGATTGAACGGGAAGCCCTCTCCATTCGCTATGCCCTGCTGGCCAGGGAATCGCCTGACACGCCCGGCCATGCGCAGGCTGTGACTGATTTTATGGACGATGTCCGGCGCCTTGGAATCACGGAGCTCTTTGAAAGGAAGGAGCTTGAGGCTTCCGGTGAAGTTCTCCGTACATCCAGGTATGCAGAAGACCGCAGCTCCGTTCCTTCCATCAGTTATCCAATCTAAGAGGTGACAGCGCATGTATCAGTCCCGTCTGCATCTGACCAACGGCATTGTTTCCGTTGCACTCGACGCGCTCAGCGGGGAAATGCTTGAATTTGTCCGGGAAAGCACGGCTGACAACTGTATTAAAAACCATGTTCGCCGCACCTGGTCCCTTCTCGACGGCCTGCTTTTGACGGATCAGGCGCCGCTCCGCTTCCATGGCCCGCGCTACCGGGATATCCGCGCAGATCCATCCCTGACGCCCATCATTGAAACGCAGCAGCTGGAACAATCCGCCTGTGCCCGCATCCATTACCCCTGTCTCCTGGCAGGTGCAGAAAAACTGGACCTTTCCGCGGAGATCACCATTCGTCTGAGTCCGGGAGACTGCCGCACCGTCTGGACGCTTACGCTCGACAACCGGACCGGCTGTGAGATGGACGATATTGCGTTTCCCTGTATAGACGGTGCATGGCTGGGCGAGGAATGGGAGAACGATGTCCTGGTCTACCCGCATTTTGCGGGCTGCCGGATCGACAATCCCACCGATCAGCTGGCTTCCGCCCCGCGCCTGATCCACTGGAAATGGCAGGAGTATATCCATGAATACAATGTGGGCCAGGCCACCGGCATCCGGGATGAACGCGGCGCATATGTGCTGCGTCTGAATTATTCAGGCCAGGCCTCCATGCTCTGGATGGACCTGTTTGATTCGCAGGAAGGAACCGGCATCTATCTGACCTGCCGCAATTCGCACCTCACCATGAAATCCCTGCGCATGGAGTCGTTCGGAAGCGAAGATCCCGGTGCCGGTCTGGCGATCCTTCACCGCCCCGGTGTGAAAAACGGTGTCTGGCACAGCGATGCGTGTGTTCTTGCCTTCCATGAAGGGGACTGGCACTGGGCAGCAGACGACTATCGCGCATGGTTTTCCACCCTTGTCCGGCGTGACCCCGGAAACCATCGTCCTGCATGGTTTGAAAAAAGCCCCGGCCTGATCGCACATTACGATTTCCAGTATCAGGGCGGCGGCATTGTCCATACGTTCAGGGAGATCCCGGAACTGATGCGTGAAGCACAGCAGCTCGGATTCAATCATCTGCTTCTTGCCGGATGGCATGAAGGCGGTTTTGACTTCGGTTTTCCGCATTACCGCCCCAACCCCCTGCTGGGAACGGAGGAGGAACTGAAAAAAGCGCTCGCTGCCTGTCATGAGATGGGCGGTCATGTCTGCTTTTATATCAATTCCCGTCTGTGCAATACCGGTTTTGAAGATGAGCAGGAACGCATCCGCAAAAGCGCCGTCATGCGGCGTGACGGATCCCTGCACATTGAAAAATACGGTGCGGATGACATTTCCTTCGCCTCGCTTTGCATCAATGACACCGCATGGCGCAGATCGCTTTTCAATACAGTGCATGATCTGACGCGCGGGTTCGGAGCCGACGGCATCTATCTGGATCAGCTGGCCATGGCCAACAGCTGCAAATGTTATCACCCGGGGCACGAGGAACACAGGGGCAATCCCTGTGCCTGGAACCAGGGGTATGAAAAGCTGCTCGGTGAACTCCAGGCCGATTATGCACCGGAAGGCATGGCGCTCATCTTTGAAGGCTGCAATGATGCCTTCGGTCCGTATGCTTCCGGCCAGCTCATTTCAGAACTCCGCTGCCCCCTGCACAGCCGCATGCCGGAAGTCTACAGGTATACTTTCCCGGATCAGATGCTCGTCGATATGATGAATCCACGCAGAAACTCTGCCATGCGTCCAGAGCATATTGCCCGGCATTCCACAGAGCTCCTGCACCGCGCTTTCACCATGGGTGCCTATCTGTGGTGCTATGATCTGTATATGGACAACACGTTCCGGCGTGATCCGGAACAGTATGCGCGCCTGCAGAAGCTCGTCGCGCTGCGTCGCAGCTGGCTTGAGCACTACGGGCAGGGCCTGTTTACCGATACCGTTGGGCTTGGCAGCATTCCGGAGGGCATGCTGGCCAAACGGTATCTGATTGACCGCGGCCTGCTCATCGCCTGCGCCAGTGAAAACGGGCTGGTCGGCTCCATCCTTGTCCAATGGGATGCTCCCGCCCCGCCCGAGTGCGAAATCATGACCAGCCATTCCCCTGAACCGGCCCGTCTTCTCTGTGAACTGCATGAAATTGATGGAATCACCTGGGCCTCCGTCAGTCTGCCGGATGATGAGCTGGCTGTCATCGTACTCAGAGTCCCCGGCTGACACAGATACGCTCCTCCCAAAGGCCGAAAGACCTTTCCATTCGGATCCGCTTTTCCATAACAGCGCCACTCTCCCTGCGGAAAGCGGCGCTGTTTTTTTCGTTTCAGCCGTGTCCTGTGCGCAGTCATCCTGTCTGGCGCAGAACGGATATACGTTTTTCTTCCCAAGTTTTCAGTACAGATGGTATTTCCCTGTTTCGGCAGTAAACCGGTCCACCTTTTCCCGCGATGTGAGAATCAGCTCTTCCGCTGTCATCTTCCCCGTTCTGTAGACATCCGTTCCCAGCAGCTTGTCAATCGAATAGCACGGGTCACCTTCCCATTGAATGAAGCGGAATGCCTCCGGATACATTTTCCGGATCGTATCACACAGAAGAAGACCTGCCGCAAACACATCTGCGCGGTCACGGTCCAGGATATGCATCTGTACGCCATGGCATGTCTGCCTGGCATGCTTGCTGAAGGTGGGCACAAAGCTCGCCCGCCGGAAATGGATGCCAGGGGTTTCGAGGTCAGAGAGACGTTTTTCAAGTTCTCCGGCCCGAATAAACGGTGCCCCGATCAGCTGAAAAGGCATGGTCGTTCCGCGCCCTTCACTGCAGTTTGTCCCTTCAAAAATACAGGTGCCGATATAGCACAGTGCTGTATCCAGCGTGGGGCAATTGGGGCTGGTCATCACCCAGGGCAGGTCTGTGTCATCCAGGCGCATCCACCTCTCCCATCCGGCGAGCGGCACCACCGTAAGCGGCAGATCCAGATGCAGATAGTCCTTCACATACTTCGCATACTCTCCGATGGTCAGGGCATACTGCGTTGGAAGCTCATAGTTTCCCACGAACGAGGAAAAGGCCGGGTCCAGCACGGTGCCGCCGGTCCTAATCCCGCCAAGGGGATTGATGCGGTCCAGCACAATCATGGACTTGCCTGCCCGGCTGCACGCTTCCATGGCATAGGACAGGGAATACAGATAGGTATAGAATCTGGCCCCGACGTCCTGGATGTCAAAAACCAGCACATCAAAGGCATCCAGCATTTCCCCGGTGAAACGGCTGTTCTTCCCATAGGCACTGTAAACCGTAATCCCGGTCTCCTCATCCACTGTGGTTTCCACCGCAGCCCCCGCCTGTGCATCCCCCCGAATCCCGTGTTCCACAGCGAACAGAGCACTCAGACGGCATGAGGCATTCAGAATATCAATGGTACTTTGCAATTCATGGTTGATGCCAGTCGGATTGGTCATCAGTCCCACGCGTTTCCCGTCCAGCAGGTCCAGAACAGTGTCCACCCGGTCAATTCCGCTGAGCACAGGATGTTTTTCCATTTTCACAGATCCTTTCCCTGATCCCTCCGGAGATATGCAAACGGCATTCAGGCGCCCCTCCGCATTCTTCGAAACAGGATGTCGGTTTTTCCGTTTACTTCATCTTTTCGCTTTTTGTCCGCGGGAAAATCATTCCAGTATTCCCTTTTGTCTGCAGAAATCCAGGAATTTCAGAAATTCAGAGGTATGGCGGCACTTTGCCAGATTCATCAGACGCTTCTTTCTGTAATGCAGAGCCGATGTCGTCAGATACAGTTCCCGCCCCAGGGAATCCATGGAACACCTCTCCATCAGCCGCCTGAGAAGAAGCATGTCTGTCGGGTCGCAAGCATTCAGAAGCGTTTCCGCTCTCAGCAGATGTTCCGCTTCCGGATCGGAGTAAAAATTGATGCTGTTCCTGAATGCATCGGCATCATTGTGTGGAAAATAGTTCATGGTTGTATCCGGGGTCATCGCCGTGGATTCGCGTACAATCAGCCGGCTGCGCACTCTCGATGAAAGGCTGGATGTGGCAGGTGTCCTGGACAGATAGGAGAACAGGAGAACGGCCTGCCTTCCAAGCTCCCGGTGGTCGAGTGTGGCGGTGGTCAGGGACGGATGGACGCGTGCGGCCATCTCTGAATTGCCGAACGCTGTCACGTAAAGATCCTCAGGCACCCTGATTCCATCGCTTCTCAGGAAACTCAGCAGGGAAACCCCGGCGATATCATTGGCACAGATGACGGCATCAAACTGACTGACTTTCTGCCGGAACTGGCGATAGCAGCCCTGTAAATCTGCCAGATTGCAGAAAATACTTTTCTCCGCCGGCCAACCTTTCTCCTCACACCATTTTCTGAAATATCGAAGTTTGATGTTATCGGCAGAAGAACTTGGATTGTGGGCATAGATTGCAATCCGCTTTCTTCCACAGTCCTCTGCCAGATAGCACAGAAGATGATGGATTGCGCCGACATAATCCATCCGGACCATGCCTGTCGGCAGGGACGTTTCCGCCGGGTCAAAGCTGATAAAAATCGATTCGATATCCCGTGCATTGAAAAACCGGAGCGTTTTGGGCATCCATGAAACCGATGTGCCCACAACGATCAGCATGCGCCGCTCTTTCCCAAAAAGCGCATCATAATCAATGGTCTCAAAGTGATCCGCATCAAGAGATAAAAAAATGTATTTCCTTTTCGCAGCTTCCTGCGCTATTCCTTCCATCGCCTGTTTGGCCCAGAGATAACTCCGATAGTTCGGCTCTGTCAAAACGGGAATCAGCATATGTCTCCCTCTTTTCCAATCCTGTTTCCATTTTATAGAAAAAGCACTGAAAAGGCAACGGAATCAACGCTTATCGCAGCCTGCGTACAGTTTTTTTTCTTCGTATCCACACTTTAAGCCATGATATGCTTCCTGTAGACCAGAGCCAGATCCATCATGGACCCATGCGACGCTGTGGTGGCCGGATCGTCCTGCATTCCTGCACTGGCCAGTCTATGCCGGCAATGCGCAGCCACGATCAGATATTGTCATGCACATCCCGTTCCTTTTGACATTTTGACCCGTCCATTGTATAGTGTTGTCAGACGAACCTGATGCCACATATACATAGATAAGGAAAAGAGATGTTCTGCCGATGATCCGTCCGCTGGTTCATAACGATCAGTTTCTCTCCATGCCTTCCACCCCTGCAGGAAAGGAAGATCTTGCCATCGTCCGCGATCTCACCGATACGCTCAAAGCGCACCGGTCTTCCTGCGTGGGCATGGCTGCCAATATGATTGGTTTTTCCAAATGCATCATTGTCATTGCCCCCTTCGGCATGCCGATCCCCATGCTCAATCCCCGCATTCTTTCCAGGAGCGAACCCTATGAAACAGAGGAAGGCTGCCTGTGTCATACCGGACAGAAAAGCGTGACGCGGTATCAGCGCATTGAGGTTGTCTGGGAAGATCCGGACTTTCAGGAGCATACCGCCGTCTTTGAAGCATTTACAGCGCAGATCATCCAGCATGAAATCGATCATCTGCACGGCATTCTCATTTGACAAACAGACACAGGAGCGGGCACCGAAGAATCGGTGCCCGCTCCTGCTTTGTTATTCAAACCATTTTTCGGGGAGATAGGCTCTCTGGGCTTCCAGCATGTCATCAAACAGCTTTTTGCCGTCTTCCGGCCGCACCATGGAAAGCTGCGGATCGTTCAGGAAGGTTGCCAGGCCGAGTTTTCTGTCACAGTTCAGCGCCGCAGTCAGTGCGTTCTCCTGATTGTAGACATGTCTCGCAATCAGCGGAAGAATTGATGCGGGCACAGGACCTGCATACACTGGCTCAATCCGGTCCAGTCCGAACAGCGCATTGGTCTCCACGACAGCGCCCATGGGAAGATTGGGAATCTGGCCGCGGTTGGGAATATTGACGTTGCTGACCAGGTCGCCCAGTCCGAGGACAGCCTTGAGCAGCAGATGGCCTTCCTCCCCGCTCGCCTTGAGCTGCACTTCCTCTTTTCCGGAAATCAGATCGTCCGATCGCTTCATGCGCCTTCCAAGATCTTCAATGCGCCAGTCCACCGGTGTCAGGCCGAACTTCCAGGCATGAACGGTTTCCGGATCACGGGTATACCAGGGTGCCATGAACTCGGCCAGATGCCGGTCACCGGCCGCTGCGATCGCGCCATAGCGGCGGAAAAGATCAAACTTGACCCGATGGGCGCAGGAAAAGAAGGAATTCATCCAGTTGTTGTCTTTTCCTTCCTCAAATCCTTCTTCAAAATACTTGTCCGCAAACGCAGCATAGTGCGGCATCAGGTCCATATCCCTGTAGGTTGCTTTTGTAATCCAGGTGAAATGGTTGATACCGGTCACCGTCGTGCGGATGTCCTGCCGCCGCACGCCCGGAATGCCGACCTCGCTCTCGAGCATGGCGCACAGAAGCTTCTGTGTGCCAAACACCTCATGGCAGCAGCCAAAGGCCCTGATGTCCGGGAATACCTCATAGAGCGTACGGACACACAGCGTCATCGGGTTGGTGTAATTGATCACCCATGCATCCGGACAGCAGGTGCGGATGGCCCGGCCGATTGTTACAAACATGGGGATGGTGCGCATAGCGCGCATAAAGCCGCCGGCCCCTACAGTGTCGCCCACCGGCTGATACACGCCGAGCCTTTCGGGCATGTGAACATCACTCTTCATCTCCTGGAAGGTGGCAGGCAGGATGGAGATCACAACAAAATCTGCGCCGCTGAGCGCCTTTTCCAGCGTCTCCGAAACAGAAAAACTCCAGTGTGCCTTTGCGTCCGGATGCGCCATGATTTTGTTCCCGATGATTTCATTGCGCCGGGCTGCGCTTTCATCAATATCATACAGACGGACTTCTCCGCCCATATCCGGATCCATGGCCAGGTCCGTCATGAATCCCCACGCCCAGCCTCTTGAGCCGCCTCCGATATAAGCAACCTTCAGGTGCTTTGCCTTCTCTTTTTCAAATGTCATGCTGTTCATGCTCCTTTTCCCGATGATTCCGCTCGGACACAGGTGATTATATCGTTCTCCGGGGACGGTGTAAACGGTCCCGTTTCTTTCTTCATCCGTTCATCGCGGTATGCACGCTTTACTGTTTTTTCTCCATTCCGCACCCGATCAGATCCTTCCGGTCAAACAGAGGAGCATCTTTATGACTGTTTGCAAAAAGTTTGTGAATTTTTGCATGGTTTTTTGTTCCTTTCCTTTACATGTGCATCATTTCGCGATACAATTCTAATGGATAATTCTCTTTTCCATTCCTCATCTGTATGGAAAATATGATTGAAATGGGGACGCCTTTTATGTTGAAACGTCTGTTTTCTGTTCTTCTCACCCTGTTCCTCCTCATCCAGGTTCTCCCTGTTCTGGCCGCAGACGACGGTGCAGACCCGCTGGAGTATGCTGATCTCAGCAGCCTGATCAATGTGGTCATGAATTATGCCAAGACACAGGAACCGATCCACGTGCCTGAAAATGAGTCGGATATCACCGAGGACGGCTACGCGTTCCAGTATACGTTCGGAACGCTCTATATGAATCATCCCACCATGGACGAGGACGCTGCCCTGCTTTCCTTTGTCATCAACAGCGAAATCACCGCCTGCCATGATACCTATATCGGGCAGCCTGTCCGGGATCTTCTCGACTCATTCTACACAGAAAACGAACAGCTCTCAGGCGATTATGAGCACGCTGTGCTGTATGTCTTTGATAACCTGCCCGAGTATGCCACCTGGGCCTGGGTTTCAAGAGACGGACAGCGCATCACCAGCGTGCAGTATTCTGTCCATGACCAGCTCGAGGACGGATCCTATTCGGATATCGGCCTGATGTACAATATTGAATCCGATACGGTGGACCGCATCCGCCTCTACGGGGCTTCCACCGGCATTTCCCTTGAAGACGTTCAGGCTACGCTTGCGCTTGTCGAGCGCAGTGCCCGCGACCGCTCCTACTCCGCGGTTGAGACCAGCTATGATGGTATGACCCTGACACCCTTTGGTGAAAGCGATCTTGTCTTCTCCGGGATTGATTTTCTTCACACCACGCCCGAGCAGGCCGAAAAACTGCTGGGCAAGCCGATTGAAGACACCACCATGGATGACTCTGACGGAACCCAGATGCGCAGAATGGACTTCGGCGTATGTGAGATTTTCTTCCGCTACAGCGCAGACCGCAGGAATGTTTCCATCGCATCGGTCACCTTCAGTTCAGACACCTTTGAAGGTCCCCGTTCCCTGCGCCTGGGCGATGACTTCTCTTCTGTGCTGACCCGTTTCCGTTTCGGAGAAGGTGAATTTGCCGATAACCGCGAGGTCCTTTACGGCGATCTCAGCAGCGGCAACTATGGTCTGAGCGAATATGGCGGCGATGCATCCGCTGTTCTTCGCTACCACACCGTCGCCCAGGACGGAACGCAGGTGCTTCTGATGGGTGTTTTTGATGAAATGAAGCTCTCAGAACTGCTGATTCTCCGTGATAACTGACCGAGGTGATCTGCCTTGAAAATTGACCTTTCATGCCCCTCCGAATTCTGGCGCTGCCGGTTGATTGACAAAGAAGGCACAGGGGCTGAGGTGACGCTGAACAACCTTGCCGACAAACCGGTTACATCGACGGAAGTCACCCTCGTCCTGCACGGGCGCGACGGCGAAGAGACCAGCCGGGTACTTTTCCGCGCGCACGACCTCTATGCAGAACCGGGCGACCCGTACGAATTCATCGTTCCGCTTCCTCAGGATGAAGAGAAAGTACTCCCTCACAAAATTGAGGTATTTATTGAAAAGATCTGGTACAGCGACGGGCTCGTCTGGAGACGCGGACGTTCTCCCATGACGGAGTATACATCCAATGCTGCGAGCGGCCGCGATCTTGAGATGCTCCGCTTTGTGGCCGGAGATCAGGCGGTGGGCTTCCCCGAAGAGCAGGAAAAAGTATGGATGTGTGTCTGCGGGCGGCCGAACGCCCTCGACAGTACAGTCTGTGCCCACTGCCGAAAAAACCGCGAGGATGTCTTCCGCCTCTATCAGCGCGAAGCGGTGGAAGCCGCTGTGGATGCACATCACCGCAAGCTGGAGCTCCATGCCCGCGCCACCCGTGAGGCTGCTTCCAGGCGGCAGGCCGAACAGGAAAAGGTTCTACGGAAAAAGACCAACAAGCGCAGGCGTCTGACCCGCGTCTGTGTCACCCTCCTGATCCTCCTGGCAGTTGGCTACGGTGTGTATTTCCATCTTCTCCCCTATATCCGCTACCGTCAGGCCGTCAGTCTGATGAACCAGGGCAGTTATACCGAGGCCATCACAGCCTTCTCCACCATGCCCGGTTATATGGATGCAGATCAGCTGCTCATCCACACCCGGTATGAACAGGGCAGAGCGCTGCTTGAAACCGGAACGGAAACCAGCCTCCAGCAGGCTCATCTGGTTTTTGAAGCCCTCGGCAGTTATCTGGACAGCTCAGCCCAGCTGAAGCAGTCCGATTATCAGCTGGCCACGATCCTGCTCAATGACGGCCGTATTTCTGAAGCAACCGATCTGTTCACTGCACTGGGAACCTATCTGGACAGCCCGGATATGCTCACCAAATGCAATTATCAGAAAGCACTTCAGCTGTTTGGGTCCGGTGAATATGCCGAAGCCGCCGCAGTCTTTGAATCGCTTGGCAGTTATGAGGAAAGTGCCTCTTACGCCATGTCCTGCCGTCTGGAAATGGGCAGGGCCGCCATTGAGCAGGGGGATCCCGACACAGCCGTTGCGCTTCTCTCCACCGTTCGGACCCTTGAAGAAAGCGAAAGCCTGCTGCGCCAGGCCCATTATCTGAAAGGAACCCAGCTCTATGCAGCGGGCGACACAAGTGCGGCCGGCGGTGAATTTCTGGCCGCAGGCGACTATTCCGATGCCAGAGACATGGCAAGACAGTGTATCTATGCCCCGGCGCTGGAAGCCATGAACAACGGAGAATACACGGTTGCCGCGACCATGTTCGCCTCCATTTCCGGTTATCTTGATGCCGATGAAAAGCGTCTTCTCTGTCTTTATCAGGAAGCGAAAACGGCCATGAAAGACACGGAATACCAGCGTGCGCTCTCCCTTCTCGCCCAGCTGCCGCAGGACTATGCGGATACGGCTGCGCTGATTTCCGATTGCCATTATCTTCCCGCCGTCGCTGCCTATGAGCGCGGTGACTATGAGGCTGCAGTGACTGCCTTCGAAGAATTGGGCGAGTATTCCGATTCGCAGAAAATGCTTCAGAAAGCCAGGTATGCCTGGGCCGGCAAACTGGCAGATGAGGGCGAACTCGAAAAAGCTGCTGAACTGTACCGGGGTCTGGGAACCTATTCCCGCAGTGCAGCCCTCTACAAAAAAACGGTCTATACACTGGCCGGCAGCTATATGGAATCCGGAACGTATGACAAGGCAGCTGCCATTTATGAGGAACTGGGCGGATACATGCAGAGCAAAACCCATCTCAGTGAAGCCAGATATGCCTCTGCAAAAGCTCTGTATGATACCGGACACTATGAGGACGCCAAAGTGCTCTTCTCTGCGCTTGGCTCCTACTCGAACAGCCGCGACATGGTCAAAGCCTGTGATTATGCTTCCGCCACTGCCCTGAAGAGTGCCGGAAAGCACGAGGAAGCCGCCTCCCTGTTTGACTCCCTCGGCGAATATGAAGACAGCAGGGATCAGAAACTGCAGTGCCTCTATATGCAGGCCGAGTCGCTCCTTTCGGATGGGAAGACGGACGCCGCCCGTGCTCTGTTTCTCTCTCTCGGTGACTACAGCGACAGCGCGGACCGCGCAGGCGCCATCACCTATCAGGATGCTGAAAGTCTCGTCGACAAAGGCGATCTCAGCGGGGCCGCCGTGCTCTTCGATTCCATCCCCGATTATCTTGACAGCACCACGCGCGCGAATGAATGCCGGTACAAATCGGCTGAGTCTCTGGAAGCTGCCGGCTCGCTCAATGAAGCCGCCGCCGCATTTGAAGCGCTGGGAAGTTATCTGGATGCCGGCGACCGGGCGCTTGCCGCACGATACACCGCAGCGATACAGCTCTTTGAGAGCGCCAAGCTCGAAGAAGCCGCCGAAGCCTTCAGCCTCCTGGGCGATTACAAGGACGCCCAGACCAGAGTGCATGAAGCCTTCTATCGCCTCGGCAAGGCCGCGGCCGATACCGGAGACGAACAGCTTGCCCTGTCCTATTATGAAAAAGCCGGCACCTATGAGGATGCGGAAACAGTGACTTCCTCGATCTACAGGGATGCAGCTGAGAAAGCACGTGCCGCTTACGAAGAAGGCAATCTTCCTGCTGTTGCCTATGCGCTGGACAGTCTGGATCTGACGAAACTTCCGGAAGAATACAGCGATCTCGCCGGTCTTTACCAGGAAGCCTGCAGACAGACCGGCCTGAGCCTTTATGCTTCGGACACCCCGGATGCCGCTTATCCCTATCTTCAGAGGGCAGCCGAGGACGCAGAGGTCCAGGCTGCGCTTGCGGGACGTTTCGTCTGGCAGCTGGCAGGAACCTGGGAGGGCGACGGCCACGCGTTCCTTCTGCGTGCTGACGGAACCGGCACGATCGACGGAGAAGACCTGACCTGGTCCTACGATGATCTGGCCACCATTGAAACCAGCACACAGACCAAGTACAAAATCTTCTCGCTGGAAGCGGACCAGCTGTCGCTGCGGCTCTCCGGTTCTCTTGAAAACTGGACACTGAAGCGCACCGCACCGGCAGAACGCCTCCCTCTTCCTTCCAATTAATATGATTTCCCTTAAGAGTGCTCCCCGGTTCCGGGCGGAGCACTCTTTTTTGTTCCCGTACTGTCTTTTCCCCGCAAAAGGTGAAGATAAGAATCTCCTGAGAAAGTTCCTCCCGGTTTTCATTTGTGCTATACTGTCCCTATCATCATCAAGGAGGTTCTTATGCTCCAGGAAATCATGTCCGGACAGAAAGCCGCTTTTTCGGCATCTGCCCATACAGAACTCCGCGGTCAGCTGAACCGGAGCCGCCGTGTTTCCATGCTGGCGGGCAGCATTGTCAGCAATTCAAGGACTGATGTCTCCGGTGTTTCAGCCCGTGTCTATAAGAACGGAACCTATGGGTTCTCTTCCATGGCTGAGTATTCTGACGAAGCAGCACGCACTGTACTGCAGGCAGCCTCTGAAAATGCAGACTTCATGGACCGGCACGCCGGACGCGGACTTCCTTCCCTTCCGCCGCTTGGGAAGAAATCACGTCCTCTCACCCAGGATATCCACGATGTTGCCCAGCGCACCTATATCGACTTTCTCCGCGCACTGGATGCCTATATGGTAGAGCATTGTCCCGGACTGATTTCCCGGTCGCTCTCGGCTACGGAGGACTCGATGGAAAAGGTGCTCCTCACTTCCGACGCAATGGATGCCCATACCATTCTTCCCCGATCCTACTGCTATCTGATCATGACGGCCGAAACACCCGACGGCGCTCCGGTTGAACTGTTTCAGGCGGTGGGCGGCGAAGGTACCTTTGATCTCAATTTCACCGACCCGGCCCTGGTCTATCCGCAGATTGATGCCCTCTATGAGCGCATCATGCACAAGCGCGAAGGCGTATATGCCGATGCCGGGAAAAAGACGGTCATTCTCGGCGGCATGATGACCGGCATGCTTTCCCATGAAGCTGTGGGACACACCGTCGAAGCCGATCTGGTACTCGGCGGCAGTGTTGCCGGCCACTGCCTGGGCAGAAAGGTGGCCAGTGAAAAAGTAACGCTTACGGACTTCGCCCATACAGCATTCGGTGAGCGCTGCCCTCTCCCGGTTTTCGTCGATGACGAAGGCACCGAGGCCAAAGATGTTCCGCTCATTGAGAACGGCATCCTGACCGGATATATGAACAGCCGTCAGTCCGCCCAGCACTTCGGGATGGAGCCGGGCGGCAATGCACGTGCCTGGCTCTTCTCGGACGAGCCGCTGATCCGCATGCGCAACACAGCTGTGCACCCGGGAACAGATAAGCTTGAGGATATGATTGCGTCCATTGATGACGGATACTATCTCCTTGATTCCGGGAACGGGCAGGCTGACACAACCGGGGAATTCATGTTCGGTGTGACCATGGGATATGAAATTAAACATGGAAAACTCGGACGTGCCCTGCTGGACACAACGATTTCCGGTGTCGCCTTTGACATGCTGAGGACCGTAGATATGGTCAGTGATACGGTGGTCTGGTCTTCTTCCGGTTTCTGCGGGAAGAAGCAGCCGATGCCGGTTGGCATGGGCGGTCCTGCCCTGCGCTGCCAGGTTACGATTGGAGGTCGCTGAGATGATGAAGAAACTTGAACGCCTCGCCGGAATCATTCTGAGCGAAGCAAAATCCCTCGGTGCTTCCTTTGCGCAGTGCACGGTCTCCGAGGACGAAACCAAAGAGTTCAATGTTGACGGCGGCAAGTTTTCGCTGATGCGCACCCTCTTTGACCGCGGTGTATCCATCACAGTCCTCAAGGATCAGCGCAAAGGCAGTGTTCAGCTGAACCGATTTGACGAAGATGCAGTCAAAGCGGCCGTAAAAGACTGTATTGCAGCCAGCGAAAGCGCTGAACCGGACCCGGCATGGGCGTTCTCAGACAAAGCCTGCATCCTGGAATTTACTGTCGGTGACCCCGTCTGCGATACCGATGCGCTCTTCTTCAGAACCAGGGAACTGCTGGAGAATATTGCACAGCGCCATCCGAAGATTCTTGTCGAGCAGATGATCACCAGCCACAGCGCCGGTCTTTCAGTATACATGAATACCAATGGGGTGGTCTACCAAACGCATTCCGGAGCCTATTCGTTCTCCGTGATGTACTCCGCTCACGAAGGCGAGAAGGGGTCTTCCTTCTATTCCAGTGATGTCACACTTGCATGCCTCGACCGCCCGGTCATTGACTGCGCACTCATGGACCGTGAACTGTCCGCGGTCGAACAGCAGATTGAGACCATTCCCCTTGGGGATAAATTTGTCGGAACAGTACTCCTTGCCCCTCAGGCCCTGATGGAAATTGTTCTTTTCACCATTCTGGGCAATTTTGTATCCGACGGCAGTCTCATTGAAGGCACCAGCATCTGGAAAGACAGACTGAACACGCAGGTCGCAGACCCGCGGCTGACGCTTTCCGTCTCCCCATACAAAGCACACGCTGTTATCGGAGAAGACTATACGCATGAAGGTTTTCTCGCTCAGGATTATGACATTATCCGTGACGGAAAACTGGTCCGTTTCGCGCTGTCTCAGTACGGAGCCAATAAAACCGGCTTCGAGCGCGCCGGTTCCACAGGCTGGAACCTTCAGATTCCGGCAGGCACCACTCCCTTTGAGGAAATGATCCGGAAGATCGACAACGGCATCCTCGTCATGCGTTTTTCCGGCGGCCAGCCCGCTCCCAGCGGAGAATTCTCAGGTGTTGCCAAAAACAGTTTCCGGATAAAAAATGGAAAAATCACAGGTGCCCTCTCTGAAACCATGATCAGCGGCTGCGTTCCCGATATGCTCATGCACCTCCGGGAAATCAGTCAGGATGTTCTTGAGGATGGTTCTGTTTCACTCCCCTATATTGCTTTCGACGGAGTCACGGTTTCGGGACAGTAATGATCAATACATATTCATCAGCCGGCAGGAAACCCTGCCGGCCTTTTTCTGTTCGCAGACTGTTTTTTTCCATGCATTCTCAGTTTCTGATGCATAATTATGAGAGGATGCCTGCATAATGGTGAAAAACAAATTTGCATTTCATAGGACATTATGCTAAACTCCCTCTTTGTTCCAGGCGGTTTGGCCTGCCCGTCCCTGTGTGTTTTGGCGCAGAGCAGGAAAGCGGCCGTCAGTCAGATGCATGCACATCGGGCCGGATATCTTTCTCTGTTTCCCGAAGCTGTCCTGCTGATCTGTCTTTTCCGGAACAAAGGAGAATATATGGGATTTCTCGATAACCTTTTTGCCCGCTCAAACCCGGCAACCGGCCGTGATCCATATATCAGTCAGTTTGACATCATTGAGGTCACTGATTCCAGAGGCAGAGTCAAAAAGAAGGCACGCTACAAGGGTGTCTGGACGGTGATGCGCGAGGCTGATCTTTCCCGCGGGAAACTGATCTTTGCACTTCTTTTGGCCATTCTTCTTGCTGCACTGGATCTGTGGGCCGTCACACTGACACATCTTTCCAGCGGTCAGCTTCTGGTCATGATTCCCCTGCTGATCGGTTTGATGCCTGCGCTCTATCTGCTCTTCGGCGCATTTTCCCTTCCTTATAAAGGACGGCCGATGCGCCACGATCAGTACATGCACAGTTTTATCCGCATGTCCCGCTCGTCGGTGGCCGTCGCTGTCTGCGCTGCCATGGCAGTGATTCTTTCCTTTATATACAGGGCCACAACAGGAAACTGGCAGTTTTTCACGGAAGACATTCTCTTCCTGGTCCTGTTATGCGCTGTCACGGGGTTCGCGCTGGGCGTGATCTTTCTACTGCGCTCCATTGATTTTGCTGAGCTGCCGAACGATGCTGTTCCATATGAACAGTCGATTTTCTGAATGCATGCCTGTTCAGCCCCGCCAGGATGGAAATGAATTTTTTGCAGTGGGAATGATTCACTTCTCCATTCCCTCAGACGGTCCGATCCGGGGATAAAGACGACAAAATTGCATGGATAACTTGAATTTCACTGCTCATTGGAATATAATCTTGTCCATGCAATATCGATCTCTTCAGATTTCATGAAAGGTCGATCAAAGGTTTATTCATACATGTGAAGACAATGGCGCAAGCTGTTTGTCATATAGCCGTGAAAACGGTAATTTTAAAGGAGGAAGCTCACATGAAGAAACTCATGGCACTGCTCATCTCAATGATCATGGTCTTCTCAGTTGTCGGCTCTCTCGCTGACGTTGATGCCGCGAACGTTGCGGATCAGCCTGAGTTCCAGGTCATGACCCTGGGCAACTACAAGTATGGCGAAGATTACACTTCCCTGTACGAAAAATATGGTGCCAACATCACCATTGCAGACGTAACTGAAGACGAGGAAACCGGCTTTGGTTACATCACCGTGGACGGAGAACAGAAACTCCTCGGTCTGGATTTCCTGACCATGGCCATGGTGTACAACACCCAGCCTGCTGGTGATTATGAGACTGAAGATGACGTCTACGCCGCATGGTGGAGACTGTACATCACCCGCTGGAATTATCTCCTGCCCGAAGTCCCGCTGTACAGCAACGAATACTACGATCTGTACAACGCTCAGATCAAGGGTGTTCAGGAATATCCCACCAACCCCTTCTGGAGCCCTGCTTCTGCTCTGATCGACTGGACCTCTGAAAAGGCCGACGATTCCATCATCCTGGGCAACTCCACCGAACTGTCCGGTCAGTTCCGTTATGCCGCTTTCGGCAAGTCCAGCCCTGGCGCTTCCGATAACGACGTTGAAGGCCTGACCACCGGTCTGGAAACCGTCTCCACCACCAAGGAAGGCGGCTACACCTGGAATGACACCGTTGTTGAATCCCATGAGGAAGTCACCAACGAGGACGGCAGCCTCACCTACACCATCAAGATCAAGGACGACCTGAAGTTCTCCGATGGCAGCGCTGTCACCGCCAAGGACTATCTCGCGTTCACCATGGCATTTGGTTCCCCCGTCGGCACCGAAGCTGCTTCCCGTGAATCCAGCTATCGTACCGTCGTCGGCTGGCAGAATGCCTATCAGAAGTACACTGGTCCCGACAGCACCGAAGGCACCAAGGAGTTTGCTGGTCTTCATCTGATTGATGACTACACCTTCTCCGTGACCGTTCCCGCTGACTATGCCAACTACTTCTACAAGATCACCTATGGTGGCTTCTCCGCCAACTATGCTGCTGCATGGCTGGGCGAAGGCGTTGAAATCAAGGACGACGGCAATGGCTGCTATCTGTCTGATGAATTCTATGCCAAGGATGCTGACGGCAAGTATATCCAGGCTGCCAACATCAAGAAGCTCTGCACCGACATTTCTGCTGAAAACTATGCTGCTTTCCCGTGGTCCGGTCCCTATGCTGTGAAGTCCTTCGACAACACCGACTCCACCGCTACCCTGGTCAAGAACGAATACTACAAGGGCAACTATGAAGGCACCACCCCCAAGATTGGTACCATCATCTACAAGAAGATCGTTCCTGCCACCCAGATCGAAGACCTCAAGGCCGGCGGCCTGGACGTCATCGCTGCCATCACCGGCGGTGCTGAGACCGACGAGGCTCTGAAGGTTGCCGACGAATCCGAAGGCAAGTTCGTTTACACCCACTACAGCCGCGCTGGCTACGGCAAGCTGGGCTTCCGTGCCGACTACGGCCCTGCTCAGTTCACCTCTGTCCGTCAGGCCATCGCTCTGTGCATGGACCGCGCTCAGTTCGCCAAGGACTTCACCGGCGGCTACGGCGGTGTTGTGGACGGCCCGTATTACACCGGTTCCTGGATGTACAAGGCTGCTGTCGATCAGGGCATGCTCCTGGACAGCTATGCCACCTCTGCTGACGCTGCCATCGAAGTGCTCGAGGCTGACGGCTGGGTGTACAATGCTGACGGCACCGATTACACCGGTGAGGGTGTCCGCTACAAGGCTATCCCCGCTGATAAGATCAATGAGAACGACAAGAACTACAAGTCTGTTGACGGCGCTTACAAGACTGAAGAAGTCAATGGCGTCTATCTCATGCCTCTGGTCATCAACTGGTACGGCACCGCTGACAACCCCTTCACCGATCTGCTCCAGACCGGTCTGAAGGCCAACGAGAACGTTGCCAAGGCCGGCATGGTGGTTTACAACACCATCGGCGACTTCGCTCCGATGCTCGACGAACTGTATCAGATGGCTGTTTATGGTTTCTATTCCGGCAGCCCGATGTACTGCGCCTTCAACTTCGCAACTGGCTTCAACTCTGCTGCGTATGATTATGCTTTCAACATGACCATCGATCCTTCCATGTATGATGACTATTCTGCATACTACATCAAGGACTTCGCAGACATTTGCTGGCTGAAGTAATCAGGTAAATCTTGCACAGCATCCGGCGGTTCGCCGCCGGATGTCTTTGTTCGTTCACCCGACAGAATCCCCGGTTATGTCATTTCGCTCCATCCGGGGATTCTGTTGCATTATTTCCCTTTGAAGGAGTATCCCACCCATGGCAAGATATATAGCAAAAAGGTTAGTCTACATGGTTCTTGTCTTCTTCCTGCTGACATTCATCCTGTTCTCTCTGTATCAGCTGATGCCGGCAAACCGTGCTTACACGGATGCAAGAACCGAAATCCAGACTATGAAACGGCTTTCCGAGGAAGAGAAAACCACCAAGTTCAATGAACTTTATTTGAAATACCAGCGTATGTATGGTACTGATACGGATAACACCATCATCCTTTATCTGCGGTGGCTTGGTCTCTATCCCTTTTATGATGGGCACTATTCCGGCATTTTCGAGGGAAATTTCGGCTTTTCGTACGACTATAATCTTCCCGTTGTCGATGTCGTACCGGTGCATATGCGCAACTCATTCATCATCGGCCTGATTACAGAGATTGCTGTTTTGGGAATCACGATTCCGTTGGGCATCAAATGCGCAGTAAAAAAGAACAGCCGATTTGACCGCTTTACGCAGTTCTTCACGCTCATCGGCTTCTCTACTCCAAGCTTTATTATCTATATTATTTTTATTGTGTTCTTCTGTTCTATCCTTGGATGGTTCCCTGTCAGTGGTATGAAAACACCCGGCACCAACTATACCGGACTGCGCAACGTGCTTGATGTTCTGCATCACGTTGCACTGCCGACCATCTGCCTTACCTTCGGATCCCTGGCCTCGATCACCCGTATCACCCGTGCATCCATGATTGATGCTCTGAATCTGGACTGCATCCGCACGGCACGCGCCAAGGGTCTCTCTGAAAAAGTCGTCATTTACAGCCATGCATGGCGCAATGCCCTGGTCCCCATGGTTTCCATCATCGTTGGAGGTTTCTTCGGCACGATCAGTGGTGCCATGATTCTTGAGACGATGTTCGGTTTCAAAGGCATGGGACTTCTGTTCCTCAACGCTACGCGAACAGCTGACTATGATATGATCATGTTCCTGGAGGTTATTTACACCTTCATCGGACTTTTCTCCAATCTGGTTACCGACCTGTGCTACGGCATCGTTGATCCCCGTGTGCGCATCAGCAAGTAAGGAGGCGAAAAAATGAATAAAAAAGAAAACATTTTCCGTACCCTTGCGCGCTGGTTCGTCCGCTGGATCTTCGGTCTGAAGTACGAAGAGAAATGGTTCGGCCTGAAAAAGGAAGAGGAAAAGGAAATTCAGTTTAAAGACGGTGTGCCCGACGACTCTGAGCTGATCGTCAGCCCGGGACGCCAGGTCTTCAACCGTTTTATGGAACGCAAGTTTGCTGTGTTTTCGGTGTTTGTCGTTCTGGTGATGTTCTGCGTCGTCTTTATCGCACCGCATTTCATGACCAAGTATTACGATGCATTCACCGAGACCACACAGAAAGACCTGCCGCCGACCATGGACTTTATGAATGTCCCCGGTGAGCTCGCCGGCAACATCAAGATGATCGACAGCTATTCCAGCTTCTCGGTCGGTCTGTCCAATGACGGCAAGGTTTATGTCTGGGGTATCGGTTCCATCGGCGCCACCGGCGTCAATGTCAAACAGATCCCTGAAGAAGTCAAGAATGCAAAGATTGCCTTTGTTGCAGCCGGTCAGGACCACATCATCGCCATCGGCGAAGACGGAAAGTTCTATGGCTGGGGCAGCAACCGTTTCGGCCAGTATGAAGCTACAGAAGCCGTCCTGAACAATCCGAACCTTGAACCAGTTCCGGAAATTGTCCGCAACGGTGAACTTGATATTGCCCACATCAAGCGCGTAACCTGCGGTTATCAGGCATCTGCCATTCTGATGGATGACGGCACGCTCTACATCTGGGGCAATAAACAGGCCTATGCCAACATGGATAAGTTCATCGGCCGCACCAACATTGTGGATGTGGACTTCACTCTGAGCTATGTTGTGGGTCTTGATGCCAAGCAGTCTTCTGTGTATACCGGCACCAAAGGTCTTTTCAGCAAAGCCAGAACCAGCATCGCAACCACACAGACCGAATCCATGTCCAAGTTCCTTGACGGACGGAAAATCAATGAGCTCCGTGCAACGACAAGCAGCATCTGCCTGCTTCTGGACGATGGCACCATCGCACTGACCGGCGATTTCCAGTCCGACGTGGTGGATGTCCCCACGCTGCAGGACGGCGAATACTTCATTGATATCGAAGCCGGAACCTATCACTACACCGGTCTGACCAATCAGGGGCATGTCTACTCCTTCGGCGGCGACCATTACCGTCAGGCTGAAAATCCCACGGTCAACGGAGCAGCCAAGATTTATGCCGGTTCCTTCCAGAGCTACGCTGTTGACGCAAAGGGCAAGCTCCTCAACAAGTGGGGTCTGAAGGGATACCTGTTCGGAACCGATGACCGCGGTGCCAATATCGCGGAGCGCGTTGTCGCCGGCGGCCGCATCACCATGACGGTCGGTGCCATCGCCGTTATCATCGAAATCCTGATTGGCGTGAGCATCGGCCTTCTCGCCGGTTTCCTCGGCGGCTGGGTGGATATCTTCCTCATGCGTGTTGCTGAAGTTTTCAGCTCCATCCCCCTCTATCCGTTCATGCTCATTCTCTCTTCCCTGCTCGCCCAGGTCTCCCTGACCACCGACCAGCGTCTTTATATGATCATGGTGATTCTCGGCGTACTCGGATGGCCCGGATTTGCCTACATTACACGTGCTCAGGTGCTTGTCGCCCGTGAGAGCGAATATGTCACCGCAGCCCAGGCCATGGGCGTAAAGACAGGCCGGATTGCTTTCAAGCACATTCTGCCCAACATTGTTTCCGTTATTCTCGTCAATATGACCCTGAGTTTCGCGGCTTCCATGCAGACTGAGACGTCCCTGTCCTTCCTTGGATTTGGCGTCAACTATCCGCAGCCCAGCTGGGGCAATATGCTGTCCCGTGCCAGCAACGCCGTTGCTGCCAAGAACTTCTGGTGGCAGTGGGTCTTCACTTCCGCGATCCTGATCACCACCACCGTCTGCATCAATACCATTGGTGATACGCTCCGTGACGTCATGGATCCGAAGTCATCGAATGATAAGTAAGGAGGGATTGAAGAATGCCGTTATTGGAAGTAAAAAACCTTCATACCTTCTTTACCACAAAAAAGGGTATCGTTAAGGCTGTCAATGATGTTTCCTACACTCTCGATTCCGGCAAAACCATCGGTATCGTCGGTGAAAGCGGTTCCGGTAAATCCGTCTCTGCCATGAGTATCCTGCGGCTGCTCGACGGAAACGGATATATCGAAAGCGGTGAGGTTCTCCTCAATGGGCGCGACCTGACCAAGGTTTCCACCAGAGAGATGAACCAGATCCGCGGCAATGATATCTCCGTCATTTTCCAGGAGCCCATGACCAGTCTGAATCCGGTCTTCTCTGTGGATCGTCAGCTCTCTGAGCCGTTTATGATCCACCAGGGCATGACCAAGAAGGAAGCGCACCAGGAAGCGCTGAAAATGCTGTACGACGTACAGATTCCGAACCCGGAAGTTGTCATCAAGCAGTATCCGCATCAGCTCTCCGGCGGCATGCGTCAGCGCGTCATGATCGCCATGGCCCTCGCCTGCAAGCCCAAGATTCTCATTGCTGACGAACCAACCACCGCTCTGGACGTGACCATTCAGGCACAGATTCTGAAGCTGATGAATGACCTGAAGGAAACCACCGGAACAGCCATCATCTTTATCACCCATGACCTGGGTGTTATCAATGAAATGGCGGATGACGTCGCTGTCATGTACTGCGGACAGGTTGTGGAACAGGCGCCTGCAGAAGTCATTTTCCGCGACTGCAAGTGCAGCCATCCGTATACCGAAGGCCTCATGCTCTCCATCCCCCGTCTGGAGATTGAAAGCGACCGTCTTGAACCCATTCCCGGCGTCGTGCCGCATCCTCTTGCACTGCCCAAGGGCTGCAAATTCGGCCCGCGCTGCAAGTATTGCACCAAGAAGTGCATCGAATCTGAGCCTCCGCTGACCAAGATCAGTGAGGACCAGGCCATCAGGTGCTTCTATCCCAACAAGGAGGAACGGAATAGTGCAGAACACAAAAAAATTACTGTCCATTACTAATCTGAAAAAGTACTTTCCGGTTGCCAAATCCTCCATTTTCCAGAAGAACAAGCTCTATGTCCGTGCGAACGAAAACATCACTATTGACATTTACGAGGGCGAGACGCTCGGTATTGTCGGTGAGTCGGGTTGCGGAAAATCCACGCTCGGCCGTGTCCTGCTTCAGCTGTATCCTCAGACTGCAGGCTGCACGCTGTATTACGGTGTGACACTCGATGAAATGACGCCATCTTACGTGTATGACACCCTCAAGCACGAAAAGAAGTACCGGCAGCAATTGGCCAAGGCTTCTGCAAAAGCTCGGGAACTGGAAAAGAAAGTGGAAGCTGCCGGCGGCGAGGATGGCGCAGACTTCTATCTCCTTCAGGAATGCAACATTGCACAGTGTGATGAGCAGACCAAGCTAAGCAACATCGTCAAGCTCCTGGGCGGATTCTTTGTCAAGGATGATCCCGAGGGTCTGAACCTGTTGATGGAGATCTACAACGAAAACAAGAAGTGCAACAGGCTCCTGGAGACACGCAAAAAGCATCAGGTCAACTACGACCACTTTATGCATGAAGCCAGTGACCAGACCGGCAGCAAAAGCGCATCCTTCGCGAGCAAACGCGACAGGGAGGGTGCTGCTCTTTCCAAAATCGATGCCCAGGTCGCTGATTACAAGCAGAAAATCGGCGAACTGCAGAGCAAACTGGATGCTGTCAAGGCAAAGTACAAGGACGATCCCGAGTTTGCAAAGTATGAAGCCATGCTGGACAACGGCATTGACCTGGCTCGTCTGAGCACCGGTGAGATGCGGACTCTTCGCAAGAATCTGCAGATCATCTTCCAGGATCCCTACTCCAGCCTGAATCCGCGCTTTACGGTCGGTCAGATCATTGAAGAAGGCCTTGTCACGCATCACTTCTTCAAGCATGGTTCTGCCAAGCTGCGTGCCTATATCGTGGAAACGATGGAAAAATGCGGTCTGCAGGAATACATGCTGCACCGTTATCCCCATCAGTTCTCCGGCGGTCAGCGCCAGCGTATCTGCATTGCCCGTGCTCTGGCTGTTCAGCCCAAGTTCGTGGTCTGCGACGAATGCGTTTCCGCACTGGACGTGTCCATTCAGTCCCAGATCATCAACCTGCTGCAGGAACTGAAGGAAAAGCAGCATCTGACGTACATGTTCATCTCCCATGACCTGTCCGTCGTCAAATTCATCTCCGACCGTATCGCAGTCATGTATCTGGGAAGCATCGTGGAGCTGGCAGATAAAAACACCATCTTCAGTGATCCGCGTCATCCCTATACTGTTGCCCTCCTCTCCTCGATTCCGACCACAGAACCGGATTCTGCCGACAAGGAGCGCATCATTCTTGAGGGCAACATTCCGAGCCCTGTCAATCCGCCGGCCGGCTGCAAGTTCTGCACCCGCTGCTATATGGCCACGGACAAGTGCCGCCGTGTCTCTCCTCCCCTGGTGGAGATTGCACCGAATCACTTCTGTGCCTGCCATTATCCGGAACGGAAAATTGATGAAAACAAGAATTTTCTCTTTGATGTCAAAACGACCAAAACGGAGGGCTGAGTATGCGCCCATCTGAACAGCAACGTCAGGAAATGATGGAAGATGACGATCCCGACCTCGAGAAGAAGGACCACTTCGCCCTGTGGGTCTCAGGAATGATCACCGTTGCTCTTCCCTGTCTGCTGATGATCGTTCTGATCATGGGCGTGACCATGCTATTGTTCGGACGATAATGCACTCCCGGCTGCAGTGTTCGCACTGCAGCCTTTTTTACTGCCCATCTTTCCTTGCGTCACACCTCAAAACGCCCGAAATCCTGTCCCGCCAAAGCATTCCATTTTGATCTTCTTTGATCTTCCTCTTGTATCCCTTGACAAGGCGTGCTATAATCCGCGATGGATTCGGTGAAACCGTTTCCATATATAAGGAGAGACTACCATGGTTAAGATCAATGTAATTTCCGGTTTCCTTGGTGCGGGCAAAACCACACTGATCAAAAAGCTTCTCACGGGCAAACTCCGCGAAGAAAAAGTCATTCTGCTTGAAAATGAATATGGTGAAGTCGGTGTGGACGGCAGTTTCATGAAAGATGCCGGCATTACGGTCACTGAGCTGAATTCCGGCTGCATCTGCTGCACGCTGGCCGGCGATTTCCAGAAGTCCATTGATGAGCTGATCGATACCTATCATCCTGACCGCATTCTTGTTGAGCCGACCGGTGTCGGCAAGCTGAGCGAGATCCTCGCTGCCATCAACCAGGCCAAAGACCGTCATGACGATATCGAAGTCGGCGGGTCTGCAACCGTTGTTGACGCCGGCAAGTGCCGCATGTATATGAAAAACTTCGGCGAATTCTTCCTCGACCAGGTCAAGACGGCTTCCACCATTATCTTCAGCCGTACCCAGAACCTCACGCCTGATCGTGTCGAAAAGAGCCGTGTTCTGATTCAGGAAGCACATCCTGACGCCCGCATCATCACGACACCCTGGGACGATATGGATCCTGACTTCATGCTGGAAGTCATCGAAAACGGCAAACCCATCGAAGTGCATATCCACCTGCATCATCATGATCACGATGATGACGACCATGACGAGCATGAGCATCATCACGACCATGACCACGATGAACATGATCATGACGAGCATGATCATGACGAGCATGAACATCATCACGACCATGACCACGATGAGCATGATCATGACGAGCATGAACATCATCACGACCATGACCACGATGAGCATGATCATGACGAGCATGAACAT
>Ga0129307_1000399_pt1 | contig 69208 bp, 61 predicted proteins | sample P1105metagenome_FD_94437 | JGI IMG/M metagenome (GOLD analysis project Ga0129307, IMG submission 94437) | Capybara group fecal microbial communities from Wisconsin, USA - P1105 metagenome | ecosystem: Host-associated > Mammals > Digestive system > Large intestine > Fecal | place: USA: Wisconsin...
TATCAACCTATTTGGAATTGGGCGTTGATTTTTAATCAATTTATAACTATATTTGAAAACAGGATTCAAGTATAAAACCTGAATCCTGAAGTTTTCTATTTACACAAAATGATGGACAGTGCCCGGAAAATGTTCAAAATATCTTCCGCCACTTTCTTATTGCATGCCTCTGTTTATCTCACCAGAACGATGTCATAGTTCAATTCGCCTGCAGCCTCTTGCAACTCCTCATTGACAAGGCGTAAAGTACTGTCGTTCACTATAACGAAATAAATCGGAGTGTCGCTATCATCGGGAATCAGCTTAATGGCTGTCTTCTTTTCGTTATTGACGTCTTTCTGTATTACTTGTTTCTTGCCTTTGGAAGTGAAACTTTTATCTTTTCCGGCACCCTCGGCTTCCAGATAAGTGGTCTCTAATGTATATGTACCTTCTCCGGTAGAGTTTATATTGTCTAATTTCAATACATATTGAATGCCCGGACCATCGGCAGCAGGAAGTATGCCTTTGTATACAACCTCGGCAGCTGCATTCTCGGTGACAGCCATTACTGTTTCGTTTGTAGAGGCAGAGTCATTGTTATTCGTTCCTTTTGACTTACAAGATACCAATGCAGCGGCAATGGCTGCAATCATCATTACTTTTTTCATGATTTTAATTGTTTAATCGTTTATAAATAGTTTAGTTAGTTGATATAGCTTTCATAGTGCGAACTATGAATTGTTTTCTGAGACAAAAATAGTAATTTCTCGGTATTTATTATTAATATTGTCCCTTCGTTAGGAAAAATAAACAATATAAAGATGAAAAAAAGAAGAATGTTAATGAGTGCGCTGTTGTTACTGTTTGTGGTAGCTGTGCAGGCGGTGCGTGTAGACACGGTATGTGTGAAAAGCACCTCTATGAATAAGGAAGTAGAAGTGGTGTATGTATTGCCGGATAAAGCAGTAGGAAAAACGGCCTGCCCTGTAGTTTATCTGTTGCATGGTTATAGCGGCAATGCCCGGAGTTGGATTCAGTTGAAGCCGGAATTATTGCAGATTGCAGATGAGAAAGGCATCATCTTTGTGTGTCCGGACGGGAAGAATAGTTGGTACTGGGATAGTCCTAAGGATGCCGCTTACCGGTATGAAACTTTTGTGTCGTCAGAGTTGGTGAAATATACCGACGAGCACTATGCCACCGTTCCGGCGAAGAAAGCACGTGCCATCACCGGTTTAAGCATGGGAGGGCATGGAGCTTTGTGGATTGCCATGCGACATAAAGAAATATTCGGTGCGGCAGGCAGTATGAGTGGAGGGGTGGATATCCGACCGTTTCCGCAGAACTGGGAAATGAGTAAACGACTGGGGGAGTTTGCCGCCAACAAAAAGGTTTGGGATGAGCATACGGTGGTCAACCAATTGGATAAGATAGAAAATGGCGACTTGGCGATGACCATTGATTGCGGTGAAGCCGATTTCTTCCTTGAGGTGAACAAGGATTTGCACAACCGGTTATTGGCGAGAAAGATAGATCATGATTTTACGATCCGCCCCGGTGGACATACCGGCCCATACTGGAACAATTCGATAGACTATCACATCCTTTTCTTCGAGAAGTTTTTCAAGAAGTGATTCGTTTCGTCGGTTTCCGTGCTTCCTTATCTGATGCGTACCGCTTGGCTTGCACGACGATTGATAGAGTTTGTTATCGTGATGACCTTTAATGCGGAACTTTGCTTCTTGTCGTCAGGCTTTATGCTTCCGTCGATTACTCCCAATGCGGTGCTCAACATTCGTTCTTCCGTATTGCCGAAAGGCAGGAATTGCTTGGGGGTATCGGTCTCGTCTACCGAAAATTCGGGAGTAAAGCCGGAAGCGTAGTCTGATTCTCCCTTGGAATTGTAGATTTGGCAGACAATGGGACTCATGGTTATTTTCAGCTCTTGACTGCTGAAAGTTAGGGAACCTACGTTTTTGCCTACAGTTGTACTACCGATAAGAACGACCTCCATATATGGTTGAAGACAGTTGATGACCATCTCGGAAGCAGAAGCTGTTTGGCTTCCGGTAAGAACGTAGAGCGTTTTCAAGTTCAGGTTTGCACCCTCTCCTATAAGGTCGGCATTGAGTTTAAAGGATACTTCTTTCGGATTGGTTCGGCTGTTGAATTCCAGATATCCCAAATCTTTGCCAAGAGCCGAAGAAGGAGCAAGCATGCTACACATCAGTTCGGCACAACTCAATAAGCCGCCATTATTGTAGCGCAAATCCAAGATAAATTCATTTACTTGCTGGTTGGCGAAGTTTCGGAAGACGTTGCGCAAATCGTTGTCGTACTCATGGGTGTTATTCGTGGCACCGGGGCTGAAATGGTTGTACACCAAGTAGCCTATCCGCTTGTTGTCTCTTATGTACACATTATGATAGTGCACCGGATTGTCGTCGATTGAACGTGCCGCCGCTATTTGTCTCGGCTCTCCGTAGGCTACTATTGCTTTCTTCTCCGCATCATAATGGCCTATTGTCAGTTTCATGGCTGTACTTCCATAAAGCTTGTCGGAATTCTTTTGGGTAATGGGTTCTCCGTTTATCTTCATGATCCACTCTCCGCGTTGCAATTTGATGTCCGAGGCAGGGCTGGCATTTGCAACATAGAGAATACGTGCATAGAGTGCCGTGTCATTTCCTTCTACACTTTCTGTAGAAAACTGAAATCCGTAGCTGTAGTCTGTATAAGGAATGCTGCGGGTGGTGGTAGGATTTGTAAGGCTATCAATGTGAGAATATTTGTCTTTCTTGGAAAGGAGGGAACCAAAGAATTTCTCGGGGGCAGTGAAGTAATTCAGTTTGTCGGTATGAGGAATTTCGTCGGCCCAATAATACCACACTCTCATTGAGTCGTCAATCCATCGGGTTGTCCGGGTCTGTTCGGCATATGCAGCCCAACGGTCTTCTCCGCAAGAGGAGAGATAGGAGGGAATAATCAGCACTCCCACGATATATATCAGTATGTTTTTAGCTTTCATGGCTGCAAAATTAGAAAATAGTTCGTTCATCTACCACAAATATGGTATAAAAATCCCTATCGTATGTCATTGTCTGCCGTGGCCAGCTTCGCTACCTTTGCAAAATCCGAATTGGGAACACATTATTTATCTAAATATACAAAACAATGGAAACGAAGAAATTACACTTTGAGACTTTGCAACTTCACGTAGGACAGGAACAGCCAGACCCGGCAACAGACGCTCGTGCGGTACCCATCTACCAGACCACTTCTTATGTGTTTCGTGATTCGGCTCACGCTGCTGCCCGTTTCGGTTTGCAAGATCCGGGAAATATTTACGGACGGTTGACGAATTCCACGCAGGATGTTTTTGAAAAGCGTGTAGCTGCCTTAGAGGGTGGAGTTGCCGGATTGGCCGTGGCCTCCGGTGCGGCGGCCATCACGTATGCTTTTGAGAATATCACTCGTGCAGGCGACCATATTGTGGCTGCCAAAACCATTTATGGCGGTACTTATAACCTGCTGGCCCACACATTGCCTACTTATGGAATAACCACCACTTTTGTGGATCCGAGCGACTTGAATAATTTCGAGAAAGCCATACAGGAGAATACCAAAGCCATATTTATTGAGACGTTGGGAAATCCGCACAGTAATGTGATTGACATTAAAGCTGTGGCCGAAATAGCTCACCGTCATCAGATCCCTTTGATTATAGACAATACTTTCGGCACACCTTACCTGATTCGTCCCATTGAGCATGGTGCGGACATTGTAGTTCATTCGGCCACCAAGTTTATCGGTGGGCATGGAACTTCCTTGGGGGGTATCATCATAGACAGCGGAAAGTTTGACTGGGTTGCTTCCGGTAAATTCCCTCAACTGACGGAACCCGATCCGAGTTATCACGGGGTACGCTTCGTAGATGCTGCCGGTGCGGCTGCCTACGCCATTCGCATCCGGGCGGTATTGTTGCGCGATACCGGGGCGGCCATCAGCCCGTTCAACGCCTTTATCCTGCTGCAAGGGCTCGAAACACTGTCGCTTCGTGTAGAGCGCCATGTAGAGAATGCACTGAAAGTTGTTGATTTCTTAAAGAAACATCCTAAGGTAGCCACTGTAAACCATCCGTCTCTGCCCGAACATCCGGATCATGCACTTTATAAAGAATATTTTCCGAACGAAGCCGGTTCTATCTTTACTTTCGAGGTGAAGGGCGGTGTGAAAGAGGCACAGGCCTTTATCGATAATCTGCAGATTTTCTCCTTACTGGCCAATGTGGCAGATGTGAAATCACTGGTCATTCATCCTGCCACTACCACTCATTCTCAGCTGAATGAACAGGAACTGGTAGAGCAGGGCATCAAGCCGGAAACGGTTCGTCTTTCCATCGGAACGGAACATATCGATGATTTGCTGGACGACTTGTCGCAGGCTCTTGATAAAATTAGAGGAGGAACGAATCGAAATGATTGATAATAGAAACTGATTCGGGGTTTATAAATGAATATTGCGGTATTGTTATCAGGAGGTGTCGACAGTTCTGTTGTTGTGCACCTCCTTTGCGAGCAAGGCTACCGTCCTTCTCTGTTTTACATTAAAATAGGGAAGGACGATACCGATTATATGGACTGTTCGGCAGAAGAGGATGTAGAGATGGCCTCGGCTATTGCCCGACGGTATGGACTACCTTTGGAGGTAGTGGATCTGCATCGCGAATATTGGGACAATGTGGCGGCTTATGCCATCAATAAGATAAAGTATGGGTTGACTCCTAATCCTGACGTGATGTGCAACAAGCTCATCAAGTTCGGTTGTTTTGAACAGCAAGTAGGAAAAGAGTTTGATTTTACGGCAACCGGACATTATGCCACCACGTTGCTTCGAGATGGAAAGACTTGGTTGGGTACCGCCCTTGACCCTGTAAAAGACCAGACCGACTTTCTGGCTCAGATAGATTATCTGCAAGTCTCGAAACTGATGTTTCCATTGGGCGGACTGATGAAACAGGAGGTGCGCGACGTTGCATTAAAGGCCGGATTGCCCAGTGCCAAGCGTCGCGATAGTCAGGGCATCTGTTTCTTGGGGAAAATAGATTACAATGATTTTGTCCGTCGCTTTCTTGGTGAGCAGGAAGGGGATATCGTTGAATCGGAGACCGGTAAGAAGTTGGGCAGGCATCGGGGATATTGGTTTCATACCATTGGGCAGCGCAAAGGATTGGGGTTGAGTGGAGGTCCGTGGTTTGTTGTTCGCAAGGATGTCGATGAAAATGTGATTTACGTCTCCCGCGGATATGATACGGAGCTTCAGTATGGCAAAGAGTTCGGCATGCGCGATTTTCATTTTATAACCGATAATCCTTGGAAAGACGTGCAAGGAGAAGCGGATGTGACTTTCAAGATACGGCATACGCCGGAATTTATAAACGGACGGTTGCGGCGAGAAGCAGATGGCTATCGGATTGTTTCGGCAGAGAAGCTGCAAGGCATTGCACCGGGACAGTTTGGAGTGGTCTACGATGCCGCTTCCCGGTTTTGCATTGGCAGTGGGGAAATCTATATATAATATTCCACCAAGTCTACAATGCCTGCTTTCATGGCATACTTGGTGGCTTCGTGTGCATTGTTCACGTTCAATTTCCGGAAGATGTTCTTCCGGTGGCTGTTCACTGTATGGAAACTGAGGTTTCGTTCGGCTGCTATTTCTTTCGTTGTTTTTCCTAAGGCAACTTCTTTCAGGATACTGCGTTCGGCGGTAGTCAGCAAATCATCCTTGACGGACGGATGAGTGGGCGAGGAGACGGCATTACCCGAAAGCAACAGATTACTGACATGATTGCAGATAAAACGTTCCTTGCGCAAAGCGCATTGCAGTGCGGTTACTATTTCTTCCGTGGAGTTGTCTTTCAAAACTACCCCGAATGACATGCTGCTGAATAATATCTGCCTCAAGAACGGAATGCTCAGTTCATCTGAGAAAAGAAGCCAGTCTGCCCTTTTGAAGCGTTCGTGAAGAACAATCAATTCATCGGCTCCGGAAAAGTCGAAAAGGGTATAATCCAATATAACAACTGCATCGGGATGCAAACGCAGCTGCTGTATCAGTTCTGCTTTGTTATCGGCTTCCAGCAATAAGGGTGTTTCCTTTTGCCGGCTCAACAGAAACATCATTCCGGCTTTGGTGATATCCTGATTGTCTGCAATGATAAATTCTCTCATGACCATTCGCATATAATAAACTTCGGTTGCAAATGTACGCTTTTTAAGTGATTTGCTGTGAAGTAAAGGTAGATAAAACGACTTTATTTGTTAGATTGTTCTGCTAAGCGTCGGCCGGCATTTCTTATTTTGAAAAATATCATCAAATTTATCCTTGAAAGAGTGGAGGGAAAAAGGTGAGGGATGTTCACTTCTATATAGAGGGTACATCAGTCGTATACTGATGTAGGATCAGTCGTATACTGAAGGTACATCAGTCCTATACTGATCATACCCCCTCTCAGAAGTACTTCTCGCAAGGGTATATCTGTCTTTTAAATCATTGCCAAAAACGAATATTTGCCAATAAATAATTCTTACATATACGCATCTTTTGCATTCATTCGCCTAATTACCTCTTTAAAAGACAGACGAAAATGGATTGACTTATACCATCTTTTGAAACTTCCCTGGTGTCATACCTGTCAGTCTTTTAAAATATTTGGAGAAAAACGAGGGATTGGGGAAATTGAGTTCCTCGGAAATCTGGAGGACACTTTTGCCACTGTAGCGCAGCTGTACTTTGGCCTGAGTGATGAGGGCACGGTCAATCCAATCCTTAGCGGTGACACCTCCGGTCTGACGAATGACTGTGCCGAGGTAACGCTCAGTGAGGCACATGCGATTGGCATAGTAGCTTATCCGGTGCTGTTCGTTACAGTGTTGGTTGACGAGCTGAATGAAGCGGTCGAAGATGGTCTGCTCGTGTGAGCGGGTGGCGGCCAGATGATCAGCTTGCTGATGGAACAGACGGTCGTAGTGGTGCATCAGTGCTGCAACGAGGGCAGAAGCGGTGGGGCGATGGTAGTTCTTTTGGTGGATGAGCTGCCAAAGAGTGTCAAGAATATGACGGGCAGTCTGAAAGTCGTCGGCGCAAGCAGGCAACTGGAAATCGCGTACTTGTCCGTTGAAGGCAGAAGGATACTGCTCTGGGGTAAAAGGCATGGGGAAGTCGGTAAAGAGTCCGATGCCCATAATCTCAAGGTCGTCAGAGAAGTGGATAGGATTGATAATGGTTCCTGGCCCAAGGTAAATTAGTGTGCCGGCAGTCAGGTGACGGTCTACGAGGTTGAAGTTCACGTTGCCCTCGCCACGGATGATGATGCCCAAACGGTGATCGTTGATTACGAAAGGTGGCGATTGCCGCAGAGCCAGATGAAGCACCAACGGGTCTCTGTAAATCATTGCCAGTTCGTTACTGAAGTAAACATGCTCACGGATTTGTGCAAAGTTTGTGGAAAAGATGTCGCGCATTTGCGACACATCCATCAGTTTGGGTGCTTGTTTAGGCAAGCACCTTTTCGAGGCGAGTGTTTTGTTCATGTTCTTGCCTATTTTTGCTACAAAGATAATAATTCTCCAATAAGAATGCTCTATTTACCTGAGTTCGGATAAGAAACAGGGCGATAACCTCACCGGAAACTTGTATCTTAAATCCATACCGCATTGGTTATCAGGTATTTACTCCCACCTTGTCAGACACTTGCGTCTGACGGCTCAAACACTTGTGTCTGTCACGTCAGAGACTTGTGTCTGTCGGCTTGGACACTTGCCTCTGTCGCGACAAAGGATTGCAGCTGTCAAAACAGGAGGAGGGAGGGCGGCCTGAAAGGCTCTCTTCTGCCTGACCGCCGTAAACCGGTGCATCCGGGAAATATCCGTCCGACAGGACGCAGCCCCTCATCTTCAGCAAAAGGAACAGCTTATCCCGAATTCTGATTCCATTTGGGTGACAATCGTACAAAAAGAGTATTTCACCATTTCGTTGGGTAGTAATGGTTTGCTGAAATCACCGCATCTTTGGAGCAGAATGTTTGAAATAGTAAAATTATGAGAAGAGTAGTATTAAGTCTTTTTTTTATCATTTTTCATTCACTCTTCGTCGTGGCACAATCTCTTGAGGAGTGCCAGTGGGCAGCGGAGCAGAACTATCCGCTGATAAACCGGTACGATCTTATTGAGAAGACTACAGACTTGACGGTCTCTAACATTGGGAAAGGCTGGTTGCCGCAGATTTCGGCTTCGGGTCAGGCCACTTATCAGAGTGATGTAGCCGGTTTCCCGGAACAGTTTCAGAAGCTCTACCAACAGATGGGACTTGATATGAAAGGCTTGAAGAAAGACCAGTATCGCTTGAGTATCGGTATCAACCAGATGTTGTTTGACGGCGGTGCTGTCAGTAGCCAGAGAAAAATTGCCCGCGAGCAGGGCAAGGTGCAGGCAGCCCAGACGGAGGTGGAGCTTTATAATGTTCGCAAGCGTGTGAACGAGATGTATTTCTCACTGCTTCTGATTGAAGACCGGATTCGATTGAACAAAGACGTTCAGGAATTGCTGAGTGGCAATGAGAAAAAGCTCACTTCGATGGTGAAGTGCGGTACAGCGGCAGAGAGTGACTTGCAAAATGTGAAGGCCGAGCGACTGAACGCGATTCAGCAGATGACTAATCTGGAGTCGCAGAAACGGATACTTCAGACGATGCTTTCCACCTTTTGTGGCATCGAGATTAAGAAGGTGCTGAAACCAACCGTTGCAGAGATTAATGGCACAAACAATCGACCCGAGATGCGACTATTTGATGCACAACTCCGTCTGGCTGATGCTCAGGAGAAGGCTTTAGATTCGGCTCTGATGCCCAAACTTGGCCTATTCGCACAAGGATTCTATGGCTATCCCGGCCAGAATATGTTCGACGACATGATGAAACGCAACTGGTCGTGGAATGGCATGATTGGTGCTCGTCTGACATGGAACATCGGAGTGTTCTATACTCGCAAGAACGATAAGGCGAAGATTCAGTTGCAGCGCGACCTGACAGAGAACAGCCGCGATGTGTTTCTCTTCAACAATAATCTGGAGCAGATTCAGCAGAATGAGAATATCGCACGCTACAAGAAGCTGATGGCCGATGATGACGAGATTATCTCGCTGCGTACTGCCGTTCGCAAGGCTTCCGAGTCAAAACTCTCGCATGGTATCATCGACGTAAACGATCTGGTGCGTGAAATCAATCAGGAGAATGCGGCACGAGTGCAGCAGTCAATGCACGAAATAGAAATGCTGAAACAAATTTACGATAATAAATTCACAACCAATAATTAGAATCAGTTTGGAGTTTCTTCAATCTCGCAGAAGAAAGCTAAAATGAATTCAAAACAGATTCTTAATTCAAGATCAAAACAATGCGATTATGAAAAAAAAGATTAAGAGAACGCAGAGCAGCTTTGCCGAGCATAAGAACTTTCGTTTGGAAGGCAAAAAGATATTTGTACTGGCAAGTACGACGTTGATGATGGCCGCTTGCGGAAACAGCGGTAAAGAGTTTGATGCTACCGGCACGTTCGAGGCTACAGAAACTACCGTTTTTGCTGAACAGAATGGTGTATTGCTGAACTTTAGCGTCAGCGAGGGAGAAAACATCGAGACCGGTGCCGAGGTGGGACTCATTGACACCACGCAGATATGGCTGAAGATTCAGCAGCTTAGGGCAACGAAGGAAGTGTATCAAAGCCAAAAGCCGGATATGGAAGCGCAGATTGCCACCACTCGCCAGCAACTGACAAAGGCTCAGCAGGAGCAGCAGCGTTATAAGGAATTGGTGGCTGACGGAGCAGCTCCGAGTAAGATGCTGGACGACGCTATGAGTCAGGTGCAGGTGCTCCGGAAGCAGCTCATCGCCCAGCAGTCGGCTCTGGCAACCAACATACGGTCGCTTGACATGCAGATGGCTGCCACCGATGTGCAGGTGGAGCTGCTTTACGATCAGTTGCGTAAGTGTCACGTGGTGACGCCCACCAAGGGCACGGTATTGGAGAAATATGCGGAACGTGGCGAGTTCGTGGTTATAGGTAAACCGCTCTTCAAGATTGCTGATATTCAGGATATGTATATGCGTGCTTACATCACTTCAGTTCAGCTTCAGAACATCAAGTTGGGACAGAAGGTGAAGGTTTTCGCAGACTATGGCAACAGACAGAAGAAGGAGTATGACGGAATCATCTTATGGATTTCAGCTCGTTCGGAATTTACGCCCAAGACCATCCTCACCGACGATGAGCGTGCCGACTTGGTGTATGCCGTGAAGGTGGCTATCAAGAATGACGGATTTGCAAAAATAGGAATGTACGGAGAGGTGAAATTCTAATTGATAATTATGAACGCCATTGAAGTTAAGAATATCAGTAAGAGCTACGGGGCAGTGAAAGCACTTGACGATGTGTCGTTCTCTGTCAGCAAAGGGGAAATCTTTGGTTTGATAGGTCCAGATGGTGCAGGCAAGACGTCGATGTATCGCATTCTCTGTTCGCTGTTGCTACCGGATACGGGGACAGCCACGGTTGATGGTTTCGATGTATTCAGTCAGATGACAGAAATCCGCCGTCGCGTGGGCTACATGCCTGGCAAGTTCTCACTCTATCAGGATCTGACCGTGAAGGAGAATCTGGAGTTCTTCGCCACTCTCTTCGATACTACCGTCGAGGAGGGGTACGACAGCATCAAGGCCATCTACTCGCAGATAGAACGGTTCAAGGACCGTCGTGCAGGAGCACTCTCCGGCGGTATGAAACAGAAACTGGCTTTGAGCTGTGCCTTGGTGCATAAGCCAAGCGTTCTGTTCCTTGACGAACCGACGACAGGCGTAGACCCCGTCAGCAGGAAAGATTTTTGGGAGATGCTGGCCATGCTGAAGGAGTATAACATCACTATCGTGGCTTCCACACCCTATCTTGACGAGGTGCTCTGTTGTGAACGCGTGGCCTTCCTTGATCATGGAAAACTTCGCGGCATCGACACGCCCGGGGTGATTCTTGACAGATTCAAGGAAGTCTTCAACCCTCCCGGCATTGAGCATGAGAAGGCTGTTGAGACTAAGAGTGAAAATGTCATTGAGGTGGAACACTTGGTAAAGGCTTTCGGTAACTTCCATGCTGTCGATGATATCAGCTTTACAGTCAAGAAAGGCGAAATATTCGGTTTTCTTGGAGCCAACGGTGCGGGTAAGACGACCGCCATGCACATGCTGATAGGCCTGAACCAACCTACCGCTGGCATTGGCCGCGTCGTGGGCTATGATATTCGCACGGAATACGAGCAGATAAAGAAGCGCATCGGTTACATGTCGCAGAAATTCTCGCTTTACGAAGATTTGACAGTGGCAGAAAATATCCGGCTGTTTGCAGGAATTTACGGTATGGACGATGAGGCAATTGCCCGGAAGACCGATGAACTATTGGAACGCCTGCGTTTTGCGGACCATAAGAACACTCTCGTTGCTTCGTTACCCTTAGGATGGAAACAGAAGCTCGCCTTCTCCGTCTCCATTTTCCATGAGCCGGGTATTGTGTTCCTCGATGAGCCTACGGGCGGTGTTGATCCCGCCACTCGCCGACAATTCTGGGAACTGATTTACGACACGGCTAAGCGCGGTATTACGGTCTTCGTGACCACCCACTATATGGACGAGGCTGAATATTGCGACCGCATCTCCATCATGGTCGACGGCAAAATCAAGGCCATCGGTACACCCGGCGCCTTGAAGCAAGAATTCAATCAACCCGATATGAACCATGTATTTACCTATCTGGCAAAGCAGGCAACCCGTTCAAGCGATTAAGTATGAAACTATTTCTATCATTCATAATAAAAGAAACAAAGCACATCCTGCGCGACAAGCGGACGATGTTGATGCTTTTTGGTATGCCATTGGTGATGATGTTGCTTTTCGGCTTTGCCATCACCAACGATGTGAGGAATGTGCGCACAGTGGTGGTGATGGCCAACAGCGACCAAGCGACACAGGCTGCCGTTGAACGGCTCTCGCAGTCAGAGTATTTCATTGTCGTAGAAATCGTCAGTACACCGCAGGAGGCAGAGCGCATCATCCGCAATCAGAAAGCGGATATGGCGGTGGTGTTCAGTTCTAAGTTCGCCAGCAAAAAGAACGGCGTACAGTTCATTGTTGACGGTGCAGACCCCAACATGGCGCAGCAGTGGACAAACTACGCGACACAGGTGCTGCTTAACCCTGCCGGCGGACTTGTGAACGCGAAGATGCTCTACAATCCCCGGATCAAGTCGGCCTACAACTTCGTGCCTGCCATCATGGGTATGCTGCTGATGCTGGTGTGCGCCATAATGACCTCGATATCGATTGTCCGCGAGAAGGAAAGGGGAACGATGGAGGTGCTGCTCGTTTCACCCGCGAAGCCACTGATAATCATTATCTCCAAGGCGATACCCTATCTGGTGCTGGCTTTCGTCATCCTCATCATTATCCTATTCATGGCGCGGTTTGTGTTAGGCGTACCGCTGGTGGGTTCGTTGTTTTGGATATTCTTCATTTCCACGGTGTATATCCTGCTGGCACTTTCGCTGGGACTGCTGGTGTCGAATGTGGCACAGACGCAGATTGTGGCGTTGCTCATATCGGCCATGGTGCTCTTGATGCCCATTGTGATGCTTTCGGGCATGATCTTTCCCGTGGAGTCAATGCCTGGGATACTGCAATGGGTGTCAGCCATCATCCCCACGCGTTACTACATTTCGGCCATGCGCAAGATGATGATTATGGGTGTGGGCATCAAGCAGGTGTTTTCTGAACTGGTCATCCTCTCAACCATGCTTGTCGTCCTGCTGTCGCTGTCGCTTGTAAAGTTTAGCAAACGCTTAGATTAATGCTATATGGTACTGAAATATCTTATCCAAAAGGAGTTTATACAGATTCGCCGCAATGCGTTTTTGCCCCGGCTCATCGTCGTGTTCCCTATTGTGATTATGTGCGTCACGCCGTGGGTGATGAATATGGAGGTGAAGAACATCGTAGTCGATGTGGTTGACCTCGACCACTCCATGCAGTCGCAACGTCTCGTCCACGACATCGAGCATAACAGTTACTTCATCTTTCATGGCCAGAAACCCACTTATGCCGAGGCTCTGAAAGATATTGAGCGTACTGACGCCGACATTGTGGTAGTCATCCCGCAGGATTATAGCAAGGATTTGGCTCTCAATAAACAGTCGCAGGTACTTATTGCTGCCAATGCGGTAAACGGCATCAAGGGAAGTATGGGCGCGGCCTATCTCTCGCAGATTGTCACGGCCAATGTCAATCCCGATGCCGACGCCATCCGGCAAAAGTTCTTTACATTGTTTCTCTATAACAAGCACTTGAACTTCAAACTCTTCATGATTCCCGCTCTCTTCGCCATTGTAATGATGCTGATGACCGGTTTTTTGCCCGCACTGAACATTGTGAGCGAGAAGGAGTCGGGCACTATCGAGCAGATTAACGTCACGCCTGTCAGCAAATGGTTGTTCATACTTGCCAAACTCATTCCTTATTGGCTCATTGCTCTGTTCGTCATCACTATTTGCCTCTTTTTGGCGTGGTTTGTCTATGACATCACGTCTATAGGCCCATTGTGGCTCATTTACTTGTTGGCTATGTTACTGGCTCTATTCTTTTCGTCGTTTGGACTCATCATCTCTAACTATAGTGATACTATGCAGCAAGCTGTCTTCGTTATGTGGTTTTTCGTAGTCATCTTATTGCTCCTCAGTGGTCTCTTCACCCCTGCGCGCTCCATGCCATCGTGGTCATATCTCACTACCTACGTTAATCCCGTTTGCTACTTCATTGAGGCCGTCCGTACCGTCTTCATCCGTGGTGGCGATTTCCAGAGTATCTGGCATCAAGTCCTTGCCCTCTCTGCCATCGGCCTCTTTATGGGTGGATGGGCAGTGCGGAGCTACAAGAAGAATGACTGAAGAAGAATTTATGTCTTTGAGCTTAGAATCTGTTTTGAATTTCTTCAATGTTTCTTAGCATCTTTATCATATTTTTTCTTTGTCACTATTTTCAATTTAAGGAATAGAAAACAGAAATTTCGTTCAAGCGGTTACTCCTTTTTATTATTTTCTTATGAGATAATTCCCCGTCAACCGAAAAAACTTATTAACTTTGCGGGTCACTTTTGGAAACAATAAAAAAACAATGATATGAATATCTCTTATAATTGGTTGAAGGAGTATGTCGATTTTGATTTGACGCCGGATGAGGTTGCAGCTGCCCTGACGTCTATCGGATTGGAAACAGGAAGTGTGGAAGAGGTGCAAACCATCAAGGGAGGATTGGAAGGATTGGTCATCGGTGAAGTATTGACATGCGAGGCTCATCCTAATTCGGACCACATGCATGTTACAACCGTTAGCTTGGGACACGGAGAACCCGTGCAGATTGTATGCGGCGCTCCCAATGTGGCGGCCGGACAAAAGGTGGTAGTGGCCACTTTAGGCACAAAGCTATATGACGGTGACGAATGTTTCACTATCAAGAAGTCGAAACTTCGCGGCGTAGAATCCGTGGGTATGATTTGTGCCGAAGATGAAATAGGTATCGGCACAGACCATGCGGGTATCATTGTGCTGCCTGATACGGCGGTTCCGGGTACGCTTGCCAAGGATTATTATAATATAAAAAGCGATTATGTATTGGAGGTGGACATCACTCCGAATCGTGCCGATGCTTGTTCGCATTATGGCGTGGCCCGCGATTTGTATGCCTATCTGACACAGAACGGAAAGCAGACTGCCTTGAAGAAACCGTCTGTGGATGCTTTTGCCGTTGAGAACCATGATTTGGATATTAAAGTAACGGTAGAGAATACAGAGGCGTGTCCCCGATATGCCGGAGTGACGCTGAAAGGGGTTACGGTAAAAGAAAGTCCGGAGTGGTTGCAAAACAAACTTCGCATTATCGGCCTGCGCCCTATAAATAATGTAGTGGATATCACAAACTATATTGTTCACGCTTTCGGGCAACCGCTTCATTGCTTTGATGCCGATAAGATCAGAGGGCGTGAGGTGATTGTGAAAACAATGCCTGAAGGCACGCCCTTTGTCACTCTTGACGGCGTGGAGCGTAAACTGAACGAGCGCGACCTGATGATTTGCAACAAGGAAGATGCCATGTGCATCGCCGGCGTTTTCGGAGGATTGGATTCCGGTTCTACCGAGGCTACTAAAGATATATTCCTCGAAAGCGCTTATTTCCATCCTACGTGGGTGCGTAAGACGGCCCGTCGTCACGGGTTGAATACGGATGCCTCTTTCCGGTTTGAAAGAGGAGCCGACCCCAACAACGTGGTTTACTGTCTGAAACTTGCCGCACTGATGATAAAAGAACTCGCGGGAGGTATCGTCTCTTCCGAGATAAAGGATGTATGCGCTGCTCCCATAGAAGATTTCAGCGTGGAACTTTCGTATGAAAAGGTACATTCGTTGATTGGTAAGGTCATTCCGACGGATACAATCAAGAGCATTGTGACAAGCTTGGAGATGAGGATTGTAAAGGAAACCACCGAAGGACTTACGTTGGCTGTGCCTCCTTATCGCGTGGACGTGCAGCGCGACTGCGACGTGATAGAGGATATTCTGCGCATCTATGGATATAATAATGTGGAAATTCCGTCTACATTGAAATCTTGCCTGACGACAAAAGGCGAGCATGATAAATCGAATAAGTTGCAGAATCTCATTGCCGAACAGTTGGTGGGCTGCGGTTTCAACGAAATATTGAATAATTCATTGACCCGTGCGGCTTACTACGACAATCTGGAGTCCTATCCCTCGAAGAATCTTGTGATGCTCTTGAACCCGTTGAGCGCAGATTTGAATGCAATGCGTCAGACGCTGCTCTTCGGAGGTTTGGAAAGCATTGCGCATAATGCCAACCGTAAGAATGCCGATTTGAAATTCTTTGAGTATGGTAACTGCTATTGCTTCCATGAAGAAAAGAAGAATCCGGAAAAAGCATTGGCGGCTTACTCTGAAGATTTCCATCTCGGTTTGTGGGTGACGGGTAAAAGAGTTTCCAACTCATGGGCACATCCGGATGAAGACAGTTCCGTATACGAACTGAAAGCATACGTTGAAAATATCTTTGCACGTTTGGGATTGCAGATGAGAGATTTGGTTGTGGGTAACTTGACGGATGATATTTATGCTTCCGCCTTGTTCGTACAGACAAGAGGAGGGAAGAGGCTGGCAACGTTTGGTTCTATCTCGAAGAAGCTGCTGAAAGCATTCGACATTGACAACGAGGTGTATTATGCCGACCTGAATTGGAAGGAATTGCTGAAAGCCATCAAAAACATAAAAGTGAATTATACGGAACTATCCAAGTTCCCGGCCGTGAAGCGCGATTTGGCTTTGTTGCTCGACAAGAAAGTGCAATTTGCCGAAATCGAGAGAATTGCATATGAGACGGAAAAGAAGTTGCTGAAAGAAGTCACTCTTTTCGATGTATACGAAGGCAAGAATCTGGAAGCCGGCAAGAAGAGTTATGCGGTAAGTTTCTTGTTGCAAGATGAGAATGCAACACTGAATGATAAGCAGATAGACAAGATTATGTCGAAGTTGGTGGTTAATTTGGAAAACATGCTGGGAGCCAAGTTGCGCTGATTAAGTATCGAATGATTTATAATTAAAAAATAAATATAGTTCCAATGGGAAGAGCATTTGAATATAGAAAGGCCGCCAAACTTAAAAGATGGGGCCACATGGCAAAGACCTTTACGAGGTTGGGTAAACAAATTGCTATTGCGGTAAAGGCCGGTGGTCCGGAACCGGAAAACAATCCGACTTTGCGTTCGGTTATCGCTACTTGTAAACGCGAAAACATGCCGAAAGATAATATCGAGCGCGCCATCAAGAATGCGATGGGTAAAGACCAAAGTGACTACAAGAGCATGACTTATGAAGGATATGGGCCTCATGGCGTTGCTGTTTTTGTTGACACTTTGACGGATAACACCACCCGTACGGTAGCGGATGTCCGTTCCGTATTCAATAAGTTCGGTGGTAATTTGGGAACCATGGGGTCTTTGGCTTTCTTGTTCGACCATAAATGTGTGTTTACTTTCAAAAAGAAAAACGACATGGATATGGAAGAATTAATCCTCGATTTGATAGACTATGATGTGGAAGAGGATTATGAAGAGGATGAGGAAGAAGGTACAATCACGATTTACGGTGATCCGAAGAGCTACGCGGCCATTCAGAAACATCTGGAAGAGTGCGGGTTTGAGGATGTCGGCGGTGAGTTTACCTATATCCCGAATGACCTGAAAGACGTGACTCCCGAACAGCGCGAGACCATTGACAAAATGGTAGAACGTCTTGAAGAGTTCGACGACGTGCAGACGGTTTATACCAATATGAAACCGGAAGAAGGCGAAGCGTAATGATGTACACATATAAGACTCAAGGTACATGTAGCAGTAACATCGAGCTTGAAGTAGAAGATGGGATTGTGAAAGAAGTGATATTTTGGGGCGGATGTAATGGAAACCTGCAAGGAGTTTCGCGCTTGGTGAAAGGCATGCCGGTGGATATGGTGATAAGCCGTCTGGAAGGTATTCGTTGCGGCAGGCGCTCCACTTCTTGTCCCGACCAATTGTGCAAAGCGCTGCATGAGATGGGGTATTAAGCCTTTTGCTTGGAATAAGAGAATGTAGAGGCAAACTCTGTATGGTTTTCTTCTCAGGCGCGGATTGCGCGGATTTTCACGGATTTTGTCAACGGAAGCTGTGTTAATCCCGCGAAATCCGCGTCTGATATTATATCGTAGCGCGGATGGAAACAGGGGCGGTCAGAAAGTTCGGCGTACAAATCTTTCTATATTGTAATTCTGTGTAAATCAGTGTTGTGCGCTTGTGTCACCATAAGCCTGTATTTGGGGAGGCGTTTGCCCACACTTTAATGGACACAAGCCCGCACTTCAGTAAGCGTAAGCCCACACTTCAGCAGGCGTATGCCCACACTTTAGAGGAGGTATTCCCACACTTTATGGGAGGTGAGCCCGCAGCTTACAATCGCTATCCTCACATTTTAAGACAAGGTTGATCTTGGGAGGGATATGGATTGTCGAAAGACTTCTCGGACTGACCCCGGAAACGGACCCTGACTTGTTTTAATTTAACTATCAATCTCCTTGCGAACTTAATAGGAGCGTATTTGTTATTAATTCAATGTTTTTACACTTTTAAATAAACGAAGACAATGAAGAATATTCTTAAAGACCTGAAACGGAGAGACCATAAACGTTATCTGGGCGGTCTGGACGTTTTCAGATACATAGGTCCCGGACTGCTGGTGACGGTGGGGTTTATCGATCCGGGCAACTGGGCTTCTAACTTTGCCGCCGGTTCCGAGTTTGGTTACTCCTTGTTATGGGTAGTCACATTGTCTACCGTTATGTTGATAGTGTTGCAGCACAATGTGGCACACTTGGGCATTGTGACCGGCTTATGTTTGTCCGAGGCCGCCACCAAATATACTCCCTCATGGGTGTCTCGTCCCATACTCGGCACGGCGGTACTGGCTTCCGTCTCTACTTCCTTGGCAGAGATATTGGGAGGGGCCATTGCCTTGCAAATGCTCTTTGGCATTCCTATTATATGGGGATCGGTATTGACGACGGCGTTTGTTTTCATTATGCTTTTTACCAACTCCTATAAAAAGATTGAGCGTTCCATTATCGCATTTGTCTCTGTCATCGGACTTTCTTTTATTTACGAGCTTTTTCTGGTAAAAATAGACTGGCCTGTGGCCGTGCAGGGATGGGTGACGCCTTCTTTCCCGCATGGTAGCATGCTGATTATTATGAGCGTGTTGGGAGCGGTGGTGATGCCTCATAACCTGTTTCTTCATTCGGAGGTGATACAGAGCCATGAATACAATAAGAAAGACGATGCTTCCATCCGGAAGGTGTTGAAATACGAACTGTTCGATACACTGTTCTCCATGGTGGTGGGGTGGGCTATCAATAGCGCCATGATACTGCTGGCTGCGGCAACCTTTTATAAAGGAGGCATTCAGGTGGAAGAGTTGCAGCAAGCCAAATCTTTGTTGGAACCCTTATTGGGAAACAGCGCTGCCGTGGTTTTTGCATTGGCGCTGCTGATGGCAGGCATATCTTCTACAATCACCAGCGGCATGGCTGCGGGTTCTATTTTTGCCGGAATATTCGGAGAGGCTTATCATATTAAAGACAGTCATTCGCAAGTAGGCGTGATACTTTCGTTGGGCCTTGCCTTGCTGCTGATTTTCTTTATCGGAGATCCCTTCAAGGGATTGTTGATTTCTCAGATGGTATTGAGTATTCAGTTGCCTTTCACTGTCTTTCTCCAAGTCGGGCTGACCTCTTCTCGAAAAGTAATGGGACAGTATGCAAACAGTAAATGGAGCACTTTTGTGCTTTATTCCATAGCTGCCGTTGTCACGGCTTTGAATATCATGCTGTTAATCTCCGAATTGACATCCTGAATAAAGAAACTTTTAAAAGAAATTCGGATATGAAAATTATTACATACAATGTGAATGGGTTGCGGGCTGCCGTGACGAAGGGATTTCCCGATTGGTTGGCGCAAGAGCGGCCCGATGTGCTTTGTCTGCAAGAAACGAAATTGCAACCGGAGCAATATCCTGCCGAGGCGTTGGATGCATTAGGATACAAACATTATCTCTATTCCGCACAAAAGAAAGGGTATAGCGGGGTTGCTGTTTTGACTAAGCGTGAGCCGGATCATGTGGAATACGGCATGGGGATGGAAGAGTATGATAACGAGGGACGTTTTATTCGTGCCGATTACGGGGATATTTCTGTTGTAAGCGTCTACCATCCTTCCGGAACCAGTGGCGACGAACGTCAGGCATTCAAGATGATTTGGTTGGAAAAATTTCAGGAGTATGTGCTTGAACTTGAGCGTACCCGTCCCAAACTGATTCTTTGCGGTGATTATAATATATGCCATGAGGCAATAGATATTCACGATCCTGTGCGCAATGCCACCAATAGCGGTTTCCTGCCCGAAGAGCGCGAGTGGATGACACGTTTCCTCAATGCGGGTTTCATCGACAGCTTCCGGTTTCTTCATCCGGATAAGCAGGAATACACATGGTGGAGCTACCGTTTTAATTCTCGCGCCAAGAATAAAGGCTGGCGCATAGATTATTGCATGGTGAATGAACCGGTGCGTCCGATGCTGAAGGAGGCTCGGATACTGAGCGATGCCGTTCATTCCGATCATTGCCCGATGTTGTTGGAAATTGCAGAGTAATGAAGGAGACAGAGGATAGAATAGCAAAGGCGGTCGAACTTTTCAAGAGTGGGTATAATTGCTCTCAATCTGTTGTGGCAGCTTTTGCCGACATGTATGGATTTACGGAAGAACAATCGTTGCGCATGTCCGCATCTTTCGGAGGCGGTATCGGCCGCATGCGCCAGACGTGTGGCGCCGCGTGCGGGCTGTTCATGCTGGCCGGATTGGAAAAAGGAGCGGTGCATGCCAGTGACCGTGAAAGCAAGGCGGCCAATTATGCTTTGGTGCAGGAGTTGGCCCAAGAATTCGAGAAACGCAATGGTTCTATAATTTGTGCCAAGTTGTTGGGACTGGAGAAAGTGGAAAAATCTTCTATTCCCGAAGCGCGGACAGAACAATATTATGCAAAGCGTCCTTGTGCCAAGATGGTGGAAGTTGCTGCCCGAATCTGGACTGAATACATGGAAAAGGCGCATCAATAGTAATGAAACGGAACTTTATGCCCCTTTATATAAAAAAAATGATTATAAATGTGTTCTATAACATATTTTATCTATCTTTGCAGCGATATAAGAAACACCTGCATCTTTGTTAATGGAGATGAGGATAACGTTTAACTAAAAGCAAATAGAAATGTTACAAGAAAAAGCTGGAAATGTTGCAGGACAGATTTGGACAGCATTGAATGGCACAGATGGCTTGACACACAAGCAAATCAAAAAAGTAACCAAACTGGTTGATAAGGACTTCTTCCTCGGTTTGGGTTGGTTATTGAGAGAGAACAAGGTCGTTACTTCCGAAGTAGAAGGCGAATTGTTTGTAAAGCTGAACTAAGCAGAGATTGATTAGAATGTTATAAAAAGATGCGTTGATACATGTATATGTTGTCAACGCATCTTTTTTATTTGCCCCGATTTCATTATCTTTGCGCACCGAATAAATAGATAATTGTTGACAATGAATAATATACGCAATTTCTGCATTATTGCCCATATCGACCACGGTAAATCGACACTGGCAGACCGTCTGCTGGAGTTTACCAATACCATACAAGTGACTAACGGACAGATGCTGGATGACATGGACTTGGAGAAGGAGAGAGGCATTACCATCAAGAGCCATGCCATACAGATGGAATATACGTATAAAGGCGAGAAATATATTTTGAATCTGATTGATACTCCGGGACACGTGGATTTCTCGTACGAAGTGTCGCGCTCCATTGCCGCATGCGAAGGCGCGTTGCTCATTGTAGATGCTTCGCAGGGTGTGCAGGCTCAGACTATTTCCAACCTCTATATGGCCATCGAACATGATTTGGAAATTATCCCGGTCATCAATAAATGCGACATGCCGAGCGCCATGCCCGAAGAGGTGGAGGATGAAATCGTCGAGCTGCTGGGTTGCAAACGCGAAGAAATTATTCGTGCTTCCGGCAAGACGGGTATGGGAGTGGAAGAAATCCTTGCCGCCGTTATTGAACGCATTCCTCATCCGGAAGGCAGTGAAGAGGCTCCGCTTCAGGCTTTGATTTTCGATTCCGTATTCAATTCTTTTCGCGGCATCATTGCCTATTTCAAGATTGTGAACGGCGTAATCCGTAAAGGAGATAAGGTGAAGTTCTTCAATACGGGCAAGGAGTATGATGCGGACGAAATAGGCGTACTCAAAATGGATATGCTTCCGCGTTCCGAACTGCGTACCGGCGATGTGGGGTATATCATTTCGGGCATCAAAACCTCCAAAGAAGTGAAAGTGGGTGATACCATCACGCATATCATGCGCCCTTGCAAAGAAGCCATTGCCGGATTTGAGGAGGTGAAGCCGATGGTTTTTGCAGGCGTATATCCTATTGAGGCGGAAGATTTTGAAGATCTGCGTTCTTCGCTGGAGAAGTTGCAGCTGAATGATGCTTCGCTGACTTTCCAGCCGGAATCCTCATTGGCTTTGGGTTTCGGCTTTCGTTGCGGTTTTCTGGGCTTGCTTCACATGGAGATTGTGCAGGAACGTCTCGACCGTGAGTTTGATATGAACGTCATCACGACAGTTCCCAACGTATCTTATAATATTTATGACAAGCAAGGCAACATGACCGAGGTGCATAACCCCGGCAGTATGCCCGACCCGACAATGATCGATCATATCGAAGAGCCTTATATCCGTGCTTCGGTGATTACCGCTACCGACTATATCGGTCCTATCATGACCCTTTGTTTGGGCAAGCGCGGCGAACTGGTGAAACAGGAATATATTTCGGGCAACCGTGTGGAAATCTATTATGATATGCCGCTTGGCGAGATAGTTATCGATTTCTATGATAAGTTGAAGAGTATCTCCAAGGGTTATGCTTCTTTCGATTATCATCCCAATGGTTTTCGTCCTTCCAAACTGGTGAAGCTGGATATCTTGCTGAACGGCGAGCCGGTGGATGCTCTTTCTACTTTGACGCATTTTGACAATGCTTACGAACTGGGACGACGGATGTGCGAAAAGCTGAAAGACTTGATTCCGAGACAACAGTTTGATGTAGCCATTCAAGCGGCTATCGGTGCGAAAATTATTTCCCGCGAAACGATTAAGGCTGTGCGTAAGGATGTGACGGCAAAGTGTTATGGCGGAGATGTGAGCCGTAAGCGCAAGTTGCTTGAGAAACAGAAAAGAGGTAAAAAAAGAATGAAACAGATTGGTAATGTGGAGGTGCCGCAGAAAGCTTTTCTTGCAGTACTGAAGCTGGATTGATAAAATCTTTTGAGGGAGGATGTGTCGTGTTTGACATTCTCTTTCATATAAACGATTCCAACATCTAATCAATATGAAAAAAATATTTTCTATCAAAAGTCGTTTGTCGCTCAATGTCTGGGCAAGTATTTTATTGTTTGTAGTGGCAATAATGGCCGCATGTGTGGCTAACTCGCCGATGGCGCCGGTTTATCAAGACTTTTTGTCGCAAGAATTGTATCTCCGTGTCGGAGACTTCAACTTGTTTTCACACGGAGGGCATCCGCTTACGATGATTGAATTTGTCAACGATTGTCTGATGGCGATTTTCTTTTTGTCCGTAGGATTGGAGATAAAGCGCGAACTGCTGGTGGGCGAGTTATCCTCTTTCCGTAAGGCGGTGCTTCCTTTCATTGCAGCTTGCGGGGGAATGATATTGCCGGTGCTGTTCTACTCTTTGTTGGTGGTGCAAGGCACTCCCGATGCGCAAGGCATGGCTATACCGATGGCTACGGACATTGCTTTCTCGTTGGGAGTACTCAGTCTGCTGGGCAAGCGAGTGCCTTTGAGCCTGAAGATATTCCTGACGGCTTTTGCCGTAGTTGACGATATTGGAGGTATTTTAGTGATAGCCTTGTTTTATAGTTCGGATGTGGCGTATGAGTATTTGCTGATAGCGGCAGCGCTCTATGCAATTCTTTACTATTTGGGCAAACGGGGAATGACGCAAAAGATTCTCTACCTGTCGGGAGGAGTTGTCATCTGGTATTTGTTTCTCCAGTCGGGTATCCACAGCACTATTTCGGGTGTGATATTGGCATTTGTGATACCGGCACGTCCGCGTCTGGATGCAGGGCGGTATATCAAACATATCCGTGCCGTTGTAAACTGTTTCCCGGTCTCTCATTCAGATAATATTGTGTTGGACAATGAGCAGATTGCTAAACTGAAGAGGGTGGAGCGTGCTTCGGACTTTGTCATCAGTCCGTTGCAGTCATTGGAAGATAATCTGCATGGGGTGGTGAATTTCGTTATCCTCCCGTTGTTTGCCTTTGCCAATGCCGGTGTAGTGCTTGGAGACAGTGGCGATGTAGTGGGCGACGTGAGCATAGCCGTGGCCGTGGGATTGCTTTTAGGGAAATTCGTAGGTATCTACCTCTTCACGTGGGTGGCGATAAAGAGCAAATTGGCTCCGATGCCTTCGGGTATGAACTGGAAAAATATTGCCGGCGTCTCGTTGTTGGGAGGTATCGGTTTTACGGTTTCTTTGTTCGTGGCTAATCTTTCCTTTGCAGGCGATTATCCGGAACTCTTGAATCAGGCGAAGTTCGGCGTACTGCTGGGTACGATAGTTGCCGGTTTGCTCGGTTATCTTGTCTTGAACATGGTGTTGCCCAAAAAGGAGTTATAATTCCGGAGATTCCGAACTACCCCTTATTCCCTTTATCGGATACCTTTCCAAAAAGGGAATAAGGGGTAGTTTGTATACGGATGCTTATTCCGTCTCTTCCGTCTCCTTATCTTTGGGCAGGAGTTTTGGCGAGATTCTCTTTTTCGGCGTAAGGCTCATGCCTTTCAGCATTTCTGCTTGGCGCACTATGCTTCCGTTTCCGTCCGATAGTTGGTTGAAGGCACGTTCATAGTCTTTTTGCAGACCGGTAAGCCTGTCGCCGATGGCGAGGAAAGTATCGGTGAAGCCGGCTATCTTTTCGTAGAGGGCTGTGCCGCGTTTGATGATGGCCTGTACGTTCTTCACCTGATTCTCTTTTCTCCAGAGATCGAGAGAAAGGCGCAGGGCACTGATGAGGTTGGTGGGGCTTATCAATACCACCTTTTTGTTATAAGCGTATTCCCAAAGAGTGGCGTCGGCCTGAACTGCAAGCAGATAGGCGCCCTCGGTGGGGATGAACATCATTACGAAATCGGGCGACTTGATGTTGTAGCGCGAATAGTCCTTTTGGCTTAGTTCGTCGATATGCGTACGGACAGATTGCAGATGCGCTTTCAGCAAGCGAGCCTGTTCCTCCTTGCTTTCGGCGGAAGTATAGGCTGTATAGGAGAGGAGTGAAACTTTGGAGTCTATAATCATTTCCCTGTCATCGGGATATTTCACGATGATGTCCGGTTGCATTTTCCGGCCGCTCTCTTCGTTGGCGATGGCATCGCCACGCTCGTCTTTCAAGTATTCCTGACGTGTATAATGTTCTCCTTCAATCAAGCCGGAGGCTTGCAGCAAGCGTTCCAGAATCATTTCCCCCCAGTTGCCTTGCATTTTCGAGTCGCCTTTCAGGGCACGGGTCAGGTTGTTGGCATCTTCACTGAGCCGATTATTCAACTCCACCAATTCCTTGATACGCTCGCTAAGAGAGAAGCGCTCTTTGGATTCGTTGCTGTAAACTTGCTCTACTTTTTCGCGGAAATCTTTCAGATTGTCTCCGAGAGGGCGCAACAAGTTGCCGAGATGTTCGGCATTCAGTTTCTTGAAGTCTTCGGCTTTGTTTTGGAAGATGCGGTTGGAGAGGTTCTCGAATTCGATGCTCATACGTTTGTGCAGAGCTTCGGCCTCTTCCTGTTGCAGCTTCAGTGCTTTTACTTCTTTTTCCTGCTGTTGCTTCAACAAATCCGTTTCCTTTTCCTGCTGCTGTTTCAGCATGCTCACTTCTTTGTCCTGCTGCTGTTTCAGCAACTCCATCTCTTTCTCTTTTCCACCTATTTCGGCACGTATGGCGTCAACTTTTCGTGCGGCAAGCAGATAGCCGATGACGAGGCCTATGCAGATGCCCGTGATGAGTAGTATTATATCCATGTCGTTATTTATTGAAATGAATCGTTTTAAATCCTATTCGGTCAAGATTTCGTTTCCGTCTTCCGTAATCAATATCATGCTTTCCCATTGTGCGGAGGGCAGTCCGTCGTCCGTGCATACAGTCCAGCCGTCGGCTTCGTCGACGAAGACTTCATACCTTCCCATATTAATCATCGGTTCGATGGTAAACGTCATGCCCGGCACTATCATCATGCCCGTGCCACGTTTCCCGAAGTGCTCTACATCCGGCTCTTCATGAAATTTCACTCCTACGCCGTGTCCGCAAAGGTCGCGCACCACGCTATATCCGTTTTTCTCGGCATGCTCTTGAATGGCTGCGCCTATGTCGCCGAGGCGTGCCCAAGGTCGGGCTGCCCGTACACCGATGTCGCGGCATTCTTTCGTCACTTGCACCAAACGTTGCTTTTCGGGGCTGACTTCTCCAATCATGTACATGCGCGAGGCATCGGAGAAGTAACCCTTATAAATGGTAGATACATCTACATTCACTATGTCTCCGCTGCGCAAAAACTCTTTTGTGCTGGGTATGCCGTGGCATACGACATCGTTGATGCTTGTGCATACGCTTTTGGGGAATCCTTCGTACAGGAAAGGAGCGGGGATTGCATCGTGGTCGGTAGTGAAGCAGTAAACCATGTGGTCTATCTCGGCGGTGGACATGCCTTCGCGTATATTGGCCGATATGTAATCCAGCAGTGCCGTGTTTATCTTGGCGCTTTCGCGTATGCCGGCCAATTGTTCTTCCGTGCGCAACAGGTGGCGCAACGGCAACTTATATCCTTCTTTCTTATATTGTTGGATTTTGGCTTCTACCTCGTCGGAATAGTTTTGGGGAGTAAACCGTACTCCTTTCATACCCTTTTTCATACTTCTTCTTTTTATAAATGATAGGCAAAAATACGGAATAATACGGTATGGTTGCGTACATATGGCATAAAAAAACACCCGTCTCTCCGGCATATCCGTCCGTACATGCTTCTTAAAAAACGCATGGGATTTGCGCAGCCGATTCTTCTTTCGTCTCCTTACATGGCGGTGTTGTCCGGCTTCAGGACATACACTTTGTGTGTGCGTCGTCCTTTGCTTCCGATGCCTGTTTCAGGGTTTTCCTCCCATTCTCTCAGCTCTTTGGCTGCGGCGGTTTTCAGCAACCCCGTCAGTCGGCAGTACTCCGCAACGCTCATGACGAGGTTCTTCCTGAGGTATTCCTTGGCCATGGCCAACCGTTCTTGCGGGCTGAAGAATTGTGAGGAGCGGCGGCACTTCTTGTATCTTGCCCGTTGCAGATGGCAGTTCCGGGCTGTTTCGTACACCAACTCCTTGTCGGCCTTGAAGTGTATGTCTTTCAGGCAGATGCTTGCCGCATTGCGCTTGGACTCGCCCTCTTCGGCGCTTTCGCGTTCTTTGCCCTCGCGCAAACCTAATGCCGGGGTGAATATGCCCAAGCCTTTTATCTTTACCGAATAACCTCCGCTCATATTGTAGGCAATTTCTTCGGTGATGGCTTGCACCAACCCCATAATGTCTCCTCTCGTGAAGGTGGTGGCTTTAGATATTGTCTCTGCAATATCTCCCAAGTCTTTCTGTCCGTATAGTTGCATCTTGGGATAAAATATGCGCTTGCCGTCTTCGTTGGGCAGGGTAAGCTCCTGCATGTCGTATTCTGCCATAATCGGATATATAAATGAAGTTTTGGTTATAAATTTCTCTTTCCCTGTCTGCTTGGATATTGCTTGCCTGATATAGGCAGTGCTCCGGTCGGATACAAGCAGAAAAGTTGTTCGGCACAGATATCAAAGCGTTTCTTTATATGTAGAGAAGTTGTTCTCTACACGGATGCATCTCTGTTCGCAGTGCGCGGACAAATAAACGCAGTGTGCGGATAAACGTTCGCACGGCTCGGATAAGTGTTCGCAATGCGAAGATAAAGAATGTTTCGTAGGCAGGCAAGCTTTGGAGGAGATTAAGTGAAATATGGTGCGGATGGATATTTTTGAGACAGGAATTGTGCCAACAGAATACCTTCAGAAAGAAAATAGGGCGGAATCCTAACATCGGAATTAAGAAAAAACGAAAGGAATGCTATGTTTTTTATTTTTTTGCGTATGTTTGTCTTTGAATGTTAATTAACGATATGACTTATGAGATTCTTGAGTTATGTGAAGATATGTCTGTTGTGTGTGCTGGCTGTAAGTCTGGCAGCATGCGAGGATGAACAGGATGTAGTGGATAACGCCCTCATCGGTCGTTCGTGGACGGGCTATGTGGGCATGCAGAATGAACATGGTGAACGGGTTTTGAGTACCTTTTATTTTGGAGCCGATGGATTCGGCGAGGAGCTTCAACGCTATTATGACGGAGAAGTCTATGACAAATTCCGTTTTCAATGGTGGTGGGAAGATGGTTATAGCCGAAATTTGGTTCTGGACTATGGTCGGGTAGGCGGCATTTCCTATATGGATAATGTTCGGGTGGACGGTATGCGGTTATGGGGGACATTCTATTTTTCCCAAGCCTCCCCGGGCTTTAATTTCACTCTGGATATGGATTATTAGGAGAGAGGGGCACAGCCAATAATAGGCTGTGCCACCCCTTATTATTTCCTCAAAAACAACTTCTTGAAATCTCCGGGATACGGAGTCTCGAAATTCATCTTTTCTCCCGTGACGGGATGATAGAAGCATAACTTGAAGGCATGCAGCGCCAATCTTCCTATCGGATTGACATCTTCCAGTCCGTAGCGTCCGTCGCCGATGATGGGATGCCCTAAGTCCTGCATGTGCACGCGTATCTGGTTTTTGCGTCCGGTTTCAAGATTCAGTTCCACTAAAGAGTAGCCGTTGGCACGTTTAATGGTGCGGTAGTGCGTGATGGCTTCTTTGCCGCCGTCGTCCGTGGGACTGGAATGTACATAAAGCGTGCGGTCGGTGAGCCATGAGGAAACAGAACCGGCATTCTTTTCCATCTCTCCGGACACGACCGCTACATAGCGGCGGTCGAACACGATGTCGTGCCAGTTGTCGCGCAATGTGTTTTGCGTCTTCTCGTCTTTGGCAAACATCATCAAACCTGAAGTGTCACGGTCCAAACGGTGGACAATGTAGACTCGATGCTGTCTTCCCGAACGCTGCACGTATTCGTTCAGTATCGTATAGGCCGTACGCTCCTTCTGCCTTTCCGTATTGACGGACAACAATCCTTGCATTTTTTCGATAACGATGATATATGCATCCTCATACACAATCTTTATCAGTTTGTGGTTGAAATCCTTCTTTCCTTTTTCGCGGCTGATTTGTACTTTCATGCCCGGTTTCAAAGGGAAGTTGTATTGCGTGGTGATGACGCGGTCCACATATACAATCCGCTTGCTCAACAACGATTTCAGTTTGGTGCGACTGGCATCCGGCATTTTGGCTGCCAGAAACTCCATAAGTTCCATCGGTTCTTTCACCATATAGTCCGTATATTGTGTGCGGGCTCTTGCCACGATTTTTTCTTTTGCCATGTTGGTCAGTGGTTTAGCGATTAGTTGATTAGCGGTTTCTCATTCTCAGGCTTCAGTTCGAGCAACACCACATTCTCTACATGATGGGTATGCGGAAACATGTCTACCGGTTGAACGGCTTTTACCTTATATTTTACGTCAAGCAGTTGTAAATCGCGTGCTTGCGTGGCGGGATTGCAACTGACATATACGATACGTTTGGGCTCGGCAAAGAGAATGACGTCTATCACATCCTGATGCATTCCGGCACGGGGAGGGTCGGTGATGACGACGTCGGGGCGACCGTATCGGTTGATAAAATCCTCCGTCAGCAGGTCTTTCATATCTCCTGCAAAGAACAAGGTATTCTCTATCCCGTTAATCTCGGCATTTACTTTGGCATCTTCAATGGCTTCGGGCACATATTCTATGCCTATGACCCGGCGGGCTTGCCGGGAGACAAAATTAGCGATGGTTCCCGTACCCGTATATAGGTCATATACCAGCTCGTTGCCTGTAAGCCCCGCAAAGTTGCGTGCAATTTTATAAAGATTGTAGGCTTGTTCGGAGTTGGTTTGATAAAAAGATTTCGGTCCTACTTTGAAACGCAGCCCCTCCATCTCTTCGAAAATATGGTCTTTCCCTTTAAAAGTATATACGTTGAGGTCTGTAATGGTGTCGTTCACCTTATTATTAATAATGTAAAGCAGAGAAGTTATCTCAGGGAATGTGTCTGCCACATATTGCAGCATCTGCTTGAAAAGCTCCATTTCTTCCTCTCTTTCTATCTTGCAGATGAGGATTACCATCAGTTCGCCCGTGGTGGACGTGCGCACAATCATATTTCTCAACATCCCTTCGTGAGTGCGCAGGTTGATGAACGAGTAATCGTGTTTATAGGCATAATCACGCACGGCATTGCGAATCCGGTTCGAAATGTCGTTCTGCAACCAGCATTTTTCTATGGCCAATACTTTGTCAAAAGCATTGGGAATATGGAATCCTACGGCATTCATTTGTTCGTACACCACGTTTTGCCCCACTTCTTCTGCCGTGAGCCAACGTTTGTTGGAAAAAGTATATTCCAACTTGTTACGATAGAATTGCGTTTTTTCCGAGCCTAAGATGGGAGATATTTCAGGAAGCTCTATCTTGCCGATGCGTGTGAGGTTGTCAGTCACCTGCTTTTGCTTGTATTTGATTTGCTCGGAATAGGGAAGTACCTGCCATTTGCAACCGCCGCATACGCCGTAATGTTGGCAAAACGGAACAGCTCTTACCGATGAATATTCATGAAACTTTACTGCCTCAGCTTCGGCATAATGATGTTTCTTTCTCTTGATTTGCAAGTCAACCACGTCACCGGGGACGACGTATGGCACGAATACAACCAAATCATTGACTTTTGCGATGGCTTTTCCTTCGGCAGCCACATCCGTTATTGTCACTTTCTCCAATAGGGGAAGTTCTTTTCTCTTTCTTGCCACTTCTACACCAAATATAATAAATTCTTCTGCAAAAGTAGATAATTTTTCGGTAATTCTCTCTATGAAACGAAATATTAAAGATTGCAATGTCGAAATTGCATTTTGGCATAAAGTTTTCGAGGGAAAAAGTTTTATAGTATGCGAAATATACTTAGATTTGCGAACAGAAAAATAAAGTTATAATCAGAAACTTTAAATATTTATTATGGACAAAAAAAGAGTTTACACTTTTGGAAACGGCCGGGCAGAGGGAAAGGCTGACATGAAGAATCTGTTGGGTGGAAAAGGTGCCAACCTTGCAGAAATGAATCTTATAGGAGTTCCGGTTCCTCCGGGCTTCACAATTACGACAGAAGTTTGTACCGAATATTATGAAATGGGTCAGGACAAAGTCGTTGCTTTATTGAAAAACGAAGTAGAACAGGCCATCGCTCACGTAGAAACGCTGATGCGTTCCAAGTTCGGTGATGTGGAGAATCCTTTGTTGGTCTCTGTACGTTCGGGTGCACGTGCTTCCATGCCGGGCATGATGGATACTATCTTGAACTTAGGTCTGAATGATGAAGTGGTAGAAGGCTTGACACGCAAAACCGGCAATGCACGTTTTGCATGGGATTCTTACCGCCGCTTCGTTCAGATGTATGGCGACGTGGTGCTTGGCATGAAACCGGTAAACAAAGAAGATGTAGATCCGTTCGAGGCCATTATTGAAGAGGTGAAACATGCCAAAGGCGTGAAGTTGGATAATGAGCTCGAAGTAGAAGATCTCAAAGAATTGGTGAAGAAATTCAAAGCCGCAGTTAAAGCGCAGACAGGTAAGGATTTCCCGGCTTGTGCTTACGAGCAGCTATGGGGAGCCGTATGTGCCGTGTTCAATTCTTGGATGAACGAGCGTGCCATTCTTTATCGTAAAATGGAAGGAATACCTGATGAATGGGGTACGGCTGTCAGTGTTCAGGCCATGGTGTTCGGCAATATGGGAGAAACCTCGGCTACGGGTGTTTGCTTCAGCCGCGACGCAGCAACCGGTGAAGACCTTTTCAACGGTGAATATCTGATTAATGCGCAAGGCGAAGATGTGGTAGCAGGTATTCGCACTCCGCAGCAGATTACAAAAGTCGGTTCGCAACGTTGGGCGGAACTGGCCGGCGTAAGCGAGGAAGAGCGTGTAAGCAAATATCCTTCCATGGAAGAGGCCATGCCGGAAATCTATAAAGAGTTGGATGCGTTGCAGACCAAGCTCGAAAACCACTACAAGGATATGCAGGACATGGAATTCACCGTACAGGAAGGTAAACTCTGGTTCCTCCAGACACGTAACGGTAAGCGTACCGGTGCCGCTATGGTGAAGATTGCCATGGATTTGCTTCGTCAGGGAATGATTGATGAAAAAACGGCATTGCTTCGTTGCGAGCCGAACAAACTGGATGAGTTGCTTCATCCGATATTTGATACAAAGGCTCTGAAGCAAGCCCAGACTTTGACCCGTGGTTTGCCTGCATCTCCGGGTGCTGCTTGCGGGCAGATTGTATTCTTTGCAGATGATGCCGCCGAATGGCATGCTGCCGGCAAAAAGGTTGTGATGGTACGTATTGAGACTTCTCCCGAAGACTTGGCCGGTATGGCAGTTGCCGAAGGTATCTTGACTGCTCGTGGAGGTATGACCTCGCATGCGGCCGTAGTGGCTCGCGGCATGGGTAAATGCTGTGTATCGGGTGCGGGAGCGTTGAATATCGACTATAAGGCACGTACAGTAGAGATAGACGGTGTTCTCCTGAAAGAGGGTGATTACATTTCTTTGAATGGTAGCACAGGCCAAGTATATAATGGTAAGGTAGAAACAAAGGCTGCCGAACTTTCCGGTGACTTTGCCGAATTGATGAATCTGGCTGATAAATATACCAAACTGCAAGTTCGTACCAACGCCGATACTCCGCACGATGCAGAGGTGGCACGCAACTTCGGTGCAGTGGGAATCGGTCTCTGCCGCACAGAACACATGTTCTTTGAAGGCGAGAAGATTAAAGCCATGCGCGAGATGATTCTTGCAGAAGATGCCGAAGGACGCCGCAAGGCTTTGTCTAAGATTCTGCCGTACCAGCAAGCCGACTTCAAGGGTATCTTCAAGGCTATGGCCGGATTCCCGGTAACTGTTCGTCTGCTCGATCCTCCTTTGCACGAGTTTGTTCCTCACGATTTGAAAGGTCAGCAAGAGATGGCCGATGCAATGGGAGTGAGTCTGCAATATATTCAGCAACGTGTTGAATCGCTTTGCGAACACAACCCGATGCTGGGGCACCGTGGTTGCCGTTTGGGAAATACATATCCTGAAATTACCCAGATGCAGACGCGTGCCATCTTGGGTGCAGCCTTGGAGTTGAAGAAAGAAGGCGTTGAAACGCATCCTGAGATTATGGTGCCGCTGACCGGTATCTTGTACGAATTTAAACAACAAGAAGATGTCATTCGTGGCGAAGCCGCCAAGTTGTTTGAAGAAGTAGGGGATAGCATTGATTTCAAGGTCGGTACTATGATTGAAATTCCTCGTGCTGCTCTGACTGCCAACCGTATTGCTTCTTCGGCAGAGTTCTTCTCATTCGGAACGAACGACTTGACTCAGATGACGTTTGGATATTCACGTGACGATATCGCTTCTTTCCTTCCTATCTATCTGGAGAAGAAGATTCTGAAAGTCGATCCGTTCCAAGTGCTCGACCAAAACGGCGTAGGACAGTTGGTACGTATGGCCACGGAGAAAGGGCGTGCCATCCGTCCGGATTTGAAATGCGGTATTTGCGGCGAGCATGGCGGAGAACCTTCTTCAGTGAAGTTCTGCCACAAGGTGGGATTGAATTATGTCAGCTGTTCTCCGTTCCGTGTGCCCATTGCACGTTTGGCGGCGGCGCAGGCTGCGATTGAAGACTTGAACTGAAATAGAAGTATCTGAAAAATAGATATAACTGATAATCTGTAAGTTGAAGGGATTTGCTCTTGAGGCGAATCCCTTTCTTCTATGCTGTAAAACGTGTGATTTGTGCGCTTGTTTATTCAGAAATAATGGGCGGATGCCGGAAAGATCTGCCAGTTGCATGTACGTCCTCTCGGTTTATTTTCCTGCATATGCCACTTCATCTTCCTTCAGGTGTGGGCTTACCTTCTCTAAAGTGTGAGTATAGCTGTTCCGAAGTGTGGGCTTATGCCCGCTGAAGTGTGGGCTTACGTCCGCTCAAGTGTGGGATTATGGCCGTTCAAGTGTGGGCTTACGTTTCTTCGTATGCGGGGTTAGCTTTGTATAAGAATAAAAGACTGAGCGACTTTGAGTTACGAACTTCTCTGTTTGTAAGCGTGTAATGTCGCAAATTTGTTCCATTTGTAGTAATAATCGTTCAATATAGGTTTTTTTATATAAAAAAAGCATTGGTATAGAACAACGAGATGCAATTTGTTTCTACATTTGCAAAGTTGTTTATTTAACTATTGAAGAGAACAAACGGTTAAGAGTAAACGTTTATAAGTGAAAATATTTATGTGGCTTGTGTACGGATAAACATTAAGTAATCTGCGTGTATATACGAAATCGACCACATTGCATTAGTTAGGTATTATTAAAGAAAAACAGAATAAAAAGATTGCTTATGTCACAGATTGCGGGACATATTTCACAGGTTATAGGTCCTGTGGTAGATGTTTATTTTGAAGGAACGGAGGCGGAACTGAAATTGCCAAGTATTCATGATGCGCTGGAGATTAAAAGACCTGACAAAAAAAGGTTGATTGTAGAAGTGCAGCAGCACATTGGCGAGAACACAGTGAGAACCGTAGCCATGGATAGTACGGATGGCCTGCAAAGAGGAATGAAAGTATATCCGTTGGGAGGTCCCATTACCATGCCCATAGGCGAGCAGATAAAGGGGCGTCTGATGAATGTGGTGGGCGACTCCATCGACGGAATGAGAGAGTTGGATCGTAACGGAGCCTATCCCATCCATCGTGAGCCTCCTAAATTTGAAGAGCTGACTACCGTGCAGGAAGTACTCTTTACGGGTATCAAGGTCATCGACCTGTTGGAACCTTACAGTAAGGGAGGAAAAATCGGCTTATTCGGTGGAGCCGGTGTGGGCAAAACAGTGCTCATACAGGAACTCATCAATAATATTGCAAAGAAGCAACATGGCTTTTCCGTTTTTGCCGGAGTGGGAGAGCGTACTCGCGAAGGCAATGACCTGCTGAGGGAAATGATTGAATCCGGTGTCATCCGCTATGGAGAAGAGTTTAAGAAAAGTATGGAGGAAGGCAATTGGGACTTGTCGAAGATAGATTATGATGAAGTGGCTAAGTCGCAAGTATCCTTGATATTCGGCCAGATGAACGAACCTCCCGGTGCCCGCCAGTCAGTGGCATTGTCGGGACTGACAGTGGCCGAATCATTCCGCGACATGGGAGCTGATACGGATGGTCCGCGCGATATCTTGTTCTTCATCGACAACATATTCCGGTTTACGCAAGCCGGCTCCGAGGTTTCGGCCTTGCTGGGACGCATGCCCTCGGCAGTGGGCTATCAGCCTACGCTGGCCACGGAAATGGGAGCGATGCAAGAGCGCATCACCTCCACCCGCAAGGGTTCCATCACTTCCGTGCAAGCGGTATATGTGCCCGCCGATGACTTGACCGACCCTGCACCTGCCACTACCTTTACACACCTCGATGCCACCACGGTATTGAGCCGCAAGATTACGGAGCTCGGCATTTATCCTGCCGTAGACCCTTTGGAATCTACGTCGCGCATCCTCGACCCCCACATTGTGGGCGAAGAGCATTATGAGGTGGCGCAGCGCGTGAAACAAATTTTGCAGCGAAACAAAGAGTTGCAGGACATCATTTCCATTCTTGGCATGGAGGAACTCTCGGACGCTGACCGTACATTGGTGAACCGCGCGCGCCGAGTACAGCGTTTCCTGTCGCAACCATTTGCCGTGGCCGAACAGTTTACCGGCGTTCCCGGTACGATGGTTTCCATTGAGGACACCATCAAGGGGTTCAAGATGATTCTCGACGGAGAAGTGGACTACCTGCCCGAGCCGGCTTTCTTGAATGTGGGAACAATTGAAGAAGCCATCGAAAAAGGAAAGAAGTTGCTGGAGCAAGTAAAATAGGACGTGAGCTTTTTGTTCGATGAAACTTTCCTCCGATATCGGACATGCATAAATTGACAAACCCGTAAATAAAAAAGATGAAGAGACTGCATTTGGTTATTGTGTCGCCCGAAAAGGAGCTTTTCGGGGGCGAGGTAGAAAGCGTGACGTTGCCGGGTTCGGGCGGTTCGTTCATGATACTGCCGCAGCATGCCCCTATTGTATCGTCATTGAAAGCAGGAAAACTGACTTATGTGGTGAATGGCGAGGAGCATGAATCGCTGATTCAAGGCGGTTTCGTTGAAATGAACAATAACAGAGTCACTGTCTGTATAGAGTGAAGAAAGGGAATGAAAAGGATGAAACAAAAGCATACTATGTTTTTTATCGGCCTGTTTGTGCTGATGGGGTTGTTGACCTCCGTCGGCATGCATGCCGATAGCATCGCCGTACATCATCCGGTTGCCGCCGCCGTACAGGTCGGAGGCGACGGAGCGGTTTCGGCAGAGAAGAAAAACGGAGTGGACGTGAAAGAGATTGTCTTCGGACACATCGGCGATTCTTATGAATGGCATATCACGACTTGGGGCAAGAGGCATATCACCATTCCGTTGCCTGTCATCGTATACAGCCGGATGTCGGGATGGCATGTCTTCTCATCCGCCCGGTTGGAAGAGAACGGAGGTAGCTACGACGGATTGTCGGTTGCTTCGGAGGGAAGCCGATTCGAAGGCAAATTGGTGGAGCACGACACCGCGGGAAATGAAGTCCGTCCGTGGGATTTCTCCATCACCAAGGTTGTATTTGCTTTGATAATCAACAGTGTATTGCTGCTCGTCATCATCCTGAGAGTGGCTCGTTGGTATCGCAGGCATCCTCAAGACAGTGCCACTCCCGGAGGCTTTGTCGGTTTCATGGAGATGTTCATCATGATGGTGAACGATGATGTCATCAAGGGGTGCGTAGGCCCCAACTATCGCAAATTCTCTCCTTATCTTCTGACGGCTTTCTTCTTTATATTCATCAACAACCTGATGGGACTGGTGCCTTTCTTTCCCGGCGGAGCCAATGTGACGGGAAACATTGCCGTTACCATGATTCTGGCTCTTTGCACTTTCTTTGCCGTCAACATTTTCGGAACAAAGGCCTATTGGAGAGATATATTCTGGCCCGATGTGCCTTGGTGGTTGAAAGTTCCTTTCCCGATGATGCCCATGATAGAGTTGTTCGGTATCTTCACCAAACCTTTTGCCCTGATGATTCGTCTGTTTGCCAACATGCTTGCCGGACACATGGCGATGCTGGTGCTGACATCTCTTGTTTTTATCTCGGCAAGCATGGGGCCGGTACTGAACGGTTCGCTGACGGTGGCGTCGGTATTGTTCAATATCTTCATGAATGCTCTGGAGTTGTTGGTCGCTTTCATCCAAGCCTATGTGTTCACCATGCTGTCTGCGGTATTCATCGGATTGGCGCAAGAGGAGGGACACGAAGAGAAGAAGGCGACGACACTTTCCGGACATAGAAAAATAAAATAGAAAAGTATATAGGATTAATAAACATTTTAAAAATTGAAAGTTATGTTACTATCAGTATTATTGCAAGCTGCTGTGGCAGGTGTAGGAATTAGTAAGCTGGGTGCGGCATTAGGTGCCGGTATCGCTGTGATAGGCGCCGGATTGGGTATCGGTAAGATCGGCTATTCTGCCATGGAGGCCATTGCCCGACAACCCGAAGCTTCCAAAGATATTCGTATGAACATGATTATTGCCGCAGCCTTGATTGAAGGTGTGGCTTTGTTGGCGGTGGTTGTATGTCTGTTGGTGTTTTTCTTATAGTATACAATCGGACAATAGTCAAAAATATAAATAAAGATTATGTCATTGTTATTACCTGATAGTGGTTTGCTGTTTTGGATGCTCCTTTCGTTCGGGGTGGTGTTTGTCGTGCTTGCCAAATACGGTTTTCCCATCATAACCAATATGGTGGAAGAACGTAAAGCCTACATAGACCACTCTCTGGAAATGGCTCGTGAGGCAAATGCCCGGCTTGCCGAACTGAAAGCGGAGAGCGAAGCCTTGGTTGCTGCTGCTAACAAAGAACAGGGACGCATTTTGCGGGAGGCCATGCACGAGCGCGATAAGATTATTGTCGAGGCACATAAGCTGGCGGAAGCTGCTGCGCAAAAAGAGCTGGACGAGGCGAAAAGGCAAATACGCCAAGAGAAGGAAGAAGCCATTCATGATATCCGCCGTCAAGTAGCCGTTTTGTCAGTAGACATAGCTGAGAAAATACTTCGGAAAAACCTGAATGAAAGGAATGAACAGATGGAGATGATCGACCGGATGTTAGACGAAGTGCTGGCGGCAAGCAAGAACAATTAAAGTGGTTGAAAAATGGATATAGGAATCATTTCGATGCGTTATGCGAAAGCATTGATGGAATATGCCAAGGGCACGGGTGCGGAAGAGACCTTATATGAAAGATTCCGCATGCTCGACCGTAGTTTCAGGAAGCACCCCGACCTGCGTATGGCGTTGGACAATCCTGTGCTGACAATACGCGAGAAGTTTGCACTTATCTGTACGGCGGCTTCGGGCGATGCTCCTGCAGGAAGAGAGTTTACGCGTTTCATCACGTTGGTGTTGAAGAACCGGCGTGAAAACTTCCTCCAGTATATTTGTCTTAGCTTTCTGAACTTGTATCGGAAAGACAAGCACATCGGTGTAGGAAGGTTGATTACAGCCGTGCCGGTTAGCCGTGCTGTATGGGAACGCATTCATGACAGTGCTTCTTCCTTGCTGCATGCCAGCATGGAGTTGCATACGGAAGTGGATCCTTCCATTGAAGGCGGTTTTATTTTCGACATCAACGATTTTCGTCTTGATGCCTGCATTGCCACCCAGCTCAAAAAGGTGAAGCAGCAGTTTATTGACAAAAACAGAAGAATAGTATAATAACGGTTAGCGATGAGTGGTCAGTGCATAGTAATGCTGTTTGGTGAGTGCTCATTATTAATCAATTAAAGACAGAAAACATGGTTTCTGAAAATATAAAAGCAAGCGAAGTTTCCGATATTCTTCGACGTCAGCTCGAAGGTATTGACACCCGTGTGCAACTGGACGAGATTGGCACAGTGTTGCAAGTCAGTGACGGTGTGGCGCGTATCTACGGCCTACGCAATGCCGAAGCAAACGAGTTGCTTGAGTTTGATAACGGCGTCAAAGCCATTGTAATGAACCTTGAGGAAGATAATGTAGGCGCTGTATTGCTTGGTCCTACGGACAAGATAAAAGAAGGTTTCATCGTGAAGCGTACCAAGCGCATTGCTTCCATCATGGTAGGAGAGAGTATGCTGGGGCGTGTGATAGACCCATTGGGAGCACCACTCGACGGTAAGGGGGCAGTAGGGGGAGAACTCTGTGAAATGCCGTTGGAGCGTAAAGCGCCGGGAGTCATCTTCCGTCAGCCGGTAAATCGGCCGTTGCAGACGGGGTTGAAGGCGGTAGACGCTATGATACCCATAGGGCGCGGACAGCGAGAGTTGATTATCGGCGACCGTCAAACCGGTAAAACGGCGATTGCCATCGACACCATCATCAATCAGCGTGCCAATTTTGAGGCAGGCGACCCGGTTTATTGCATCTATGTAGCCATTGGTCAGAAAGGTTCTACGGTGGCTTCTATTGTAAACACATTGCGCCAATACGGTGCCATGGACTATACCATTGTAGTGGCTGCTACGGCGGGCGACCCGGCTGCGTTACAGTATTATGCTCCTTTTGCGGGTGCTGCCATAGGCGAATATTTTCGTGATACGGGACGCCATGCGTTGGTGGTATACGACGACTTGTCCAAACAGGCCGTCGCCTATCGCGAGGTGTCTCTGATTCTGCGCCGTCCGTCAGGGCGCGAGGCTTATCCGGGCGATATTTTCTATCTGCACTCTCGTTTGCTGGAACGTGCTGCAAAGATTATCAGTCAGGAAGAAGTGGCCCGTGAAATGAACGACCTGCCCGACAGTCTGAGAGGTAAGGTAAAAGGCGGCGGCTCGCTGACCGCATTACCCATCATCGAGACTCAGGCCGGAGATGTTTCTGCCTATATTCCTACAAATGTGATTTCCATTACCGACGGACAGATATTCCTCGACTCGAATCTTTTTAATCAGGGTAACCGTCCGGCCATCGACGTCGGCATTTCGGTGAGTCGTGTAGGAGGTAACGCGCAGATAAAGGCGATGAAGAAAGTGGCCGGTACGCTGAAGATTGATCAGGCGCAATACCGTGAATTGGAAGCGTTTACCAAATTTAGCGGTGACATGGATCCTGTGACTGCATTGACCATTGACAAAGGGCAGAAGAACAAGCGTCTGCTGGTGCAACCTCAGTATGCTCCCATGCCCGTAGAGAAGCAGGTGGCCGTTCTTTATTGTGGCACACACGGTTTGCTGAAGAACGTTCCTTTGGATAAAGTTGGCGAATTTGAACGTGCTTTTCTCGAATCGCTTGAGATGAACTATCGTGCGGAGGTGCTTGATGTCTTGAAAACCGGTGCCATCAACGATGATATCTGCCAGAAGATGGAAGAAACGGCCGAGATGGTTGCAAGGCAATTTATGTAATGAAATCGTTAGACAGATATGGCTTCACTGAAAGAGGTAAAAAACAGAATAAGTTCCGTCAAGAGTACACGCCAGATAACATCGGCGATGAAGATGGTGGCTTCCGCCAAATTGCACAAAGCGCAAGGACGGATTGAGAATATGCTGCCTTATCAACGGAAGCTGAATGAGATTCTAACCAACTTCCTGCGTACGGACGCTTCGTTTGAGTCGCCTTATACGGAGAAGAGGACCGTGGAACGGGTAGCAATTGTTGTGTTCTCGTCCAATACTTCTTTGTGCGGCTCTTTCAATTCGAATGTGGTGAAGATGCTGGAACGGATGTTGGAAAGTTATCAGTCGCTGGGAAGAGAAAACATACTGATATATCCCGTAGGGAAAAAAATAGAAGAGGCTGTCAAGAAGATGGGATACGAGCCGCAAGGCAGTTACCGGTCGATGGCCGACAAGCCTTCGTATACAGAGGCTTATGAACTGGCGGGAAAGCTGATGCAGGAGTTTGTGAGAAGAAACATCGATCATGTGGAGCTGATTTACCACCACTTCAAGTCGATGGGAACGCAAGAATTGCTTTGCGAGAATTATCTGCCCATCGATCTTGGCCGGGTGGCGGAAGAAGCAAAGCTCGACACTGCTGCCGAGAATATCCGTAGCTTCAATAATGACTATATCGTAGAACCTTCCGTTGACGGGCTGATTGCCGAACTTCTACCCAAAGTGTTGAGCCAGAAGTTATTTACGGTGCTTCTCGACTCCAACACCTCCGAGCATGCCGCCCGTATGCTTGCCATGCAGGCAGCAACGGATAATGCCAATGATTTGATTCAGGATTTAACAAAACAGTACAACAAAAGCCGTCAGCAGGCCATAACCAATGAACTACTCGACATTGTTGGCGGCAGCTTGAAGTAGTGGATTATCGGCTTTTACGGAGAGGCGCCCGGAAACAAAAGCGGCAATGAAAGACAAGGATAATGAAATAATCTTTATCTTTGCCCTATTGTGAAAGCATAACAATAGATGAAATCCGCCGATATCGATAACGAGAAGGAGCGGATTAGTTGAAAAAAGAGCATTTCAATGGAGCAAAATTCAGAATTGGCGCTTGCATGGCAATTAATAGAAAGTACCGGTACTCACCTTTTCCTGACCGGTAAGGCCGGTACCGGTAAAACCACTTTTCTGAGAAAACTGAAGTCCGAAAGTCCCAAACGGATGATTGTATTGGCCCCAACGGGGATTGCCGCCATCAATGCCGGCGGGATGACGATTCATTCTTTCTTCCAGATACCTTTCGCCCCTTATGTTCCTGAGAGTTCATTCAGTGCGGATGGCAAAGCCACATACCGTTTTCGCTATGGTAAAGAGAAGATAAACATAATCCGCAGCATCGATTTGCTGGTGATTGACGAAATCAGCATGGTGCGTGCCGACTTACTCGACTCGGTGGATGCGGTGTTGAGACGCTTCCGCGACAGGAGCAAACCTTTCGGAGGAGTGCAACTGTTGATGATTGGCGACCTCCGGCAACTTTCTCCCGTTGTAAAGGAAGAAGAGTGGCAGATGCTGAGCAAATATTACGATACCCCTTACTTCTTTTCCAGCCAAGCTCTGAAGCAGACGGAATATTGTGCCATTGAGTTACGGAAAGTATATCGGCAGAATGACGAAGCATTTCTTGAACTGCTGAACCGCATCCGCGAGAACCGTTGCGACAGTCAGGTGCTGGAAGCCTTGAATCGTCGCTATATGCCCGGATTCGAACCTAAGAAGGAGGATGGATATATCCGTTTAGTCACTCATAACTATCAGGCTCAACGAATCAACGACCATGAATTGGCGCAACTTCCGGGACGCTCTTATGCTTTTCGGGCCAAGATTGAGGGGAAGTTTCCCGATTATTCGTATCCCACGGACGAGGTACTGGAGTTGAAACGCGGTGCGCAGGTGATGTTCGTAAAGAACGATACTTCCGGCGAGCACCGCTATTATAATGGCATGATTGGAGAGGTGACGGCCGTTTCGGCAGGTGGAATAGAGGTGCGCAGTAAGGAAAACGACGTGCCTTTCGCTCTTCAGGAAGAGGAGTGGACAAATGCCAGATATGTGTTGGATGAGGAAACCAAAGAAATTACCGAAGCCATTGAAGGTACTTTCCGGCAATATCCGTTGAAGTTGGCTTGGGCAATTACCATCCATAAGAGTCAGGGACTGACATTTGAACGTGCGCTGATTGATGCCAGCGCATCGTTTGCGCATGGGCAGACGTATGTGGCTTTGAGCCGTTGTAAAACTCTGGAAGGGGTGGTGCTCAGTGCACCGCTTTCGGCAAAAGCCATCATCAGTGACAATGCGGTAAATGCCTTTACAACGGAAGCGCGCCTGAACGAACCGGACGAGAAGCGCTTCAGCTCTTTGCGGCAGGCTTATTTTGAGAGCTTATTGTCGGGATTATTCGATTTTCAGTCTTTGGAACAAGCCTTGCGCAGGTATGTGCGTTTGATAGACGAGCATTTGTATAAGCTTTTCCCAAAACAGTTGGCCGCCTGCAAAGAGGAAGTGGAGCGTTTTCACGAAAAGGTGACGAAGGTGGCCGCACGGTTCGGCCTCCAATATACCCGTCTAATTTCTGCTGCGGAAGATTATGCCACAGACAAGGTGCTGCACGAACGAATACATGCTGCTGCCGTTTATTTTCTGGAACAGTTGCAACCTTTGGATGTGCTGCTGGTGAACGGTGTGGTGTCTGACAATAAGGAATTGAAAAAAAAGCTCCGGAATGCGTTGGAAGAATTGGAAGATATGTATGATTTGAAGTCCGACTTGCTGCAACACATTCTGACACACGGATTCAAAATTACGGACTACCTGAAGCAGAAAGCACTTCTTACCCTTGACGATTCGGCCTCACAAAAGAAGAAACTTCGTGGAAAGGAAGTTGCAAAGAGAGGAGAAGCGTCGTTAGAAAGCAGAGAACATCAGTTTGAGAATGGCGGAGAAAGAAAACGGGAACGGAAGCGTGAGACTGCGGTTCTCGAAGTCCCTGCCGATGTGTTGCATCCGGTGCTTTACAATCGCTTGGTGGCGTGGCGGAATGCCGAAGCTTCACAACTGGGGCTACCGGTATATACAGTCATTCAGCAGAAGGCGATATTGGGAGTCAGTAATTTGCTTCCTTCGGATAAGGCCATGTTGATGCGTATTCCGTATTTCGGTAAGAAAAGTGTGGAGAAGTACGGAGATATTATTTTGCAGATGGTGCGCACTTATCAGAAAGAAAAAGGATTGATAGAACCGGAATTGTAAGCTTCTGTCTACCTTGAGGTGTGGGTTTATCTCTCCTAAGGTGTGGGCATATCTCTTCTGAAGTGTGGGCATAGCAATGTTGAAGTGTGGGCATAGAACTGCTGAAGTGTGAGGTTAGAGTTGTTAAAGTGTGGGCTTAAATTTTCTTCGGTGTAAGCTTATGCTTTTAAACATGCAAGCTTCTGATTTATATTGATTTAGGAAATAGGGGAGATTATCCCGCTGATTGTCTGGATACTTCTGAATTTCATTTCCATAAACGTGAAAATGCACTTGTACAACTATTGAGGTAATACTTGTACAAGTGTGAAATATAGATTCTTACATTCTGAACATCAGCTTTATCCCTTCGTCCAATGTATGTGGCCGATAGTCCAGCTCTTTGCGGGCTTTTTCTATGCTCAGCCCGCTGAAGTGTGGGCGGGGTGTCTTTTCTCCCATTTCCGAAGTGGTGACGGGACGAATCAGCGAGCGGTCCAACCCCAAAACATCGGCTACTCGGTAAGCTATATCGGCTATGGTCAGGCATTCACTTCCACAAATATGGTAGATGCCGTTGTGCGGATGATGTATCAGTTTTTCTACTCCCTGCACAATATCTTCAACATAAGTCGGGGTGCGCCACTGGTCGGAAACGACGCGTATTTCTTCATTGCTTCTCAGTCGGTCGGCCACTAATTGGAGTACATTTCCATGTTGTCCGGGCAAGGCAGAACCATATACCACCACCACACGCACAATGGCATAATTCCGGCAAATGGCGGCTATGCGTTTCTCGCCCTCCAACTTGGTGCGGCCGTAGTAGTTTACGGGAGCAGGAACATCTTCTTCCGTATAGGGACGGTCTGTTCGGCCACTGAATACGAAATCTGTGGAGAGATGGATAAGACGACTGCCGTGTATCTCGCAGCAGTTTGCCAGATGCTCTGTGGCGGTAATGTTGATGGCGTCGGCTTCTTCATGATGCGTCTCACAATAGTCGGGTACGGAGAGGGCGGAGGTATTGATAACGATTTCGGGTTGCAGGTCCTGAAAAAGTTGTTTCACGGCTTCGGGGTCTCGTATGTCGATACGGACATAGCGATAGTTGCCCGAATGAGGGCAGATGTCATCATGCAGGGAGCAGCCCGTTATCTGATAGGATGTGCGGCGCGAGAAATCATTGAGGATGTGTCTGCCGGTAAAACCGTTCGCACCTATGACCAATATCTTCTTTTTCATAAATCAGTGGTATATATAATGCTTATCAGGGGTATGGCATTTTTCTTCCTTGTTGCACTTCGATGCGTATGCCAAACGCTCCGTTGGCCGATTTCAACTCGAACGCACCTTTGAAGTTGTTCCTTTCCCACGGAAGAGCAGAAGGATTATATACTTTCCGGCCATCTTTATCGTATTCTCCATAAGTATTGATACGCATGCCGTTTTTCAAGACGAAGCTTCCCATCTGTAAATTATCGGTAGGAGAACCGAAACCGGTCAGTCCGAAAGGGTTTGGCCCGAAATAGCGGGAGTTGCTGAGGGAGAACAGGTTTGAAAGCCCTTGCGAGTAAGTCACGTCGGTATTCAGACCAAAGATTCGGCTGTAATCTTTGCTTGCATCCGGAATCTCCAGCGTAAACTTAGGCAGGGTGGGAGGAGATACATTCATCAGCCCTATGTCAAGCAGGAAGCCATCGTAGTTTTTTATATTCGGTGGAAGCTCCCTTATCGTATCGGCAGGTATCTCGTTCTGTGCGCCGGCTGATGATATGCCAGCAAGCAACACAATGATGCAAAAGAATATTCGTCTCATCGATTCGTTCACTATTAAGTTTCCATCTGTCGTACATGCAGTTTGAAGAGACAACGTTGGTAGTCTGTACACACATGTAAATGCAGTCCGAACTGCTTGTAAGCATAGTATGAAAGCCCGATAAACGACAGATTGAACAAAGATAATTCTTTTCGGAAGCAATGGGAAAAAACTTTGTATTATTTCTATTTCTTTATATGAATGCGGTGAGGTGCTTGCAAAGATTTGCTTTCTCCTTGTTGTCAGGCATTGGACTCTGTCCTGACAACCACTTGTGCCTGTCCTGACAAACACTTGTGTCTGTCACGTCAAACACTTGTGTTTGATAAATGAGATATAACTATCTGATAATAAGTGATAAGATATGTACCCGCTATTCAATGATCGGGGGCATGCCGCATTTATATATACAATGTATCGCCAACTGCCATCATAACTTTTGTATAGTGCTGTCCTGTTTTAGGATATAGTTTATCCGGTGCGTCAATAGCCGGTCGTAGAACAGAAAGGCTGATAGCTGTATGTCTTTGTTTCAAGCATTCTCGTCGAATCGACGTTAATTATTGGTAAAAGGGGGGATGGGTTGCTGAGCCTCTTTCTTGCATCTCGTACCTTTACATCTCATTAATCAAAATCGTAAAATACATGATGAGGCCCATGAAACGGACAGGAAGGATACTCTTCACTTTTATTTTTGTTTTGCAAAGCATAGCTGCATTGGCTCAATACCGGATACAAGGCGTAGTAACCGATTCCATAGGCATTCCGATAGATGCGGCGGTGGTGGTGCTGATGAATCCCGAAACGGGCGTTTCCATTCGGCAGGGCATCACTTTTTCCGATGGAAAGTATAGCATGGATGTGGCAGGGAATATACAAATCTATGTAAGTTGCCTCGGCTATAAGCAATATTTGAGCGATCCGTTCAAAGTGGGCAACGATACCGTAATCTCCGACATCCGGTTGCGCTCTGAAAGCTTTCTGCTGGATGATGTGGTAGTCATCGGTGAGAAGCAGTCTCCGTCTATAAAGATAGAGGGCGGGAAAATGATTTTCACGCCCAAAAACAGCAGTATTGTGGCCGGAAGTTCCGCTCTTGAAGTACTGAAGAAAACACCGGGCATCTTCGTCGATGGAGATAACAACATCAGCATCGGAGGCAAGAACAGTGTATTGGTCATACTCAACGGAAAGCAGACGTACATGCAGAAGGATGAGCTGGTTGCTTTGCTGAGGGCCACTCCATCGTCCTCGGTGGCTTCGGTAGAGGTCATCCACAATCCTTCGGCCCGATATGACGCGGAAGGCTCAGGCGGCATCATCAACATCAATATGAAGAAAAGCAAGATGGAAGGCTTTTTCTTTTCGCTCAACAACGGGGTTTCTTATTGGAATCACCTGAGAGAAAATACAGAGCTCTCTTTCAGCCATACGAAAGGAAAATTCAGCCTGTCGGGCAACTACAATCATGCTTTTGGACATTTCGATATGGACTACGGTCTGCATCGTCGTCAGAACGGGAAAGACTATTACAGCCCTACGCAGGACACGGATAAACGCAAGACCGTGTCTGGAAACCTGCAAATAGAGTATGCGCTGAGCGGGAAGCAAACCATCGGAGGACGCATAGATGCCAATACACTGTTCGGGCCGGGAATCACTAATACCGTGACGGAAATAAGGGATATGGAAAGCATGAAGCTGGAGCGGATTCTTTATGCCCAAAATGATTATTATATGCAGAAGGGAAACCGATATGGAGGAAACCTTTATTATATGTCAACGCCCGAAGAGGGTGTCAGCTACACGCTGGACTTCAACTACGCATGGTTTGATGGCGGTTCCGGCAACCGGCAGCCTAACAAATACCTCGCACCCGACGGGAAAGTACTGGAGGATAATCTTTACAAGTCGGTAAATAGCAGGAATATCCATATCTATGCCTTGTCTTATGATCAGCAGCATCCTTTATGGAACGGTGAGCTGAAGTTCGGGATGAAATATTCGTCGGTCCGTGCAGACAATGGTTATTGGTTCTATAAGGTATTGGACAATAAAGAGATAATAGACCGTACTCAGTCCAACGACTTCGGGTATAGAGAACAAATACTGGCTGCTTATGTGCTTTATTCTCATGCCATAGGCCACAAACTCAAACTGGAAGCGGGAGTGCGCGGCGAATATACCTTCTCCGATGGAACCTTGCATTCCGTAGACGGGAGGAGCGACGAGAAGAACAGACGTAACTATTTTAACCTGTTCCCGACCTTTGATTTGAATTATCGGCTCAATGATAATCATGTACTGACATTGAGCTATGCTAACAGGATAGACCGTCCGGCTTATCAGGATTTGAATCCTTTTGAGTATCTTCTCGACGAATTGACCTCATGGAAAGGAAATCCTTTCCTCATTCCACAGAAAACGCATCAGTTGTCTCTCTCTTACTCTCACAAACGGACGGCACTGACTGCCTCTTATTCGTACATGAAAGATTATAAGACGCAAATCACCGATACAGTTTCCGTCAGCAAGATGATTATGACGTCGTGCAACATCGGGAAGCAGCAGAGGCTCTCGCTGACCTTGTTTCAGGGTCTTGATATGACGCGATGGTGGGAGGTGAACCTGAATCTGATAGGGTATTACATTAAAAACGACATCGCTTTCGACCGCTACCGGACATTCGATTTGGACGACTTTGCCGGTATTTTCTCCATTCAGAATACGATACGCCTTCCGTGGCTGATTCAAATGGAGCTGAACGGCTCGTATGCGACCAGACATTTGGGGACTTCCAATGAACACATAGAATCTTCGGGCTATGTCGATGTCGGTTTCAGTAAAAGCTTTGACGGTAAAAGGTGGACGGTCAGTCTGGCTGTGAGTGATATTTTTCGAACCAGCCGATGGGATAATTACCGCTCATTCACCGGTTTTCAATTGTGGAATTGGGGAAAGAGCGAATCAAGGCAGATCAAGCTGAATGTAGCTTACAGATTCGGAAAGAAGAAGGATGCTTCGCACAATAGCAAGTTTGAGGAGGTAGATAGATTGTAGCCATATCTTCCTGTATAAAAGAATCAAAGGCTGCATGATTGCAGCCTTTGATTCTTTTGATGTATGCTGAGCTAAGCAGCCGTTTCCTATTAATATGCAAACAGTGGATACTCTTTCATTTTCTTGTTTACACGTGTGCGAACGTCTGCGATGACTTGTTCGTTGTCTACGTTGGAAAGAACGGTTTCAATCATTTCCGCAATTTCAAGCATCAGGTCTTCCTTAGCGCCACGGGTTGTGATGGCGGGAGTGCCCAAACGGATGCCGGAGGTCTGGAAAGCCGAACGGCTGTCGAACGGAACCATGTTCTTATTCACGGTGATGTCGGCAGACACCAAGGCCTTTTCTGCAACTTTACCGGTCAGGTCGGGATATTTGCTGCGCAGGTCTACCAGCATGGAGTGATTATCCGTACCGCCTGAAACGATTGTGAAGCCACGGGCTATCAATGCCTGTGCCAATGCGACGGCATTCTTTTTCACTTGCTTGGCATACTCTTTCCATTCCGGTTGCAGAATTTCGCCGAAAGCCACAGCCTTTGCTGCGATGACGTGCTCTAACGGACCGCCCTGAATGCCGGGGAATACGGCCGAGTCAAGCAATTGCGACATCATCTTGATTTCTCCTTTCGGAGTTGTTTTGCCCCATGGGTTGGGGAAGTCCTTACCCATCATGATGACACCGCCTCGAGGACCGCGCAAAGTCTTGTGGGTGGTGGAAGTAACGATGTGGGCATACTTCACCGGATTATCCAGTTCGCCGGCAGCAATCAGTCCGGCAGGATGAGCCATGTCAATCAGCAGGATGGCGCCAACCTTGTCGGCAATTTCGCGCATGCGCTTGTAGTCCCATTCGCGTGAATAAGCAGATCCGCCGCCAATAATCATTTTCGGTTTCTCACGCAGGGCAATTTCTTCCATTTGGTCATAATCCACGCGCCCGGTCTCCTGATTCAGATTGTATTCGCAGGGAGTGTAGATGATGCCGGAAGTGTTGACCAACGAACCGTGAGAGAGGTGTCCGCCGTGAGCAAGGTTCAATCCCATGAATTTATCGCCCGGATTCAGTACGGTGAGGAATACGGCAGCATTGGCTTGTGCACCGGAGTGGGGCTGTACGTTTGCCCATTCTGCTCCGAAGATTTGTTTTAGTCGGTCGATGGCTATCTGTTCGCTTTGGTCTACTACTTCGCAACCGCCATAGTAACGCTTGCCGGGATAACCTTCGGCATACTTGTTGGTCAGACAGGACCCCATGGCCTGCATAACTTGATCACTGACAAAATTCTCTGATGCAATCAGTTCAATGCCTTTGAGCTGACGTTGATGTTCTTTTTCGATGATGTCGAAAATTAAATCGTCTCTTTTCATTACTGCTTATTAGATAAGTTGATAAATCGGTGCTTTTCTCTTGTAGAGCACAAATTTAAAGGAAATAAATGAATAAACGGAAAGATGGTACAGAAAATTATGCTTAGAAAAGTACTCCGAAAGAAAAACTGAGCACGTTGTCCCGGCGTTTGAAACGTATTCTGTTTTTTGCGGTTTCATCCGTTGCTTTGTTTTCATTGGTCGGTATGTCGTAAGTGACGCGTTTGGAGATATTGTGCAGCCCGATATCGTAACGGAAATCGAAAAATATACGCGAGATGGTGACCGATACGCCCGTCGTAAAGCTAATGTTGAAAGGGTGTAGTTGCTCACGGATGTTTTTCTGATTGAATCCGTCAAACGTTATATCGCTTTTTTTATTCCAGATATATCGTATTTTAGGTCCTCCGAAGACGGCAAGGCGGTAAGGGCCTTCTTTGATAATGTTATAGCCATAGATGACAGGGAAGTCTATGCTGTGGATGGATGATGTAATGGAGGCCTCCACCGACGGGGGCGTTGTAGTGGCAACGGCCGGCAAAGGACGTTCGAAAGTGATGTTGCAACGATTGATATTGTATGAAATTTCGGGCTGAAGGAAGTGCCTATTGAAGTTTATCCGCATGAAAAGAGAACCGAAATAGCCTATTTTATAGTTGTTCTGTACTTCTTCAACGGGCACTCCGTCGACATTGAAGCCGGAGATGAGGAATAAAGAAGAAGTAAATCCGCCTTTAACGCCGAAATTTACCAGACGGTCTTTTCTTTGGATGGGTTGTTCATCATCAACTGTACCCGGCACCATAGGGGTCTGTGCCCACATTGCTGCGGAAAGAATCGTTGAGTATAAACAGATAAAGGTTCTTTTCAATTTCATGCCTGTCTTAAATATTTCATCGGTCGTTCGCTACTTGTTTCCTTTCTTTTCTACCGACCATCCGAATTTGCCTATCTTTTCGCCCAACTCATAATATCCGCCATGCACGTAGACCAACGGATTGGTTTCGGCCAATTCGAGCTTGCCGGTTTGTGGATTAAGGTTGCTTGTTTCGGCGCGGACGTTCACTACCTCGGCGATGAACATGTCATGCGAGCCGAGAGATATGATTTCCTTTACCCTGCACTCTATGCAGAGCGGAGACTCTTCAATGAGGGGAGCGCTGACCACGGTGCTCTTTCCCGGCGTCAGACCCATTTCTTTAAATTTGTCATGGTTTCTGCCAGAGCGTACACCGCACCAATCAGTGGCATGTGCCATCTCTTTCGTGGTCAGGTTGATGACAAATTCCATGTTGCGTTTGATGATGTCGTAGGAGTATCGTTCGGGACGCACGGAAATGTAGCACATGGGCGGATTCGTGCAAATCGTCCCCGTCCATGCTATGGTCAATATATTATATTCTTCCGGAGTGCTTCCGCAACTCACCAGTACGGCGGGTAGCGGATAAATCATTGTTCCGGGTTTCCAGTCTTCTTTCACTTTGCTGTTCAGATTATTTCGATGTCTTCGCGCGTTTGTTCTTTTTCGCAGTAATGACATCGGATGATACAATTCTCTTTGTCTACCACATGAAAGCGTGTGGGCATCGGCTCGTTGTTCGTGACGCATTTGGGGTTGGCGCATCTCACTATGCCACGCAGCTCGTCGGGCAGACTGACTTCCCGTTTTTCTACCACCTCATAATCGCGGATGATGTTCAGTTTCACATTCGGAGCCACCACGGCAATGCGGTTTATCTCTTCGTCGCAGAAAAACTTGCCGGCAATTTTGATGATGCCCTTTGTGCCCAGTTTCTTGCTTTTGAGGTTGAAACCGATGGTGATGTTATTGCTCATGTGTTCCAGTCCCAACAAGGAGACTACGGTGAACAGCTTTTCGGAAGGAATATGGTCGATAACGGTTCCGTTTTCCAGAGCGGCAACCTGCAACTCTTGTTTTTTTTCGTTTAGCATCTTTCTATCTACTGTTTTGACGATTTACGAATTATTATTTGGCGAAATCCTTGACTTGCTCCAACGTGATGCCCAGTACATCGCACAGGATGGCTTCGCGTGCATACAGTCCGTTTTGTGCCTGCTGAAAATAGTAGGCTTTGGGGTTGTCGTCCACATCGTAGGCTATTTCGTTGACACGGGGCAGGGGGTGTAGGATGCGCAGGTTTGGGCGGGTGTGCTCCAGCATTTTGTTGCGCAGGATATAGACATTCTTCACACGTTCATATTCCATCAGGTCGGTGAAGCGTTCGCGTTGGACGCGTGTCATGTACAGGATGTCGGCGTCGGCAATGGTTTCTTCCGTAAAATCGGTGTGTTCCACATATTTTATGTTGTGTTCCCGACAATAGATTTTGTATTCTTCGGGCATTCTCAGCTCTTCGGGAGCAATGAGATGGAACGTGGGATTGAAGTGGCGCATTGCCATTAACAGTGAGTGAACGGTGCGGCCGTATTTCAAATCCCCCACCAGAAAGATGTTCAGGTTTTCCAGTGTGCCTTGCGTCTTGTGGATGGAATAGAGGTCGAGCATGGTTTGCGAGGGATGTTGGTTGGCACCGTCTCCGGCATTGACTATGGGCACGGCAGTGACTTCGCTGGCATAGCGCGCGGCACCTTCGAGATGGTGGCGCATCACAATGATGTCGGCATAGTTGCTCACCATCTTGATGGTGTCTTTCAGCGTTTCGCCTTTGGATGAACTGGTGGCTTTGGGGTCGGAAAAGCCGATAACACGTGCTCCGAGACGGTTTGCCGCCGTCTCAAAACTCAGGCGGGTGCGGGTGGAAGGCTCGAAAAATAGGGTGGCTATTACTTTCCCTTCCAGTAGACGCCGGTTGGGATGGGCCTCAAACTCTTTCGCCATTTCGAGCATGTAGAGGATTTTTTCCTTGCTGTGTTCGGCAATGGTGACTAAACTTCTGTTTTCCATATCGTTGAATTCATTTATATTTTTCGAGAGTGTAAAGATAAGTAAAATCTGTGTGCTGTGGAAATATGTAGGGAAGTTTTTTAATGGAATTTCCAAGCCCACACCTCAGCGGGCATATGCCCACACTTGAGCGGATGTATGCCCACACTTGAGCAGGCGTATGCCCACACTTGAGCAGGTGTATGCCCGCACTTCAGCAGATGTATGCCCACACTTTATGGGAGATATTCCCACACTTCGGAAAAGGTAATCCCGCACTTCGGAAAAGACTATGTTAAACCTCTGTAAACACAGCCTCTCATTTTGACAAGTGTAATGCTATGCTTCTGCAAGTGTTCGGAAACCTGTTTATCCGAAAAAGATAAGCGAAAACATGGGTGTATCCAATATATTTTCCTACCTTTGCCCTATTATTTAACTTTGATTTTAAGAACTCAACATGATAAAGAAAGTAGTCAAAATCCTATGGATTTTCATTGCACTGACAGCTCTTGCATGCGTATTGATATTCTTTTCCATAGCAAAAGGTTGGATAGGCTATATGCCGCCGGTTGAAGATTTGGAGAATCCTAACTATAAGTTTGCCACAGAAGTCCTATCGGATGACGGGAAAGTGCTGGGTACATATTCATACAGTAAGGAGAACCGCGTATTTGTAGGGTATGCCGATTTGTCACCGCACATCATCAATGCCTTGATTGCCACGGAAGACGTGCGTTTTGCCGACCATTCGGGCATCGATGCCATCGCTTTGGTCCGTGCTTTGGTGAAGCGGGGAATACTGATGCAGAAAAATGCCGGCGGAGGAAGTACCATCACCCAGCAGTTGTCCAAACAACTCTACTCGCCCAGTGCGGGGAATATTATGGAACGCCTGTTTCAGAAACCCATAGAGTGGGTGATTGCCGTGAAGCTGGAGCGCTACTATACCAAAGAGGAAATACTGACAATGTATCTCAATAAATTCGATTTTCTGAACAATGCGGTAGGTGTCAAGACGGCCGCCTTTACCTATTTCGGGTGTGAGCCGAAAGACCTGAGGCCGGAGGAAGCTGCCACCTTGGTGGGCATGTGCAAGAATCCGTCGCTTTACAATCCCATTCGCTACAACGAACGTTCGCGCGGACGGCGCAATGTGGTGCTCGACCAGATGCGTAAAGCCGGATATATTAGTCAGGCCGAATGCGATTCTTTGCAGACTTTGCCCTTGAAGTTGAAGTATAACCGGGTAGACCATAAGGAAGGACTTGCCACTTACTTTCGCGAATACCTGCGCGGAGTGCTCACTGCCAAGAAGCCGGACAAGAGCGACTATCGCGGATGGCAGATGCAGAAATTCTACGAAGACTCGTTGGATTGGGAGAATAATCCTCTGTATGGATGGTGCGAGAAGAACACCAAGAAAGACGGCTCGAAGTACAACCTATATACCGACGGACTGAAAATTTACACCACCATCGACTCGCGTATGCAGCAATATGCCGAAGAAGCCGTGACGGAGCACCTGAAAGAGTTGCAAGGTCATTTCTTCAAGGAGAAGAAAGGCGCTAAGAAAGCTCCCTACACTTTCCGGGTCACCCAACAGCAAGTAGACGAAATGCTGGGACGCGCCATGCGGCAGTCCGACCGCTATCGCATCATGAAGAAGAATGGGGCTTCCGAAGCCGAAATAAAGAAGGCTTTCAACACGCCCGAAGAAATGACGGTGTTCAGTTGGCAGGGAGGGAAAGATACCGTCATGACGCCGATGGACTCCATACGCTATTATAAATTCTTCCTTCGCGCCGGCTTTATGTCTATGGATCCGCGTAACGGATATGTGAAGGCATACGTAGGCGGCCCTAATTATCATTATTTTCAGTATGATATGGCAATGGTGGGGCGTCGTCAGGTAGGCTCTACCGTCAAACCTTTTCTCTATACGCTGGCCATGGAAAACGGGTTTTCTCCTTGCGATGAAGTGCGCCATGTGGAATACACGCTGCTTGACGAGAACGGGAGGGCATGGACACCGCGCAATACCAATAAAAAACGGTATGGCGAAATGGTGACGGTGAAGTGGGGGTTGGCAAACTCGGACAACTGGATTACGGCCTACCTGATGGGCAAGTTGAACCCATACAACCTGAAACGTCTGATACATACTTTCGGCGTGCGCAACCGCGATATCGTGCCTTCCGTCTCCTTGTGTCTCGGCCCGTGCGAAATCTCCGTAGGCGAAATGGTCAGTGCCTATACGGCATTTCCCAATAAAGGTATTCGGGTAGCTCCTTTGTTTGTTACTCGCATTGAAGATAATGAAGGCAATGTGCTGGCTACTTTTACTCCCGAAATGCAGGAGGTCATTAGTGCATCCAGTGCATACAAGATGCTGGTCATGCTGCGCTCCGTAATCAACGAAGGAACCGGAGGGCGTGTACGTCGCCTCGGTGTAAAAGCAGATATGGGAGGCAAAACGGGAACTACCAATTACAATGCCGACGGTTGGTTCATGGGATTCACCCCCTCGCTCGTATCAGGTTGCTGGGTAGGCGGTGAGGATCGTGATATCCACTTCGACACCATGTTGCACGGGCAGGGAGCTTCGATGGCATTGCCTATCTGGAGCAAATACATGGTGAAAGTTTTGGGAGATAAATCCTTAGGTTACGATGAAAAGGAGACATTTCAGTTACCCGAAGGTTATGACCCGTGTAAAGACGATGGCAACCTGCATGAAGGAGGCAATCCGGAAGAACCGATAGAGGGGCTTGATGAATTATTTAATTAGCAGATGGTTTACACAATCAGCATTGGCAGTAACGAGCAACGGAAAGAGAACATGGCTTTGGCGCGCCGACGCCTGATCGAGCTTTTTCCGGGAATATGTTTCTCAAAAGAGGAGGAGACATCCCCCTTGCTTTTTCATCGTCCTGCTCTGTTTTCCAATCAGGTGGCACGTTTTTCCTCGGAACAGCAACCTGCGGAAATCCTCTTGCGACTGAAAGCCATAGAGCGCGAAGCCGGCAGAAAACCTGAAGAAAAGAAATTGGAGATTATCAGACTGGATATTGATTTGCTTTCTTGCGACGACACAGCCTATAAGCCGGAAGATTTGAAACGAGATTACATCGTGCACGGTTTGGAACAACTATCCTCTGGCCGCTATTAAAGAATAAACGGCGTGCTTTTCATCCACCGAACCGAAGCAGACGAAGATAAAAATAAAATTTGAAATGAAGTTTTTAGGAATTATTCCCGCCCGCTACGCATCTACGCGTTTCCCGGCCAAGCCTTTGGCTATGTTGGGCGGAAAAACTGTGATACAACGAGTTTATGAGCAAGTGGCCGGTATATTGGACGATGCCTATGTGGCTACTGACGACGAGCGAATAGAGAATACCGTAAAGGCTTTTGGCGGAAAGGTTGTTATGACTTCCGTCCGTCACAAGAGCGGTACCGACCGATGTTATGAAGCCTATACCCGGATAGGAGGAAACTATGATGTCATTGTGAACATTCAGGGTGATGAACCTTTCATTCAAGCTTCTCAATTGCAAGCAATCAAAGCCTGTTTCGACACTCCTTCCACCCAGATAGCCACCTTGGTGAAACCCTTCACTGCCGACAATGATTTCGAGGCTTTGGAAAACGTAAACTCTCCGAAGGTCGTACTCGACCGGAACATGAAGGCTCTCTATTTCAGTCGCTCCATTATTCCTTATCAGCGCAATGCCGACAAGAAAGATTGGTTGAAGAATCATGTTTATTATAAACACATCGGCCTGTACGCCTATCGTGCAGAGGTATTGAAGGAGATAACGTCACTTCCCCAATCTTCGCTCGAATTGGCTGAATCGTTGGAACAACTGCGCTGGCTGGAAAATGGATACAGCATCAAGGCGGGCATCACCGAAGTGGAGACCATAGGCATAGATACTCCACAGGACTTGGAACGCGCTGAGAGATTCCTTGAAAGTTGTAGTTTATAAATTTATCGGAATATCATGCTGAACCGAACGAATCGTCCTGCCGTCATAGAGCCGGAACAACTGGCCGTACAAAAGCCGGAATTTGTATTGTTGCCTAACGGCATTCCCTTGAATATACTCAATGTCGGTGACAACGACGTGATGCGCGTAGATTTATTAATGGGGGGAGGGCGCTGGCAGCAGACCTGCCCTTTGCAATCGTTGTTCACAAACCGTATGCTGCGTGAAGGAACCAAACGCTACACTACTGCCGAGATAGCGGAAAAGTTGGATTACTATGGGGCTTGGTTGGAACTTTCCAGTGCTTCGGAATATACGTATGTCACACTCTATTCATTGAACAAATATTTTGCTGAGACACTGGATGTACTGGAATCTATTATAAAAGAACCGACGTTTCCGGAAAAAGAATTGAATGTAATTGTAGATAGCAATATCCAGCAATTCCTCGTCAATTCGTCCAAAGTGGATTTTCTTGCGCATCGTGGATTGATGAGCGCCTTGTATGGTGAGCAGCATCCCTGCGGACGGTTGGTTCGGGAAGTCGATTATCGGCACATCACCCCCGATGTCTTGCGCGAGTTTTACAATCGTCATTATCATTCCGGCAATTGTAGCATTTATCTTTCGGGAAGAGTGACGGACGAGAATCTATGCAGAATAGAGAAGGTGTTTGGCAATGAGCCTTTCGGCAAGGATTTCCGCAAACCTGATAAGAAAGAGTTTTCTCCTGCCACTCTGTCCGAAAAGCGCGTCTTCATAGAGCGTCCCGAAGCCCTGCAAAGTGCTGTTCACATGGGCATGCTCTCTTTGGATTATAGCCATCCCGATTATTTGAAAACACGTGTGCTGGTGACGCTTTTCGGAGGATACTTCGGCAGTCGCCTGATGTCCAATATCCGAGAGGAAAAGGGATATACTTACAACATTTCGGCCGGTCTCATGTCCTATCCCGGGCAGGGAGTACTGGTTATTAACGCTGAAACTGCCAACGAATATGTGGAGCCTCTTATCGGGGAAGTTTATTACGAGATGGAGCGGCTTCAGAATGAACCGGTATCCGACGAAGAACTCGGCATAGCGAAGAACTATATGTTGGGAGAGATTTGCCGTAGCTATGAGTCACCTTTTTCTTTGGCGGATGCATGGATTTTTGTACAAGTATCCGGCTTGCAGGATACCTACTTTGCTGATATTCTGAATGCGGTAAAAACCGTCACACCCCAAGAAATCCGTAAACTTGCCGAATGTTATTTTTGCAAAGAGACATTAAAAGAAGTGGTATCCGGCAAAAAAATGTCATAAAAAACGGAAAGCTACGCCTTATGTAAAGAGATAAACCTTATCTTTGTGCATAATACTTAGTTTTTAATCCATGAAATATCTATATACAATACTCATTCTGACTTTATTATGCCAAGCCAATATCGTGGCTCAAGAAAAAAAAGGAACTTTCTTGAATAAGGTGAAAACTACTTTTTCATCCGAAATTACCATAGGAACTTATACCTTTAAGGAAAACGGAGCTATATATACCGGTGAAATGAAAGGTCGTAAACCCAATGGAAAAGGTAAGACCGTCTTTAAAAACGGGGATATATACGAAGGCGAATATGTGAAAGGCAAACGGGAAGGATATGGAATCTATATTTTTCCGGACGGCGAAAAATACGAAGGACAATGGTTTCAGGATCAACAACATGGTAAAGGTATCTACTACTTCATGAATAACAATCGCTATGATGGTATGTGGTATCAAGATTATCAACATGGCAAGGGAGTGATGTATTATTATAACGGCGACCGTTATGAAGGCGATTGGGTGAATGACAAACGAGAAGGAGTAGGTACATATACATGGAAAAACGGCTCTAAATATATCGGTCTGTGGAAAAACGATAAGAAGGACGGTAAAGGAACGCTGACTTGGAACGATGGTTCCAAATACGAAGGTCTGTGGAAAAAGGATGTTCGCGATGGCAAAGGAACTTTTGAGTATGCCAATGGAGATAAATACGTGGGAGGCTGGCTGGATGACATGCAGCATGGTAAAGGTCTCTATTTCTTCCATACGGGTGACCGTTACGAAGGTTCGTATGTTCAGGGTGAGCGCACTGGTGAAGGTATTTATTATCATGCCAATGGCGATAAGTATGTAGGTAATTTCAAAGACGGTAAGCAAGAAGGTCGTGGTACTTTTACGTGGCACAATGGTGCCGTGTATGAAGGCGAATGGAAAGATAACCAACGCAACGGATATGGTATCTACAAATGGAATGTGGGCGATTCGTACGAAGGTGAATGGAAAGACAATAAATTCAATGGCCGAGGCATCTTGATACAGACCGATGGAACAAAGTATAAAGGCAGTTTTGTGAACGGCATGGAAGAGGGTAATGGTGTTTTAGAAGATAAAAACGGAAATCGCTATGAAGGCTTTTTCAAGCAAGGGAAAAAACACGGCCCTTTTGTTGAGACTGACAAGAATGGAAAAGTGATGAGAAAAGGAACCTACAAAATGGGGAAATTGGAAGCCAATGATAGATGATAAGAGGCATTGGCTTATTTTATAGTGCCAGTTATAGAAGTGATTTAATTTTTCTTTTTCTCAAACATTTCCCCTTAGCAGAAACTCTGTCTGTCGGTATAACTCTCTGAGTGTTAATTTGTAGAACTTTGTTTTTCTGTTTCGAGTAACAAAATAATAACAAATTCCCGACATTTCCTGCAAAAGTCGATTTTTGAGGCTTACTTGCCGATGCAGCATATTAGACCAATTGACTACCAATAGTTTGAGACTTAAATGGTAGGAAAGTCTGATTTTGCCCCTTTTTCTGCGCTGAACTTTTGCAAAGATAATGCGTTTTTCCGGTACAAGAAAACAAATGGGAAGACTTTGATAAAAAAGGTGATTTTTGGCGCGATTTTGCAGGTCTTGCCATGAGATTTTCGGGAAATTTTGCTTTGCATTTCATCTGGTGTTATGCCTATGTCTATATTGCTGGTTGCTTCTCCAAGATTGAACACGGAGTGACTGATATTGATTGCTGGCGAAAAGAAAAATCAGCCGGGTAAATCTTCCTTTTCCCTCTGTTTGACTTAACTTTATTGCCCGTGTATATAATAACGGTCATTAAAGTCAAGTTGAGTATCTTTTTCTTTTGGCAAGCCAATAATTATGCGCATTCGTTGGCTATTTCAAAACATATTACTACTTTTGTATTGTAAATGTCAATATAGTGAATATAATGGCGATATATAGTATTTAATTATCAATATAATGATATATAAGTATGAAAGATTTGTTTGAATACTCCACTCCCGAGCTGGTACGCATGTTGGGTACTCGTTTTAAGGAATATAGAATGCGATGCAGTCTGACACAAAAAGAAGTGTCGGAATTGTCAGGTGTCGGGCTTACTACCATACACAAGTTTGAAAATGGCACGGCAGGCAACCTTTCATTGTCAACATTTATTCTCTTGTTGAAGGTCGTCGGTCAGACTAATTCTTTAGACGATATTTTGCCGGAATTGCCCGAATCGCCTTATCTTATGCGTGAAAATGAGAAAAAAGCGCAACGAATCAGACACTCTAAATAAGACATACAGATATGATGAAGTCGTTAAAAATAATACTTTGGGAAGAAGAAATCGGTCGTTTGGCTTGGGATGAACGCCGACATCTTTCTTATTTCACATATAATCCCGATTTTATCAGAAAAGGATTGAATATATCCCCTTTGGTTGCACCTGTTGATGGTACCAGAGGGCTGTTGCCTGTTTGGGGTGAAGATGCCAAGATTTACCAGAAGCTTCCGGCATTTGTCGCAGATTCATTGCCTGATGCCTGGGGTAACCAATTGTTTGATTTATGGCGTCAACAGCAAAAAATATCCAATTCAGAGATAAATCCGTTGGATAAGCTCTCGTTTATAGGCAGACGAGGAATGGGAGCATTGGAATTCATTCCGGAAACTAACAGGGAGCGAAGAACAGAAAAAATAGATGTTAAGTCGTTGGCAGATTTGGCAGAACGCATTTTTGTAGAAAGGGAGAATGCCCGTATTATGCCGGAGGAGTCCATAACCATGCAATCTTTGTTGACTGTAGGTACATCCGCTGGGGGGCGTCAGCCGAAAGCGATTATTGCGATAAACAGAGAAACAGGAGAGATACGAAGCGGTCAAATTGCAGCTTTGGAAGGATATGACTATTATCTTCTCAAATTTGGCAACTCCGAATATTGTTCGGCAGAATTAGAAATGACTTATTATAAGTTGGCAACTATGGCAGGTATAAATATGATGCCGTCAATGTTATATTCAGTGGATGGAAACAATCATTTTTTAACCAGACGGTTTGATCGTAATGGTGGAAAAAAGATTCATACACAGACTTTGGCTGCCATATATCCCGATGCAGAGAGTTATGAGCAATTGATATCTGTTTGCCGTAAGCTCCGTCTGCCTGATGCGGATTGTCAGGAAGTATTCCGAAGGATGGTCTTCAATATTCTGTCGAATAACACAGATGACCACAACAAGAATTTTTCGTTTATTATGAGCGACGATGGCTCTTGGCGTCTTGCCCCTGCATACGATATTACCTACATCATTGACAGAGGCGGTTATTTGCCGAACAAGGAGCATTGCATGTATATTCGAGCCAAACTGTATGACATCACACGCTCGGATGTTATTGAATTTGCCCGTGATAACGGAATTCGTCGCCCCGATGCTATCATCAAAGATGTTGTTTCTTCATTGAAGCAATTCCGTACAATAGCAATCGAGAATGGTGTGTCAGAATCATGGATAGGCAGAGTAGAGTCAACTATCGCCAACCACCTGAAGGTATGGGGCGAATGGGAGTGCGAAGTCGAAGATGCTGCAATGGAAATCGATGGACACACCATCAGCAATATGCGTGTTGAGCAAACTTATAAAGGGAATTACCATCTGCTGGCAAGCATTGATGGCGTAGAAAGGAAATTTGTGATAAATAAAAAGAATGCAGACTTTGCCTATATAGAACAAATTGGTTTGGCAAATCTTACGACTGAGTATTTGAAAACTCTGGTGGAAAAATGTTTTAATCTGTAAGGTTAAGTTATGCTGACCAAAAGAAAACCCCTTTACAATGAGGATGCTGGGTGATCATTACGATGTTTGCGTTACGATAAGTATGTAATGGTAAAAATCAGTATTTTCAGTTATTCGAAAAATTCGAATAACTGAAAATACTCTATCGCAACATATCATATAATATGCAAAACCGAGCTATTTTGTTTACTATATGATACATTGAGGTCTTAAAGCATATCAACCAAGACAATATTTGCTACAAGACAAGGAACTTGCCCGGCTCAAAACCATTGGCGAGATGTTCATTTTGGAAAACATATCCCATCTGATTGCAAACGACCTTTGTTCCGTTTATCTCAGCATCAATGTTGGTATGCGAATGACCATAAATCCACGCATCAATACGATTGTCTGCTATAAGCTGGCCTAAGTCGGTCGCAAAAGCACTATTCAGCACAGAACCCTTATGATGAGGGGCGACCACCTCTAATGTGGGAAGGTGATGCGTTACCACCACAATATGTTCGGCGGTGCTTTCTGCCAGACTTTGCTTGATGAAATCCAAACAGAAACTGTGCATCTTATTGAATTCCTCTGTCTGGAGCAATTTGCTATTGTACATTATCTGCCGAAAGTCGTTCATGCCCTTCCATACAAAATACTCGTCAGATGGAGAAATCTGAGACCACAAAGTGCTCATGATAAAATCGGTATCGTCTATCCTCACTACTTGATTCTGATAATATCCGACATTGTCCTTGAACATCCATTTCCATTGTAGCCCTCTATCCATTACATCACAATAATTGTAATACTCGTGGTTGCCGGGAACAATGAACACCTGACGATAACTCTCAGATGCCCATTTCCAGAAATTAGCCAAAGGCGCAACTTCGTTTTTCAGATAGAATATATCTCCGGCAAGCACCAGAACATCGCCTGTTACAGGCAATTCATTATGTTTCATCCACCTGCTGTTATCGCTGAACTCCAAATGCAGGTCGCTCATGTATTGTATCTTCATATCACTGTCCTTTTTCTATTTGTTTGGTAATAATTCTTTTAACCTGTTCAAATGAAACGGGTGTAAAGTTGTTGTTATCAACTCCGACATCGTATTGTGTCGGATAGAGATATTGAAGCCGGGCAGCGTCAAGTCCGATGTTGTTCTTTCTTGTGTGAACATGCCCGAACAGTTGCCACACATCCTTGTATCCACCATCAAAGCATAAAAAGGGATAATGATTCAGATATATCCTCTGCTTGCCAATTTCTATGTGCATCTGCATTGCCACATATTCAAATCTGTCAATGTAGCCTTGGCGTATATTCTTCAAATCGTGATTACCCATAATCAGATATATCTTTCCGTTCAGCCTGTCAAGGATTTTACTCCATTCGGCCGAACCACCAAGACAGAAATCACCCAAGTGAAACACGATATCATCTTGCCCGACTACGTTGTTCCAATTGGAGATTATAGTTTCATTCATCATTTCCACATCCTTGAACGGTCTGTTACAGAAACGAATGATATTCCCATGATAAAAATGAGTGTCAGATGTAAAGAACACCTTGTTGCCGTCAAATTTATAGTTCATTTCTTCTCAATTTATGTGCATCACTGCACGTTAATAATCTGGTTACTAATAGCCCATCAGACGGAAATGGCAGAGGAGCATCACAAAGGCAACTGTCACAAATGGGCATAACAAAAAAGTTGGAAAGTTTGGTAAGGACTCTCCAACTATTCGGTTTCTATTCTCTCAAAGTACAATAATGTACTCGTTATGTTCGCTGGAAAGTATTTACTCTACGAGGTTCAATGCGTGAAACATGAACACTCGACACAGAATCAGTGCGTTTGTTGCTCTGAATTGCGTTTGTGATTGATAATATGTTCATTCTGTTTCTTTGCATCGTTAATGTTTATATTGTCTCAAAAGCGGTGCAAAATTAGTAAATAAATCCCAATCACACACTATTTTACATTAAATTCTTTTGCCGTGCAGAAAATACTTGGCTCAAAATTTTGTGTTATGCTGTAAAAACATTATGTTTGCATAGCATAATAAAAGCGTAATATGAACTTCGTTGATAGAATAGAAGAAACAGCACGACTGAGGGATGCTCTTTCAAGAGAGAAGTCCTCGTTGGTCGTAGTGTACGGTCGCAGACGGTTGGGCAAGTCAACACTTATCAAAAGGGTGTTGTCTGACAATGATGTATATTTCCTTGCCGACCGTTCCGAAGGGCAACATCAAAGAATTTTGCTTGCAAAGGTGGTAGCGCAAGTATTTCCTGATTTTGATAAGTTGACTTATCCGGATTGGGAATCTCTGTTTCGTGAGGTCAATTATCGGACAGGCAAACGTTTTACTCTATGTTTGGATGAATTTCCGTATCTTGTAGAGCAATCTCCGGAACTGCCGTCTGTGTTGCAGAAACTTGTTGATGAGAAAGAGTTGAAGTATAATCTTGTGCTTTGCGGTTCATCGCAAAATATGATGTATGGGCTCTTCCTTGCTTCTACTGCACCCCTCTATGGTCGTGCTGATGAGATAATGAGACTTACGCCGATACGTTTACCGTATATTCAGGAGGCTTTGAACCTTGATGCGATGAGTGCCATTGAAGAGTATGCCGTGTGGGGCGGTGTACCTCGTTATTGGGAACTGAGGGAAAACAGAAACTCGCTTGATGATGCCTTGTGGCGCAATATCCTTTCTGTAAATGGGACTCTTTATGAGGAGCCGATAAAACTGTTTCAAGATGATGTCAAGGATATTGTCAAGACTTCGACAATAATGTCTTATATAGGTACTGGGGCAAATCGGCTTTCTGAGATTGCTGCACGATGCAATGAGCCTGCAACTAATCTGTCACGTCCGTTGAAGAAACTTATTGACCTCGGATTTTTAGAGAAAGATGTTCCGTTCGGAATTGACGAAAAGAATGCGAAAAAGAGCCTATATAAGATTGCAGACCCATTTATGGTATTCTATTATCAGTTTGTCGTGCCTAACCGTTCGTTCATCGAACTTGGTCGTTGTTTGCCATTAGAACAGGCTTTGGCAGCTCATTTCTCGGAGTATGTGAGTATGCATTGGGAAAAACTATGCAGGGACGCTGTAACTGGAAATATGATCAATGGAATTGTTTACGGTAAGGCAAAACGCTGGTGGGGACCGGTTCTCAATGAGAAGAAAGAACCGGAACAAATAGAGATTGATGTGATGGCCGAGTCGCTTGATAAAAAATATTTGTTAGTTGGCGAATGCAAATGGGCAAATCAGGAGAATGGCAAACAGCAGACAGCCGAGCTTCTCCGTAAAGTCAACCTGCTGCCATTTGCCAAGAATTACAATATTCTCCCGGTATTATTTCTTAAGAATGCACCGAAAGATGATGTAGGGAATACGATGTTGCCGGAAAATGTTGTTGAGTTGATGAAATGAATTGACTAAATTAAAGAACTATGAGTGGAGGATATTTTGATAGGAGCACATACGCAATGCGTGAGATTGCCAATACTATTGAGCGTGATATTGCAAGGGCTTTACAACCAAAGCCGGAGAAAGTTCAAGAGGATTATTGGACTATTTACGAGAAAGATTGCTTTGGCTCATACCATAGTTATAGAACTTATATGGATTTTGGCTGTTATGATGATGCGGAATCTTTTCTCCTGAGAGACAAAACCATCGTCAAGGCAGAACAAAAATATGCAGACCGACGATTCTTTGATGATGGGGTAATATTCCAATCAACAAAGCGATATATGTCCGACACTCCTGACGGTGAACAAATTCCGGTATTATACTCAATCCATCATTGTTATTATGATCATTATCCGTATGAAGTTGATGTGTTGGAACTTTCAGATGAGACGATAAATGCAATGAAAGAAGCTTATCGGCAAATTCGTATAGCAGAAATATATGCGGAACGAGTAGATTGGATGATGAGTGGCGATGACAGCGAAGAGAGTTTTCGTGAACGAATTAAGGAGGACTTGGAGGAGCTGGAAAAGGAATATGCGGCTAAAGACTGGACATATCTCGAAGAAGATGATGAATAACAATTAATTAGTATGTGAAAAGATGGATAAAATTTATTTATATAAAACAGCAGTAAAATCTGTTTCATACGATGAGGCTCATTGGTATATAAACGATGAACCGCAGTCTCAAAAAGAAGGAGAAGGAATCTCTGAATTTCAGTCAAACGCAATAGCTGAGTCTTTTCGTATTATAGCGAATGATATTGTTCGTTACACAAGTCATTTTAAAAATGTCGCCGTTTTAACAGCGGCTGGGACATCTATGGAAAATGGAGAGAATAGAGGAAAAACAAGAGTTGAACTATGGGATAGCTACAAGGAGGAGATAGATGCCATCGGAAAGGTCTTTATGGCGACAGATGGGCGCTTAAAGGAAAAATGTTCTTCGATAATCCAATCTAAAAATATAGAGGACTTCTTGTCGTTCACCATTCTATATGAGAAATTGAATGGAGAAATAAAAGATAAAAATGGTAATTCTTTAAGGAATAAATTGGAGATGAAAATTGCAGACGCTTGTCGGCTGAAATTGGATGTGGCAAATAAGCATCATCAAGACTTTATTAGAAAGTTGACTGCTCGCAAACCTTCGGATCCACGAGTGCAGTTATATACAACAAACTATGATACGCTTTTTGAGCAAGCTGCACAAAAAATGAATTATACAATCATTGACGGTTTCTCGTTTTCGTATCCTCGTATATTTAATGGAACTAATTTTAACCATGATATTGTATTTAGAGAACATACAAGAGTAAAACAGGAAGAAAGTTTTATTCCTAATGTGATACAATTATTCAAGTTGCACGGAAGTATAGATTGGGAAAAAATAGGAGACAATATATACCAAAAAGAAAGTACTGAACATCCTTGTATTATCTACCCTGCGAGCGAAAAATATGAAAGTAGTTACGAGCAACCTTATTTTGAAATGATGTCTCATTTGCAAACTACATTGCGAAAAGAGGGGACATTATTGATAGTTGTCGGTTTTGGATTTCAAGATAAACATATTCAGAATGCAATAAAAGAAGCTGTGTTTCAAAATCCAAATTTTCACTTGCTCATTGTATGTTATGGAATGAAAAAAATAGCAACGGGAGAAGAAAACGGAGAAGAATGGATTGATAGTGGAATAACTCATGAGTTAGTACCAGAATACGTTTCTGAAAATGGAAAGGTCATGCCTAATGTTACAGTCCTTTTCTCTAAGTTTAAAGCCTTTGTAGAGAATTATCCATATAACGATTCATATAACATTAACTTGCCAAGCCAAGATGAAACCATTTGATCATAATAAGTTTGTAGGATATATCTGTGAAGTAACTCCACAATATGTTCGAATGCAAATTCCTTCAGCTAGACTTTTGCACTCTTTTTATTTTAATGGAGAAATATATTTCGGTGGTTCTGTTGGAAGTTTTGTGGTTATTGAAGGTCAAGAATATGGATTCCTTGGCCGAATTTTTGAGCAAACACTCCCTCAAGGTGAAAGAACGGAAATAACGGATAAAAATATTAACGAAAAAGATACGACCTTTCATCCTATTGCAAAAATTGAGTTGCTTGCGCTATTTGATGTATATAAGCCAGAAGTAATTAATAAAACGGTATCTCGATACCCGTCTGTCGGTGCAAAAGTTTATTCTTGCTCTGATGAACAAATGGGAATGTGTATTTCAAAATTTGGTGTCAAGAAAGATGAAAATGGTGTGCCTTTAGCTCCTTTAGGAAAGTTGACTTCAAATGATTCTTTATGCAATATATCTTTAAATTCATTGTTTGGCCGTCATTGTGCAGTATTAGGAACTACAGGTGGCGGAAAAAGTTGGACAATAGCAAAATTATTAGAGCTTCTTTCTTTGCAAACCTCTAATAAATGTATTCTTATTGATGCAACTGGTGAATATCACAATGTTAGCGAAAGTATGGAAAGCATTGAGTTGGGCACTGGAAAATATATATTCGATTATAAGAGTTTGTCTATTGATGAGTTGTATTATTTATTACATCCATCTTCAAAAACACAAGTCCCCAAATTAATGGAAGCCATAAGATCACTAAAAATGGTTGCTATTGACAATAATTCTGAGTTATCTCTATACTATAAAACAGATATAACTGGAAAGCGAATTAAGGGTAATCTTCTAAAAGCAGGCAAAGAAAAAAGGGCATTTGAAGTGTTCTATTATAAACATATAGTAGAGATTGAGGATAAATTTTGCAATTTTGATTTCAATATGCTTGCTCCGCAAATTACAAATGAATGTATTTGGGATACAGATAAAAATAATACAACTTTATTTGGTGGACGAAACGACACTGATGTATCAAATTGTATAAGTCTTATATCCCGTGTAAATAACGTGATGTCCACTTCGGAGTATAATAAGATTTTTGGATTTAGAAGACAATCTATTCCAGATGCAAAAGATTTGAAAGATGGAATTAATGAATTTTTAAAGAGCGACAAAAGCATCTTGCGATTGGACTTTTCTAAAGTTAGTTTTGACTACCAGGTAAGGGAAATACTCGTAAATGCCATTGGTAGTTCTTTACTGAATGATGCAAGAGAAGGCAAATATAAAGATCAACCAATTGTTGTTTTTGTAGATGAAGCACATCAATTTCTAAACAAGAGTATTGCAGACGAATATTTTTCGGCTAAACCTCTTGACTCATTTGAACAAATATCAAAAGAGGCTCGCAAATATGGTTTATTTTTATGTATTGCAACGCAAATGCCTCGTGACATACCATTGGGAACATTAAGCCAAATGGAAACGTTTATAGTACATCGCCTAATAAATGAACAAGATAAAAAAGCCGTTGAGAGTGCTGCATCTGCAGCAAATAGGAATATCTTATCTTTTCTTCCTATATTAACGTGAGTTCGGTATAATCGCTATGCTATAAGCCTACTTTTGTCAATGATTTGGATGTTCATCCCAGGCTTCTTGGGCAACAAGTTGTATGCAATAATCCCGGCGAATAGATTAGTTGCAA
>Ga0129307_1000400_pt1 | contig 69164 bp, 53 predicted proteins | sample P1105metagenome_FD_94437 | JGI IMG/M metagenome (GOLD analysis project Ga0129307, IMG submission 94437) | Capybara group fecal microbial communities from Wisconsin, USA - P1105 metagenome | ecosystem: Host-associated > Mammals > Digestive system > Large intestine > Fecal | place: USA: Wisconsin...
CAAGAATTCCACCGACTCTGCGCTCATCATCGACGCGATGGACATTCTGTATTCCGGTAAGGTGGACGGCTTCTGCATCGTCAGCAGCGACAGCGATTTCACGAGGCTGGCCAGCCGTCTGCGCGAGGAAAACATGCTCGTCATCGGCATGGGCGAAGGGAAGACCCCGCAGGCGCTGATCGAGGCCTGCAACAAGTTCATCTACCTTGACGATATGCCGAAGGAAGAGGTGGAGCCCGTCAGAACGAACAACATCATCAATCCGAAGACCGTCGAACGCAGGATCAAGGGCATCATCCAGGCTAACGATCAGAAAAACAAAGAGACGGAACTCGGTGAGATCGGCAGCAAACTGCAGAACAGATGGCCGGACTTCGACATCAGCAACTACGGCAAGAGTTCCTTGTCCGAACTGCTGAAGACGTTCAACAGCCTGCAGCTCAAAAGGCAGGGCAGTGTGGTCACAGTCAGCATTAAGAACGGAAGATAAGCGATTCCTCAATGTGACCGTATTATAGTTATTGTTAATATAAGAGTATAGGAGAGAAAGAAAGTATGAACATCGTATGTCTGGACATGGAAGGCGTCCTCGTACCGGAGATCTGGATCGCATTCTCGGAAGCAAGCGGCATCCCGGAACTCAAGCGCACCACAAGAGATGAGCCTGATTATGACAAGCTGATGCGCTGGCGCCTCGGCATTCTGAAAGAGCACGGCCTTGGTCTGAAGGAGATCCAGGAGACGATCGCCAAGATCGATCCGCTGCCCGGCGCGAAGGAATTCCTCGATGAGCTGCGTGCGACGACCCAGACGGTCATCCTGAGTGATACATTCGAGGAGTTTGCCAAGCCGCTGATGAAAAAGCTCGGCTGGCCGACAATCCTGTGCAACTCTCTGACAGTCGCAGAGGACGGCGAGATCACCGACTTCAACATGCGCATCGAGAAGTCAAAACTGACGACCGTCAAGGCGTTCCAGTCGATGGGCTATGAGACAATCGCAGCCGGTGACAGTTTCAACGATCTGGCGATGATCCAGGCGAGCAAAGCGGGGTTCCTGTTCCGCACGACCGAGCAGATCAAGAAGGACTATCCGGAACTGCCCGTTTACGACGAATATGACGACCTGCTGGCGGCCATCAAGGCGGCGCTGTAGGCATCTGTAAGATATTGCGTGACAAAGCTGGAAAGGGGACTTTTGTCATGGTAGAAGGAATCGGTCTCATTAATGATGTCATACTGACAAAACTGCAGGCCAAAATGGTACCGGCGAAGGAAAAATACGGCGCTGTCGGCACGGCAATCTGCTGTGCGGCGCTCGCCGTGGCTGCGCTTTTCACAAAGCACTACGTCTACGCGGTGGCGCTCGCCATCGGTGCGTATGTCTTCTTCAGCCGGTTCAAGGGGATGACGAACAAAGTGCACCTCGCCAACCTGGCGGTCGCCAGAGAAAAGAACCAGGAAATCGCCCGTTTTAAAGTCCTGTTTGATGAGGACGACCTGATCATCACCACCATGGACGGTGAGGATCCGGTCGAAAAGGAATACCGCACATTCATCAAGAAGATCGAATTCGAAGAGGCGATCGTTCTGATCGCACACGGCGGCGAGATGGTCTTTATTTCCAAGGAGGAGACCGAACCGGAAGCGCTCCGTCAGATCCGGGATATCATCGATGACCGCTGCTACAACCTCGGTTGGCGCAGAAAGGGCGACCTGCTTTAAGAGACGGCGGGCCGGACTGCCGGCAACGCATAAACAGCAGACAAAAGATGACATGGTATCGGCAGATGCCTGTCATCTTTTTTATTGCCGCGGCTGTTTTTGAAATACCATCTTGAAAAAAAGAACATATGTTCTTTATAATAAAAAGGAACCAGGAATGATCAGATAACGGGACCGGGTGAGAATGAATGTCCGCGTGTCTTTGTGTGCAGAAAGGTGCAGTCCAGCCGCTATGTCTATCATCATGCATGTCGATGCCAACAGTGCTTATTTATCGTGGACGGCCGTGCATCTGCTGGAACAGGGGTATCCGGTGGATCTGCGCACCGTTCCCGCGGTGATCGCGGGAGATCCGGCCAATCGGCACGGTATCATCCTCGCCAAGTCGATCCCTGCAAAGAAGTTCGGGATCGGCACGGCTGACAGCCTGATGGAAGCGCGGAGCAAGTGTCCGTCTCTGATCGTGCAGCCGCCGGATTACGATTTGTATATGCACTGCAGCGATGCCATGTATGAGATCCTGACCCGCTACAGCGACCGGATCCAGCGGTACAGTGTCGACGAATGCTTCCTGGACTATACCGGGTCGGTAAAGGCGCTGGGGGATCCGCTTGCGGCGGCGCAGGAGATCCGGGAGACGATCAAGCGGGAACTCGGTTTTACCGTCAACATCGGCGTTTCCTGTAACAAACTGCTCGCCAAGATGGGCTCCGAGCTGGAAAAGCCGGACAAAGTCCACACGCTTTTTCCCTCTGAAATCCGGGAGAAGATGTGGCCGCAGCCCGTGGGGGAACTCTTCATGGTCGGCAGGGCGACGACACGAAAACTCCGGCGGATCAATATCACGACCATCGGCGACCTCGCGCAGGCGGACCCGCGTCATATGCACAGCCTGCTGAAGAGCCACGGCGATCTCGTGTGGCGGTATGCCAACGGTCTGGATGACGCGCCTGTTGTCCCCAATGACCGGATTATTCAGAAAGGCGTCGGCAACGGCATTACGATGCGCTATGACGCCGTTTCGGAAGAAGACGCCTTCCCGGTCATTCTGTCGCTTTGCGAGCGCGTAGGGATGCGTCTGCGGCGGCTCGGCTGCCGTGCCTCGCTGATCTCGATCCATCTGCGGTCTGCCGATCTTTCCGGCTGGTATTCCCACCAGCGGCAGATGGATACCTATACCCGTTCGACGACGGTCCTGTACAAATGGGCCTGCCGGCTGTTCCGGGAGTGTTGGCGCGGAAGTCCGGTCCGGCAGATCAGCGTCGGTGTACGCGAACTGCTGGATGCGCGGATGCACCAGATCTCGATCTATGACTTCCGCACGCTGGAAAAAGAAGACGCGCTCAGCGATGCGGTGGACCGGATCCGGACAGAGTTCGGCGAGCGGTCGATCGTGCGGGGCGTCTTTGTCAATACGCCGATGGCGCCGATCGACGGCGGTGTCAACGACGGCGATTACATTATGATGGGAGGATACCGCAATGAAGATCTTGGCTAAGCCGATCGACACCATTGTCGTTTTCAAAGAAGCAAAAAGACCGATGCCGTACCGCTTTCGCGTGACGGAAGGAGACGGCCGCGTCATGGACATCATCGTTGACAGGATCTTCTCCATCGACGAGAAGAAAGTGGCAGGGATCCGTTCTTATATCTACCGCTGCCAGAGCATCGTGAACGGCGTAGAAAAAGACTACGAACTCAAATACATCCTGGATGAGGCAAAATGGCAGCTGTATAAGATGTGATATATCTTTAGCCGGCGCAGATGACCCAGCTCGAGAACAACGTTTACGAACGAAGTGAGTGCAGTTGTTCGAGAGCGGGCATCTGACAGCCGGCCATTTAACACTCATATCTTGCTATGTGTTGAAATACAACGATGATAGGTATATACTATTACAGGTAATTTTCAAAACAGATAAGGAGTTTTATATACTATGGGTAGACACGGAACCATCGCAGGAAGAAAAGAAGCGCAGGACAAACGCCGCGCCGCACTGTTCACAAAGTATGCCAGAGCCATCACGGTCGCAGCAAAGGCAGGCGGAGATCCGGAATATAATGCCGGACTGAAACTCGCGATCGAACGCGCCAAGGGCATCAACATGCCGAACGACAACATCAACCGTGCCATCAAGAAGGGCACCGGCGAGATGGGCGGCGCAGACTTTGAAGAACTGAACTTTGAAGGATACGGTCCGTCCGGTGTCGCGGTCATCGTAGAGACCCTGACCGACAACCGCAACCGCACAACATCCTCCATCCGCAGTGCGTTCGATAAGTACGGCGGCAACATGGGGGCACCGGGATGCGTTTCCTACATGTTCTCCAGAAAAGGCGTCATCGTCATTGAGAAGACAGACGATGTCAACGAAGATGAGCTGATGGAAGCTGCACTCGAGGCAGGCATGGAAGATATGCAGGTCTATGAAGACAGCTATGAGATCCTGACAGCGATGGAGGACTTCACGGAAGTCAGCGCCGCGCTGAAGGAAGCAGGGTACGAGTTTGTCGAAGCGGACATCCAGTACATCCCGTCCATGGAAGCAACGCCCAAGACAGACGACGACATCAAAAATCTCAAGAAGATGATCGATGTTCTGGAAGACAATGACGATGTCCAGGGCGTCCATCACAATTGTGCGATCGACCTTGACGATTAGTCACAGATAGTATATAAAGAAGGCGAACAGAGAAGCCTGTTCGCCTTTTTCATCCATAACGAACGTACAAATCCTGAAATGTGCGTTAAGGTGTACATAATTCAACCTACAACACGACATTGGGAGCCTGATACAGCGAGGATGCCGGGCCGTCTGTGAGCGGAAGGCAGAGACAATGTTTTAGGGCACCCCCCTATTATTAGATAGGGAGTGAATTAGTCACCTGACGGCACTTCGGGATTTTTATTGCGTGTATTTTGTCAGTGACGGCGCCGATGCCCTGAAGTATGCAGGAACATCCGGTTGCGGCGCTGCCTGCGTCTTCTGATCGAAGAAGCAAACAGGATGATCAGCAGCAGGACGATCACAACACCGGCCGCGATGAGAATGTTGCGCGGAAGTCCCTGCAATGCCCGGCCGGGTTCCGGGAGGTCCTTATCCGCCAGAAGCGGGATGGAGGTGATGATGGTATCGTTCTTGCGGACGACGAGCTCACCGACCTGATCGCCTTTTGCGATGGGACGTGCGAGTCCTTCAGCAGGGATCGTCTCATAGGTGACTGGGGTGTCTTCTTCGCCGGCAGGCACAAGGCATTTGACCTCAGTCTCCGGCAAAGCGACAGGAATGGTCGTGTCTTCGTCAAGACTGATCGGACCTGCATTGTCCGCCGACACCTCGATCGTCGAAAGGGAATAGTTGTTGAAGAAGAACTCCATCAGTGCTTTGGTATCGGCGCAGTCTTCACTTTGCTGAGAAGCGCCTGCCACTGATACGATCAGGTGAATCCCGTTTTTCTCGCCATACGTGACAAGGTTGAAGCCGGACTCAGTGATATAACCGGTCTTTCCGCAAATGACAGGTTCGTAGTAGTCGTATTTGTTCTTCAGCATGCCGTGCCCGTGCCACAGTTCGCGCGCCTCCTGTTTGTTGGTTGCGGGAATGGTGTAGGTGAGCGTGCTGTCGATTTCTACGAATGTTTCATTCTGGATCGCATATGCCATGATGAGCGAAAGATCGTGGACGGTCGTGTAATGATCTTCACTGAACAGACCGTGCGGGTTGGAGAAATGGCTGTCCGTGCAGCCGATCTCAGCCGCCTTCTCGTTCATCATATCCGAGAATCCCTCGATGCTGCCGCCTACCGCTTCGGCGATGACCACAGCACAGTCGTTGCCGGATGCCAGCAGCAGGCCGTACAGGACCTGGCGCAGTGTCAGCTCTTCGCCTGTCTCAAGGGCTATATGACTGGAAGAGGGATCGATGCCGTATTCGGCATTTTCGGAGACCGTGACTTTCATGTCCAGATCTTCCGCGTTTTCGATTGCCACGATCGCTGTCAGGATCTTGGTCGTACTGGCGGGATAGATCCTCTCGTTCGCATTCTTATCATATAAAAAGGTATTCGTGTCTGTACAGTACACAGCCGCGTTACCGCAATACAGTGAGATCCCGGACGGATCAGGCGTTTCTGCATAGACGTCAGGAACTGCGGACATGCTTACGCAGGCTGTGATCAGGAGGATCACAACCATGACACGAAGGATATGCTGTCTAAATCTGTTCTTATTAACTGTCACGTTTCAACCTCGGTCAAATGAATAGCCAACTATTGAATTATACAGTATAATCACGGTAATGAAAAGGATGAGATCAGTCATCAGTAACGGGGAATATCATGAGTGCCTATATCACATTCGACAATGTCTGCAAATATTACGGCAGCGAAACTCAGCGCATCACGGCGCTCGATCATATGACCTTTGAAGTCGAAAAGGGCGAATTTTGCGTCATCGTCGGTCCGAGCGGTGCAGGCAAGACCACGCTGCTCAATATCCTGGGCGGCATGGATACTGCCGACGAAGGGCATGTGCTTCTCGACGGCCGTCATATAGAATCGCTGAACGAACACGACCTGACATCGTACAGACGGTATGATGTCGGCTTTGTATTCCAGTTTTACAACCTGGTGCAAAATCTGACAGCCCTCGAAAATGTAGAACTGGCTTCCGAGATCTGTAAGGATCCGATCGCATCCGAAACCGTTCTGGAAAGCGTTGGCCTGGCGGACAGAATGGACAACTTTCCGGCGCAGCTCTCCGGCGGGGAACAGCAGCGTGTCGCGATTGCCCGCGCGGTCGCTAAGAATCCAAAGATCCTGCTCTGTGATGAACCGACCGGCGCACTGGATTACAATACTGGCAAGACGATCCTGCGGCTTCTTTACGATCTCTGTAAGGACACGGGCAAAACCGTCATCGTGATCACCCATAACTCGGCGCTGAAGGCGATGGCAGACCGCGTCATTCTCATCAAGAACGGGCAGGCGGTCAGCCAGGAGATCAACGACCATCCGGAACCGATCGAGAATATCGAATGGTAGCCTCCGCATAACAAAGAGCCAGGAAGAGTAACGATATGAAGTGCGGAAAGACCTACAGCAGAATGATGCGGCGCAGCGTGCGGGGAACGCTATCAAGGTTCCTTGCGATTCTTTGTATTGTTGCGCTCGGAACAGGCTTTCTGTGCGGGCTCTTATCGACCGAACCGGATATGAAGACCGGCGCGGACAGGTATTACGACGAACAGAATGCGATGGATTATCTGATCCAGGGAACGCTCGGACTGACGCAGGAGGATGTTGACGCCCTGGAGGCGCAGCCGTATATCGAGCAGGCAACCGGGAAGTATTCCGAGGATATGCTGATGCGCGGCAGGGATGATGAAAGCTATGTGACGCGCATCATCGGCGAGGACTTTGATGACCGGAACGCGGTCAGCCGGATCCAGCTGCTGGAAGGGCGATTGCCCGAGAAGGAAGATGAGTGCGTCATCGAAGTGCCGAACATGTACGCCTACGAGATCCCCGTCGGCGAAACGTTCACGATCGACACGCAGAACAAAGGCTATGACGATCTCAAGGAATCGCTCACCTGCGATACCTTTAAGGTGGTCGGGATCGTCCGCACGCCGCAGTTCATCCACATGAACGGGGATGCATCCACCGTGGGCGACGGCACGATGGTCATGGCCATGTATGTCATGGAAGATGTCTACACGCTGGATTACTACACGGCGATCTATGCGACTGCGGCAGGTGCGAAAGAACTCGACACCTACAGCGATGCTTATACGGACCTCATCGATGATACGACCGCTTCTCTGAAAACATTCGGAGAAGAACGCGCAGACGTGCGGGCAGAAGAACTGCGTGCAGATGCACAGGAAGAGTACGATGAAGCGGCGGCTGCGTTCGAGAAAGAAAAGTCCAAAGCCAACGATGAGCTGGACGAAGCGAAGGCAAAAATAGACAGCGGCAGAGCGGCGCTGGAAGACGGCAAGGCGCAGATTGCGGATGGCAGAGCGCAGATCGAAGCCGGCAGAGCGGAGGTGGAAGAAGGCCTGCAGGAGATCGAAGCGGCCGAAAAAGAACTGGCGGACGGCAGGACGCAGCTTGAGAACGGACGCTCACAGCTCGCTGCACAGGATGCCGACTTGAAAGCGAAAGAAGCGGAACTTGCGCAGGCAGCCCCGGGGATCGAGCAGTTAAAAGCCGCAAAAGCGATGGGCGCGCAGCTGACGCCGGAACAGGAAGCGATGATCGCTGCCTATGACCAAGGTGTACAGGCTGCTGCTGCCGGGCGCAAGCAGATCGATCAGGCAAAAAAAGATCTCGATGCGAAAGAAGCGCAGCTGACTGCCGGCGAACAGGAAGCCGCAGCCGGGCGTAAAGAACTGGAGACGGCCGCTGCAAAGATCGATCAGGAAGAAGCTGCACTTGCAGCCGGCGAGGCGGAGCTCGCTGCACAGGAGCAGACGCTGCTCGATGCGGAGCAGAAATACGAGGAAGGCAAAGCAGAAGCAGACAAACAGTTTGCCGACGCCGAAAAGGAACTGAAGGAAGCGCAGAAAAAGATCGATAAGATCGAAGCGGGCAAATGGATCATCCGTGACCGCAGCGACAATATCGGCATGCGGGAATACGACAGCGACAGCGCCAAGATCGGTGCCATCGCAAAGGTCTTCCCGGTATTCTTCTTCGTCATCGCTGCACTCGTTGCGCTGACGACACTGACGCGTATGGTGGAGGAAGAACGCGGCCGGATCGGTACGCTGAAGTCGCTCGGCTACACGAACGGCGCGATCCTGCGGTATTACATGCTGTACGGTTTGTTCGCCTCGGCGGCAGGATGCGTGATCGGCATTCCGTTCGGGTGCGTCTTTTTCCCGAAGGTCATCAGCAATGCCTATACGATGATGTACGTGCTGCCGGAGATCGATACGCCGGTCCTGCCTTACGTGGCAATCCCTGTTGCGGGCGGGCTGACGGTCATGATCCTCCTGGCCACCTGGCTGTCCTGCCGGGATATGCTTAAGGAAAAGCCAGCTGCGCTGCTTCTTCCTAAAGCGCCGAAAGTCGGCAAACGCATCCTTCTGGAACGCATCGGACCGCTCTGGCGGGCGCTGCCGTTCAGCCGCAAGGTAACACTGCGCAATATCTTCCGGTATAAGAAGCGATTCCTGATGACCATCATCGGCGTGGCCGGGTGCTTTGCGCTGCTGCTCGCCGGATTTGGCATAAGGGACAGCATCGGCAACCTGGTCTCCCTGCAGTACGGGGAAGTGACGCATTACGACTATGCGGCCGAGATCGATCACCCGGATGATGCAGCGGACGATGAAACGCTGGCTGCCGTGCTGGCGGATCCTGCGATGACGGACAAATGGTGCGCGTTCAGCGAATCGCCCGTCACGATCCGTGCCAATGGCAAGAAGGAAGAGAGTACGTTCCGCATTCCGCGAGATCCCTCTGTCCTGGAGGACTACGTCACACTCCGCGAGCGCGTCGGACACGCACCGGTCGCGTATGAAAAAGGCAGCGTTGTACTCACGGAAAAATCCGCAGAGAATCTGGGGGTAAAGCCGGGGGATACGCTCCAGCTGACCGCGGAAGACGGCACAGAACAGGAAGTCGTGCTGACCGGCGTCTGTGAGAACTACATCGGCTCATATGTGTATATGTATACGGATGACTACGAGGCGCAGTTTGATGACGACCCGTCCTACACGACGATCTATCTGATCGCCGGCGAGCAGGGGAAAGACGGGAAGACCGCAGAATCGCTCCTCAGCAGTGAGAAAGTCCTGTATATCGTGGACACGCAGGTCGTCAGCGACAACTTCGCCGAATCCGTAAAAAGCATCGATTATATCATCATGGTGCTGATTGTCGCTTCCGGCGCACTGGCGGTCATCGTCCTGTACAACCTGACAAACGTCAATATCTGCGAACGACGCAAGGAACTGGCGACGATACGCGTGCTCGGCTTTTACAGACCTGAAGTCTCGGCATATATCTTCCGCGAAGTGGATATTCTGGCTGTCATCGGCATTCTCGTCGGTATCCCGGTCGGGATCTGGCTGCACCACTTTATCATCGTCACCGTGGAAGTCGCCGAGGCGATGTTCGGCCGGACTATCCACTGGCAGAGTTATCTCATCGCAGCGGGGTTCACGATCCTTTTCACGGTGCTGGTCAACCTGATCATGCGCCGGGAGATCCGGAAGATCGACATGGTCGAATCCATGAAGGCGGTCGACTGACGGCCAGCCCGCCGGAACGAAGAAAGAAAAACATCAAAAAAGAGTATCCCGCAGGAGATACTCTTTTTTTCATATTCTCTTGAAATGCAGCGGCTTCTAGTTCTTGAGGCTCTGCATCGGTGCCGGGATACGGCCGCCGCGTGCAATCATCTTGGAGGGGGACAGGCGGGAGAGTTCCATGACGGGGCCTCTGCCGAGCAGGCCACCGAAGTCCAGTTCTTCGCCTTCCTTGAGCCCGATCGCAGGGATCACGCGCACCGCCGTTGTCTTGCTGTTGACCATGCCGATCGCCGCTTCGTCTGCGATGAGCGCGGAGATGACATCCGCAGGGGTGTCGCCAGGGATGACGATCATGTCGAGACCGACCGAACAGACCGCCGTCATGGCCTCTAATTTCTCCACAGAGAGGCTTTTGGCATGCGCCGCATCGATCATACCCTGGTCTTCTGTGACAGGGATAAAGGCACCGGACAGACCACCGACCTGACCGGATGCCATGACGCCGCCTTTTTTGACAGCATCGTTGAGCATGGCCAGCGCCGCCGTGGTGCCGCAGCTGCCGCACTGCTCAAGACCGATTTCCTCGAGGATATGCGCAACAGAGTCGCCAATAGCGGGTGTCGGAGCCAGGGAAAGGTCGATGATCCCGAAGGGGACACCGAGCATCTTTGCCGCTTCAGAACCGACGAGCTGCCCCATGCGGGTGATCTTGAACGCCGTCTTCTTGATTTTGTCCGCGACCTTCAGAAGGTCGTCTCTGTCGTCCATCTTGGCGAGGGCGGAACGCACGACACCAGGACCCGAAACGCCGACGTTGATGATGCAGTCGGGTTCGCCGGGACCGTGGAAGGCGCCTGCCATGAAAGGGTTGTCCTCCGGTGCGTTGCAGAACACAACGAGCTTGGCAGCGCCGATGCACTGTCTGTCCTTCGTCATCTCAGCCGTTTCACACACGACTTTGCCCATCATGGCGACGGCATCCATATTGATGCCGGCCTTGGTGCTTCCCACGTTGATGGAGGAGCAGACATAATCAGTCTTAGCCAGCGCTTCGGGGATCGATGCGATGAGTTCTTTATCGCCGGCGGAAAAGCCTTTCTGTACAAGGGCGGAGTAGCCGCCGATGAAGTTGACGCCGATGGCCTTGGCAGCCTTGTCGAGCGTCACCGCGTACTTGACCGGGTCGCCGCCGGAAGCGCCAAGAAGCATGGCGATCGGGGTGACGGAAACACGCTTGTTGACGATGGGAATGCCGTACTTTTTCTCGATCCGCTCACCGGTCGCAACGAGATTGCCCGCAAGACGCAGGATCTTGTTGTAGATCTTTTCGCAGGAGCGGTCAATATCGCTGTCCGCGCAGTCCAGCAGGGAAATGCCCATCGTGATCGTACGGATGTCGAGGTTTTCATCCTCGATCATCGATATGGTTTCTAAAATATCAGATACATTCAGCATAGTGTTCTCCTGAAACGTGTATAACTAACTGGCAGGGCGATTCCTATACATGATGCATGCTGGTGAAGACATCCTCATGCATGACGTGAATCTGCATGCCTTCTGCATTCTTTCTGAGCGCTTTTTCGAGCTCATCGACGTCCCAGGACATCGCGGAGAGGTCGACCAGCATGATCATAGCGAAGTAGCCGTCCAGAACGGACTGCGTGACTTCCAGAATATTTGCCTGTGCTTCCGCTGCAACATTGCTGACCTTTGCCATGATGCCGATCATATCTTTGCCGACGACAGTGATGATTGCTTTCATTCTTACTCCTCCAGATGATGTTACTGCAATGACTTGCTATCAATTATATATGCAGCAATCGCTAAATACAATTGTTTAAAAGAAAGCGGCTGGTGGTACGGCGGGGTACCACGGCAGCCGCATGATCTTTCTTTGATGCTCTGATCAGTTGTTCAGACGATTCTTATTCGCCGATCTTCGGCAGCTTTGCAAAGCTGGCTTCGAGTTCTTCATCCGTGGGGATGTAATCGCTCATCTTCCCGTCGTTGAATGCTGCATAGGCGTACATATCAAAGTAGCCGGTGCCGGTGAGGCCAAAGAGGATGGTCTTCTCTTCGCCGGTCTCTTTGCACTTCTTCGCTTCGTCGATCGCGACCTTGATCGCATGGCCGGATTCCGGAGCGGGCAGGATGCCTTCGACTCTGGCAAATTCGGTGATGGCTTCGAAGACGGAGGTCTGTTCGACCGCACGTGCTTCCATCATGCCCTGATCATACAGCTCGGAGAGGATCGGGCTCATGCCGTGATAGCGCAGACCGCCGGCGTGGTTCGGGGAGGGCATGAAGTCCGCGCCGAGTGTGTACATCTTGGCGAGCGGGCAGACCTGACCGGTATCGGCGAAGTCGTACGCGTATTTACCTCTTGTGAAGCTCGGGCAGGACGCGGGCTCTACAGCGATGATCTGATAGTCTGCTTCGCCGCGCAGTTTTTCACCCATAAACGGACCGATGAGGCCGCCGAGGTTGGAACCGCCGCCTGCACAGCCGATGATGACATCCGGCTTGATGCCGTATTTGTCCATGGCGATCTTGACTTCCTGGCCGATGATGGACTGGTGCAGCAGGACCTGGTTAAGGACGCTGCCCAGAACGTAACGGTAGCCGTCGTTGGAGACTGCAGTCTCAACGGCCTCGGAGATCGCGCAGCCAAGGCTGCCATTTGTGCCGGGATGCTCTGCCAGGATCTTGCGGCCGACCGCTGTCGTATCGGACGGGGAAGGCGTTACGCTGGCGCCGTAGGTCCGCATGACTTCGCGGCGGAACGGTTTCTGTTCATAGGAGACCTTTACCATATATACTTTACAGTCAAGATCCAGATATGCGCACGCCATGGAAAGGGCGGTACCCCACTGGCCGGCACCTGTTTCGGTGGTCACGCCTTTGAGACCCTGATCCTTCGCGTAGAACGCCTGTGCGATCGCGGAGTTGAGCTTGTGGCTGCCGCTGGTGTTGTTGCCTTCGTATTTGTAGTAGATCTTCGCCGGTGTGCCGAGCTTTTCTTCCAGACAGTAAGCGCGGACGAGCGGGGAGGGCCGGTACATCTTGTAGAAATCACGGATCTTCTTCGGGATCTCGATGTAGCGGTCATCGTTGTTGAGTTCCTGCTTGACAAGCTCTTCGCAGAATACGCCGCTGAGCTCCTCGGCGGTCATCGGCTGCCCGGTGCCGGGGTTGAGAAGGGGCGCAGGCTTTTTCTTCATATCCGCCCGCACGTTATACCATTCTTTCGGCATTTCCTGCTCGGTGAGATAGATCTTGTAAGGGATCTCGTTCATGTTTTTCATCGTTCTTTCCTTTCTTACCGCTGAATGGGAAAAACAAAATGGTCCTGCCCGCTTCGGGACAAGACCATGTCTTGCTAATGCCACCCATGCACATTTCGTGCGTTTTCATACGGATACAGCGTGATATCCGCTCCCTGGATAACGGGCGGAGCTCCCGTCAGGCATTACTGGGGGATCTGCGATCCCTTTTCTTCCTGCCCTCACGAGTCCATTCGTTCCGGTCATCCTCACCGCATTCCCACCATCAGCGGCTCTCTTTGCATTCAGCACCAGACTTACTACTCTCGATCATCGGTTTAAATATTGATTTATGTTACGGAGTATACGCTCTGATAAAAGGTTTGTCAACAAGGTATTCACCAATTTATTGGAATAAAGTTTTTGAACTTGTCCGGGCTGCCGGAAGACAGCGGTTTTATCTCGGAATCGCTCCGGCAGAAAGGGAAGAGAACCCTTTATAAATCCCATCTTTATGTGGTAATCAGCGCCTGTCTGTAGTACAATAATATACGTGAAATTTTGACCATTTTCATAAATCCGATATTCCTGACTGAAAGAAAGAACACCATGATTTATAAAAATATCCTTGGCGCAGTGGGGCATACTCCGCTGATCAAACTGAACAGAATGACCGGTCCGAACGATGCGGATGTCTACGTGAAATATGAAGGGCTCAACGTCGGCGGCAGCATCAAGACCAGAACCGCTCTGATGATGATCGAAGAAGCCGAAAAGCGCGGCGATCTGACCGAAGACAGCATCATCGTCGAACCGACCAGCGGCAACCAGGGCATCGGCCTGGCACTGGTCAGCGCTGTAAAAGGCTACAAGTGCGTCATCATTATGCCGGACTCGGTCAGCCGCGAGCGGCGCTACCTGGTGCAGCAGTACGGAGCGGAGGTCAAACTCGTCCACGACGCAGGTGATATCGGCAAGGCGATCGAGACCTGCATGGAAAAAGCGAAAGCCATGGCGGCGGATGATCCGCGCGTCTATGTGCCGAACCAGTTCTCCAATACGGACAATCTGCTTGCGCATACCCGTCATACCGCCCTGGAGATCCTGGAGCAGGTCGGCGGTCCGATCGACGGGTTCTGCTCAGGGGTCGGCACCGGTGGCACGATCACAGGCATCGGGACAATCCTCCGGGAATACTGGCCGGATATCCGCATCAATGTGGCGGAGCCTGCCAATGCGGCGATTCTCTCGGGCGGCAACATCGGCACGCATCTGCAGATGGGCATCGGCGACGGGCTCATCCCGGATATTCTTGACACAGATATCTATGATGAGATCACCATCGTCACAGACGAAGAAGCGATTCATACAACCAAATCCCTCGCAAAAAAAGAAGGCATCCTCTGCGGGATCAGCAGCGGCACCAATGTCGCAGTCGCACTCAAGATGGCAAGAAAGCTAGGAAAAGGAAAAGTGGTTGTCACAGTACTGCCGGACACCGGTGAACGCTACTTCAGTACACCGCTGTTCGAGCTTTCCGGTATCGCCGACTGATTGAATAGTCACTTTTGAACAGAGAACAGCAATGGTACATATTGGAAACGACTGGGATGCCCTGCTGGCGGAGGAGTTTCAGAAAGATTACTACCTGCAACTCAGGGAATTCCTGAAAAAAGAATATTCCACCTACAGGGTTTATCCCGGGATGTACGACATCTTCAACGCGCTGAAATACACACCGTACAGCAAAGTGAAGGTTGTCATTCTGGGGCAGGATCCCTACCATGAGCCCGGGCAGGCGCACGGGCTGGCATTTTCGGTCCAGCCGGGTGTTCCCAAACCGCCGTCCCTGATCAATATCTTTCAGGAACTGCGCGATGATCTGGGGATCCCGGAGCCGCAGAACGGCACGCTGACAAAGTGGGCGGAGCAGGGTGTCCTGCTTCTCAATACAGCGCTCACGGTCAGAGAGCACCAGGCGAATTCCCATCACGGCAAAGGATGGGAGATCCTGACCGACCGGATCATCGAGCTGCTCGGGCAGCGCAGTGAACCGATGGTGTTCATGCTGTGGGGCAACAACGCGCGTTCCAAGCGCGATCTGATCGACCGGAGCCGGCATCTGGTGCTGGAAGCGCCGCATCCGAGCCCGCTGTCTGCGCACAGAGGTTTTTTCGGCGGCCGGTATTTCAGCCGTGCGAACGCTTTTCTGAAAGAACCGGTCGACTGGCGGCTGTAAATGAACAAAGGAGGCAGTTATGAGCAAAGCACTGATTATCATTCTTATTCTGATCGCGATTCTAGTGGTATACGTGATCACCGGATATAACAGATTCATCAAAGCCAGAAACAATGTAGAAGAGGCGTTTTCCACCATGGATGTCTATCTTAAAAAGCGCTTTGACCTGATCCCGAATCTCGTCGAGACGGTCAAGGGGTATGCCGCGCATGAAGCGGGCACGCTGCAGAAGGTAACGGACGCAAGAGCCGCGGTCATGAACTCCGCAACAACGGAAGACAAGCTGGCAAACGAGTCCGTCCTGACCGGCACGCTGCGCAGCCTGTTCGCTGTGGCGGAAAACTATCCGGACCTCAAGGCGAACCAGAACTTCCTCGAACTGCAGGGACAGCTTCAGCAGACCGAAGATGAGATCGCCAGTGCGAGAAAGTACTACAACGCGGTTGTGAAGATCTTCAACACGCTCTGTGAAACATTCCCCAGCAACATCATCGCGAACATCTTCCACTTCGTCAGAAGACCCATGTTCGAAGTATCGGCAGAAGAAGAGAGACAGAATGTCAATGTATCGTTCTAAGACAGGCAGACATCTGAATAAGCGTTTTATTATTGCACCGCTGCTCGCTCTTCTGGTGCTGTTTGGCATGCCTGCCGTTTCTTTTGCGGATACAGACAGCGACGCGGGAAACACCGCAGACTTTGAGACGGAACGGTTTGATGTGACGATCAACGTCAAAGACGACAACTCCGCCTACATCACGGAAAACGTAGAGATCAGCGTGCTGTCGCCGATCCACGGCATCTACCGTTACATTCCGCTCGCCAATACCGTGCAGTACTTTGACCAGCAGGGCGAGCTGATCAACAAGGTCCGCAAGAATATGAAGGTCGAGGACATCACCGTCGAACGGGACATGTATGAAGCCTACAAGGAGAACGGCAACATGGTGCTCCGGATCGGTGATCCTGACAAATTGATTAAGGAACCGCATCAGTACACCTATTCGTACCGGGCACGCATGTACGACGACGGGATCAAGGACTACGATGTGTTCTATTACAATGTGATCCCGAACGACTGGGAAACGCCGATCAAGGCGAGTACCATCACCATCACCATGCCGAAGGAATTTGCCCAGGGAGATGTCAATGTCCTTGTCGGAAGGCCGGAAGGCGGCCTGTTCGGCAGCGACGATGAGATCTTCGGCAAACAGTACTACGAGTGGTCGGTGGAAGGCAATACGATCACGATCAACACGCTCAAGCAGCTGCCGCAGGGCTCATATATCACCGTTGGCATCATGCTGCCGGAAGGATATTTCTCCGGCGAACTGAGCGACCGCAGATCCTATCTGATCCTCTATGCCATCGGTCTGGCATCCGGCCTGCTGATGCTGTACATGTGGTTCACAAAGGGCCGTGATCCCAAGTCCGTACAGACCGTCGAGTTCTATCCGCCCGACGATCTGACACCTGCGGAGATCGGCTATATCATCGACGGCACGGTCGACCGAAAAGATGTCCTGTCGCTGCTGATCTACTTTGCGAACAAAGGCTATCTGGCCATCGAAGAAACCGGCAAAGACGCCTATACGGTGCATCGGCTCCGCGATCTGCCGCCAACAGCAAAAGACTATGAACGGATCCTGTTTGACGGCCTGTTTGCGTACGGTGACAGTGCGGATCTGACCAGCCTGCCGGATGATTTCTATTCGACTTATCAGGCGGCGCGCGAAGCGATCGCGAATACCTACCAGACAAGAGGGAAGAGACTCTTCTCCCGAACCGCGTCCAAATGGCGTGTCGCGAGCTTTATCATCGTCATGGCCGCATCCCTGCTGGGCGGACTGATCATCGGCAGCCTGTACGGCAACCTCGGACTGATGGGGGCCTCTGCCGGCGTCATTGTCTGTCTGGTGTGGTCTTACATCCTGGCCATTCTGGTCGAGGACCGCAAATATGTCAGCAAGAAGGGCGGCCGGTTCATGAAGACGATCCTGAGCCTGGTGCTGCTGGTACTGGCAATGGCAGGCACGTACCTGTACATGTACCTGTCGGTCGGTGCACGGCTCGCTGCGATCCTGTTCATTTTCATGGAAGGTGCAGGCTACTTTGCGATCCGGTTCATGCGGGCCAGGACAAAATTCGGCGCCGAGCTGCTCGGCAAAGTGCTCGGGTTCAAGGAGTTCATCAATGTCGCCGAACTCGGCAAACTCGAGATGCTGGTCGAAGAAGACCCTTCGTATTTCTACGATATCCTGCCGTATGCATACGTCATGGGGCTTTCCAAAAAGTGGGCGAAGAAGTTTGAGAACATCCATACGGAAGCGCCCGGCTGGTACAGCGCCTCCTATGGCGGCGGCGCGGCGTTCAACAGCTGGATGTTCTACCGCAGCTTTGACCACTGCATGGATACAGCCGGCAGTTATATCGCCACACCGCCATCTGCTGGCGGTTTTGAAGGCGGCGGTTCCTTTGGCGGAGGCGGATTCTCCGGCGGGGGAGGCTTCGGCGGTGGCGGCGGCGGCAGCTGGTAAAACAGCAGGCCGCGGCGCAATGCGGGAGCGATTCCAAAAGCAAACAGTTATTTCTCTATAAAACAGAAAGGCGAGCAAGTGGCTCAGACACAGAAAATCATCAACATCGCCGTCATCGCGCACGTCGATGCCGGCAAATCTACATTGGTAGACGCATTCCTCAACCAGAGCGGGGTATTCCGCGACAACGAAGAGATCGTGGAGTGCGTCATGGACAGCGACGCGATCGAACGCGAGCGCGGTATCACCATCTATTCGAAAAACTGCTCCGTCATGCACAATGACGTGAAGATCAACATCGTAGACACACCGGGACACGCGGACTTCAGTTCCGAGGTCGAACGCATCATGAAGACCGTCGACACGGTCATTCTGCTGGTGGACAGCAGCGAAGGCCCGATGCCGCAGACCAGATTTGTCCTGAAGAAGTCGCTGGAACAGGGGCTCAACCCGATCCTGCTGATCAACAAGATCGATAAGAAAGACAAGCGCATCGACGAGGTCGTCGATGAGGTATACGAGCTGTTCATGGACCTCGAGGCCAACGATACACAGCTTGATTTCCCGATCCTGTACGGCATCGCCAGACAGGGCATCGTCGTCCGCGATCCGAAAGAGGTCGAGGGCATCGAGATCGAAAAAGGCGGCCAGAAGATCCGCAAGAACTTCAAGGGGCAGGACGGATTTGACATCACGCCGCTCTTTGAGACCATCGCGGAGCACTGCCAGCCGTATCCGGACCGCACTGAAGAGCCGCTGCAGCTGCAGATCTCTTCGCTGGCGTACGATGACTACATCGGGCGTCTCGGCATCGGCCGCATCACGAGCGGCACGCTGAAGGAAGCGCAGCAGGTATCGGTCTGCAAGGCGGACGGCACGGTCGTCAATAAGAAGATCAACCAGGTCTTTGTCTATAAAGGGCTCGGCCGTGTGCCGGTCAAGGAGGCGGAATGCGGTGATATCGTTGTCGTTTCCGGCATTTCCGATATCTCGATCGGTGAAACGATCTGCGCGGTCGACAATCCGCAACCGATGGAGATGATCCACATCGAAGAGCCGACGCTGTCGATGAACTTCCTGGTCAACGATTCTCCGTTCGCAGGGAAAGTCGGCAAGTATGTCACGTCCCGCCACATCCGCGAGCGTCTGCGCAAGGAACTGGAAGTCAACGTCGGTCTGCTCGTCGAAGAGACGGACTCCACAGACTGCTTCAAGGTGTCCGGCCGTGGTGAACTGCATCTGTCGATCCTGATTGAGAATATGCGCCGCGAAGGATACGAACTGGCGGTCAGCAAACCGCAGGTCATCATGAAGCGCGATGAGAACCGCAAGCGTCTGGAGCCGATGGAAGAAGTCGTCATCTCCGTGCCCGAGGAATATTCCGGCACCGTCATCAGTAAGCTCAACATCCGTAAGGGCGAGATGCGCGAGATGCACAACGAGAACGGCTATATCCACATGGAATACCTGGTGCCGACCAGAGGCCTGCTCGGCTACCGTTCTGAATTCATAAACGAAACACGCGGCGAAGGCACCATGGTCCGCCGTTTTGACAGCTTTGCGCCGTATGTCGGCGAGATCCCGCAGCGCACGAACGGCGTTGCGATCGCGCAGGAAGAGGGCGTTACGACCCCGTATGCACTGTCCAACATCGCGGAACGTGTCACACTGTTCGTAGAGCCCGGAACGAAGGTCTACGAAGGCATGATCGTCGGCATGAACAGCCGCAATGACGATATGGTCGTTAACCCCTGCAAGGCCAAGCAGAAGACCAACATGCGCGCGGCAGGCAGCGACGATGCCGTCCGTGTCCCGCCGGCAGTCAAGTATTCCCTCGAGGAAGCGCTGGAATTCGTCAACGACGACGAACTCGTCGAAGTTGTTCCGGATGACATCAGACTGCGCAAGAAGTATCTGAACGAACTTGAGAGAAGAAGAAAGCGGAACAGAGGCGAACTCTAAATCTCAGGATCAAAAGGGGCAGTGCCCAAGAATAGATAAGAAATGTCCGGCAGTGCCGCATGCATGGTGGTATTCGGGAACGTATTCAGTTCACGAATACTACTGTGCATGACAGGCACTGCATCGACATCCACATGCTTAGGGGGTGCAACTATGGAAATGAAGACAACGAACTACAAATTCTTTCAGCATAAGGACTGCGAATTCTTCCCGTGCCACCAGGGCCTCGCAGAAGAGAACTTCAACTGCCTGTTCTGTTACTGCCCGCTGTTCGCACTGGGCGATGAATGCGGCGGCAACTTCAGCTATGACAATCCTTCCGGTGTGAAGGACTGCTCCGGCTGCCTTGTCCCGCATCAGAAAGGGAATTACGAGTACATCACCAAGAAACTCGGGATTCTCATCGAGCGCACCAAAAAAGCGCCTGCTGAAGAAACCGAAGAGTAACGGAGGGCGATCGTGGCATTCACGCATCTGCATGTCCATACCGAATACAGTCTGCTGGACGGCGCGGCAAAGATCAGCCGTCTGGTAGACAAAGCAGCGGACCTCGGCATGAAGTCGCTTGCGATCACAGACCACGGTGTCATGTATGGCGCCGTGGAGTTTTATAGAGCTTGCAAAGAGGCCGGGATACGCCCGATCATCGGCTGTGAGGTCTATGTCGCGCCGCGTACCCGCTTTGACAAGGTTGCTGCGCATGACCGTGAACTCGGCCATCTGATCCTGCTGGCGAAGGATGCGGACGGCTACCGCAATCTGTCCCGTCTCGTGTCGCGCAGTTTTACAGAGGGATATTACTACAAACCGCGCGTCGACCGCGATCTTCTGCGTGCCTGCAGCCAGGGCCTCATCGCACTGTCGGGATGCCTGGCAGGACACGTCCAGCGTGCGCTCCGCGCCAGGGACTACGACCGAGCCCTCGCAGAAGCGAAGGAGATGGCGGATATCTTCGGCCCTGACAACTTCTATCTGGAGATCCAGGACCATGGTCTGCCCGAACAGGCGGAGATCCGGCCATTGCTGCTGCGGCTCTCCGTGGAGACAGGGATCCCGCTCGTCGCCACAAATGACGTCCATTATGTAGAGCAGAAAGACGCCTCCGTGCAGGATGTGCTGCTTTGCATCCAGACCAACGCGCTGGTCGACGACAAGGACAGAATGCGTTTTGACAGCGACCAGTACTATCTGAAGAGCGAAGAGGAGATGCGCGAGCTGTTCCGGCTGCTGCCGGAGGCCTGTGACAATACGGAGTTCATCGCTTCAAGATGTCACTTCGATTTTGACTTTGACACGCTGCACATCCCGGATTTCCCCGTTCCGCAGGGCACGACGCCGGCTTACTATCTGCGCATGCTCTGTGAGGAGGGCATGAAGAAAAAGTACGGCGGCAAAACGCCGGAACTGGTCGAACGGATGGAGCACGAGCTGTCTGTCATCGAGAACATGGGGTACGTCGAGTACTTTCTGATCGTCTGGGACTACGTCAGTTTTGCGAGAAACAACGGAATCATGGTCGGCCCCGGAAGAGGCTCCGCGGCGGGCAGTCTCGTTGCCTATTGTCTCGGGATCACCAATACGGATCCGATCGAAAACGGGCTGATCTTTGAGCGATTCCTCAATCCGGAACGCGTCAGCATGCCCGATATCGACATCGACTTCGCGGATGACAGACGGCATGAAGTCATCGACTACGTCGTCCGCAAATACGGCACGGACCGCGTTACGCAGATCATCACGTTCAATACCTTCGGTGCCCGCGGCACGATCCGCGATGTCGGCCGCGTCATGGACCTGCCGCTCGATCTGGTGGATACCATCGCCAAGCTGGTGCCCCAGCAGATGGGTATGACGCTGGAGCGTGCGCTGACAGCCAGCCCCGAGCTCAAGGAACGGTACCAGGAGGACATCCGGATCCGCAAACTGATCGACACGGCACGAGCCATCGAAGGCATGCCGCGCCATACGTCCGTGCATGCGGCAGGCGTCGTCATCTCCCGCGAGCGGATCGAGGACTATGTCCCGCTGCATACCTCCGACAACGGTGTGGAAACGCAGTATGTGGCGCCGCTGCTCGAAGAGATGGGTTTCCTGAAGATGGACTTTCTGGGACTGCGCAACCTGACAGTCATTCAGAACGCCATCCGGATGATCAGGGAAAAGACCGGGGAAGAGATCGACATCGATGCGATTCCATACGATGACCCGAACGTGTACGCACTGATCGCGTCCGGCAACACGGCCGGCATCTTCCAGCTGGAGTCCGGCGGCATGACCCGGTTTATGAAAAAGCTTCAGCCTGACTGCTTTGAGGATATCGTCGCCGGGATCTCTTTGTACAGACCAGGCCCGATGGCGTCGATCGACACCTATATCGAGAATAAGAAACACCCGGAGAGCATCCGGTATCTGCACGAAAGCCTTCGGCCGATCCTTGAGAAAACGTACGGTTGCATGGTCTATCAGGAACAGGTCATGCAGATCGTCCGCGACCTGGCCGGCTATACCTACGGCCGCTCGGATGTGCTGCGCCGCATCATGAGCAAGAAGAAAAAGAAGGAAATGCTCGAGGAGAAAGAGATCTTCCTGCAGGGCGCCGAGAAGAAGGGCGTACCGCGGGAGACCGGGGAGCAGATCTTCTCGCAGATGGTCAGCTTTGCCGAATACGCGTTCAACAAATCGCACGCGGCGGCATATGCGATGGTCGGCTATCAGACGGCCTGGCTGAAGTGCTATTATCCGACGGCGTTCATGGCGGCGCTCATGACGTCCGTCATCGGTGACGCTGCCTGGCTGGCGATGTACATCCGCAACTGCAAGGAGAACGGCATCGAGATCCTGCCGCCGGATGTCAACGAGTCCGGCGCACAGTTCACGGCAGTCGCCCCCGGCAAGATCCGGTTCGGGCTGGCGGCGATCCGCAACGTGGGCGGCAGCGCCGTAGAAGCGATGGTGGAAAAGAGAGCGCAGATCGGCGGATTCCGCGACATCTACGCATTTTTCGACAATATCGATACGAGACTGCTCAATAAGCGCGCCTGTGAAAGCATGATCAAAGCCGGCGCCTTCGACTCGCTGGAGCCAAACAGAGCAAGTCTGCTGGCGGGATTTGAGGAACTGCTCGAGTCCGCGCAGAACGACCAGCGCGCTACGGTGGCCGGACAGATGTCGCTGTTTGCGACGAATGAAGCCGCGATGGACGGCGCCAGCGCCAGATACCTGCCGAAGGTGGCCAACTTCCCGCCGAAGATCCTCGGTGCGATGGAGAAGGAAACGCTCGGCGTGTACGTCACGGAGAATCCGCTCAGCGAATACCAGACCCTGATTGAGCAGCTGACGCAGATCGATACGGCGGTGCTGCAGGACGAAGAGCAGCAGACCGTGAAAGACAAGGACCGCATCACGATCGCGGGGATCCTGACAGGGCTCAGGACCAGAATGACTAAGAACAATACGCTGATGGCCAACGCCTGGCTGGAAGATCTGTACGGCCGCGTGGAAGTCATCATTTTCCCGAAGACGTTTGAGCGCTGCCGCGGTATACTGGATGGGGAACCTGTCGTCGCCGTCAACGCGATCGCGGAGTTCGGCGATGACCGCAGCGTCCGTCTGCTCGCCAATGAGATCACGTTGATGGAAGACGTGCGCAGCAGCATGCCGGCACCCACCAGGATCAAAGTGCTGGCCGAAGAAGAGAACGACGCCAAGCAGCGGATCTGGCGGATCATGCAGGGTCCGGCAGGCCGGCAGCCGCAGGATCTGCAAAATGACGAATTGCGGCTGTATGCGAAGGATCAGGAAGGAAATGTCCACGCTGTGGCCAAACTCACTGTGAGAGCCGATCAGAGGCTCCTGCAAGCTCTGCAAAGAGAATTCGGCGCACAGAACGTGAAAGAAGAAAGGATCAAAGTGCAATGAGAAGAATCGGTGTTTTGACAAGCGGCGGCGATGCGCCGGGCATGAATGCAGCCATAAGGGCGGTCACGCGGACGGCCATCAGAAAAGGGATGGAAGTCATCGGCTTTGTAGGCGGCTACGACGGGCTGATCGACAGAGATACTATGGTGCTCGATATCCGCACCGTCGGCGGCATCCTGCAGCACGGCGGCACCATACTGAAGACCGCGCGCAGCGAACGGTTCAAGACCGAAGAAGGTGTCGAGCAGGCTGTCCAGACGCTGGACTTTTTCGGGATCGACGCACTCGTCGTGATCGGCGGGGACGGCTCCTTCCGCGGGGCGAAAGAACTGTCCAAACGCGGCATCATGGTCATCGGCATCCCGGGTACGATCGACAACGACATGGGGTATACCGACTACACGATCGGCTTTGATACGGCGGTCAATACCGTCATCGATGCCATCGGCAAGATCAAAGATACGGCGATCGCGCACAACAAGATCACCATCATCGAAGTCATGGGGCGCCACTGCGGCGATATCGCGCTCTACAGCGGGCTGACGGGCGGCGCGGAGTACATCATGCTCCCGGAGATGGAGATGGATCTGGAAGGCCTCTACGAAAAGATCAACACCGGCATCGAGCGCCACAAACACCACTGCCTGATCATCAAGGCGGAAGGGGTCCCGATCTCCAATGCGGAGCTCGCTGCCTATATCGAGGAAAAGACCGGTCAGACGCCGCGTGAAGTCGTTCTGGGCTTCCTGCAGCGCGGCGGCAGTCCGTCTGCCAGAGACCGTCTGTTGGCGTCCAAGATGGGCTCCTATGCCGTGGAACTCATTGAACAGGAAGCTGGCAGCCGGGCGATCGGCATAAGCGGCAGAGAACTGACCGCCATGGATCTCGATGATGTCACAGACATCAAAAGAGAGGCGGACCTGGAGCTGCTCCACCTCATGTATTCGCTTTCCTAAAGCAATTACAGGCTCTGATTCTGATCACCGCCGTCTTCTTCACGGATATCCGACAGGTCGACACCGATGTCGTTGCCGAGGATCCGCGCAAAGGAGATGGCGGTTTTGCCGTATTTGCGCCTGACTTCGTCCATGGCGCGGTCGAGGCTTTCTGCCTTGCCGCGGTCCTGGCTGCCGTTACCGAACATATCCATCTGCACTTCTTCGTAGGACTCGTCGCACAGGTTGATGCCGGTCACAGCGAGCAGACGGACGGGACGGTTGAGGAAGGGCGTTTCTTTAATAATCGAAAAGGCGGCCCGGAAGATTTCCTCCGCCGTATTGACGGGAACGGGCAGCTGTTTCTGTCTGGAGATCGTCTTGAGAGACGGGTCCTTGATATCGACTTTGACACCGAAGGCCTTCATGCCGTGGCCGCGCAGTCTTGTGGCCACGTGGTCGGAGAGGGCGGTCAGCGCCGTTCTGACATCCTGTTCGCCGTTGAGGTTGCGCCGGAAGGTGATGCCGTTGCCGACAGATTTGATCTTCTGTTTCTCGTAGGACAGCGCCACCGGTGCCTCATCGAGGCCGTTTGCATAGTCGTAGAGCATGCCGCCGTATTTGCCGAACTGCGCCGTCAGAAACCCGCGGTCCTGCGAGGCGATGTCGCCGATCGTAAGGATGTTGAACTTCGCCAGCTTTTCCGCTGTCGCACTGCCGACGAAGAACATTTCGCCCGCGGGGAGAGGCCAGAGCAGGTCTTTGTAATTCTCCCGGGTGATGACGGTGGTCGCGTCCGGTTTCTTGTAATCGCTGCCCATCTTGGCAAAGATCTTATTGAACGATACGCCTGCCGAAAGCGTCAGGCCGGTCTCTTTTTTGACTGTCTCGCGGATCTGATCCGCGATCTGTTTGCCGTCCCCGAAAAGACGGCGGCTGGCGGTGACATCCAGCCAGGATTCATCGATGGAAAAGGGCTCTACCATATCCGTATACCGCTGGTAGATCTCATTGATGACGCCGCTCCAGTACTTGTATTTGTCGTGATGCGGCGCCACGAGCCTGAGGTCCGGGCACAGGCGCATGGCCTGCCAGACAGTCATGGCTGTTTTGATGCCGTATTTCTTGGCTTCTTCGCTCTTGGCCAATATGACGCCGTGGCGATTCTTCGGATCGCCGCAGACGGCCATGGGCAGCCCAACAAGATCGGGCCTCGACAGAAGCTCGACGGAGGCGTAAAAGCCGTTCATATCACAGTGCAGTATGGTGCGGTCGTTTTCTCGCGTACTCATAGATTTATCATAATCCATATCGGGGATTATTCTCAAGTATGGTATACTGTCTGAAGTACTTTTATCACTTAGGGGAGGCCTTATGACTGGTTCAAACGCAAAACAGTACGATATCATCATCATCGGCGGCGGTGCTGCCGGGCTTGCTGCGGCTGCGAACGCGCATCTCACTGACAGAGACGTTTCGATCCTGCTCATGGAGAAGAACGAGAAACTCGGCAAGAAGCTGTATGCGACCGGCAACGGCCGCTGCAACCTTGTCAACAAATATGCGTACGGCTGCTGGGATGTCCTTTATATGTTTGAAGACATCGGCATGATGGCCACCGAAGAAGACGAAGGCAGGTTTTATCCGTCCTCCGGGATGGCAGAGGATGTCGTCTTCTATCTGGAAAACTACATCCGCAGAACCGGGGTCGAGGTCATGCTGAATACCACTGTCGACGCCGTTGAACAGCTGGAAGACGGGGAGAGTTATGTGGTCAGAAGCGGGGATTTCTGCGCGACCGCCAGACAGGTCCTCATCGCGACCGGCGGCAAAGCAGCACCCATGTACGGCACCACAGGCGACGGCTATGTCATGGCCAGAAAGCTCGGCTACGAGCTGTCGCCGCTGCATCCCGCGCTCACAGGCATTGAGACCAATGTCACCACGCTCAAAGGCGTCCGCGCCCGTGCAATCGTCGCGCTGTACAGAAAGGGTGAGAAGATCTACGAGGAGTTCGGGCAGGTGCAGTTCACCGACTACGGCATGTCCGGCATCGTGATCATGAATGCCTCCAAACTGGTGGAACTGAGGGACGGACTGACGTTCGACGACTATGAACTCGTTCTGAACTTCATTCCGGACCGCATCGACGCGGAGCTCAAAGCGCTGATCGGCCACAGAATGGAGAAAGGGGTCAACACGATCCGCGGCTTTGTACCGCAGAAACTGTCGTCCTATATCGAAGCGCGTACGGAGGAGCAGCTGCAGAATCCCGAAGAGAACAACGACGCCAGCGAGATCTATTTCCGTGCCCTCAGGGAATCGCACTTCAAAGTCACCGGCGTACATGGCTGGAAAACTGCGCAGTGCACGGCCGGCGGCGTGAAGCTCGATCAGGTATTTGAGAGAACCATGGCTTCCAGAAAGCACAGGGGGCTGTATTTTGCCGGCGAGGTCCTGGATGAATGCGGCCCGTGCGGCGGATTCAACCTGACGCAGGCGTTCTTTACGGGCCTGAAGGCAGGCCGCGCTATGGCGTTCTCTGCAAAGATCAGAAAAAGATTTTAAGGATGATACTGAAGCACAATGAACCGGTACCGTATCAATGAAGTGAAGATCGGGATCTTCGAGGATCCGGCGCAGGCACTGGAGCCGGCGCTCTACCGAAGACTGAAAAAGACGGCGGGACGTCTGCCGTCCGGTTTTCGTGTATCTTCGTTTACGGTCGCAAGGGAGTCCGTGGACGCCCGGAAGAAGGATATGATCCGGCGGGTCTACACGCTCGATATCGAAACACCATCCGTTTTGCCGCTCAAGGAAACGCCCGATCTCACGTATCATCAGATTATGGCGAAACAGATTCCTGCCGAGCGGCCGGTCGTGGTCGGTGCCGGCCCCTGCGGGCTGTTCTGTGCCCTGATCCTGGCAAGAGGGGGACTCCGTCCGCTTGTGCTGGAACGCGGCCGCGCTATGCAGGCGCGCATTCTGGACGTTGAACGGTACTGGAAGGAGGGCGTGCTCGATGAGTCTTCGAACGTCCAGTTTGGCGAGGGCGGTGCGGGCACCTTCTCGGACGGCAAGCTGACGACCGGGATCCGCGACCCTCGCGTACGGAAAGTACTCGAGGAATTCGTTGCCGCCGGCGCCGATCCGTCGATCCTGTACAAACAGCGCCCGCACCTTGGAACAGACAAACTGCGAGAGATCATTCCTGCGATCCGCCGGGAAATCGAAGCGCTCGGCGGGGAATTCCGCTTTGAAGCGCATGTGACAGAGCTTTGTACAAAAGAGGAAGAAGGCGGCCCGGTCATCACCGGTGTCTGTACAGCAGATGGCATCAGCTATCCGGCGTCTTCCGTCATCCTGGCGGTCGGACACAGCGCACGCGACATCTTCGCGCAGGCTGCGAAGATGGGCCTGCCGATGGAGATGAAACCGTTCTCGATTGGTGTCCGGATCGAACACCCGCAGGCGGTGATCAACCAGGCGATGTACGGCGGCCGCTGGGAGGAAATCGTCCCTGTCATCGGACCCGCTGATTATAAAATGGCCGTCCACAAAGACGGAAAGGGCATCTATACCTTCTGCATGTGTCCCGGGGGCGAAGTCGTCATGTCCGCCAGCGAGCGGGAGACGATCGTAACCAACGGGATGAGCTACAGCGACCGCGGCGGGCAATTTGCCAACAGCGCGCTGCTCGTCGATGTCAAACCAGCGGACCTCGCTGTCTGGGCAAAGGGTGAAATGCCCGGGAGAAACGCTGCAGCAGCCACGGTGCCCGAGGTCCTGACCGGCGCGGCTTTCCAGCAGTGCTACGAAAAGCTCGCCTATCAGAACGGGCAGGGGAAAGCACCGAAAACCATACTGGCTGAGATGGGCGATTCTGCGGTCGCGCACTCTCTGCCATCGTATGTCCCGTTTTATATGGACAAGGCCATGCCGGTATTCGGAAGACGCCTGGAAGGATTTGACGCACCGGATGCGGTCCTGACAGGCGTTGAGACACGCAGTTCTTCTCCGGTCCGTATCCTGCGGGATGAAGAAACCCTGCAGAGCACGGTCAGCGGCCTGTATCCGGCAGGAGAAGGGGCCGGGTATGCCGGCGGGATCACTTCGGCAGCGGTGGATGGCATCCGCATTGCAGAAGCGATTCTTCAGAACTATGCATATTAAATCCGAATATTCAGAAATAAAACATCTGTACATGCACCAAAAGACTGACTATATGTTATAATAATGTCAACAATAGTAAATTCCTAAGCATGATGGTTAGGAGGTGCACTATGAATAAACAGATCATCATCACGATCGGACGTGAGTTCGGCAGCGGCGGACTTGAGATCGCCGAAAAACTTGGAGCCAAGCTCGGCATCCCGGTTTACGACAAAGAATACTTCACCAATCTGCTCAAGGAGGACAAGATCCTCGAGAAAGATCAGGTGCTCTTTGATGAAAGTTCTCCGATGACGATGCCGTCGATCTCCATGATCGGCAGCGACTGGTTTGACAAGCAGGGCAGGATCGACTACGCCGAATTCAACTACATCAAGAAAGAGGCGGAAGCCGGCAAGTCGTTCATCGTCGTCGGCAGATGCGCGGAATACGTTCTCAAAGATCATCCCGCAAGAGTCAGCTTCTTCATCCTGGGTGATCCTGAGGTCAAGATCAAACGCATCGCGCAGATGTACGGTCTGACCGAGCAGAAAGCGGCGACCGCCTGCAAGAACATGGACAAATCCAGAAAGTCCTACCACAATTTCTACAGCAGCGTGAAATGGGGTGACAGCCGCGCCTATGACCTGTCGATCAACAGCTCCCGCGTGGGCATCGACAATGCTGTCGGCATCATCGAAGGGTATATCAGACTCTGGATGCAGAACTGACAAACAGGCACGTATCACGCCATAACAAGACAAGTAAAAAGGGTCTGCCGGACTGCCGGCAGACCCTTTATTATTTGACGAATTATTTGACGAGCAGGCTTTTGCCGGTCATCTCCGGCGGAATGGGCAATCCCATCATATCCAGCAGCGTTGGCGAAAGATCGCACAGTCTGCCGCCGTCTGCGAGCGGTGCCGCATCTTCTGCGATGTGAATGAGTGGAACAGGATTCAGGGAATGCGCAGTCATCGGACCGCCGTTCTCATCGATCATGACATCCGCGTTGCCGTGGTCTGCAGTAAGAAGCAGCTGGCCGCCTTTTGCAAGGATCTTGTCGACGATCTTTCCAACGCAGGTGTCGACCGCTTCGACGGCTGCAACTGCAGCCTCCAGCACGCCGGTGTGACCGACCATGTCGCAGTTGGCGAAGTTCAGGATGATCAGATCATAGATATCCTCATCGATCTTCTCCAGTAGCGCATCTGTGACCAGGTACGCGCTCATTTCCGGCTGCAGATCGTAGGTCGCCACCTTCGGGGAGGGGATCAGAATGCGGTCTTCGCCAGGATTTGGCGCTTCCACACCACCATTGAAGAAGAAGGTGACGTGCGCATATTTTTCCGTCTCGGCGATGCGCAACTGTCTGCCGCCCAGAGAGGAGATGTATTCCCCCAGCGTGTTCTTGTAGGTCTCAGGTTTGAACGCGATCTCTACATTGGGAAGCGTCGCGTCGTATTCCGTCATGCAGATATAGCAGAGATCCTGAATGACTTTTTCTCTGGCAAATCCGTCAAACGCCGGATCGACAAAGGTGCGGGTGATCTCTCTGGCGCGGTCAGGGCGGAAGTTGAACATGATCATGGCATCGCCGTCGTTCACCGTGCAAGCCGGATCCAGGGAAGTGGGGAGGACGAACTCATCGTTGTCGCCGCGTGCATAGGAGTTCTCGACCGCCTCACGGGCGGTGGCTGCGTGAAGCTGGTTGCCGAGGGTCATCGCCTCATAGGCTTTCTGTACGCGTTCCCAACGCTTGTCGCGGTCCATGGCGTAGTAGCGGCCGGAAATCGTCGCGATACGGCCGAGGCCGATCTCCTGCATGTGCGATTCCAGTTCCTCGAGATAGGTCACTGCACACTGCGGGGGCACATCGCGGCCATCCAGAAATGCATGCACCGCCACTTTGGTCAGGCCTTTCCGCTTTGCCATGTCGAGCAGGCCGAAGAGATGCCGGATGTGGCTGTGCACGCCGCCGTCGCTGACCAGACCGAGCAGGTGCAGGCACGAATCGTTCGCGAGCACATGATCCATTGCCTTGTTCAGCTCTGGATTCTCAAAGAAGGAACCGTCCTTGATCGCATTTGTGATCAGCGACAGATCCTGATAGATGACGCGGCCGGCGCCGATGTTGAGGTGGCCGACTTCGCTGTTGCCCATCTGTCCCTCCGGCAGGCCGACAGCCTCGCCGCAGCACAGCAGCTGGGTATTGGGATACGATGCGAAGAGGTGGTCAAGGTTCGGCTTTTTCGCGATGGAGATCGCATTTCCGGCACCTGCAGGCGCCTTGCCGAAACCATCCAGAATCATCAGCATCGTGGGTCTTTTTTTAATGTCCATGTATTACCTCAGATAATCCATTTGCAATAACAATCTGTCACAATGCGCCAGGCGCATCTATGGGAATTATAGCACGAAAATGGTATAATAGCAGTTGCGATCGGGCAACATATGGCGCCTTGCCAAAGTCGCCCGATCGGAGCATCAAAGGAAAGGAGTACGGACAGACAGGATGGAATGGACCGGCAGACAGAAAAGCGCGATCGAAGAAAAGGGTAAAAACCTGCTGGTATCAGCAGCGGCCGGTTCCGGCAAGACTGCCGTACTTGTAGAGCGCATCATACAGTTGATCCTCGAGGGCGGGACGGACATCGACCGCTTTCTTGTGGTGACATTTACAAGAGCCGCCGCTTCGGAGATGAAAGAGAAGCTGGTCCGCGCGATCCGTGCGCAGATCCGTACAGAAAAGGACCCTGACAAACGGGCCTTTCTGCGCAGGCAGGAGAGCCGGATGTATCTGGCCAACATCTCCACGTTCCACAGTTTTGCCATCGGCGTGGTGCGCCGGTTCTTTCAGTACGTCGATGTCGACCCGTCCGTGCGCGTGATCGACGAAGGAGAGGCGGATATCCTCCTCTGGGATGCGATGGAAGAGGTCTTTGCAAAGCGGTTTGAGGAGGAAGATCCGGCGTTCCGACGGTTTCTTGACAGGCACAGCCGCAACGGCGGCGAGGAATCGCTCAGGCAGGCTCTGATCAAAGACTATGAACACCTGCGCAGCATTCCGTATTATTTCAAGTGGCTGGATGAGAGCCTTGCAAAGCTCGACACAGATGCGTCTGGGGTCCTGCAGGGAGAGGCGCTGGAATGGCTGCGCCGCACCTACATCACGGAACTGGAAAAGGCGGCGGATGCGTTCAGAGAACTGTATGACCTTCTCCTGACGAGCGGTGTGCCGACCCTGGCAGCCCAGGTGGCGCCGCCTCTGGAAGCCGTGTCGCAGATGCTGGACACCTGCAGAACGAGAGATGATTTCCGCGCGTGCATCAGCGATCTGCCGTCGGCATCCCTGGCCCAGTCGCTCATCAATAAAAAAGATAAGGCAGACGAAAAAGCGGCTTATCAGCCGATCAAGGACGACGCGCAGAAGCAGCTGCGTGCGGCGAAAAAATTTGTCACGGAACTGCAGAAGGCCTATCTGCAGCATTCTGACGAGGAAGAAAGAGCCATGATGCGGCAGGCAGCAGAGGATGGCACAGTCTACCGGATGCTGCTGCGTGAGCTCGAATCGCTATATAGAGCGGAAAAGAAAGAACGTCGCGTGATTGACTACGGGGATATCGAGCACTATGCGATCGAGATCCTTGGATACGAAGACGCCGCGCAGATCTACCGCGACCAGTTCGCCTACATCTTCATCGACGAATACCAGGACAGCAACTACCTGCAGGAGACCATCATCGGCGCCATCGCAAGGCCCGACAACCTGTTCATGGTAGGGGATGTCAAGCAGAGCATCTACCGGTTCAGAATGGCGGAGCCGGATATCTTCCGGGAGAAATACGGCCGCTACGCGGTCTCCGAAGGGCCCGATGCAAAGATCGACCTCAACGACAACTTCCGCAGCAAAGGCGGCGTGATCGAAGGCGTGAATTATGTGTTCCGCGACCTGATGGACGGATACGATGAGGATGCCGCACTGCACCAGGGCGCACCGACAGACAAAGACATCGACTATCCTGTCGAACTCTATCTGCTGGACCGTACAGAGGATGTGAAGGACGAACAGGGCGAGATCGACGAAGAGCTCTCTTCGATGAAGTGGCAGGAAAGAGAAGCGCTCATGACGTGCCGCTGCATCAAAGAGATGCTCGGAAAACCCTATTATGACAATAAAACTGATACTGTAAAGTCGTTCAGACTGCAGGATATGGTCATCCTGATGCGCAGCATCAAACAAGCGGGACCGATCTATAAGGATGTGTTCCGCCGGGAAGGCATCGGTGTCTATGTCGCCGATACCAGCAGCCTCTTTGAAACCATCGAGATCCATACGTTCCTGGACCTCCTGCGGCTGCTCGACAACCCGCAGAAGGATCTGGCACTGCTCAGCGTGCTGCGGTCATTCTTCTTTGACTTCTCGATTGACGAACTGATTGACATCCGGATGCATGATAAAAGCGTGCCGTTCTACAAGGCGTTTGAGGCCTGTGCAGAAGGGGCCGGTGTTCCGGAATCGCTTCATGAGAAATGCAAAGCGGCAGCGGCAAAGCTGGATAACTGGCGTCGCATGGCTGCATACCTGCCGCTGGATGAACTGATCGGGAGGCTGCTGCACGATACCGGCTACTATGCCCTGATGGGGGCTGTGCCGGGCGGTGAACAGCGGCAGGCAAACCTGCGCACGCTCGCCGATAAGGCGCGCAGTCTCATGGATATGGGCAGAAACCGCATCCAGGATCTGCTGCGCTATGTCGAGTCTCTGCAGGCGCGCGGCAATGTCGACGTCGGTCAGACGAGCATCCTTGGCGAGAACGATGATGTCGTACGCATCATGACCATCCACAAGAGCAAGGGGCTGGAATTCCCGCTCGTGTTCGTGAGCGGTCTTGGCGGCGGCAAGGGACACGGCGGCAAAGCCGGCTTTGCATCCATCGACCGCGGCATGGGCATCGCGTTCCCGTATGTCGACACTGACAAGAGATATAAGGAAGATCTTCTGCTCACATCGCTGATCCGCGAGAAACACAAGGCGCAGGAGGAAGAGGAGGATATCCGTGTGCTTTACGTCGCGATGACCAGAGCGCGCGACAAGCTCGTCCTCACCGCCGCCGTCGATCCGGAGAACACGAGCCGTTCCTACTTCTACGACAAACTGCAGCCCAGCCTGGAAAAAGAGGACTGTCCGATCAAGGTCATCGAAACGTCGCTGCCAACAGCGTCCTTCACTGATACGAAAGCAGCGCACCGTTCAATCGACAGCCTGCTTGCACAATACCTGCAGGAACGGAACGAGACGGTCCGCGGAGAAGTGGCGCAGCATCTGTCAGCGGTCTATCCCTTTGCGGAAGATCTCAGCGTCAAATCAAAATACTCCGTCACAGAACTCAATCAGCACGAGAAAGAGAGCGTTCCTGTCATCCGTCTGCCGAGATACTTCGCACCGGCGGAGGAAGAGGGCGCAAAGTGCGCAGACATCTCAGACGCGGTTACCGGGGCTGCACTGGGCACGGTTCTGCATACCGCAATGGAACATCTCCCGCTCGGGCAGATGCTCAAAGAGGCAGGCGGGGCCGGCCTTCAGGACAGTATCAAGGCGTATCTCAAGACGCTGGTGCAGGATGAAATCCTGACGCAGCAGGAAGCGGACGCGGTTGATCCTGCCATGATCCAGCGATTCCTTGAAGGGGAGATCGGACAGCGGCTGAAGAACGCGTCTCAGATCAGCCGGGAAACGCCGTTCACCAGCATTGTGCAGAAAGATGGCCGCGATGTCCTTGTGCAGGGCATCATCGACTGCTGGTTTGTCGAGGACGGACAGATCGTGCTGCTGGACTATAAGTCCAATATGAAGACGGATGAGATCCGCGCGCTGTACCAGGCGCAGATCGACCTGTACCGGCAGGCGCTCGAAGATCTGACGGGCATGCCGGTCAAAGAAGCGTATCTGTATCTGCTCAGAGAAGCCAGAACAGTCGCTATGTAGTCCCGCACCGCCGGCAGCAGCGCAGACGAATAATAAAACAATCGAAATAACAAAGTATATGAAAAGAGCCTCTCCATCAGGAGAGGCTCTCTTTGATCAGTGTCTGTCAATGACAGGGGAGGGACTCTTTATACAAGGCCCTGAGCCATCATTGCTTCAGCAACTCTCTCGAAACCAGCGATGTTAGCACCCTGGACCAGAGCGTTCTTGTTGCCGTAGTACTTCTCACCTGCGTTGGAGCAAGCGTTGAAGATGTTGATCATGATCTGATGCAGCTGCGCATAGACGTCTTCGTGCTGGAAGACAGTGTGGCCGCTGTTCTGACCCATTTCGATGCAGGAGCAGGCAACACCACCAGCGTTGGCAGCCTTCGCCGGACCAACAGCGATCATGTTGTCCATGAGGTACTTCAGTGCATCGTTGGTGGTGGGCATGTTCGCACCTTCGCAGTAGAACTTGCAGCCGCCTTCAACCATCTGCTGAGCATGTTCCATATGAACGTCGTTCTGCATAGCGCAGGGGATGAACATGTCAACTTTGCAGCCGGTATCCTGGAAGACACCCCACGGCTTCTTGCCGGGGAAGAACTTCGCTTCGGGGAACTTCTCTGCATACGGAGCGCAGATGTTCTTGCCGGAGGATCTCAGCTCGAGCAGGTAAGCAACCTTCTCGTCGGTGCTGATGCCTTCCGGATCGTAGATGTAGCCGTCCGGACCGGAGATGGTGACCAGCTTAGCGCCGAGTCTCTGGAGCTGCCAAGCAGTACCCCAGGAAACGTTACCGAAACCGGAGATAGCGACAACCTTGTCTTTGATCTCTTCGCCGTTAGCCTTCAGCATTTCTTCAGCATACCAGACGATACCGAAACCGGTAGCTTCAGTTCTGCCGAGCAGACCGCCGTAGGGGATACCTTTACCAGTCAGGACACCACCGTCGAATCTGTCGGTGATTCTCTTGTACTGACCGAAGAGGTAGCCGATCTCTCTAGCGCCAACACCGAGGTCGCCAGCCGGGACGTCAGTGTAGGGACCGATGTGTCTGTAGAGCTCTGTCATGAATGCCTGGCAGAATCTCATAACTTCTGCATCGCTCTTGCCGTTCGGATCGAAGTCGGAACCGCCCTTGCCGCCGCCGATCGGCAGGCCAGTCAGGCTGTTCTTGAAGATCTGCTCGAAGCCGAGGAACTTGATGATGCCGGGATAGACGTTCGGAGCGAAACGCAGACCGCCTTTGTAGGGTCCGATAGCGCTGTTGAACTGATATCTGTAGCCTTTGTTAACCTGGACTTTGCCTTCATCGTCAACCCAGACGACACGGAAGGTAACGCCTCTTTCGGGCTCGGTCAGTCTCTCGAGAAGAGCGCACTCTTCGTATTCGGGATGCTGCTCGATAACGGGGGTCAGAGAGCTGAGAACTTCCTCAACTGTCTGATGGAATTCGACTTCGCCCGGGTTCTTTTCCTTGCAAAGGTCGATACATCTCTGTACATAATTGGACATTTTAAACATCTCCTTCAAAAATGTAGCTGAGTGGATATACGTACTGCATTCATTATATCAAACATCCAGGTTTGTTCAATTGGAGCAGTGAAATTAAGATTATTCAGAACATTAAACATGCCAATACAAAACATACGCACGCGGTATGGAAAAAAATGATAGATGGAAAGCATGCATGAATGATATAATTCTGACAACAGCAATATTTAGACAGGGAGGTCATAGACGTGGCGAACACCGGTTTACATTTATATAAAGCAATCGAGGGGCGTCTGACAGACAAAGCGCTGCTCAAAAAACTCGGTCTTTCAAAAAAACGTCTTCTGCAGTATCTCGAAGAAGACAGCATGAAAGAGGCGTTTGCGAAGATCGGTGACCCCTGCGCCATGACCTACGGCCAGATGATCAGCCTGTGGGAGCCGGCTGCAGCAAGATACGGTAAGACGCCGCAGAAGGGCTGGCTGTCTTATCTTTGCGAGACGACTGTCACAAAACTGTTCGATGACGGGGACACGCCGGAAGATCCCGCCTGTGCAGGGAGTGCATCCCTGATGTGGGAGGTGCTCGATGCCTTTTCTGAGTTTAAAAGAAAGGAATCGCCCTTCGACCCGACCCGGGATATCCGGCCGGCCACCGACGAGGAAATCGCGGACAGCGATACGAAAGAGGAATACCTGCGCATGATGAAGGCGTGCCGCGAGATGCACATCTTCACGTTTCTCATGCTGGAGAAGGAATACATCGGATTTGATACGGTCGGACACGTCTTCGGAGTCCATCATGTAGCCATGCATGTTGGCAGACAACTGAAAGCAACCGGAGCGCCGGTCGATCTGGCGCTGATTTCCGCTGCCGCGCTGGCACACGACATCGGTAAATTCGGCTGCAAAGGGGAAGAGGTACGGCGGATTCCATATCTTCACTACTACTATACAGACAAGTGCCTGACAAAATACGGCTTTGACGCCATCTCGCATATCGCGAGCAACCATTCCACCTGGGACCTCGAGCTGGAGAATCTGTCCGTCGAATCGCTGTTGCTGATCTATGCGGACTTCCGCGTGAAAAGCCGGTACGAGGACGGAAAGGAAATCATCGTCTTCTATTCGATGCGCGAGGCGTTCGATGTGATCCTCGGCAAACTGGACAATGTTGACGACAAGAAAAGAGCCCGCTATGAGCGTGTCTACAACAAGATCAAAGACTTTGAAGATTTTATGAAAGCACGCGGCGTCAGCGTCTATCTGAACAGCGATAAACTCAAGCAGACCAGGTGGGTGGATCCCGCCTTGCTCCGCCCGCAGCAGGCCGTCGACCGGACCAAATACCTGGCTGTCCGCTACAACATCGACATGATGCACGAACTGCGGACAGACACTTCGTTCGGCGATATCCTGGAAGACGCCCGTTCGGAGCGCAGCTGGAACCACACCCGCGCCTATCTGTCCATGCTGGAAGAGTATTTCACATATATGACCATGCGCCAGAAGCAGATGACGCTGAAGTATCTGCGCGAACAGCTGATCAGCGCGGAAGGCGACGTGCGGCGCCGCGCCGGGGTGCTGATCGGCCGGATCATTGCGAATTACCAGGAGCATTACCGCAAGGAACTGCCCGCTTCAGTCTCCCGTGAAGACGGGATCGGCGCGAACCTGGCGGCCTGGGAGGAACACGTCCGCTACGTGATGGACCCGGAACCGCAGTTCACGGAACAGCAGCGCCGCTGGATGGGCTACACGATGAAGATGACCTTCAACACGGTGACCGAGACCGTCGGGGAGGAAGAACGGCAGGCGTACGCGGATGCGTTCTTTGAGATCATGCGTGCGACCCGTCTGAGCGATGAAGGGATCTTCATCTTCCTCGATACGATGGCCGACATCCCGCTCGAGGTCATGCGGGAGGAAAATGTCAACCGCCTGATTACGTTCATTAAGCGCATCTTCAAAAGGAACGAGCTTGAAATCCGGGCGGCTGCACTCGTCATGCTGCTACGTCTTGCAGAGGAGCCGGCCAAGAGCAAGATCAGGCCTGAAAACTACGAGGAAATCGGCCGGATGACGGAGCTCCGGATCAATGCGGAAACGCCGACCAGCATCGTTTACCTGCTCACCAGAATGCGGCAGGCCATGGGGTACGAGGATTCCTGCACCAGCCGCTGTGCCGCAGAACTGGAAAAGCGATACCGCGAAACGTCGCAGATCTTCCTCGAGAACCTGAAGATCAATACCCCGTGGATCATCAAAACGGCAAATATTCAGTTCCTGCTGGAAGCGGTGCAGCAACGCGACGGGGCCGATCTGTTCTTTACGGCGACCCATCTCGCCAACCTGCTGAAGGTAAGCGAACGCATCACCGTCCGGCATAACGCAGGGCAGGGTCTCCTGCAACTGTTCGAGAAGCTCGAACTGGAACAGCGCAACGAGATCGCCGTCGAACTCATGAAAGGGCTTGAGATCGGCAACCTCGAGTTTTCGAAGTATCTGCCGCTGTACCTCGGACAGATCGTGCTTATGCTGCACCCGCAGGAGCTCGATGAGATCGTGGACGAGCTCCGCAAGCTCGTGATCAACGGCGATGAAAAGACAGCGTCGGTGGCACTCGAAACGCTGGGCGTGATGATCACGCACTATCCGTCCTATAAAGGCAGATTTGAAGAGCCCGCCGCTGCCGATCAGGCGCGCCTGAAGGAAATGCTGGGCATTCTTCTGATGGGGATGGCGAACTACCGGCGCATCGTGTCGCAGGAGTCGTTCATGGTGCTCGGCCAGTACGTATTCGGCAGTCCGCTGCTATCACTTGATGAGAAGTTTGATTTATACAGGATCGTCTACAAGAAGGCGCTGATTCTGATCGCCGCTTCGGACGAGATCAATCTGACGTTCTTCTCCAACGCGGCGGCGCTCAACAACCTCTACAGATTCATTTCCGACTATGTGTTTTTCAAGGGGCATATGCGATTCCGCAGACCGCAGAGGATCGCGTTCTTCCCGGGCACATTTGACCCGTTCTCACTCAGTCACAAAGGGATCGTCACGACAATCCGCGACATGGGCTACGAAGTGTATCTCGCGATCGACGAGTTCTCCTGGTCCAAGAAAACGCAGCCGCGCGGGATCCGGCACAACATCATCTCCATGACCATGGCGGGGGAGACAGACGTATATGTGTTCCCGGAGAACCTGCCGATCAACATCGCCAACAACGATGATCTCGCAAAGCTCGAGGAGATCTTCCCGAAGGAACGCATGTACATGGTCGTCGGCAGCGACGTGGTCAGCAATGCCTCGTCCTACAGGCTGCCAAAAACGGAACACTCGATCCACACATTCAATCACCTGATCTTCCGGCGCAAATCCACGGAGGACGGCAGCGGCTCGTACGGCAGCAAATACCGCCGCAATGCTTCCCTGATCGAAGGCGACATCGTTGAACTGACACTACCCGTGCAGCTGGAAGACATCAGTTCCACGAGGATCCGTCACAACATCGATGAAAACCGCGACATTTCAAGTCTGATCGATCCGGTGGCACAGAACTACATCTACGAATACGGACTGTATAAGCGTGAGCCGCAGTTCAAATCCATCGCACACCGCAGCAACATCAGAATCACCCGCGGGCAGTCCCGCGGCAACGAGCGGGAAGTGGCCATCTATGAAGGGTCGCACAAGAGACAGCTCGGTTATGTGCGCACCTGCATTGCGGACAACCAGGACCTGCTCGCGGAACTCGGAGACAGCGATCTGGCTGCGTTCATCCGCAATGACGCGCCGGGCCGTATCCTGATGATCCGGGAGTTCCATGTGGCTGATACATATGACAAGGACTACCTGTATGATCTGCTTCTTACGGAAACGCTCCTGCGTACGCTCGAGAAAGGGTTTGCGTACGCGGTCTATCAGTCAGACAGCGACGACAAAGAATCCGCCAGAAAGATCCGGCAGCTGCGCAGAATGGGGTTCAAACGCATCCAGGTCAAGGGAAAGGAAACCAACTGCTACACCGTGAACATGCACAATCCCGTCGTGCTGTTCCACGACATGGAGACCGTCCTGAAAGACCCGTTTGACAAGGACAAACGCGTGATCCGCGCGATCCAGAACGCCCGTGACCGCATGATGGAATCGCTGGTCCGCATGTTCCCGGATACGCTTGTTCTGTCGATCGATACGCCCGTTATGAACCAGCGGATCATTGAGAAAATCACCCGCGAGAACGGCGTTTCCAACATCCACAGCAAGCGCGGCAAGCGCGGTCCCTATATGTGCGTGCCGTTCGGCAAGATCCTGAACGGACTCGTGGTTCCGAACACCGTCACCAAGACGCTGCACATCCAGAAGTTCTTCGAGCCGGATCTGTCCACGTTCTCTATCAGGGAGAACCAGTTCTATGCCTCCATCGACAACCAGGTGGCGACGATCCATTCCTTCGGGCGGCCGGCGATCCTCGTCGATGACCTGCTACACAAGGGATACCGGATGCAGCGGTTGGATCCGCTGCTCAAAAAATACGACGTCGAGGTCCATAAGATCATCGTCGGGCTGATGTCCGGCAGCGGTATGGATCTGATGAACGTGCAGGGCAGAGAGGTGGAGAGCGTTTACTACATTCCCAACCTGCGCGTCTGGTTCACCGAATCTCTCGAATATCCCTTCATCGCTGGGGACGCGATGACGCGCGGGACCGGTACCTATGAGGATACGATGCGGGCGATCAACCTGATCATGCCGTATGTGATCCCGCGGTTCCTGAGCGACCGGGATCCGGAAGCGCTGGCGGACTTCTCGATGACCTGCCTGACCAACGCACGTGATATCTTCGAGGCGCTAGAGGAAGCATACCAGGACATCTACCAGAAGAAGATGACCGTCCGCAGGATCCCTGAGGCGATCCGGTTTTCACGGCTGCCTGATGTCGGCTGGTGCCTTGATTACGACATGTCACTGGCACCGTCCGAATACATCAACACCGACATCGAACGGCTGTCAAGACTCATGACCTACAAACGGCCGCGGAAAGAATGAGCGATCAATAAATGTAATTGAGCAATAAAGAATAGAAACATGAGAAAACTGTCAGAGCTATATCAGAATAAAGAAAGCATCAAGCTAAGGGATCATGCCTTTCTGCTGCCGGGCTCCGCTTTTCCGGCAGCGCTGACCGTCGGCAAGAAGAGAGTCAACATCATTGCCCTGGGCGATGTAGGCGGCACACTGCTGATGGGGCTGCACCTGCTCGGCGGCGACTGCATCAAAGAGATCGGGATCGTCGACCTCAACGAAAACGTACTGTCCCGGTATGAGATGGAGATCAACCAGATCCGCGTACCGGACGGCAGCGGTTCCATGCCGCCTGTCTATATCGCAGAGGACCCGCTCGACTGCGATGTTCTGATGTTCTGTGCCACGGCCGGCATCCCGCCCGTTGGGGAAGAGCAGACGGATGTCCGCCTCGTGCAGCTCGATGCGAACAGAAAGATCATCGATATCTATACGCGCATGGCGGCAGAACGCGGCTATGAGGGTGCCTTTTACGTCGTTTCCGACCCGGTGGATCTTCTGTGCCGCGCGGCGGAAGAGGGCGGTATCACGCAGGAAAACATCCGCGGATTCGGGCTTGGCGTCATGTTCGCGCGCGCTGCTTATTATGCGGTCGATCAGGAGCGATTCCTGAAAAACGGACGCGTCTTCGGCCCGCACGGCGAGCATCTCGTCGTCGCCGATGACGTCGCATGCTATGACCATGCCGCTTCGCTGGCACTGACGGAACAGACGGTGACTTCAAATCTAAAGACCCGTGCACTGGGGTTCAAGCCGTATATCGCGCCGGCGCTCTCCTCGGGCGCGCTTTCACTCATCGCGCTGCTGCGCGGTGACTGGCAGTACAGCTCCCTGGCGTTTGGTAATGCCTATCTGGGGGTGCGCAACAGGCTGACACCCGAAGGGCGGGAAATCGAAGATCTGCCGCTCGATGACAGGCTGTTCGAACGGATCGAAGAAGCCTATGAAGACCTCAGGAGGTACGCGAGATGATTACCGTGATCCGTCCGCACTGCGGCGATCCGGCGAGAGCAGAACGGCTTGGGAACGTTCTGACAAGCGTACTTGAAGGGTTTGAAACAACAGAGATCGAACTGCATGAACAACTGGAAACCGCAGACTGCCGCAACAGGAAGATCCTCTTTGCGGTCTCTCTTGGCGTGTCCGGCGTCAATCTGGAATACTATGCGATGCTCAAGTATATCCGTCTGCATCCCGATCTGTTCGAGGGGTCCGTCGGCGCCATCATCATGGACGGTGCCGGGGAGTACTACACGAAGTCGGTATCGCGGGAACTCGTTCTCGCGGCCAATCTGGCAGGTTGCTCCTTCATCGGCCGGCCGCTGGTGGAAGGCACCGGAACATTGCATAACTTCAATGTCCAGGCGAAAATCCGCGGCACCGATCTCAAGACCGCGTATCTGTCCAGTGCAAGGGAGCTTGTGGAGCGTCTCCATGAGGAATCGCTGCCCGGACAGAAAGAAAAGCGCCTGCAGAAGCTGCTCGCGATTCACGCCGGCAACGCCACGACATCCAACACACTAGGGCTCTGGCACATGGTCAGGGAACATCTTGGAGATGCCGTACATAGGGAGATTTCCCTCCGCGACGGGGAAGTGTGGGACTGCAGAGGCTGTTCGTACGATACCTGCCGGCATCTCGGCGAGGAAGGCAAGTGCTTTTACGGCGGGGTGATCACGCGGGACGTCTATCCGGCGCTCCAGGACTGCACAGGGCTTGTGATGATCTGCCCGAACTACAACGACGCGGTCGGCGCCAATCTGACTGCCTTTATCAACCGCATGACAGCGATCTTCAACGTGAGGCGATTCTACGACACCGATCTTTACGGGGTGATCGTCTCCGGGTACAGCGGCTCCGATATCGTCGCCCAGCAGCTGATCAGCGGACTATGCATGAATAAATCGTTCCGGCTGCCGGCGCGTTTTGCCATGATGGAGACGGCAAACGACCCGCGGTCGATCTATACAGTGCCCGGCATTGAGGAACGGGCCGAAGCATTCGCCAAACATATTCTGCACGGCTGAATCGCCGTTTGAAGGCTTTGCCTGCCGCATCTTTTCCGGAAGGCCTGTTCACAGAACTGCATTGCGTGAACGGGCTTTTTTGTGTATACTTTATTAGTTAAAAATGATGCGTAAGTCTTGACGGAAAGGAGGTGCGGTATGAACGAAAAAGACGAATTCGATCTGCTTCTTGAGAAAGTATTCGAACTCCTGGAAGAAAAGAGATACCGCGCCGCCAGGGATATTCTCGTAGAAGAGAATCCCGCCGACACCGCGGAAGTGATCGAAGAGATCATGGACGAGGTGGGGCTTGACGAGGCGATCATCGTATTCCGTATGCTGCCGAAAGACATTTCGGTAGACGTCTTTTCGTACATTGATACCGATGACCAGATCGCCATCATCAACCGCATCACTGATAAGGAAATCAGTTACATCATCGACGAACTCGACTTCGACGATAAGATCGACGTCCTGGAAGAACTCCCGGCAAACGTCGTCGACAAGATCCTCGAGAAAACGCCGAAGCACGAACGCAGACAGATCAATACATTCCTGAACTATCCCGACAACTGCGCGGGCACGCTGATGACACCTGACTACATCAGCCTGCAGAAGACGATGACAGTCGGAGAAGCGCTGGCGTACATCCGTAAAGAGGGGATGGACAGTGAAACAATTTATACCTGTTACGTCAAGGAAGCAGGCCGCAAGCTGTACGGCATCGTCTCGCTCCGTGTGCTTGTGACCAGTGATCCGGACACACCGATCGCCGATCTGCTGGAAACCGACTTTGTCTCCATCAACGTCTACGATGACCAGGAAGAAGTCGCCGAGACCTTCCAGAAATACGGTTATCTGTCTATTCCGGTCGTCGATAAAGAAGATAGACTCGTCGGCATTATCACCATGGACGATATCTTCGACGTCATCGAAGAAGAGACCACCGAGGATATCGAACGTATGGCCGGCGTCGTCGACTCTTCCAACCAGGAATACCTCGACATCAGCGTCTTCAAACACGTGAAGAACCGTCTGCCGTGGCTGCTCGTGCTTATGCTGTCGTATGTCATCACCGGTTCGATCATCACCCATTACGAGACCGCGCTGAGTTCAGTCATCGCACTGGTCGCCTATATGCCGATGCTGATGGGCACCGGCGGCAACTCCGGATCCCAGTCAGCAACACTGGTCATCCGCGGTATTTCCGTCGGTGACCTCGATACGAACGACGCCATCCGTGTCCTCTGGAAGGAACTGCGCGTCAGCTTTATCATTGGCGTGACGCTCAGTGCTGTGAATTTCCTGCGTATCTATGTATTTGAGCACCAGTCGATGGGTGTCGCGATCACCGTGTGTGCCGCGATGATCGTGATCGTGATCGCCGCGAAGTGCATCGGCAGTATGCTCCCGCTCATCGCCAAGAAGATCGGCATCGACCCGGCGCTGATGGCCAGCCCGATGATCGCATCGCTTACGGATATGGTTTCGGTCACTTCGTACTTCATGATGGCGACGATAATCTTACATGTCTGATTTTGTATCATTGCGCCGATTTCCTTGAAACGGTGACCTACATATAGTATACTTTTCGTATGGAATCGCTTACGGGAAGTAAAGTCAGATCGTTGATACCAGAGCGGCGTGCCGACCAGAGCAAGAAGGATTTCGGCAGGCTGCTGATTGTGGCGGGGCAGACCGGCATGGCCGGTGCCGCCGTATTATGTGGGAAGGCGGCGCTTCGTGCAGGCGTCGGACTTGCCACTTTTTACGTACCCGCACATCTGTTTACGATCATGCAGACAGCGCTGCCCGAAGCGACCTGCCTCGATCGTTACGAGGAAAAGAACGCGCAAATGAAGCATCTCGATGCTTGCACCGCCTTTGCCATAGGCCCGGGACTTGGTCACCACGATGAGGATCTGCCTGTTCTGCTTGCATTGCTGGATGCAGGCAAACCGTGCGTGATCGATGCGGATGGTCTGAACGATATCGTCAGATACGGGCTCAGACGTCCGATCGCACAGGCATCCGGCAGACTTGTGCTGACGCCGCACGAAGGGGAAGCGGCAAGGCTGCTCGGTACAGAGACGATCACAGACCGCGAAAAAGCAGTCCGTGCGCTGGCGGAAAAGTATCAGAATACGGTGATTCTGAAAGGGCATCACTCCCTGATCGCTGCACCTGACGGCCGGATGGCTGTCAATCCCACAGGGAATGCATCGATGGCGAAGGGCGGCAGCGGCGACGTGCTGACCGGCATGATCGGCGCATTCCTCGCCAAAGGCATGAAAACGTTTGATGCTGCGTGTGCGGGCGCCTACCTGCACGGCCTCGCCGGAGATCTGTGCCGTACACAGCTGGGCGACGAATCCGTGCTTGCCCGCGATCTGACCGATGCAATCGCAAAGGCATTTCTCAGTCTTTAGCGGAAAGCAGCTGACCTGCAGTTTCCGTCAAGTATAAACAAGCACTTAATACCGATCAAAAGGAGACATACATCCATGGAAATCTATGAACTGGAACAGACTGCCCGCAAGGTACGGCAGACGATCCTGCAGGAAGTCCATGCGGCCGGCTCAGGGCATCCGGGCGGCTCGCTGTCTGCAGCCGACATCATGACGGCGCTCTATTTTGAAGTCATGAACATCGATCCGCAGAACCCCGGAAAAGAAGACCGTGACAAGTTTGTCCTCTCCAAAGGGCATGCGGCTCCCGTGCTTTACGCAGTGCTTGCCCACAGAGGCTTTTTCCCGGTCGAAGACTGCCTGACACTGAGAAAACTCGGCAGCCATTTCCAGGGGCATCCGAATATGCACAAAGTCCCCGGTGTTGAGATGTCTACGGGCTCTCTCGGGCAGGGCTTCTCGGTCGCCGTCGGCATGGCGCTGGCTGCAAAGATGGATCATCCCGATAGCCGCGTCTACGCGCTGCTTGGCGACGGGGAGATCCAGGAAGGAATCATCTGGGAAGCGGCCATGGCGGCTTCGCACTACCATCTCGGCAACATGACGGCTATTGTCGACTGGAACGGTCTGCAGATCGACGGCCGTAACGATGATGTCATGACTGTACGTCCGATCGACGAGAAATTCCGCGCCTTTGGCTGGAATGTCCTCACCTGCGACGGGCATGACATGGCGGCCATCGTCGAAACGCTCAACGCTGCAAAAGAGTGCAAAGACAGACCGACCGCAATCATCGCAAAGACACACAAGGGACAGGGCGTTTCCTTTATGACGGACGATCCGGGCTGGCATGGCAAGGCGCCGGATGACGAACAGTTTGCCCGTGCTATGGAAGAACTCGGAGGTGAAGCATAATGGCAGATAAGATGGCCACAAGAGAGGCATACGGGCAGGTACTGCTCGAACTCGGTGAACAGTATGACAATCTGATCGTCATGGATGCCGATCTTTCCGGCTCCACAAAGACCAAGGATTTCGGAAAAAAGTATCCGGATAGATTTATCAATATGGGCATCGCAGAACAGGATCTCATGGGCGCAGCTGCCGGACTCGCACTGTCCGGCAAGATCGTCTGTGCGAGCTCCTTTGCGATGTTCGCAGCGGGCAGAGCCTTTGAGGTGATCCGCAACTCGATCGGCTACACCGGCGCGAATGTGAAGATCTGCGCGACCCACGCCGGCATCACGGTCGGCGAAGACGGCGCCAGCCACCAGACATTCGAAGATCTGGCGATCATGCGCACGATTCCCGGCATGACGGTCTTATGTCCGTCAGACGGTCCCTCTGCAAAAGCGCTGATCAGACAGGCTGTTGCTATGAACGGCCCCTGTTATATCCGCCTCGGCAGATCCGCTGTTCCCAATGTATATGATGAGAACGAGGAACTGACGATCGGAAAGGGTGTCACCCTGCGTGAAGGCCTGGCTGTCACACTGGCTGCCACCGGCATCATGGTCGATGCTGCGCTGAAAGCGGCCGATATCCTCGCCGGCGAGGGGATTGATGCCCGCGTGATCGATCTGCATACGATCAAACCGCTTGATGAAGACATCGTCATCAAGGCTGCACTCGAGACCGGCGGGATCGTCACCTGCGAAGAGCATTCCGTCATCGGCGGTCTCGGTAGCGCTGTCGCTTCTGTGCTCGTGACCAACTGCCCGGCCAGAGTGGAAATGGTCGGCCAGCAGGATACCTTCGGCGAATCCGGCAAACCTGCCGAGCTGCTCGAAAAGTATCATATGACCGCAGAGGACATTGCAGCTGCTGCAAGAAAAATCGTACACGGCAGATAATAACTTTACACGTCTGCATGAAAGTGGTAATATATGGAAATGATAGAATTTAAACACGTCACAAAATCATACGGCGAAAACGATGCGCTGAACGATGTCAGCGTCAAGATCAACAAGGGCGACTTTGTCTTTCTTGTCGGGCCTTCCGGCGCCGGCAAGTCGACATTCATCAAGCTGATCCTGAAAGAGATTGACGCGGACGCAGGCAGCATTCTTGTCAAAGGTGAAGAAGTCACCAAGATGTCCAACCGCAAGATCCCGCGGCACCGCCGCAACATCGGTATCGTTTTCCAGGACTTCAGACTGCTGCCGCACAAGACCGTCTATGAGAACGTCGCTTTCGCGATGGAGATCACCCATCAGAGCAAGCGGGCGATCAAGCGTAATGTGCCGCAGGCGCTGGCGCTCATGGGGATCAAGGACTACGCATCGAAGTACCCGTCCGAACTGTCGGCCGGTGAACAGCAGCGTGTTGCGATCGCACGTGCGATCGTCAACAAGCCTACAGTCCTGATCGCGGACGAGCCGACCGGCAACCTCGACCCGGTCACAGCCTGGGAGATCATGAAGCTGCTGGAGGAAATCAACGCGCGCGGCACGACCATCGTCATGGTCACACATGCGAAGGACATCGTTGACCGCATGCAAAAGCGCGTCATCGTGATTGAAAACGGCCGCATCGTACGCGATGAATTCGGTAAATACGGACTGAGCGGATTCAGAAAAGTGAGTGCTCCCGACAACGATGAGGATTTCTCGGACGAAGCCGAAGACGGGATGACCGCGACAGAACAGGCGATGGAAGGATACGCCGACACCATGGACAGAGGAACGACGCAGATTGTCCGCAATGAAGTTGAAAGCAAACTCGCTGACAACGACGCGGCTGTTGACGATACTGCTGTTGAAGATGCTTTTGCAAAAGCAGAAAGGTTGCTGACACGTCATGAATAGGTTTGGAAATACGATCAAACAGGCTTTCCGCCAGATTGGCAGAAACCGCGCCATGACGCTGGCATCTGTCTTTGCGATCAGCGCTATGCTGCTGATCCTGGGCCTGTTTCTTGTCATTATCATCAATATCAATATGATGGCGGAATCCGTCAAACAGGACTATAACAACGTACAGGTCTTCCTGATAGATGAGACAACGGAAGAACAGGTGCTGGATATGCAGAACGATATCCGCAGCTGGGATGCCGTTGATACGGTCATCTACAGAACGAAGGATGAAGCGATGGACGTCCTGAAAAAACGCTGGGGCGAGAATGCATATCTACTGGACAGCATCGCCGAAAATCCGCTCCCGAACTCGCTCATCATTACGATGACGGATCTGTCAAAGGCGGATGAGATCGCGGATAAAGCGGCCACGCTGGAAGGTGTGGAAGACGTTACCTACTATAAAGATACCGTCGATAAACTCCTGCGCGCGACCAGAATGATGCAGATCGCAGCACTCGTGATCATGGCATTTCTGATCATCGTCTCGGTTGTCGTCGTATCTAATACGATCAAACTGACCGTTTTCAACAGATCCGAAGAGATCGAGATCATGAAGTATGTCGGGGCGACAAACTGGTTTATCCGCGGACCGTTCATGCTGGAGGGCATCATTATCGGCGCTTTCTCGGCACTGCTGTCCGCCGGTATCGTCACATTTGTATATACGCGGATCCTGGCGGCTATCGGCACGAGCGTAACGTCTGTGCTGTCCATGCCGCTGGTCCCGGTTTCGTTCCTGGGGCTCAATCTGATGTGGATCTTCCTCGCACTTGGTGTCAGCATCGGTGCATGGGGCAGCATCGTATCCATGAGAAGGTTCCTGGATACCTAAAAACAAAACGAAAGGGATGAAAAGGATCATGAAAGATCGTTTTCGTGTCTTCATCATACTGCTGCTGATCCTGGCGATGTCTCTTTCCGTTACCTTCGCGGCACGTTCGCAGGAAGAAGTGGATTCGGATATCGATGAAAAACAGCAGGAACTGGATGAAGGCAAAGAAAAAGTAGAAGAACTCGAAGGCGAAATGAGCGAACTGCAGTCGGAGATCGATGAGACGCAGAGCAATATCGACAGCGTCAGCAGCCAGATCGTCGATCTGCAGGCGGATATCAGCGAGAACCAGCAAAAGCTCGACAAGAAGAAGGAAGAGCTGCAGGAAAGCGTAGAAAACCTGAATAAACGCCTCCGTAATATGTATAAAAATGGATCCATCGGATTCATCGATGTTATATTGTCGTCTGAAAATGTCATAGACCTGATTACCAACGTCGAACTTGTCGGCCGCATCTACGCCAGCGACAAAGATCTGGTCAGTGCGCTCGAAAAAGAGTATCAGGAGATCGAAGAGATCCAGACCGCTCTCGAATCGCAAAAGACGGATCTGGACGGCAAAATGGGAGAACTCAACTCCCTGCAGGAACAACTGAGCGCGGATTATGCCAAGGTGGAAGCGTCCAAAGAAGAGCAGGAAGCCATCAACGACCAGCTGGAAGACGACCTCGCCGATCTCGAAGCGGAGTCGGCTGAGATCGCTGCACTGATCGCTTCCCAGTCATCCTCGCAGGAATACCAGGGGAGCGGCAGCGGCGCCTTCACATGGCCTGTGCCCGGCAACTACAGCATTTCTTCCGAATACGCCTACCGCTGGTGTCCGTATCATGGCTATGAGCTGCATTCCGGCATCGATATTCCGGCTGCTTACGGAACAAGCGTTGTGGCCGCAGCAGACGGGCTCGTGATCTCCGCCGGATGGATGGGGAGTTACGGCAATGCGGTCCTGATCAGCCACGGCAATGGACTGTACACCCTCTACGGGCACAATTCCTCACTGAACGTGAGTGAAGGGCAGACCGTTTCGCAGGGACAGACCATCGCCTTTGTGGGTTCCACCGGCAACAGCACAGGTAATCACTGCCATTTTGAAGTCAGACTGGGCGGCAGCAATTACGGCAATTCTGTCAACCCGCACAACTATCTGTAATACATGAATGATATCATTAGAGAATTACTGACAAAACGGGGACTTACGGAGATGGAGGAGATCGAGGAATTCCTCTCTCCGCACCCCCGCACAGCTTATGATCCGCGTCTGATGTACGGCATGCAGGAAGCCGTCAGCGTAGTTATGGACGCTGTCCGCAGCGGTGAAAAGATCGTCGTATACGGCGACTATGACGCTGACGGGGTGACTGCGACCGTAATCATGATGACGATACTGAGGGCGCTTGGTGCAAAAGCGCCGTCTTTTTATATCCCGTCGAGATTTGATGAGGGCTACGGCCTCAATGAGAATGCGATCATCAAACTCGCCGAACTCGGCGTCGATATGATCATCACGGTCGACTGCGGCGCCGTCTCGTACTTTGAAGTGGAAACCGCCAAAGAATACGGCATCCGCGTGGTCGTCACCGATCACCACAACTGCAGCGACGGGACCGCGGATACGATCGTACTGGACCCCAAGCAGGAGCAGGAAACCTATCCGTTCCGCGATCTGGCGGGCTGCGGTGTTGCCTACAAACTTGCGCTGGCGCTGCGCGATGCGGCCGGACTGGATAAGAAGATCACCAACGATCTGCTCGACATGGTTGCGATCGGCACCGTCGCAGATGTTGTCCCACTGCTGGGGGAAAACCGCAGCCTCGTAAAATACGGTCTCAGAAAGATCAACACCGGCAGCCGCATCGGTCTGAATATGCTGATCGACCGGATCTACCGGAAGAACGGTGACGCAGGCAACCGGCGCTATCCCGTCGATGCAGGCAGGATCGGATTCGGCATCGGACCGCATGTCAATGCGGCCGGAAGAATGGAGGACGCCAGTCTTGGGGTCAGGCTTTTTCTTGCCAGAACACCGCAGGAAGCCTATCCCTATGTAGAAAAGATGTATGCGCTCAACGCAGAACGCAAAGCGATCCAGGACCGTACGGAGAGGCATATCCTGGCGTACTGTGCAGAAGAACTGGAACAGGATCTCTTTCCGGTATTACTGCCGCAGACCTCGCATGAAGGCACCAACGGTGTCGTCGCCGGCCGCCTGCGGGAACGATATCATAAACCGATCGCGATTCTTTCGCCGTCTCACGAGGAGTTTTACACAGCCACCTGCAGGGGGATAGAAGGGCTCGACCTGCACGCTGCCCTCAGCACGCAAAGCCATCTGTTCGAACGCTTTGGCGGACATGCGATGGCGTGCGGATTCACGATCAGAAAAGACGCGCTTGCGCCTCTGAAAGAGGGCCTGGAAGCTGTCATGAAGGAAATCGCCGCGGCCAATCCCTCTCTGTTTGAGGAGAAAGTACCGTACGATATGAAGGTTGATCCTTCTCAGATCGATCTGGCACTGGCTGAAGAGCTGCAGATGCTGGCTCCATTTGGTAAAGATAATCCCGCTCCCGCTTTTTTACTGGAAAGTGTGAAACTGCTGGAGTATGATGTAGTAGGAGAAGGGCGCGCGCTGCGTCTTCGCATTGCATCCGGCAACGGCGGCATCAGCGGCATCCTGTTCGGCAGTGAAGACAAGGTCGCAAAGCTGGCGGATATCTGCCGGTCCGCAGAAACGCTGCGGCTGATCGCACATATTGAAATCAACACGTTCAACAACAGATCGAACGTGCAGTTAAGAATCATAGATCTCACGGAGATGAAGCAGTCATGAATCTGAAAAAACATATCTTTGTCCTGCTACTTGTAGTTGCCGCTCTCGTCGGCGGTGCAGCCACCTACGGCACCATGTCCATGATGCAGGCGACAGGTCACGGAACGGTCACCGTCAGCGCGGACGAATACAACCAGCTGACGTATATGAACGACAAATACGCAGAGGCTGAACAGCTCTGGAAACTTGTCCAGGAGAATTATTACGAAGATATCACCGACGAACAGATCGAAGAGGGTCTTTACAAAGGTATATTCTCGAGTACCGGTGATGTGTATTCCGGCTATATGAATACAGACGAATGGGAGCAGTGGCAGTCTTCCATGACGGGCTCCTTCGAAGGCGTCGGCGTTACGTTCCAGCAGAACGAAGCCGGCGAATGCATCGTTGTGAATACGGTGGAAGGCTCTCCAGCCGAAGCCGCCGGCATCGTGCCCGGTGACATCCTCATCAAGGTCGACGGAGAAGAATACACCGACAGTTTCAAAATGAGCATGGCCATCCGCGGCGAAAGCGGCACGGATGTTGACGTGACGTATCTGCGCGACGGGGAAGAGCATACCGTGACCATGACACGCACCAGCATCAGTGTCTCCACAGTAAAGAGCGAGGTGCTGGACGGGAATATCGGTCTGATCACCATCACCGCGTTTGAACAGGAAACCAGCGATGATTTCAAAGCAGCCCTTGAAGACATGGAGAGCAAAGGGGTCAAAGGGATCATCATCGATCTGCGCAATAACGGCGGCGGACTCGTCGACCAGTGCGTGAACATCGCAGACATGCTGCTGGACAAGGGAACGGTTATGTACACGGAAGACCGTCAGAAAAACAAAGAGTATTATTACTCAAAGGAAGGAAGAACCAGTCTTCCTTATGTCGTTCTTGTGAACGAAAACACAGCCAGCTCGTCTGAGATCCTGTCCGCAGCGATTCAGGACAACGCCGGCGGCAAGATCATCGGTACCGTGACATTCGGTAAAGGGATCATCCAGACATCGGCACCGCTCGGTGACGGGACCGGATACAAACTGACCGTTCTGCAGTACTTCTCTCCGAACGGCAACAAGATCCATGGCGTCGGTGTGACACCGGATATTGTTGTGGAAGACGCAGATGAACAGATGCAGAAGGCCATCGAACAATTCGAATAGAAAGTTATAGTACAGAGCTGAAGGAGGCTCCTTATGGCATACCGTTCCAAACTGAAGAGAGAGGATATCGACGCTTTGTTTGAAGCGATTCTGTCACTTGGTGACCAGGAAGACTGTTACCGTTTCTTTGAGGATCTGACGACCATCAACGAACTCCACGCGATGGCTCAGCGCTGGCAGGTCGCGAAACTTCTCGATGAAAACTGCAAGTACAAAGAAATCGAAGAGCAGACAGGCGCTTCCACAGCAACGATCAGCAGGATCAACAAGTGCCTGCTGTACGGAGCGGACGGTTACCGCCGTGTTCTCGACAGGCTGAAATGAGTGACGCGATCCTTTATGTCTGCAGTCTTAACAGTGCTCTGACAACGGAGGAACAGCTCGCCAGATGCGCTGACGACTATCTGCAGCAAAAGCCGGGCACCATCCCCTGCGATGCCGTCACGCGCTCGGCATACGGCAAACCGTCTTTGACTGAATATCCTGTAGAATGCTCGGTCAGTCATACCGGCGAAATCTTTGCGGCTGTGCTGCAGAGCAAAGAGGCCGGCCCGGTCGGTCTGGATATCCAGGCAGAAAGACCGGTCGACTGTCTGAAGATCGCAAAGCGATTCTTTCAGGAAGAAGAATACCTTTACGTTGTAAAAACCGGTCCGGCCGGTTTTTACAGGGTATGGACACGCAAGGAAGCGCTCACCAAATACCTGGGGCTTCCGCTTGGACAAACGCTCAGCAAGTATTCGGTAGCCTCGCCAGAGGGGCTGCATGAACAGGTAGGCGGCGTACAGTTTATCGATTTTGAAATCAGCAGCGGCATTTCTGCCTCGATCGCAGTAAAAGCCGGCTGTACGGTGAATCTATGCAGGAGAGAGATGAACGAAAAGCAATACTGACAGGCATGACTTTCGCTGTTGTCGTCGGTTTTGCATTCATCGCGAATAAAGCAGCGCTAACCGGCGGCGGCCTCTACGATGTGCTGACCTACCGGTTTCTTTTTGCATTGCTCGTTCTGCCCGCCGTTCTGCTGATCAGAAAGATCTCACTGCGCATCCCGAAGAAGGATATACCGGCCATGGTCCTGCTGTGCAGTACCTACAACCTGTTCCTGTTCTTCCAGTTGATCGGACTGCTTTCCTGCAGCACGATCATCAGTGCGATCTTCTTTGCGACAGCACCGGTCTTTATCTCACTGTTTGCGGTGCCGCTGCTGGGAGAACGTCTCGACACGGTCCGGATCCTCTGCATCCTGGCCGGGGCAGCTGCTGTGATCATCATGATCTTCAACGGGGAGGGGACGAGAGAGATGACGGCAGCCGGCGCATTCTGGCTGGCGCTGTCCACGCTGCTCTCTGCTTCACACAGCATCCTGACACGCGTCCACCGCGGCAAATTCCAGCCGATCGTGATCACGGGATGGATCATCATATCCGGCGCCGTATTCTTCACGGCGCTTCTGCTGGCTGACAGGATCGGCGGCGGATCCACTGGCGGATTCTTCACACCGCTTCTGAACCCTGCGTTCTTCCTGTCATCCGCCTACCTCGGCATCGGATGCATCCTGATCTCGTCGGCAACGATCAATTATACGTTCCGGATCCTGCCCGCGGCCAAAGCCGGGATATTCAATAATATTTCAACCGTCATCTCGATCCTGGCGGGCGGCATCATCCTGCACGAACCGCTCACCATCGTTCATATCATCTGCGCCGCCATCGTGATCGGCGCAGCCGTCGTCATCAACGGCAGAAAGGAAATGCAGCCATGACAGAACCAAAGAAACCGGATGTGATGGATGCTGCACTCCGCTATCTGGAGCACCGTGCGAGGACGGAGCAGGAAGTCCGCGATAAGCTGGCCGATGCCGGCTATGAGCCGGAGGAGACCGAAGCATGCCTCACACGCCTGAAGGACCTCCATTACGTGGATGATACAGAGTACGCCCTGGCTTATCTGCGGCGGAGTCTTGAAAAAAGACGCGGCCGCCTGCGGTATTACAGAGAACTCAAAGAACGCGGCATCAGCCGTGAGACCGCACAGCAGGCGGTCTACGAATACGAAGACGAAGAGAACGCCGATCTGTCCGCTGTCGAATACGAGAACGCCCGGGAAGAGGCCGCCAGAGTCCTTGCAGGCAGGGAACTGACCGATAAAGAAAAGGCGAGGGCAGGCCGACGTCTGGCATCGCTCGGATATGAGATGTCACTGATCTACAGCGTGCTCGGCACGTTCAGAAAGGATTCCTAATGAAAGAACAGTTCATCCGGAACGCATGGATCCTGGGGGAAGAAGGCACCGCCAGACTGCAGCGGTCGTCCGTCCTGATCGCAGGACTCGGCGGAGTCGGCGGCTACGCCTGCGAAGTGCTGGCGCGGGCGGGGGTCGGCCGCTTTGTGATCGCGGATTTTGATGTGATCGAACCGACCAACATCAACCGCCAGATCATCGCCACGCACAGCACGCTCGGGAAGAAAAAGACCGATGTCATGAGAAACAGGATCCTGGACATCTGGCCGGAAGCGAACGTGGAAGTCCGCGACGGCTTTCTCGACGAACAGGCCATTTGTGCGCTGCCGACTGACGTGGATTACGTCGTTGATGCGATCGATACAGTCACCGCCAAAGCGATGCTGATCGCATGGAGCAGGGAACACGGCATTCCCGTGATTTCGGCCATGGGCGCGGCCAACAAGACAGATCCGACGGCATTCAAGGCCGCAGATATTTCACAGACAAAAGTCTGTCCGCTCGCCAAAGCCGTCAGAAAGCAGCTGCGTGACAGAGGCATCACCGAAGGCGTCAAGGTCATCTATTCCGAGGAATCGCCTGTAAGAGGGGATGCACTCGGGAGCCTCTCCTATGTACCGCCCGTCATGGGGATGCTGCTGGCCGGCGAAGTCATCAAAGATCTGGCGGGGCTTCAGCAGTAATAGTTTCCATAAGGAGTATTATGTAAATGCGACTTTTCATCATTGGAGATACACATTTATCAGGCGATCCGCGTATCGAAAAGCCCATGGACATCTTCGGGGAAGCCTGGAGCGGTCATCAGCAGCGCCTCGAACAGGACTGGGATGCACGGGTCAGCGCAGAGGATACTGTGATCATCGCCGGCGACATCAGCTGGGCGATGCGCCTTGATGAAGCGATGGCCGATCTGGATTGGATTCACCGGAGACCCGGAAACAAGATTCTCATCAAGGGCAATCACGACCTCTGGTGGACGGGCATCACAAAACTCAATCAACTCTATGAGGATATGCGATTCCTGCAGAACAGCTGCTGCGAACTTCCAGACGGTACGTTCGTATGCGGCACACGCGGCTGGATCTGTCCCGGTGCAGAGGGATTTGCGGCCGCCGATGAAGTTGTCTACAACAGGGAATCGCTCCGCCTGCGCGCTTCGCTCGAGGCTGCAAAGGCAAGAGGGGCTGAGAACATCGTCGGTGTTCTGCACTATCCGCCCACAAACGATAAAATGCAGGCGTCCGCCTTTACCGGACTGTTCGAGGCGTTCGGCGTGCGGCACGTTTATTACGGCCATCTGCACGGCAAAGACGCCTACCGCAAAGGGCTGAAAGGCAATCTGAACGGGGTCAGTTACGACCTCGTATCGCTCGATTACCTGTCCTGCTCTCTGAAAGAAATCACTGTCACAGCGAAATAAAGGAGGCATACTATGAAACGCGTTATTCTGATTGTACTGGACAGCCTCGGCGTCGGGGAACTGCCCGATGCAGCTGCATTTGGAGACACTGGTGCCGACACATTCGGCCATATCCTGGACCGCATGGGGACCATGAAGATCCCGCATCTTCAGGAACTCGGCTTCTGTAATATCCAGGGCGCTGCCTGCGGCAGGCTGGCAGTGGAATCGCCGAGCGGTTCCTACGGCAGACTGGCTGAGATCTCGAGCGGCAAAGATACAACCACCGGACATTGGGAGATTGCGGGCATCGAGACGAAGATCCCGTTCAAAACCTACCCGGACGGCTTCCCGGCGGCGTTCATGGAACAGTTCGAAAAAGCGATCGGACGCAAGACGCTGGGCAACAAAGTGGCTTCTGGCACGGAGATCATCGAAGAACTCGGGGACGAACACGAAGCGACCGGCAGTCCCATCATCTATACTTCGGCGGACAGCGTATTCCAGGTGGCCGCCAACGTGGACGTGATCCCGCTGGAGGAACTCTACCGCATCTGCGAAACCGCCCGCAGCATGCTCGTCGGCGAATATGCATGCTGCCGCGTGATTGCCAGACCCTATAAAGTCATCGACGGCAAGCGCGTACGCACGTCGGACCGGCATGACTATTCTGTCGATCCGCACGCACCGACCATGCTGGACCACATCAAAGCAGCCGGCAAAACAGTCTACGCCGTCGGCAAGATCAGAGACATCTTCAACGGACAGGGCATCACGGACAGCGTGCACACAGAGAGCAATTTGGACGGAGTTGCCAAGACCATCGAGGCCATGCAGAACGAATTCGAAGGAATCCTGTTCACCAACCTGGTAGACTTCGACAGCAAATACGGGCACAGAAGGGACCCGATCGGATACGGGAAAGCGATCGAAGAATTCGACGCCGCGCTGCCGGGCATCCTGGAGGCAATGAAAGAGGATGATATTCTGATGCTGACAGCCGATCACGGCAACGATCCGATTCATGCCGGTTTCAACCATACACGCGAGTATATTCCGTTTGTCGCATACGGCAGCCATATCAAAGAAGGGTATGATCTCGGCACGAGAGCGACGTATGCGGATATCGGACAGACCATCTCGGATATCCTCGGCACTGCACCGACTGCAATTGGGACGAGTTTTAAAGATGAGATCATGAAATAGATCCTGGAATCGCTAAACTCAAGGCTTTTATCTAATTGCCATATATTTACATTTATGATAAAATTCCTTTGAAGCAGTACTTGACACCGGATCGTGGCTGATGTACTATGAATACGAACAAATGTTCTTTTTATGGAGGAAACCATGGCAACGAAAAACAAAGATGTGATCGACATCAACGCGACCCGCGAAGAACGCGAAAAGGCACTGGAGGCCGCGCTTAATCAGATTGAAAAACAATACGGCAAAGGCGCTGTCATGCGTCTTGGCGATGATCATGCCAGACTGAATGTCGAAGCGATCCCGACCGGTTCCATCACCCTGGACCTGGCGACCGGCATCGGCGGCATCCCGAAGGGCAGAGTGACCGAGATTTATGGTCCCGAGTCTTCCGGCAAGACGACTCTGACGCTGCACATCATTGCGGAAGCGCAGAAAAAAGGCGGCAAGGCCGCTTTCATCGATGCGGAACACGCACTGGATCCTGACTACGCTGCAAAACTGGGCGTCAATGTGGATGAACTGCTTGTCTCCCAGCCGGATTCCGGTGAGCAGGCGCTCGAGATCTGCGAAATGCTCGTCCGCAGCGGCGCGCTGGACGTCGTCGTCATCGACTCGGTAGCAGCGCTGGTCCCGAAGGGAGAGATCCAGGGCGATATGGGCGACAGCCATATCGGCCTGCAGGCGAGACTGATGTCGCAGGCGCTGCGCAAGATGACCAGCGTGATCAACCGCTCCAACTGCGCCGTCATTTTCATCAACCAGCTGCGCGAAAAGGTCGGCGTCATGTTCGGCAATCCGGAAGTCACGACAGGCGGCCGCGCGCTCAAGTTCTACTCGACCATGCGTATTGACGTGCGCCGGGTCGAAGCCATCAAGGTCGGCGACCAGATGGTCGGCAACCACACCCGCGCGAAGATCGTTAAAAACAAGGTGGCACCGCCGTTCAAGTCAGCGGAATTCGACATCATGTACGGAGAAGGTATCTCCCGCGAAGGCAACGTTCTGGATGCGGCGATCGAGCGCGACATCGTCCAGAAATCCGGCTCCTGGTTCAGCTATAACGGCGACCGGATCGGACAGGGCAGAGAGAACGCCAAAGGCTTCTTAAAGGCCAATCCGGACGTGCTGACCGAGATCGAAGACAAGGTCATCGCGACACTGCACGAGAAGAAGGAAGAAGAAAAGAATGCACCCTCCAAGAACGAGGACGGGCTGCGCGTCGATGAAGACGGCGTGATCATGGATATGTAATATCCCGATCCGCAGTAACACAACCAGCAACACGAGCCATCATGAACATGAGCGTCAGGCAATCCGGCGCTCATGTTTTTTCTATGCCGCCCTCCAAGTATGATATGATAAGGATGTTATGAAAGAAGGACTTTATATCCATATTCCATATTGCAAGAGAAAGTGCGGTTATTGCGGTTTTGTGTCTTATCCGCTGCCGTCCGGCCAGGTGCCGGATGAACTGACAGACTGTCTGCTCGATGAGATGGCGCTGTATCACAGCCGGTTCGGAAGACGCACTGTAGATACCGTATTCATCGGCGGCGGCACACCGTCGCTGCTTTCGGATGCCCAGATCAGCAGGCTGATGGAAGGTATCCGGACGCATTTTGCTGTCACAGATGATGCGGAGATCACGAGCGAAGCCAATCCGGATTCGCTGTCCCGGGAGGTGCTGACCGCCATGCAGGAGAGCGGCATCAACCGGCTGTCGATCGGTGCACAGTCCCTGGATGACAGCCTTCTTGCAGTGCTCGGCAGGATCCATGATACAGTTACGTTCCTGCGTGCGTTCGACCGCGCTGCTGCGCTTGGCTTTGCCAATATCAATGTCGATCTGATGTTCGGACTGCCGGGACATACCTATGCGCAGTGGATGGAGACACTCGCACAGACCGTGTCGCTTGGGCCGTCGCATCTGTCCCTGTACACCATCCAGCTCGAGGAAGGCACGCCGTTTTATCAGGCCTACAGAAAAGGGGATCTCGACCTGCCTGAGACAGCGCTCGACCGCCGCATGTACCACGATGCGGCTGCATTTCTCAAACAGCATGGGATGGAGCATTATGAGATTTCCAACTTCGCGCAGCCGGGTGCACAGTGCAGGCACAATCTGAAGTACTGGGATATGACGCCTTTTATCGGGATCGGTCCATCTGCCGCTTCCTATTTCGAAGGCAGACGCTATCAGAATGCGGCGGCGCTCGAAGAGTGGGCGCAGGGCATCGCTGCTGGCCTTCTGCCGTTTAATAAGGCGGCGGAAGAGAGTGTTGACGATGCGATGGAGATATTCTGCTTTACGGCGCTCAGAACGGCACGTGGGCTTGATCAGGAGCGATTCCATGAACGGTTTGGCATCACCCTCAAGGAAGCTTACAGAGACGATCCGCTGCCGCTTGCACAATGGATCGATGAGGGACTGCTCAGACAGAGCGGGAGCAGGCTGGTCCTCACTGCAGCCGGCATCGATGTCTCGAACGAGATCATGAGCGCCTTCATGCGATAGCCTCTGCGCAGCACGGCGCAGCGTGCTATAATAATCATGTCACTGACAGCAGCACAGAAGGTCGCTGCTGTTCGCAAAACATAAAACCGGGCAAAGCCCGTGAGGGATCACGATGAAACAGTACATTATGGCAATCGACCAGGGAACGACCAGTTCCCGCTGCGTCCTGTATAACAAAAAGGGAGCCATGGTCAGCATGGCGCAGAAAGAGTTCACCCAAATATACCCGCAGCCGGGCTGGGTGGAGCACAATGCGGAAGAGATCTGGGAGACACAGCTCCTGGTCTGCCGGGAAGCGCTAGCCAAGATCGGCGCCTTCTGGGACGACATCGCCGCGATCAGCATCACCAACCAGCGCGAAACAACGATCGTCTGGGACAAGGCGACCGGCAAACCGGTCTACAATGCCATCGTCTGGCAGTGCCGGCGCACGGCGGACTACTGCAATGAGATCGGTACAGACGAGGTCAGGGAGATGATCCGCGCAAAGACCGGTCTGATCCTGGACCCGTATTTCTCCGGCACCAAGATCAAATGGATCCTGGACCACGTCGAAGGCGCCAGGGAACGTGCAGAAAAAGGGGAACTGCTTTTCGGCACCATCGAGACATGGCTGATCTGGAATCTCACCGGCGGCAAAGTGCATGTGACGGACCATTCGAATGCAGCCAGAACGATGCTGTTCAATATCCATACCCTGCAATGGGATGAAGACCTGCTGCAGCTTCTTGACATCCCGGCGTGCATGCTGCCGCAGCCCGTCGAAAACAGTGCCGTATACGGCGAGACGGAAGAGTCTATGTTCGGCGGCCCCGTACCCATCGCAGGTGCGGCAGGCGACCAGCAGGCAGCCCTGTTCGGCCAGCTCTGCTTTGAAGAGCAGGAAGGGAAGATGACCTACGGAACGGGCGGCTTCATGCTTCTCAACACAGGAAACCGTGTGATCACTTCCGAGAACGGGCTTCTCTCTACGGTCGGCTGGACCCTGCAGGGAAAGACATCGTATGCAATGGAAGGCTCCATCTTCGTGGAAGGCGCTGTCATCCAGTGGCTGCGCGACGAACTTGGCATCCTCAAGAGTGCAGGCGAATCTGAAGAACTTGCCGCTTCCGTAGAGGACAATGCCGGCGTCTATCTCGTCCCGGCTTTCACCGGTCTCGGGGCGCCGCACTGGGATCCGTTCGCGAGAGGGACGATCTGCGGACTGACACGCGGCACCAAACGCGCGCATATCGTCAGAGCTGCACTGGAGTCCATGGCTTACCAGACCGTTGATCTGTCCTCTGCGATGAAGGAAGACCTCGGGCATCCGCTCAAAACTTTCAAGGTGGACGGCGGTGCCTGCGCCAACGATTTCCTGATGCAGTTCCAGGCGGATATGCTGGATACGCCGGTCGTCAGACCTGCTGTGGTCGAAACAACGTCTCTTGGCGCTGCGTATCTGGCCGGTCTTGCGGTCGGTTACTGGAGCAGTCTCGATGAAATCAAAGCCAACGAACAGCTGGACCGCGTTTTCAAGCCCGGCATGGAGGAAAAGAAGCGCCTGAGAATGATCGAAGAGTGGCATGAAGCAGTCCGCAGATCCGGCGGCTGGATCCGCGAATAGAGGTGTTCCCGGAGCGATTCCATGACTGAAAAATACATATCTTAAAACCTTGCCCGTGCGAGCCTGAAATCTTCCTAAAAGGTGTTGACAGACCACTCCGCGGGCATTATATTAAGTATAGGTTAGCACTCACAAGTGGCGAGTGCTAATACCAAAGAGGTGAGATCATGGATTTGAATGAAAGAAAACTGAAGGTTTTGCAGGCGATCATCAGTGACTTTGTCGCCACGGCAGAGCCCGTTGGATCCAGGACCCTGACCAGAAAGTACGATCTGGGCTTCAGCCCCGCCACGATCCGCAATGAGATGGCGGATCTCGAAGAAATGGGGTATCTGACCCATCCGCATACTTCCGCAGGGCGGATCCCTTCGGAAAAAGCATACCGCCTGTATGTCAACGAACTGATGAAAAAGCAGGAGCTGACAAAGGCGGAGAAGGACGCGATTTCCTCGCAGCTGATGGCGAATTTCGACGAGCTCGACAAGACCATCGAACACGCTGCGCACATCCTTTCCGAGATCACGCAGCTGACGGCGTTCGCGATGACGCCGCGCAAGGAACAGGACATCATCAAGTATATCCGGCTGCTGCCCGTTGATGAGCACACCGTGGTCCTGATGATCGTCTCGGAGAGCGGCAAGATTTCCAACCAGTCGCTGCGGATCGCACAGGGATATCAGGAAGAAACGCTTGATATGCTTTCCAAGTCGTTCACGTATTCCTATAAAGGGAAGACGCTGAGCGAGGCCATCAAGATGGATATCATCCGCGACTTCGAGTCCGATATCGAAATGATGCGTCTTGTACAGGACAACGTGATGCCGCATCTGATGCGCACGTTTGAAGACATGCTCAACATCAACCTGTATCTGGACGGCTACTCCAACATCTTCGATCTGCCGGAGTACAGCGACATCAGCCGCGCGCGGATGTTCCTGAATATGCTCAACCAGAAAGAGCTGATGACCGATGAACTGATCAGAAGAGGCGAGGGCCTCACGATCACGATCGGCGATGAGAACGACAGTGCGGACATGAAGGACTGCAGTCTGATCACCGCCACCTATCACATCGACGGCAAGCTGGTCGGCAAGATCGGTGTCATCGGACCGACGCGTATGAAATACGGCAAGATCACATCGGTGATCGAGTACCTGACAGATAACCTGAACAATGCTTTCACATTGCCCGGAGGAAAGAATGACCAAGAAAAAGAACGATAAGGAAGACATCCTGCAGAAGGATCCTGCAGAAGAAACGCAGACAGCGGAAGAAGGATCCTGCGAAGAACAGCAGGCAGGCGCTGAAAGCGAAACAGAAACACCGGAAGAAAACGCTGAAACGGAAGAAGCTGAAAAGGACGACAAAGGGGCCGCGCCGGAAGAGGCCGAAGAGCCGATGAAGGACCAGTACCTCCGTCTGATGGCTGACTTCCAGAACTACAAGCGCCGCGTGGAAAAGGAACGCGAAGAGACCCGCGCCTATGCCAACGAAAAGATCGTCACAGACCTTCTGACCGTGCTGGACAACTTCGACCGCGCGATGGAACACGACGCTGACGAAGGGTTTAAAGAGGGGATGCAGATGATCCTCGACCAGTTCAACGACGTGCTCAAACATGCAGGCGTCGAAGAGATCGAAGCGCAGGGCACGGAGTTTAATCCCAACGTCCACAATGCTGTGCTCATGGAGGACACCGATGAAGTGGAGAGCGGCCATGTTTCCTGCGTCCTGCAGAAGGGCTATAAGCTCAATGGCAAAGTGATCCGCCCGGCGATGGTCAAAGTCGCAAACTAGATTTCAAAGCCCTTTCAGGCTTCTGAGATATATATGCAGTAACGTGAATAGGAACAGAAAAACAACGCAGTAAATCTAAAGCAAAGGAGATATTAACAATGGGTAAAGTTATCGGCATCGACCTTGGGACCACCAACAGCTGTGTCGCAGTACTCGAAGGCGGCGATCCCGTAGTCATCACAAACTCAGAAGGTGCAAGAACAACACCGTCCGTCGTCAGTTTTTCCAAGAACGGCGAACGTCTCGTCGGCGAAACTGCCAAGAGACAGGCCGTCACCAATCCGGAAAGAACGATCGCTTCCATCAAGCGTCACATGGGTGAAAACTACACCGTGACCATCGATGGCAAGAACTATACACCGCAGGACATCTCTGCGATGACGCTGTCCAAGCTGAAGGCAGACGCGGAAGCATATCTCGGCGGCCCGGTGACTGAGGCAGTCATCACCGTTCCTGCATACTTCACCGACAGCCAGAAGCAGGCGACCAAAGACGCCGGTCGTATTGCAGGTCTCGACGTCAAGCGCATCATCAACGAGCCGACCGCTGCTGCACTGGCATACGGCCTTGATAAAGAAGACACCAACCAGAAAGTTCTGGTCTACGACCTCGGCGGCGGCACATTCGACGTCTCCGTCATGGAACTCGGCGACGGCGTCTTCGAAGTCCTGGCTACCAACGGCAACAACAAGCTGGGCGGCGACGACTTCGACGAGAAGCTGCTCAACTACATGGCTGACGAATTCGCCAAGGAAAACGGCATCGATCTGAGACAGGACAAGATGGCCCTGCAGAGACTGAAGGAGGCAGCTGAGAAAGCAAAGAAAGAGCTCTCCAGCGCGACCACAACAAACGTCAACCTGCCGTTCATCACAGTCAACCAGAACGGTCCGCTCCATATGAACATGGACATCACAAGAGCCAAGTTCGATCAGCTGACCGAAGATCTCGTCAACGCGACGATCGAGCCGATGAGAAAGGCCATGGCTGACGCCGGTGTCACCAACAACGACATCTCGAAGGTCATTCTGGTCGGCGGCAGCACCCGTATCCCGGCAGTTCAGGAAGCTGTCAAGCGCATCACCGGCAAAGAGCCGTTCAAGGGTGTCAACCCGGACGAATGCGTCGCGATCGGTGCGGCCATTCAGGCAGGCGTTCTGACCGGTGAGGTCAACGACATTCTGCTGCTCGACGTTACACCGCTGTCCCTGTCCATCGAGACACTGGGCGGCGTTGCGACCAAACTGATCGAGCGCAACACCACAATCCCGACAAAGAAGAGCCAGATCTTCTCCACAGCGGCCGACAACCAGACTGCTGTCGACATCCACGTTATGCAGGGTGAACGCGAAATGGCCAGCGGCAACACAACGCTCGGACGCTTCCAGCTCACCGGTATTCCGCCGGCACCGCGCGGCATCCCGCAGATCGAAGTCACCTTCGACATCGACGCAAACGGCATCGTCAACGTCAGTGCAAAGGATCTGGGCACCGGCAAGAGCCAGCAGATTACCATCACATCTTCGACCAAGCTGTCTGAGGATGAGATCAATGCAAAGGTCAAGGAAGCCGAGCAGTACGCCGCAGAAGACAAGCAGCGCAAAGAAGAGATCGAGATCCGCAACCAGGCTGAGACCCTGATCTACGAGACCGAGAAGAACCTGAAGGAACTCGACGGCACACTGTCCGAAGACGAAAAGGCTACCATCACCAAGGCAAAGGAAGACCTGCAGGCTGTTATGAACAACGGCACCGTCGATGAAATCAAGGCGAAGACGGAAGCGCTCACCGAGCAGTTCCACACCATCTCCGCCAAGATGTACGAAAAGGCGCAGCAGACACAGGCAGCACAGCAGGGTGCAGGCATGGGCCAGAATCCCAACATGGGTAACATGGGCCAGCAGCCCGGCGCAGGCCAGCAGAACGCAGGCAATGACAACGTCGTCGATGCAGACTTCGAAGTCGTAGATGACGAAAACTAATCCAGACAGGCGGTCATCTTACCGCTGATGAAAGAAGCAACCCGAGGGGCCGTGCGCGGCCCCTCACACCACGTATACAGGACCTGATCCAATGGCAGAAAAAAGAGATTACTACGAGGTGCTCGGTCTCAAAAAAGGAGCAACGGAAGAGGAAATCAAAAGGGCCTACCGCAAGATGGCCATGAAATACCATCCCGACCGCAATCCCGACAATAAAGAGGCGGAAGAGCGCTTCAAGGAAGTCAACGAAGCCTACAGCGTGTTAGGCGACCCGGATAAAAAATCCAAATACGACAGGTTTGGCCACGCAGGCGTCGATCCGAACGCAGGCTTTGGCGGAGCCGGCGGTTTTGGTGCGGGCGGCTTCGGCGGCTTTGAAGACATCTTCGATATGTTCGGCGGCATGTTCGGAGGCGGCGGCAGAGGATTCTCCCAGCAGCGCAACAACGGTCCGCAGCGCGGCCGTGATATGCAGCACGGGATGTCCATCACATTTGAGGAGGCCGTCACCGGCACCAAGAAGAAGGTCCGCCTGAACAAATACGTGCAGTGCGAACACTGCAGCGGCTCCGGCGCAGAGCCCGGGTCGAACAAGTCCACCTGCCCGAAGTGCGGCGGCAGCGGCGAAGTGCATACGCAGCAGCGTACAGCATTCGGCGTCTTCCAGAGCGTCGCGCCCTGCGACAGATGTAACGGAACAGGTGAGATCATCGAAAAACCGTGCACGGAATGCCATGGCGCAGGCCGTATCAAAAAGCAGGTCACACTCAATATCACGATCCCGGCCGGTGTCGATGACGGCAGCGTCATCACACTGCGCGGGCAGGGCGAGCAGGGGACCCGCGGCGGCGGCCCGGGAGACCTCTACGTCGTGCTCGATGTTGGCAGCCATCCGCTGTTCAGACGCCGCGGCAAGGACCTGCAGATCGAGATCCCGATTTCCTTCAACCAGGCAGCACTCGGCGACGAGATCACTGTCCCGACGCCATATGACAAAGTCTCTTACAAGATTCCTTCCGGTACACAGCCGGATACGGTATTCCGCCTGAAAGGCAAGGGCATGCCGATCCCGAATACCGAGAAGAAGGGCGACCTGTACGTCAAGGTCAAACTGGAAGTCCCGAACAAACTCAACAGCAAACAGAAAAAGGCCATCGAGGAGATGGGCAGCGTCGTCACGCAGGACTGCTACAAAGAGAAGAGCAAGTTCGGCGATTACCTAAAAAACCTGTTCAAGTAAGAACTTTTCGTTCCAGATATAAAACATACAACAGCCACTCTGCAAAAGCAGGGTGGCTGTTTGGATTGTGCAAAGAATGTATTATCTATATCACTTTATCTCGTTAATGTATTGTTTTTTTTGAACATTCAATATAATATTAAAGTGTGTTCAGGGAAACCCTGATAGGACTTATTGTACTTGTATCATACGTTTCTTTATACACAAGGGGGTGAAGAAATGGAAAAGATCCTGGAGATCAATGATACTGTAAACGGATTTGTATGGGGCTTACCTACAATCCTCATGATTCTGTGCGTCGGCCTGTTCTTAACATTTGCTCTGAAAGGCGTACAGTTCCGCAATATTGGTTTTCTTATTCACAACACTTATGTCAAAGCGCTTTCCAAGAAAGGCAGAGAGAGTCAGAGCGGGGAAGGTGACATCACATCCTTCCAGGCTGCCATGGCTTCCGTCTCTGCAGTCGTCGGTTCCGGCAACATTGCCGGTGTTGCGACGGCGATCGCTGCTGGCGGCCCCGGTGCGCTGTTCTGGATGATCGTCGCAGCGCTCGTCGGTATGGCAACCAAGTTCGGTGAGATCGCACTTGGCATCACATACCGTGAAAAGAGAAGCGACGGCAGCTGGACCGGTGGCCCGATGTATTACGTCGCCAAAGAGCTGCATGCGAAATGGCTCGGCGTCATCATGGCGATCCTGATCGTCATCTACAGTTACATCATCTGCTCCGTCGTCGACACCAACACCATGGTCCTTGCGACGCAGGAGGTCTTCGGCTGGTCCGGTACCACGAACGCCCTGATCCTCGGCGGCGTCTTCGCTGTCTTCGTCGCAGTCGTCGTCTTCGGCGGCATCAAGCGTATCGGTCACATCTGCGAATTCCTTTCGCCGTTCATGGCAGGTGCCTATCTGCTCTGCGGCATCCTGATCATCCTGCTGAACATCACGCATCTGCCGGAAGCGATCAAGGAAATCGTCGTTTACGCGTTTGACCCGCAGGCGGCATTTGGCGGTGCTGCCGGCATGACCGTCATCGGCTGCATGCGTTACGGCTTTGCAAGAGGCATCTTCTCCAACGAGGCCGGTATCGGCTCCGCTGGTATCACACACTCCTCCGCGAAGGTCAGCAGCCCGGGCGAGCAGGCGATCTGGGGACCCCTCGAGGTCTTCGTCGATACCATCGTTGTCTGCACGATCTCCGGTCTTGCGATCGTTCTCACCGGTGTCTGGGACAGCGGCCAGGACGGTGTTGCTCTCACAATGAAAGCCTTTAACGTCGGTCTTCCCGGCAACTGGGGACACTACATCGTATTCGTCGCAGCGATCCTGTTCGGCTATTCCTGCCTGATCACATACTTCAACTATGCGCAGAAGGCAGCCTCCTACATGTTCGGCACGAAGTCTGACATCCCGGTCCTGATGAACTGACCCCAAAAAGTTGGACCTGAATAGTTCGACTTTTGGAGGTCAGTTTTCTTATGGCAAAATACAGTTATGAATTCAAGTTGGGAATCGTACAGGCCTATCTTCGTGGTGAAGGAA